>Ga0302275_10007708_pt1 | contig 9990 bp, 9 predicted proteins | sample III_Bog_N2_2_FD_200229 | JGI IMG/M metagenome (GOLD analysis project Ga0302275, IMG submission 200229) | Peat permafrost microbial communities from Stordalen Mire near Abisko, Sweden - III_Bog_N2_2 | ecosystem: Environmental > Terrestrial > Soil > Wetlands > Peat | place: Sweden: Abisko... | reverse complement strand
TCAGCTTCCGGTCCAGGAGGCGAACGAGGAGGTCGGCCGTTTTGATGACGGCGACAATCGCTTCCGCCACCGGCGAGGCGAACGGCTTGGTCTGTTTCAACTCGACTTGGAGTCTGCTCTGAGATCTGGCCACAAATTCAGTTTAGCTCTCTGTGCATAACTAGTCAATCACTTCAATGTCAATCATTGCATAAGGCAGGATTGTCTGGTTTTCATATGCCGTCTCCGCGCCCGGTTGAATGGCCATGTTGCGGCTCGCGAATGCAATCAATCCGGGTGCTCGATTCGCCAGCAGTTGGGGGCATAATGGATCCGGGATGCGGAGATCCACCAGCCTGCGTCTTTTGCCTGCCGTGGTCCTTCTATCAGCGGCGGGCAGTATTGCGGCTGAAGCGGAATACCGGCTCAAGGGAGTACTACATCCACCTGCCAAGGCTGTCGTGACCCTCGACGGATTCACTACGACATTCAGCGGTTCGATCCTGGTTGAATCGAATGGCGAGTTCGAATTCAAAGGCCTCCGCGCGGGGACTTACACGCTGATTCTCGGCGTGCCGAATCGCGGCGAAATCCGGCGCACCGTGGAGATCGGCCCGGGCACGGCGGACTCGAAGAATTGTGTTCCGTTGACCCTTGCGTTGGAGGAATCGCTTTTCAGCCGCGGGCTTGCCCGGCGGCAGGGCACGGTTTCCGTACAGGAGTTGGCGGTACCCGAGAAGGCAAGGAAGGCGTACGCGGAGGCGCAGCGCCAGTTGGCCCGCCGCAATCAGAAGAAAGCCATCGAGTGTCTGGAGACGGCGGTCCGCCTGGCGCCGGGCTTCAGCGGGGCGTGGAACAATCTGGGGACGATGTACTACAAGTCCGCCCAGTACGAGAAGGCGGAGGAGTCTTTTCGCGCCGCGCTGGCTGCTTCGCCCGAAAGCTTCGAGCCGTTGGTGAACCTGGGTGGCGTACTGCTCACGCTCAACCGGCCGTCGGATGCCTACACGTTCAACCTCTACTCCGTTCTCGAACGACCCGAGGATGCGCTGGCCAACTCGCAGATGGGCATGAACTACTTTGCCCTGGGACGTTTGGATCTGGCCCGCAAATACCTCGACCAGGCGCGGCGCATCGATCCCGGCCACTTCTCCCGTCCGCAACTGATGCTGGCGGAAATCTGCCTCCGCAAGGGCGACAAACGCGGCGCGGCGCGCGAACTCGAAGAGTACCTGCACTACCATCCCGACGTGCCGAATCGAGCCAGGATCGAAGATTCCATCCGGAAACTGAAGGCCGACGCCGGCGAGATGCTGTGAACGTTTCTCTGTAAACCCGCTCGAACCTTTCCCCCTATTCGAGCCGCCGATTCTCATTGCTTTCCTAATACATCTCTATTACACTCACGAAATTGCTCGGGGCTTTGAGCAAACGATTCACCGGAAGGACAAACACATGCCCAAGTATTTGATTCAAGCCAGCTATACGGCGGAAGGGCTCAAGGGATTGGCAAAGGACAAGGCCTCAGGCCGCAAGGCCGCCGTGCAGGCCGCCATGAAAGCCGTGAAAGGGAAGCTGGAGAGCTTCTACTTCGCGTTTGGCTCCGATGATGCCGTGATCATCGTGGAGGCGCCGGATAACGTAGCGGCCGCCGCCATTGGACTGGCGACGGCATCGTCGGGTCTGGTCCGCATTCGCACCACGCCACTGTTGACCGTTGCCGAGGTCGACGAGGCGCTCGCGCTGCCGTCCAAGTACCGTGCGCCTGGAGCAGAGAGCTGAAATCGGGGTGTGTCGTTAACGGGGGGCATCGAGAGTCCCAGGGCCGCTCCACACCTTCAGAAACGGATCTAGGAGTCTGTCGGAGATAGAAATTGCCCTACGTAGAATCAATAACTTGCGAGGGTTTTCCCTTTGCGTAATGTCTGCAAGTCATTGATTCTAGGTTCATCGAAATCTATCTCCGACAGACTCCTAGAGCAGTTTCACATTTTCCGTAGACCGTCGCCCGTCCGCTCTTACTTCAGCCAGCACCGAGAATGTCAAAGAGCGGCCCCTTGCGCACAGCGACGATTGGCCGCTCTCTTACGTTCGCGGCTCTGTGCTAGCGTCGGGAATCAGCGGACTACAGAAGATGCGAAACGGATCTAGTCGGCGCGTAGTGTCTTGGCCGGGTCGATCCGTACCGCGCGAACCACGGCTGGCAATGCGGCCAGCAATGTTACGGCCAGCATTACGAGAGACGGAAGCACCAGCACGCCTAACTCAGTTGGCTTCACCTCGTACAGGAGCGTTGCGAGGGATCGCACGGATGTTATGCCCAGCGCGAGTCCTATCAACGCTCCTACGAGCACCATCAGCAGGACATCGATGGTCACCCGCCGCGCGATGTCGCCGGCCTGTGCGCCGATTGCCATGCGGATGCCGATCTCGTGCCGCCGCTGCAGCACCGAGTAGTCGAGCACACCGTATAGGCCAACACCGGCGAGCAGCAGCGCGACCACGGAAAAGAACAGCGCCAGCGCTGCCATCAGCCGTTCGCGGACGGTGAGCGATTCGTTGATCTCCTCCTGCGTGCGGATATTGCTGACGCGGAATTCGGGCTGCGCTCTGGCTACCTCCCTCCTCAGGATGGACGCCAGCGCGAGCGGGTTCGCCGTCGAGGTGCGCACGATGAACGTCCCCCGGTCGATCGGCGTGCCGGCGCCCTTGTCGTCGATGGAGTGGAAGGGCACGTAAGCCACGGGCGGCATCGGCTGACGGATGCCCAGATAGCGGACATCGCGGACCACGCCGACGATTTGCAGGTGAGTGCGGTCGCCACCGTCTCCCATTTCGTCGAACGTTCGTCCGACGGGATTTTCGCCGCCGAAGTAGCGTTTTACGAAAGTGGTATTGACGATGGCGGCGCCGGGATAGGTGTCGCCCGTGCTGAAGTCTCTGCCATTCACGAGCGCAATCTGCATGGCTCCAATCCAACCGGGCGAGACGTTCATGAAGTAAGTCAGGTCTTCGCTGATCGGTCCGCCGTTGATCGAAACCGAGTTATTCGACGCATATCCGCTGAGCAAGGACCAGCCCGCCAGCGCGACCCGCTCCACACCGGGAACCGAGCGCAGATGGTCGGCCGCCTGTTCCCAGAAGACCGGCGGCTGTGGGTTTTGCGCGATGGTGTCGAGGGTGAGAATTCGCTCGGCCGAGAAACCATTGGGTTGCCTGGACAAGCGGTCGAACGTGGCGGCGAACAGGCCTGCGACGTAGAGCACGAGAAAGCAGAAGACCACTTGGGTCGCAATCAGCGCGTTCATGACGCGCCGCCGCGAGTGCGGATCCTCTCCGCCTTTGAGCGCGCTGACCGGTTTCACCGCCGAGGCTCGCAGCGCGGGCGTCAGTCCGAACAGGAGCGTCACGACCAGCGTCAGTGCCACACCGAATCCCGCGACGCGCCAGTCCGCGGGCATAGACAGTCGCGCCGGATTATCGGCCGGATTGAGCATATTGGCGACCAGTGGCCCGGACCACCAGGCGAACAGAGCGCCGAGGGCGGCCGCCAGAAATGCGAGCAGTGCGCTCTCCACCATGACAAGTTGCACCAGGCGCCAGCGGCCCGCGCCAATTGAAACGCGCAGCGCCATCTCGCGCGCTCGCGCCGCCGCTTGAGCCGTCATCAGGTTGGCGACGTTGGCGCATGCAATCAGCAACACCAGGCCGACCATTACGGCGAGCGCCGTCAGTGCACGCCGGTTGTCGCTCTGCATGCCGGAAACGCCGGAGGATGCGGGCTCCAGCATCACGGTCTGGTGCAAGTAAGTTGCGATGGCCTGCTGCGACATGTTGGTGAACCCCTTGGCCCGGTCTTGTTCGAACGCCAGGGAAATCGCGTCCAGCCTCTGCCGGAGCGGCTCGATGGCAACGCCGGGCTTCAGCATGGCCAGCGTCCGGTGCCAGGTCGAGTCCCCCCGGCCGACGGAACGGTTCATCATGGTCGGCACGAAGACGTCCACCATCGTGCCGGGTTCGGTGCCGGTGAAGCGCTCTTCGCACACGCCGACGATCTCATAAAGCCGGTCGCCGAGGCGGAAGGTGCGTCCGAGCACCTTCGGGTCCTGGCCGAAGCGGCGTGTCCAATACTCATACGAGAGCACCGCGTACGGATGCGCCGCTGGTTGCAGATCGTCGCTTTCGCTGATCAGCCTGCCCAGCGCCGGCCGCAGCCCGAACGAATCGAACATCCATCCGGAAACGTATTGTAGATACGCCCGCTCCATCTCCTGATCCGAACGGTAGGTAAGATCCGTACGCTCGGCATAGGAGATAGCGATCAGCTCGGCCTGCTCCTTCACGGCGGTGCGCATCCGCTGGAACACCGGATAGGCCCAACCGTCGAACGTGTGGGGCTTGCCGTCCCAGCCGAGTTCGTTGCGGTAGACGTCATACAGCCGCTCAGGCGTGGCGATGGGCAACGGCCGCAGCAGCACGGCGTCGATCAGCCGGAACGCCGAGGTGCAGGCTCCGATGCCCAGCGCGAGCGAGAAAATCGCTGCGGCGGAAGTCACCTTGCGCTTCATGATCTGCCGCCAGCCGAAGATGGCATCGGCGCGCAGGGAGTCGAGCCAGGGGATCAGCCTGGCATCGCGGCTCTCCTCGCGCAGCCTTTCGGCCGGACCGAACGCCCGCCGTGCTTCTGCAGGGTCGCGTCCCTCCGCAATCGCCTCGTCGAGATGCGACTGTAACTCTTCATCGATCTCGCGGCCCAACTTCCGACCTTGAAACACATTCCCAATACGCGTCCACAACGACATTTCGAGCCGTCCTTAAATCGCGATTTACTGCGGATCTCAGTCGGCCCGCAGCGTCTTGGCCGGGTCGATGCGCACGGCGCGAATCACCGCAGGCAGCGCGGCCAGCACAGCCGCAGCCAGAATCGTGATCGACGGCAGCGCGAGCATTCCCGCATCCGTGGACTTCACCTGGTAGAGCAGCGACTCGATGTATCGCGCCGACGCCAAACCTAGCGCGGCACCCACGAGCGCTCCCGCCAGGACCATCGAGAAGACCTCCAGCGTCACTCGCCATACGATGTCACTGGCAGGCGCGCCGATTGCCATCCGAATGCCAATTTCGCGCCGCCGCTGCAGCACCGAATAGTCGAGTACTCCATACAGGCCAACACCGGCGAGCAACAGCGCAACTGCACCGAAGAAGAAGGCCAGCCTTGCCAGCAGCCGTTCGCGGATCGTATGCGATTCGTTGATCTCGGTCTGGGTGCGGATGCCGCTGACGCGGAATTCGGGACGAGCGTTGGGCACTTCCCGGCGCAGCAGGGACGCAAGCGCGAGCGGGTTTGCGATGGATGTGCGCACGACAAACGTCCCCTCGCCGATCGGCACGGATGCACCTTTGGCGTCGACTGAGTAAAACGGAAAATACGCCTGGGGATAAATGGGATCGCGCATGTTGCGATAAGCGACGTCCCCGACCAGGCCCACAGCTTCGAAGCCAACGCGCTCGCCTGCACTGAACACCACCTCGAACCGCCTTCCAATTGGATCTTCCCCGTTGAAGTACACCTTCGCGAAGGTCTTGTTAACGATCGCGACGCCGGGATAGACGTCGCCAGCGCGGAAGTCTCTGCCGCCGATCAAGGGAATCCTCAAGGCTTCTCTCCACCCCGGCGAGACCTGTAGTAAGTAGGCCAGAACCCCGTTGGACGGTGCGCCATTGATCAAAATGGAATTGCTCCAACTCCCCCCGCTTAGCAGCACCATATTGGCCAGCCCCACTTTCTCCACACCTGGCACGGCGCGCAAATGTTCCGCCACCTGATCCCAGACGCCGGCAGGCTGCGGGCGCGCCGCGATCGTTTCGAGAGTGAGAACCCGTTCAGCGGAAAAACCGGTGGGCCGGTTGGATAACCGCTCGAACGTGGTGACAAACAGGCCGGCGACGAAAAGCGCCAGGAAACAGAAGGCCGTCTGCAGGGCGATCAGCGCATGCATCGATCGGCGCCTGGCATGTGGGTCGTCTCCGCCTTTCAGCGCGCTCACCGGCTTGACCGCCGACGCCCGCAGCGCGGGTATCAGACCCAGGAAGAGCATCACGCCCACGGTGAGCGCCAGGCCGAATCCCAGAACCCGCCAGTCCGCAGGCAGCGATAAGCGTGCCGGGTTGTCCGGAGGATTGATCATGCTGACGACGAACGGAGCGGACCACCACGCGAACACAGCGCCGATCGCTGCCGCTAAGAACGCGAGAATGGCGCCTTCCACCAGAACCAATTGGACCAGCCGCCAACGCCCCGCGCCGATCGAAACGCGCAGCGCCATCTCACGCGCTCGAGCCGCCGCCAGAGCGGTCATCAGGTTTGCGACATTCGCACACGCAATCAGCAGAACCAACGCCACCAACACTCCAAGAGCAATGAGCGAGGTGCGATAATCGCGCTGCAAACCCGACGCGCCTGCGGCGGCCGTGTCCAATACAACCGTCTGCGCAAGCATTTTTTCGAGGATCGCGTTGCTAAGGCCGGTGAGGCCCTTGGCCTGTCCCCTTAGGAATGCACGCGACGTCGCGTCTAGTCTCGCGCGGAGCGGCTTCAAAGCGACGCCAGGTGCGATCCGCACCAGTGTCCGGTGCCACGTCCAGTCATCCTTCAGGACTCCGCTGTGCATCATGGCCGGCAGGAAGATATCCGTGACCGTGCCCGTCTCCGTGCCGTCGAAGCCTTCCGGTCCCACTCCAACGATCTCGTACAGACGGTCGCCCAAGCGGAAGGTACGTCCGACAACGCGCTTGTCCTGCGCGAAACGGCGTGTCCAGTAGTCGTACGAGATCACCGCGTAGGGATGCCCGCCCGGCTTTACGTCGTCGCTTTTCGAAAGCAACCGGCCCAGCGCCGGACGCAATCCAAACGAGCCGAACATCTCCCCGGAGACATACTGCACCCAGCCTTTTTCCATCTCCTGATCCGACCTGTAGGTCAGATCCATGCGCTCGGCGTAGGAGACCGCCATCAATTCTGCCTGACCCTTCACAGCCGCGCGCATCAGCCGGAAATCCGGGTACGCCCAACCATCGTATGAGAACAGTTTGCCATCGAAACCGATTACTTCCAGAGAAAGCGCGTACAGTTGCTCGGGGTTCGCCACGGGCAACGGCCGCAACAGCAGCGCATCAATCAGACGAAATGCCGACGTGCATGCGCCGATCGCGAGCGCGAGCGATAGGATAGCGGCGGCGGAAGCGACCTTTCGCTTCATCAGTTGCCGCCAGCCGAAGATCGCGTCGGCGCGCAAGGAGTCGAGCCAGGGGATCAGCTTCGCGTCGCGGCTCTCCTCGCGCAACCACGGTACAGAACCGAATGCTCTGCGCGCTTCAGCGGGGTCGCGCCCTTCCGCGATCGCCTCGTCGATATGCGACTGTAACTCTTCGTCGATCTCGCGGCTCAACTTGCGGCCTTGAAACACATTCCCAATGCGCGTCCATAACGACATTTCAAACCGTCCCTAACACGCGACTCACAGCGGCTGTCACAGCCTGCCAGCGCGACTCTTCGGCGGCTAGTTGCTTCTTGCCCGCCGCCGTCAACTGATAAATGCGAGCCCGCCGTCCGGTCTCTTTCGTGACCCATTCCGCCTGGATCCAGCCGGCCTCCTCCATCCGATGGAGCGCCGGATAGAGCGTGCCTTCTTCGGCGCGCAGCACCTCGCCGGACCAGTCCTTGATCGCCGACATGATGGCGTAGCCGTGCAGGTGCGGCCGCCGCGAGAGGATCTTCAGGACGAGCAGATCGAGCGAGCCTTGAAGCGAGTCGGGTTTAGGCATACTCAGACATCATAATACTCAGACGGCTGAGGCACCAGCGCGGTTATGTAACAATTTACGGGTCCGGCCGGCATACGCCGCCACGGGACCCGGGTCCAACTCCGTTTCAAACGGGCCGTAGCGAATTGTCATGCCCGCAAGAATCGGCATCCGCGCAATGGTAGGCTATAGCGCATGTCCCGAATCCTCGCGTGTATATTGGGTCTCATGACACTCGCCACTGCCGCCGATCTGCCTTCGAAGAAATATCTCGACCTGAAGGCGGTCAAAACGATGGTCGCCGCCGCCGAGGCGGAAGCGCAGAAGCGGAACGTCCAGGTGACCATCGTGATCGTCGACGAGAGCGGCAACCTGCTCTTCCTGCAAAAGGGAGACGGCGCCTCTCTGGTCACGCTGGAATTCGCGCAGAAGAAGGCGCGCCATGCCGCCTTCCTCGGCAGCCCCTCCAAGAGCGGCGCGGATACGGTGCAGAAGGGTCACGTGGAGGCCATGGCGTTCCCTGAATTCTTCCCCAACCAGGGCGGGCTGCCGATCAAGGTTGACGGCCAGCTTCTGGGCGGGATTTCGGCCAGCGGCGCGGCCTCCGAGATTGACGAGGCGATCGCCCAGGCCGGTATCGACGCGCTGCTGAAATAGCAGGTCTCGTCCGATCTTGTTCCCCCTTGACTCGCGCAACGCTCAGTCGCTCAATAGGGCCAGCCTGAATTGCGCGTGTCTGGGAGGATGGGCATGAACTCAACCGCGCTGGAACCCCTGAACATTGAGGGCGAACAACTCGCACTCCTGCTTGAAGTGTTGGAATCGGCCCATGCCAGAATGCTGGTCGGAATACGGCACACCGATCATCGGTTGTTCCGGCATGAGCTGCGACACCGGCTCGAGGTCGTGGAGCAGTTGATTGAGCGCTGTCCGCACAAACCTGTCCTCGAGCCGCGGCCATAGGCAACGCGCTTTCCGAATCTTGGAGGAAAGCTCCGCCGGCGCGCTAAAGCGGATATACGGTTGAAATAGCCCGCCGCGTCTGGTAGCGCGGGTGTGTGCTAAAGGGCTGCCCGAATGACCTTCCGGTAGTTGGCGAATACCTCGCGGCCCAGATCCGTGAGACGGCAGATCGTGAGCGGGTATTTCCCACGAAACGTCTTCTGGATTGCGATATAGCCCGCCTCTTCAAGCTTCGAGAGATGGACTGACAGGTTTCCCTTCGTGAGCCCCGTCGATTGGTGCAGGTACTGAAAGTCGGCTTCCTTGACGGCGGCCAGCAGCGCGACCACCATCAGCCGCGCCGGCTCATGGATGATCCGGTCCACCTCTCCCAGTCGTTGGATTTTTGCGCTCATCTCATTCGCCGGTTTCGAGCGGCTGACGCATAAACCGCAGGCAGACCACCCCGCCCGAGACCAGGCACACCACACCCTCGAAACCGTACAAAATCGCGAATCCGCGGTCGAGCGACACTCCAGAGCAAGCCAGGATCATGCCCGTTGCCGCCATCAGTGCGCCATTCACCAAGAATCGAGGAAGCCGGCCGCCCAAAGCGACGATTGCACCGCCAAACACCCCCGTCCCGGCGAGCAGCCAGCCATCCGGCCGTGACAACCGGGGGACAACCCCGAACAGAACACCGGCCACCAAGACCACACCCAGGATGCCGAAGCCGATCTGCTTTCGCCCGGCCGGCTTGTGCTGCACGTAACCCACCCGCTCGATGAAGTATCGCCTTCGCACCCACTTCAGAGCAGCGGGTGTGCCAAGGATCAGGGCCGGACCGAAAATCGCAAGAGTAAGGACGGCTATTTTGAATCCGATCGATCCATGGGGCAGTGCGAACTGCGCGTAGATAAGTCCCGAAATCAGAAGCCAGGTAATCCCCATTACGATTTCAGGTAATCCGTCCTGGTTGTGGGCCTTCTGTATCAGGCGCTGCGCCAGCACGTTCGGATCGTCCAGGCGGGGCAGAGAGGATGAGTTCTGCATTTCTTTCTCCGTAGACTAGTCTGTATAACAAACCAGTCACCACGATTATGAGCCGTGCGCCGCCATTGTCAAGCACAGAATTTGAATTTGTCGCTAGTATGTGATCTGTCCGCTCCAATTCACACATGATCTGTCCGCTCGAGCCAAGTGGCGGGTGACGCTGGGTGAGTGAATCAGCCCAAGCAATGCCCAGCCGCGGAAGTGGAGCGGATG
>Ga0302275_10007704_pt1 | contig 9993 bp, 8 predicted proteins | sample III_Bog_N2_2_FD_200229 | JGI IMG/M metagenome (GOLD analysis project Ga0302275, IMG submission 200229) | Peat permafrost microbial communities from Stordalen Mire near Abisko, Sweden - III_Bog_N2_2 | ecosystem: Environmental > Terrestrial > Soil > Wetlands > Peat | place: Sweden: Abisko... | reverse complement strand
CCGGCCCTTCTCGCCGCGCAGGCGCCGCGCCCCAAGGAGCCGGACCCGCTCAAGCGTGCCGACGCTGCCTTCCGCGCCGGCTACACAGCCATGCAGGCCGGAGATCTGGAACTGGCAAGAGTGCAGTTCGCCCTTGCCGCGCGCCTCGCCCCACAGATTCCGGAGGGCCATGAAGCTCTGGGCGAGATTCTGATCGAGTTGGGCAAGCCAGCCGAGGCCGTCCCCGAGCTTGAGACCGCCCTTAAGCTTAGACCCGGCGACCAGGGCATGGAAGCCAACCTTGCGATCGCCTATGCAAAGGCCGGTGAACCCGCCAAGGCAGACCCACAGTTCAGCGCCGCTTTTCAGGCGTCTCAACAAGCAGGCGCGCAGCCGGTTGACGCCGATTTCTGCCAAGCGTATGCCCGTGCTCTGGCGGCAACCGGCAAGCCGGACGATGCCATTCGGATGTTTCAAGCAGCCGTCGATCGCGGCGCGGCAACAGCGGAAATCTTCGACGACATCGGCTCACTCTACGCGCAGTCGGCCAACTGGAGCGAAGCACTGCCCCAGTTCGAACATGCCGTGACGGTCGACGGTTCCTATGCTCCGGCTCGCATCCATCTAGGAATTGTGCGGCGGCAGCTTCGCGACCTCGACGGCGCGCTTGCTTCTCTTCAGGCAGCGGTTACACTCGATCCAGCCAACGCCCTCGCGCAGTCAGAGTATGGCCGCACTCTCGAAGCCGCGGGAAAGGACGAGGCTGCGACTCCTTATCTTGAACAGGCCATCAAGCTCAATCCAGATCTTCCCGGTGTTCAAAACGAGCTAGCTTTGGCCCTCCAGCGCCAGGGGCGTCAGCAGGAAGCGATTCCGTGGTTTCAGCAGGCCCTTCGGCGTGAACCTCAGAATGTCAGCGTCCTTACCAATCTCGGTCTCGCGCTCACCCTCACCGGAAATGCCAAAGACGGGCTCACCTACTTTCAACGGGCACGCGCCGTCGCACTTCCCAGCGCAACCCTCTTGAAAGATCAGGGCGTTGCCCACGTGCAGCTTTCGGCGTTCGATGAGGCCATCGTCGATTTTCAGGCGGCACTCGTCCTCGATCCCAACGATCCTCAACTCCACTACGACCTCGGGATGGTTTACAAGCTCAAAGATCGGGTCGACGACGCCATCGCAGAGCTTACCCGCGCCGGCCAGATGGACCCCACCCTTCAGGATCCGCCCTATACCCTCGGCATCCTCTATATGCAGATCGGCAAGCTCGACGAAGCCGTGGTCGAGCTGAAAAAGGCTGTGGCTCTTCGTCCGGAGAATGGCGATGCGTGGGCCATCCTGGGCAGCACGCTCAAGCAGGACTCACGCCTGGATGAGGCTCGCGATGCCCTCGAAAAGGCGATTCCATTATTGCCTGGCCAGCCTGGCCCTCGCGTCACTCTGGCAGGGGTGTTGGCGGAACAGGCTGGCGCCGGCGCTGCTGCCGCGGACGCCGCTGAAGCCGCTGGCGATCATCAGAAAGCCGACCAGTTGAGCGCCCAGGTGACTACGCTTCGCACTCAGGCAGCCGAGTATCGCCGCCAAGGGGCCGACCTGGCCCGCAGCGCGGTCAGCCGCCAAAAAGCGAACTTCGCCATGAATGCCGGCAACCAGCTCCTGCTGAAAGGCGAGATTGCAGACGCTGTAGCCCGCTACCAGGAGGCGATCGCCGCCGATCCCACCTTCGCCGACCCGCACAACCAGCTCGCCATGGCTTACGATCGCCAGGGCCGGGCCGCCGATGCCGCCGCCGAACGCGAAAAAGCGGCGAGCCTTGCCATTGCAAAGTAGAATCCGGTATCCAAGAAATATCAGGTCGCGCCCCTACGCTCCGGGAAGCGACTGGAGCGTGCCTGTGCGCCAGCTTGCATACGCGGCATCCAATATCTGCTGGTTATGCAGGCCGTCCTGACCTGTCGCACGGTATTCGCCGCGCCCTTCCACCCAGTCAGAGAACGAATCCAGCATGAGCGTGTAGGCGTTGGCATTGGAAACTGTCATCCGCTCTTGAGCTTTGCCTGCTCGCCAATGCACAACATCTGTATCCGTGTCCACGGTCAATCCGTATTCGCTGGAAATTGTACCCGTCTCACCAGTCACTTCGAACACTGTGCGATAAGCTCCACGCGTACACACCGTCACCGAACCCATTGTCCCGCCGGCGAAATCCAAACCGACTACTGCGTAGGCTTCCACCGGGGCTGACCGATCATCTGCTCGCGCCAGCGTATTCACTGCGGCCACGCGGCTGTTCAGCACAAAGCGCAGCGCATCGATGCAATGAATGCCCACATCGCCGATCGGCCCTCCGCAGGCCAGGGCAGGATCGTAAATCCACGCGCGCGGACTGGTCTCTGCCGCGTAGCAGAATTGCGTGTGCGCCAATAAGGGCCGCCCAATCCGTCCCTCCGCAATCCAGTCCCGAATCACCTCGAGGCTGGCGTCGTAGCGCATGTTTTGCGCCACCCCCAGGCGCTGCCCTGAGCCTTGCGCGGCAGCCAGCATCTGCTCCACCTCCTCGGCGCGCATGCCAAGCGGTTTCTCACAAAGCACGGGCTTGCCATGCGCCAACGCCATCAAAACGTGAGGCAGGTGCAACGCATCGGGCGAAGTCACGAAGACCGCATCCACCAGCGGCGAGGCGCACAGCTCTTCCGCTGTCTCAAAGACGTGCTCGATGGAAGAGGCGCGCGCATTCACGGCAGCCTTCAGCAAATCGCGCCGCCACAATCCTGCCAGCGCCGACGCCCGCGCCCCTTGAAACGAAGGGACCAACCGCTTCTCGCAATGATGACCAAAGCCCAGCAAACCGTACCGAATCATGCTCCATCTCCAATACCGAGCTTACAGCGATCGAGAGGCTTGTTTCACATTCACATCCCTCAGAATTCCGCTATCATCGGGAGCCTTGACAGGAGAGAGTATGGATCGACGGGCGTCCGCTGCAGTTCTTCGAATTCCGGCTATGGCGGGGTGGGCAATCTCTGCCCGTACCAGGACTCGGCGATGGGTGAGTTTTCGGCAGCGCTGCGGAATGGAGCGGCGTGACCGTTCTTGCTTGGGCTGAGCGGCAAGGATGCGGCGGACCGAGGTGCGACCGATGTTGAGTCGGCGCGAGATTTCAAATCTATTTAGTCCAGAGCCGTATAGCTTCCTGATCTTGCCGGCGTGTATTCCTGCGGTTAAGGGCCGGCTCAGCCGCTTGCCGATCTGCCGGGCGTGACCAACCCACAACTTTGCACACTCTTCTTGGCGTTTGCGGCGCGGAAACCAAGCTCCACGACTGCAAACGCCAAATAACGCAGAGAGTTTTACGCCAAATCCGAGGGGGACAGTTTACCGAGGAGATCCTTGCAGTTGCGACTATGCGTAAGATGCGATTGTATCGTATATTTTGCATATGTGGATTTCGCGAGAAATTGAGGCCCGCCTGAAACGCTCTGCGAAGACCCGGCCGGTAATCGTCCTGACCGGTGCCCGGCAGACCGGCAAAACCTCCACGTTTCTCCATCTTTTTCCGGGTTACGGATTCGTGTCCCTCGATCTACCGACCGAGGCCGAGCAGGCCGAAAAGGAGCCAGAGCGCTTCCTCCAACGTCATCCGCCTCCCGTCATCATTGACGAGGTGCAATATGCTCCTGGCCTCTTTCGGCACCTCAAGGTGGCCGTGGATGCCAACCGCACGCGCAATGGGCAATTCCTGCTTACCGGGTCGCAGAAGTTCACCCTGATGAAAAACGTCTCCGAATCGTTGGCGGGCAGGGCTGACATCGTGGAACTGGAGACCCTTTCGTTTGCCGAGATCCGCGAGGCGCTGCCCAAAACCGAACTCGAGGCCGCGGTTTTGCGCGGTGGTTTTCCGGAACTCTATGCCAACCCGGACATTGATTCGGTCGCATTCTACAATTCCTATCTTGCGACATACCTTGAACGCGATGTGCGCGCGCTGACCAATGTCGGTAGTTTGCGAGATTTCGAGAGATTTTTGCGTGCTTGTGCTCTCCGATCCGCAAACCTGTTGAACAAGGCGGACCTCGCGCGCGACGTGGGTATCGCACCTTCGACAGCGAATCAGTGGCTGTCCATGCTGGAAGCTTCCGGGCAGGCTGTGCTGCTGGAGCCGTGGTTCTCGAATCGTACCAAGTCCATTGTCAAGAGTCCGAAACTTTATATAGCAGACACAGGCCTGCTTTGCGCATTGTTGAATATCCGATCCGAAGAAGCGCTTCGGCAATCGCCCGCGGCAGGCGCAGTGTGGGAGACATTCGTTTTCGCCCAACTTAGAGACCGCGAGCGCCGCGCCGGCCGCTCGAGCAGCCTCTTCTTCTGGCGCGATCGGACACGGGAAGTGGATTTCGTGGTCGATGCTGGCGGACGCCTCGAACTGTTCGAAGCGAAATGGACGGAGATCCCAGATCTCGGCGACACCGTCAATCTGGACTTTGTACGGAACGTAATCGGCAAGGCGTGGGTGACTGCGGGTGGAGTCGTGTCGCGCACACCGAATAGCTTTCCATTCCTGAACGGTTTTCGCGCCTTACCCGTTACCGCACTCGGATGAGCATGGCTGTCCTGCATATCTGCTGCATAATGGCCAGCCGTACTTCACGACCAAGGAAATGCCCGCTCCAACAAGGTTCTGCCCTTTGCGCAGCTTGCCGGATATTCCGCGGAAACCGCACCATCGAACACCGGGATTCTTCCGGTCTCGTTTCCCATCCTTTCCGCGGGAAAGGATGGGGCATGGGGTTTTTTGGTGGGATCGGCCTTGCTGGGTGGACTACTTAACGGTTAGCGCCAATGTGGTGGTATGCGTGATGGCTGTGACGCCGTTGCTGGACTGGACTGTCACATCGATCGTGTACGTGCCAGCGGGCGTCGCTGGATTCACAGGCGGACCGTGGTGGTAATAGTCGTAACGCGCGTTGCAGGCCGTGGTTCCGAGCAAAGTGACTAGACCGAGCAGCGCCAGCAGCGAAAGGCGCTGCAGCCAGGCACGGCGGCGCACCGACCAAGCCAGGCCACCCAGACCGAGAGCGCCCGGCAGCAGGATTGCGAGCGAAACAGAGCCGGTCCCGGGACGGGCTGCCGAGGCGGACGCCTGTTGGGTGAGGATCACCATGGAGCTATTAATGGCTGCCGTGGCGTTGGGCAGGATCTCGATGTTTTCCGGAGTAAACACGCAGGAAGACTGATCGGGAAGGCCGGAGCACGAGAGGGTGACGAACATGGGCGCATTCAGCGCCGAGCTGTTCTCAGGGGTAACGAAGGCTGTGACGTTTCCCGATTGGCCGGCGGTGAGGGAAAGCGTGGCCGGGGATACAGAGATCTGGAAGTCGGGTGTAGTGGTGGCCTGTGCCTGTGCGCGGACGAACTGGGAGACCGATGCGCGGTGGGTTGCGTCGCCTGTATAGGTTGCGGTGAAGGCATGGTCGCCTGCGGGAAGAGCAAGAGCGACTGTGGCCTGGCCCTGCGCGTTGAGGGCTGCGCCGGCCAACGGACGGCCGTGGTCGCTGATGGCGATAGCACCGGTGGCGGGAAGACGGTCCTCGCCTGCGACAGCAACAGTCAGGTTTGCCTGCGTGCGTCCTGCCTGGTCGTGGCTTTCCACGGTCAGAGAGGTCTGCGTAGCCACGCCCTGCAAGTTCTGCGCGGCGAGGGCCAAGGCGGGCATAGCCAGTACGATGACACTTGCTGCAACCAACTCAAGCCGCAAACCGCGGCGGTTCATACCTCTCACGTGCACCTGCTCCAAATCTCAAGTTTCAATCCACGCCCCTGCCCGGGGTCGACCGGTGGCTAGCGAAGTTGGCACGCCGATAGCCTATGCCATATGTCGCGCGGCGTAGAACCCTATTGTAGCTGGCGGGGGCGCGGTCGGGCTACGGGCCTGCTTTTGGTTTGACGGATGGGAACGGAGAATGGCGCCGGGACGAGCGGCCTTTGTGCTGCAGTTCGTGTCGCGCTATGCTCATTGATTGAGGTGAACGCCATGACCGAGACTGCCGCGCGCCCCCAACTTGCCCACCTGACCGCCGTATTGGACGAGTTGCGCGCCAAAGGAACGCACTTCAACCTGCGCATTCTGGACGACCAGCAGGCGCCCGTCTGCCACTACGACGGCAAGCGAGTGATCAACCTGGCCAGCAATAACTACCTGGGGCTGGCGAACCATCCGAAATTGATTGAGGCGGCGCTGGCGGCGACTCGCGCGTTCGGGGTGGGGTCGGGCGCGGTGCGGACGATTGCCGGGACCATGCGCATTCACATGGAGTTGGAAGAGAAGATTGCGCGCTTTAAGAATGTGGAGGCGTGCGTGGTGTTCCAGAGCGGGTTCACGGCGAATGCGGGGACGGTTAGCTCGATTCTGGGGAAGGACGACTTCATTCTCTCCGACGAGCTGAACCACGCCAGCATCATTGATGGCGCGCGGCTGTCGCGGGCGAAGATCAAGGTGTTTCGGCATAAGGATGTTGCACATTGCGAGGAGTTGTTGCAGGAACTGGCGAATGAGCCGGGACATAAGCTGGTGATTACGGACGGCGTGTTCTCGATGGACGGGGACATTGGGCCGGTGGGTGCGCTGGCTGCGCTGGCGGAGAAGTATGGGGCCATCATGATGGTGGACGATGCTCATGCTTCCGGCGTGCTGGGGCGGAATGGACGCGGGAGCGTGGACCACTTTAACGCGCACGGCAAGGTGGATGTGCAGGTGGGGACGCTGTCAAAGGCGATTGGGGCGCTGGGCGGGTATGTGTGCGGGAGCCGCGATTTGATTGACTATCTTTATCATCGGGCGCGGCCGTTTCTGTTTTCTACTTCGCATCCGCCGAGTGTGGCGGCGACTTGCATTGCGGCGTTCGACATTCTGGAGAATGAGCCGGAGCGGATTGAGCGGCTGTGGTCCAATACGCGGTATTTCCAGGGCGAACTGCGGGGGGCGGGGTTCAACGTGGGCGGGGTGACGACGCCGGCGACCGAGACGCCGATTACGCCGGTGATTCTTGGCGATGGGCGGAAGACGATGGGGTTTTCGCGGGCGCTGTTCGATGAGGGCGTGTTGGGAACGGGGATTGCGTTTCCGACGGTGCCGGAGGGGAAGGCGCGGATTCGGCTGATGCTGACCAGCGAGCATACAAAGGCACAGCTCGATCAGGCGCTGGAAACACTGGAGAGGGTGGCGAGGCGGATGGGGATTTTGGAAGCAGGGCAAGCATGATCGCTCATTTGCGGGGAAAGCTGATTTTCAAGGAACCGGGGCAGGCTATTGTTGAGGCCGCCGGGGTGGGGTACGACGTGACCATCTCCGTGCCTACGTTTACTGCGCTGCCGAGCGTGGGGGCGGAGGCTTCGCTGCATATTCATACGCAGGTGAGCGAGGACCAGATTGCGTTGTTCGGGTTTCTCGATCGAATGGAAAAGCGGCTGTTTGAGCGGCTGATCACTGTCAGCGGTGTGGGGCCGAAGCTGGCGATCAAGATTCTCAGCGGCCTTTCAACCGAGCGGACGGTGCAGGCGATTCGCGGGCAGGATCACGCGCAACTGACGCGGATTCCGGGGGTGGGCAAGAAGCTTGCGGAGCGGCTTGTGGTCGAGCTGAAAGACAAGCTGGATGACTTTGCGGTTGCTCCGGTGCAGACCAGCGTGCGCGGGGCGGCGGTGGACGATGTGCTGTCCGCGCTGACGAACCTGGGGTATCAGAGGCCGGCGGCAGAGAAGGCGATTGAGCAGGCTGTGGCTAAAGACAAGGCGCTGGCTGGGGATTTCGATGGGCTGTTCCGCGGGGCGTTGAAGGTGATCCGGTAAAAGCAGATTACAGGTTGCAGATTACAGATGACAGTTGCGGGTCCTGCAACCGTTTCGCGGATTCAACAGGACGTTGAAGACGAACAGGCGTGGTCACGATGAAACGCCCTCAGGGGTTGAAGTCCGCGTCTCTTTTGGGTTCGTGGCGGCACGGCCGAAGCCGTGCCCTTTCAAAGCGCGGCTTCCTCTGAGATTCAAAGACGCTCGTCGCGGTACACTCTTCATTGCTATGGTTTCGAAACTGAAAAATACGGGTGCGGCGGCGCTTCCTTATCTTCGGCCTGATGGGCTGAAGTTCCTTAAGGGGCTCGAAAAACATAACGATCGCGAATGGTTCAACGGGCGCAAGGCTCTGTATGAGGCGGAGCTGAAAGAGCCGATGCTGGCGATCATCCGCAAGATTACGGACGCTATGTTGGAGTTCGCGCCTAATCATGTTAGGCCGGCGGAGAAATCGCTGTTCCGCATCTATCGCGACACGCGCTTCTCGAATAACAAGCTGCCGTATAAGACACACGTCGCGGCTTGGTGGTCGCACATGGGGATGGAGAAGACTTCAGGGGCGGGGTACTACTTCCAGGTGAGTCCCAAGGGCGTGGTGATTGCGGCGGGGGCTTATATGCCGGAGAAGGAGCAACTGGCGGCGATTCGGAATTGGCTGGTGGACAATCACGTCGAATTTCGCAAGCTGCTGAACAAGCCGGCGGTCAAAAAGACGTTCACCGAGTTTGAAGGGGAGGCCTTGACGCGGCCGCCGAAGGGGTTTCCTTGCGAGCATCCGGCGATGGACCTGATCAAGTGCAAGCAGTGGGGCCTGAGCACGACTCTGCCGGCGGAGACGGCGCAGGAGACGAATTTTGCGCAGACGCTGATCAGGCATTTCAAGCTGCTGGCGCCGGTGGTGGATGCGCTGAATACGCCGATCGCGGCTTCGTTGGCGCCGAAGAAAAAGGTGCTGTTCGGACTGCACTGAAGCTATTTCGCACCGGCCCTACGGGACGGCGGATTCTCGCCAAACTGTCTCCCCGGATTGCGTCCGCGGTGCGGACTTCATCCGGGGCTACTCTCACATCATCCCTCCGGGATGAGCGGCGGTAGCAAGAGCCACCTTCAAGGCTGCTCTTGCTTCTTCCTTTCAAGTTGAGGAGCTGTTGCGCGTTGCATGAGCGCGGGAAACGGACGCATTTGGCGGCTGATTCCCGATGGGGGAATCGTCTCGCGTTTGGTGGCGTCCCAACCTGTGAATCGGGCTAAAACCGGGCAAAATCAGGCAAATATCGGGAAAATCACGGAAAATCCCTAAAATCTTGTGGAAATCGGGGTTTTTCGGTTGACTTTAGCCGGTCCGAAGTCGCATTGTAACGAACGACAGGGTTATCTAGAACCCGCATGAATACAGGGGAAACGTGCAAGCGTTGTCTCGGTCGCACTCCCTCCATGCGGTACGCGAAAGCGACAGATACCCAGGCAACAATGGCCGCCCCGAGGGTAGGCCCAGAAGGAGAAGAACACATGGCAACTGGATTGACCAAGACCGCTCTCACGCGGCACCTGGCCGAGAAGCTGGAACTGACCAACAAGCAAAGCGCAGCCTTCCTGGACCTGCTGGCGGAGACCGCCATCAAGGAAACCAAGAAGAACGGCGTATTCGTAATCCCCGGCATTGGCCGTTTGGTGAAGGCTGAGCGCAAGGCGCGCATCGGCCGCAACCCGCAGACCGGTGCGGCAATCAAGATCAAGGCAAAGACAGTGGTCAAGTTCCGCGTGGCCAAGGCCGCCAAGGACGTGATCGCACCAGTAAAGAAGTAGCATTCCGGACTGCGGACAACGAAGGGGAAGAGCGAGCTGCTCTTCCCCTTTTGTCTTTGCTGCGGGATCCTCTTGATTACCGAAGTGACGGTTGCGCGGAATTCCTCGAACCGAAATGCAGGTTGGGGCATCCGATGCAGTATGGCTACAGAATATTCAATAACGGACCATACGGATTCGAGTGCTACCCCAATCACTGGAAGTCATGTGCAGGTGTTGCTTCGGTTTGAGGGGCTGGCCGCAGTGGCGCTCTCCGCGGTGTTCTATGCGCGGACGGGTGCGAGCTGGTGGTTGTTTGCGGCCCTGTGGCTGGCGCCGGATCTGAGCCTTTTGGGCTATCTGGCGGGTCCGAAGCTGGGC
>Ga0302275_10007694_pt1 | contig 10000 bp, 6 predicted proteins | sample III_Bog_N2_2_FD_200229 | JGI IMG/M metagenome (GOLD analysis project Ga0302275, IMG submission 200229) | Peat permafrost microbial communities from Stordalen Mire near Abisko, Sweden - III_Bog_N2_2 | ecosystem: Environmental > Terrestrial > Soil > Wetlands > Peat | place: Sweden: Abisko... | reverse complement strand
ATGCGTTCATGGAACTCGTTCGGCAGCCGATCTTTCTGCTGCTGATGACCGGCTCTGTGCTGTTCGAAATCTTTCTGGCGGTACCTTACTATTTTGCGTTTGGCGATGAAATGAAGCTCGTCAAAACCAGCGCCTTGGCGGTGATGTTGCTGACCGGATTGTTCGGGGCGGTGCTGAGTGCTTCGGCTTCGCTGGCGCGGGAAATCCGCGGGGGTACCGCGCTGGCGGTCTTGTCCAAGCCGGTGGGCCGCGCGCAATTCCTGCTGGCGAAATTCGCCGGGCTGGCGGCGGCGCTGACGCTGCTGGCCTACGTCAACCTGGTCGGCGTGCTGCTGGCGAGCTGGATGGCCTTCGACGCCTACGGCACGACGGATCTGCCGGCCATCGGGATTTTCGCCGGCGCCATCCTGCTGGCCTACGGGCTGGCGGGGTTCAGCAATTTTTTTCTGCGCCGGCCGTTCATGAGCGACGCGGTGATCGCGCTGGTGGTCATGGTGACGTTGGCGGCGTTCGGGATTTTCCGGTTCACGCACCAGATGCAAAGCGTCGGTCAGGCGGCGGCGGTGGACTGGCGGCTGGTGCCGGCGGGCATTTTGATCCTGTTCGCGCTGTGGATTCTGGCGGCGCTGGCGCTGGCCTGTTCCACTCGGCTGGACATGATCGCGACGCTGGCGGTGTGCTCGGGGATTTTTCTGCTGGGACTGATGTCCGATTATTTCTTTGGCCTGCGGGCCGCGCAAGGCAGCTGGTGGGCATCAACACTTTACAGCGTGGTGCCGAACTGGCAGCTTTTCTGGCTCGCCGACGCGCTCGAAACGGGCAAAAACACGTTTCACTGGGCCTACGTCGGCAAGGCGCTCGGTTATGCGGCGGCGTATGCCGGCGCCGCGCTGGCCGTGGGAGTGGCGCTGTTTGACGAGCGAGAATTGAGCTGAAAGTTAACCGTCAGCCGGTTGAACCGTTAAACCGGTTTGGCAATTGACGATGCAACGGTTCAACCCGGCAATGATTTAACGATTTAACAAAACGTGGAACGCAACATCCAAAAAAACGGGCTGGTCAACCTGATGGTCGCGCTGGTGATTTTCCTCGCGGGCTTCGGCGTGACGGTGTTCGCCGGCTCGCTGGCGGGCCAGGTGGCGGCCATTTTCCTCGGCCTCGGCGTGCTGGTGGCGTTCATCAGCTGGTTCCAGATGCGGCTGGAGGAAAACGAGCGGCTGGAGAAACTGGAGCTGGACGAACTCGCCCACAGCCGGGGCGCATCGCTGTTTGAAGCCCAGGATGGCGGCAGTTTCCCGGCCCAGAACGCCCGGCGGCAGTTCGAGAAGTATTTCGTGCCCGGCTTCGCGGTTTTGATTTTGCTGCTGGAAGCCGGCGGCGCCTGGCTGCTCTGGAACTGGAGCGGCAAAACCCCTGCCGGCCTCAACCCGGCCCACGCCGCCGCGGCGCTCTCGCTCTTTGCGATTTTCGCGCTGCTGCTGTTTTTGATCGGCCGTTTTTCCGTGATGATCGCGCGGCTGGAAAACCACCGGCTGCTCCGCCCGGGCGCGAGTTTCCTGCTGGCCGGCGCCTACGTATGCGCGCTGACCGCGCTCGGCATTGCGGGCGTCGAGGCGAAATTTCCCCAGGCGGATTTCTGGATGGCGCGCGGCCTGTGCGTTTTGCTCGGCGCGATGGCCGTGGAAAATCTCCTCACGCTGCTGCTGGAAATTTACCGGCCGCGCGTCAAAGGCAAGATCGCCCGGCCGCTCTACGAAAGCCGCGTCGTGGGCATTTTCGCGCAGCCGGAAAGTTTGTTCACCACGGCGGCGCAGACGCTGGATTACCAGTTCGGCTTCAAGGTTTCAGAAACGTGGTTCTTCCAGGCGGCGCAGAAAAACCTCGCCGCGCTGCTGCTCATCCAGTTTGCCGCGCTGATCCTGTCCACGACGGTCGTGTTCGTGGATGTGGGCGAACAGGCGGTGCTGGAACATTTCGGGCGGCGGGTCGCGACGCTCAATCCCGGCGCGCACTTCAAGCTGCCGTGGCCGGCGGACAAGGTTTACCACTTCCGCACCGAGCAGATCCAGTCCTTTGCCGTCGGCTACACTCCGGATGCGCAGAGCGAGGCGGCGAACACCATTCTTTGGACGGTCAGCCACAACAAGGAGGAAAACTTTCTCGTCGCCAACCGCGCCATCGTCACGTCAACGAGGGACAGTGGCGACACGAATGACGCGGCCAAGGCGCAGGCGGTCGGTCTCATCACCGTCAGCATTCCGGTGCAATTTCAGATCACGAACGTCAACTTCTGGGCGTATAACAACAACGAGCCGGATGCGCTCTTGAAGGATTTGGCGACGCAGGAAGTCATCAAATATTTTGCCGGCATTGATCTGAACGACGTGCTGTCGCAAGGCCGGTTGCAGGCGGCGGAGGTGTTGCGCGACCGCATTCAAGCCTCGGCCAACGCCCGTTCGCTGGGTGCGAAAATCATTTTCGTGGGCTTGCAGGACATCCATCCGCCGACGGCCAGCGACGTGGCCGCCACTTACGAAAAAGTCGTCGGCGCACAGCAGACCAAGCTGGCGAAAATTCTCGACGCCGAGGCCGAGGCCATCCGCTTGAATGCGGTTTCCGGCGCACAGGCCTTTACGATCACGAATGTCGCCGACGCCATGCGGGTCCAGCTGGTTTCATCCAAGTTTGCCGAAGCGGCGCTGTTTACGAACCAGATTCCCGCCTTTGCCGCCGCGCCGGACGTTTATCGCCAGCGCCTGTATTTGCAGAGTTTTGCCGACGCCACCAAGGGCGCGCGGAAATATGTATTGCTCGTCACGAACACGCAGGACGTAGTGATTTTCGACCTCGAAGACAAGATCCGCGACGACCTGCTGAACCTGTCCATCACCAATTCGCCATGAAAAAAAAATTGATTACCATCGTCATCGCCGCCGTGCTGGTGGTGATATTCGCGCTGCTGCTGTTCACCTTCCAGGTTCGCGAGTCTGAAGTTGCCGTGCTAACGACCTTCGGCAAACCCGCCGCAAACAACATTGACGAGCCGAACCTTTACTTCAAATGGCCCTGGCCGATCCAGCAGGTATACCGCTTCGACAAGCGCGTGCAAAACTTCGAGGACAAATACAGCGAAAACAAAACCGCCGACGAAACAATTCTGCTGACCAGCGTTTATGTCGGCTGGCGGATTTCCGACGCGAAGGAATTCTTTCCAAAGTTCGCGGGCGGTTCCGTCGAAGCCGCGCAACGCCAGTTGGAAATCATGCTCCGCAGCGCGAAAGCGGCGGTCGTCAGCAAACATAATCTGGCCGACTTCGTGAATTCCGATCCCCAGCAGCTTAAGTTGGAGGCAATTGAAAGCGAAATTGAAAACGCCTTGCAAAACCAGCTCGCGACGCAGAATTACGGCATCAGCATTGATTTTCTAGGCATCAAAAAACTTGGCCTGCCGGAGAGCGTGACGCAGACGGTGTTCGACCGCATGAAATCCGAGCGACAGGTGCTGATTAGCAAGGCGCAATACGAGGGTGAAGCCAAAGCGACCGAAATTAAATCCACCGCCGAGCGTCAGGCCGCCGATGTCATCGCCAATGCGCAGGCCGATGCCACGCGCATCGAGGGTCAGGGCGTGGCTGAGGCCGCCAAAACATTAAGCGTATTCCAGCAGAACCCGGAGTTGGCGATTTTCCAGTTGCAGCTGGCGGCGTTGAAAAATTCGCTAAACCAGAAGTCCACGCTGATTTTTGACGAGCGCACACCGCCGTTCAGCCTGTTCCAAAATTTGCCGGCGAGCTCCAAGTGATTGAGCCATGAGCGACCACGATCATCACGACCATCCGCAGCCGCCGGAAACACAGGACGCCGGCTCGCAGGCGCTGGCCGAGGCGCTGCGGAGCAGCTTCGTCATCGTCAAGATCGCGCTGGTGGCGCTGGTGGTCATTATTTTTGCGGCGGGATTTTTCACGGTTGGACCGCAGGAAAAGGCCGTCATTCTTCGCTTCGGCAAGCCGCAGGGCGGCGATCAGAAAATGCTGCTGGGCGCCGGCTTGCACTGGTCCCTGCCATATCCGATTGACGAGGTCATCCGCATTCCCATCACGGAAATCCAGAAAGTTTCCTCCACCGTCGGCTGGTATGCCACCACGCCGGAAATGGAACTGGCCGGCACCGAGCCGCCCGCCGGTCCGTCGCTCAATCCACAGATAGACGGCTACGTCGTCACCGCCGACCGCAACATCATTCACACAAGCGCCACGGTGTCATATCACATTGACGACCCGCGCACCGCCATCTTCAATTTCGCCGGCGGCACCAACCGGACTTTTAACCTCGCCGGTGTTTCCAACGCCGTACAGAACGCAGCCAACGAGGCCCTGATTCTCACCGCCGCGCGTTTCAATGTGGACGACATTTTAACCGCCAACGTCCACGGATTTGAAGAAGCCGTTGGCCAACGTGTGACTGAACTGGTTGAGCGTGAGAATCTCGGTGTGGCCATTGAACAGTGTCAAGTGAAGAGCATTGCGCCGCGCCAGCTAAAGGACGTGTTTGAAATGGTCACCACCGCGCGCCAGAACCGCGACAAACTTATCAACGACGCCTTGAGCAAGCAAAACCAGATTTTGAGCGAGGCCGGTGCGTCGGCCGCGTCCATCACCAATGCCGCCGAATCCGCGCGCACCCGCTACGTCACCGCCATTGAGTCGGACGCGGCGGCGTTCACCGAATTGTTGCCGAAATACGAAAGCAACCCGAACCTGTTTGCGCAACTGGAGCTGGCCAAGGCCATGACGCAGATTCTGACGAACGTGCAGGATAAAATCTTTTTGCCGCAGCGCGCCGATGGCCAGCCGCGCGAACTTAGGCTGCAGTTGAACCGCGAACCGCCGCAGCCGAAATCAGCGGCGAATCCGTAAAACGAAAATGGACGCGACGCAAAAAAGAAGAATGTGGAAAGTGACGTTTAGACACTTTTCACTAACTGTTATTTTTATTTTTGTCGCAATGCTTCTACCTGCTCACAGCTTTTCTGGAAATGCCGAAAAATGGCGTAGATTCCAAGAGAGCCTAGTTTGGGAAAGAAGCTATGAGAACATGATGAAAGATGTTGGCTTCATTTTGCAGCCGCAGTTTTGGTTGTTTTCCAAGGCAAAAGACAATGTGAAACTACAAAATTTTGCTGCGTCATTGCCAACTTGGGTGGTTTTTACAGGCTTATTCATTTCAGTTCCACTTTGGAGCATTTGCTTCGGCTGGCTTTTCGTCAAGCTGGACAACTGGCTGAACCATTTTCCCGTTCTCGGCAAAAGAGTTTTTTAATTTTATGCAAGTCACGTCCCTTTTAAGCCAGCACGAACACGATGACAATTGTGGCTGCGGCCACGACCACGAACATTCCGTCGTGCATCTCTGGCAGGCCGTCCTCGGGGTCGTCTTCGTCCTCAACGCCTTCATCGTGGACTGGCTGTTTGACGCCGGCAGCACACTCGCCAGCGCCAGTGCCATGATCGGCTCGCTCATCCTCGGCTATCCCATCATCGTCACCGCCGTGAAAGATTTGCGGCGCGGAAATTTGAGCATCAACGAACTCGTCGCCATCGCCGTGCTCGCCGCGTTTGCGTCCGGCAATTACGAGACCGCCGGCATCGTCGCCTTTTTCATGCTCACCGGCGAAATCATCGAAACCCGCACCGCCCAAGGCGCGCGCGACTCCATCGAATCGCTCATCAAACTCACGCCCACAAAAGCGCGCCGCCTTTTGAAGGATGGCAGCGAGGAAGAAGTCGCCGCCAGTCAGCTCGCGGTCGGCGATGTCATCCGCATCCGCCCCGGCGACAACGTCGCGGCCGACGGCATCATCGTGAAGGGCGAAGGCTCGTTCAACCAGGCCACCATCACCGGCGAATCGTTGCCCGCCGAAAAAAATGCCGGTGACGAAGTTTTTGCTGGAACACAGAATTTGACCGGCGTTCTGGAAATCAAAGTCAGCCGCGCCGGCACGGACACCACGCTCGGTCGCGTTCGCGAACTCATCATCGCCGCCGAAAAAACCAAATTACCGATCCAGAAAATCGTGGATCAATACATGGGTTTTTACACGCCGCTGGTGCTGGTCATCGGCGCTTTGGTCTGGGCGTTCACGCACGATTTGAACCGCGTCATTGCCGTGTTTGTCGTCTCGTGCCCGTGCGCGTTCATTTTGGCGACGCCGACCGCGATGGTCGCCGCGCTTTCCGCCGCTGCCCGTCTGGGGATTCTCATCAAGAACGTTGCCGATATTGAACTTGCGGCGAAAATCAACGCGTTCGTCTTCGACAAAACCGGCACGCTGACGACCGGCCAGCTCGCCGTCAGCCGCCTCGCGCCGATTGGCGACACGAAGCCCGCCGAACTTTTGTTGCTCGCCGCCTCCGCCGAAAAATACAGCAACCATCCGACCGCCAAGGCGCTCGCGACGCTCGCGGGCGAAGCCGGAGTTCCGCTCGCCGAGCCGAAAGATTTTGCCGAAACCGCCGGTCGCGGCGTGAAAGCGGAAATCAACGGCGCAAAAATTCTCGTTGGCCGAGCGCAATGGCTCAAGGACAACGGCATTGACGCGAGCTTTGAAAAATCTGTGGACGTCGGCGAGACGGAAGGTTGGAGTCTGATTTTCGTCGCGCAAAACGGCAAATGCGTCGGCTGGGTCGGGATGCAAGACCAGACGCGCGCTGAGGCGAAAGAAGCTTTGGCCGAATTGAAAGCAGCCGGTGTCCGCCGCATCGCCATGATTTCCGGTGACCGGCAAGTGGTCGCCACGCGCGTTGCCGCCGAGATCGGCTGCGAAGAAGCCAAAGGTGATTGCCTGCCGCAGAACAAAGTGGAATTTGTCCGCGTCGTGAAGGCCAAGGGTTACAAAGTCGCGGTCATCGGCGACGGCGTGAACGACGCGCCCGCGCTCGCGGCGGGCGACATCGGCATCGCGATGGGCGCGGCGGGCAGCGAAGTCGCCATCCACAGCGCGACGATTGCGCTCATGAACAATGACCTCCGCCGCTTGCCGTTCCTCGTGAAGCTTTCGCGCAGCACGCGCGCCGTCATCAATCAGAATTTTGCGTTTGGCGTCGTGTTCATCATCATCGGCCTGGCGGCGACGGCGTTCGGCTACATCGGCCCGATTGTCGCGGCGCTGCTGCACAATGTCGGTTCGCTGATTGTGATTTTCAACAGCGCCCGGCTGGTGCGCAAAGGTGAAGAGCTGGAACATTTCCAGCCCGAAACCATCGCCGACAAACACGACCACGGCTCGCATTCGAAGCCAGCGGGAGAACTGACGCCGAAGCTGGCGTAAAAATCAAAGCGGATTGAACGCTTATGAACGAAAACAATCCAAAATCAGAAAACACACAACCCGACTGGAAAGATGCCATCGGCATATTCACTTTGAAACTCATGGATTCGGGACTAGCGCCATGGACTCTAGTGGCATTGTTTCTGTTCGGATTCGATACATTCCGATGGATGAGGAATTTGAAAAGACCGTAAATCAGGTTTTTACCGAAAACGATGAGCTTTTTCGTAAGCTTGCCGAATACGAGGCAAAAGAACGTAAAGATTTCGCAGAATAATTTTATGCCCGTCGCCGAATTAAATCCGCAATCCGCAATCCGCAATCCGCAATCCGGCGGTGAGGTCGTCGTCTCCGTGCGCGGGCTGACGAAGGTGTTCAAGGATTTCTGGAATCGCCCGAAGGCACGCGCGGTGGACAACGTGGATTTTGAAGTCCGCAAAGGCGAGGTTTTCGGTCTGCTGGGACCGAACGGTTCCGGCAAATCCACGACGGTCAAACTGCTGCTTGGCTTGCTGAATCCCACGAAAGGCCACATCGAGGTTTTCGGCCATTCGCCGCGCCATGTGCAGACGAAAGCGCGCATCGGTTATCTGCCGGAGGAATCGTATTTGTATCGCTATTTAAATTCGCGCGAAACGCTGGATTTTTTTGGCAATCTTTTCCATCTGAACAAAGCCGACCGCGACAACCGCGCCGAGCAGTTGCTCGAAATGGTCGGCCTCGGCAAGACGCAGACGCGCGCGGTCGGCGAATTTTCCAAGGGCATGCAGCGCCGCATCGGCCTGGCGCAGGCGCTTATCAACGATCCCGATTTGGTGATTCTTGACGAACCGACTGCCGGCCTCGACCCGATTGGCTGCCGCGAGGTGAAGGATTTGATCATCGCGTTGGCGCGGCGCGGCAAGACGGTGATTTTGAGCAGCCATTTGCTCTCCGATGTCGAGGATGTTTGCGACCGCGTGGTGATTTATTACGGCGGAAAAATCCAAGCGGCCGGCACACTCAAAGATTTGCTCGCGACGCCGGATACGCTGCGCATCACGACGCCGGTGCTGCCACGCGAAACTTTGGAAAAAATTTTGGCCGCCATCCGGCAGGACATTTCGACCGGCGAAGTGCGGGTGGACAATCCGACGCAGAATCTCGAAAGCTATTTTCTGGACGTGGTGAACAAGGCGCGCGCGGCCAACGAAACCAGCGGAGCGCAGTCCGGCGCGCGAGTGGCCGAATATTTGCGCGCAGACGACGATGCCAAACCGGCGACGGACAAAGTTTTGGAAAAATTGTCGCTGCCACAGGCCGCGCAGCCGGCCGTTGATACAAAATCGGCGGCTCAACCGGCAGCCTCGCGTGTGGACGACAAGAAACTCGCAGCGCTGGCGCAGTCCAGCCAACCCGCTCCGCAGCCCGTCAAGCCGGCGACCGCGCCGGAAGCGAAGCCGGTGGATTTATCCAAGGCGGATGAAAAGCTGTCGTCGCTGCTCGGCGGCAAGAAATAATTTCGGTAGTTCATGCAAAGAATTTTTGCCATCGCCTGGTTGACATGGAAGGCCGCGCTGCGGTTCAAGCTGTTTCTCGTCATCGCGGTGCTGCTGATTGCGGCGGTGGTTGGTTTGCCGCTGGTCATCAAGGACGACGGCACGGCGCAGGGCTTCACGCAGATCATTTTGACCTACACCTTGAGCGCGATCACGGCGCTGCTCGGGCTTTCGACGTTGTGGCTGGCGTGCGGCACGTTGGCGCGCGACATCGAGGAATGCCAGATCCAAGTCGTCGCGACGAAGCCGATTGCGCGCTGGCAGATCTGGCTGGGCAAATGGCTTGGCATCGTTTCGCTGAACGCAGCGCTGCTCGCGATTTCCGGTGCGTGCGTCTTTGGCCTGCTGCAATGGCGTGCGACGAAACTACCACCGGCGGAACAAAAGATTTTGCGGGAACAGGTGCTGGTGGCGCGCGGGTCGGCGCGGGAACTGGTCAACGCGGCGGAACTGGATGCCGAAGCGGAACAGGTATTACAGGAGCGTTTGAAATCCAGTCCGGTGGACCAGGTGGACGTGCCGGAAGTGCGGCAGCAAATCCGCGAACAGGTCAAGGCAGCGCAGCAGGTTGTGCCGTCCGGCTACCAGCGGGTCTGGCACATCGATCTTGGTTTCGCCAAAAACTATCTGGCGGGCAAGCCGCTGCAACTGCGGGCGAAATTCAACGCATCGCAGAAAAGCACTTCCGGAACATTCCTGGCAAACTGGTGGATCGGCGTGCCCGGGAAAACCAAATTCGTGCGGCTGTTCCCGATGAGCCTCGCACCGGACACGTTCCACGAATTTGAAATTCCGCCGGATATGTTCGATGCCAATGGCGTGTTGACCGTCACCTTCGTGAATGAGAACGACGACGCCCTGCTTTTCCCCTTGGACGAGGGGCTGACGGTTTTGTATCCGCAGGGCGGCTTTGCGGCGAACTTTGCGCGCGGGCTGGGGATCATTTTCTGCTGGATGGCGCTGCTGGCTGCGCTGGGGTTGGCGGCGGCGAGCCTGCTGTCGTTCCCGGTGGCGACGTTCTTTGCGCTGGCGATGCTGGTGGTGGTCTTCTCCAGCAGTTCGCTGGCGGACTCGGTGGGGTCCGGCTCGGTGTCGGCCGGCAATTCCGAGACCGGCCAGGCCGGCCATTCGATCA
>Ga0302275_10007690_pt1 | contig 10001 bp, 6 predicted proteins | sample III_Bog_N2_2_FD_200229 | JGI IMG/M metagenome (GOLD analysis project Ga0302275, IMG submission 200229) | Peat permafrost microbial communities from Stordalen Mire near Abisko, Sweden - III_Bog_N2_2 | ecosystem: Environmental > Terrestrial > Soil > Wetlands > Peat | place: Sweden: Abisko... | reverse complement strand
TCACTCAGCAGCCGCGCGACGTACGCCCGCATGTCGGCATTGTCGTCGGCCAGCAGAACGCGCGGGCGCTGCGCTCCGTCCGCTACCGTCCAGTGACCCACCAGCGCGCCGCCGGCATCCAGATCGAAGGCCGCAATGCCATCGGGTTCCGGCCGTTCCGGCAGCCACCGCAACGCCTCTTCGACGTAGGATTCCGCGGATGTGCGTCCACCCCGCGGCTCGCGCGCCGAATGAACCTGATCCGGCGGCAGATGCCCCGGCCCCCGCGGGATCTCCACTGTAAATGTCGTTCCCTTGCCTTCGGTGCTCTCCACGCCCACCGACCCCCCGTGGAGGCGCGTCAGTTCCTGCACCAGCGCCAGCCCGATACCCGTACCCTCGAACGTTCTGCCGCGCGCACCTTCAATGCGATGAAAGCGTTCGAACACCCGCCCGATCTCACTGGCCGGAATGCCCGTTCCCGTGTCCGATACCGTCAGCCGGACCCTTTCGCCCACCCGATGCAGCCCCACCGAGATCTTCCCCCCGAACGTGTATTTGAACGCGTTCGAGACCAGGTTCAGGACGATCTTCTCCCACATGTCGCGGTCCACGTAGGAATCCGTGACCCCGGGCTCGCAATCGAGCGCCAGTTCCATCCCCGCGCCTTCCACGGCGGAGCGGAACAGACTGGCCAGGTCGGCGGTGTATGCGCCGATATCGGTCGGCACGTACGCAGCCTGAACGCGGCCCGCTTCAATGCGCGCGAAGTCCAGCAACGAATTCACCAGCCGCAGCATGCGCAGGCCGTTGCGCTCCACCAGCGTGAGGCGCTCGCGCTGCGCGGGGGACAACGGGTCCGCCGTATCCGACAGCGCTTCTTCGATGGGCGACAGCATGAGCATGAGCGGGGTACGGAACTCATGGCTCACGTTGCTGAAAAACGTGGTTTTCGCGCGGTCCAGTTCCGCCAGAGCCTCAGCCCTCCGGCGTTCTTCCTCGTACGCCTGCGCGTTGCCGAGCGCCGCCGAGATCTGGCCCGCCACCAGGCCCATAAAGCCGCGATATGAATCGTCGAAAAGCCGGAACGGACTGAGTCCCGCGATGAGCACGGCGGCGCGTCCTTCCTTCCCCGAAGCGTTTACGCGAATCGCCACAGCCTGTTGCGACGGCTCTTTCCACGCGCCCGTCGGCAATGCCGGAAAGAGACTCGGCAGGTCGGGCACGATCAAGGGGGTGTTCGCTGCCGGCAGTTCCGCCAGCGGCCACACAGCGTTGTCGGACGTGGAAAGAAACTCCGGGGCGGCGGCGTGTCCCTGCGAGATCCCCGCGGTGCCCTTCAGCGTCAATCCCCGCTGGGACGGTTCCGCAAGATAAATCAGCGCAAAGGGGATGTCGCGGGGATTCGTATCGAGGCACTGCGCCGCGATCCGGCAGGCGCTGTCCATGGTGCGGGCCTCCGCCGTTCTGGCGGCCAATTCCCGCAGCAGCGCCAATTGCCGCTCCCCTATGATCTTCTGGGTATCCTCGGAATTCGCGCAGAGGATCCCTCCTGTGCCGCCCTCGTCGTTCGGCACCGGAGAGTAGGAGAACGTGTAGTAAGTCTCCTCCGGGTAGCCGTTACGCACCATAATCAGCTCAAGCGCTTCGTCGTAGGTGCCGGCATCGTCGCGCATGGCGGAGCGCGCCCGCGGCCCGACTTCGTCCCAGATTTCCCGCCACACCTCGCGCGCCGGCATGCCCAGCGCCGCCGGGTGCTTGCCACCCAGGATGGAACGATAGGCGTCGTTGTACAGATTGATGAGGTCGTTGCCCCACCACACAAACATCGGCTGGCGCGATGTCAGCATGATCCGCACGGCCGTTTTGAGCGCCTGCGGCCATTTGGCGACGGGTCCGAGTGGGGAGGAATCCCAGTCGGCACTCCGCATCAGGTCCCCTAGTTCGCCCCCCGCGGCGAACAACTGCTTAGTCTGCAAATGACAACCCTAAGCATATGTTTATATAAGTCAAGGGTGGTAAGGTGGCATAGGGCGGCATTCTAAAGTGGTAAAACGTACAATGCCTCATTTGTCATGGACAGGACCGGGTGATCGTAACTCTGTTGGAACCCGTAACCCTTCCCCCGCATCTTTCAGACACCCCCCCGGTAAACGCGTGATATCGTCAAATTCTGTGAAAACCCTCCGCCTAACGGCGCTTCTGGCCTTGTCGGCTGCCGCTTTCGGAGCTGCGGACAATGTACTCCTCGACACCATGAACCGGGAGCTGCTGCGTAACTTTCAAACTCTCAAACAGAAGGCCGAACCAGCCCCATATTTCATGGCCTACGAGGTGACGGATCTCGACACCCATGAAGTGGGAGCAACCCTCGGCGTCCTGAATTCCGCCGACAACGAGCACAACCGTTATCTCGACGTCACGGTGCGTGTGGGCGACGAGAAGATGGATAATTACCGGCGCGCGCGCGGCGAGCGTATCCAGTTCACATCGGGTACTCCGGTCGCCATTGAAGACGTTCCCGGCGCGCTGAGTTCGCGCATGTGGCTGGAGACGGATCGCGTATACCGCGCCGCGGCAGACCGCCTGGTTCGCATCAAAACCAGTCAGCAGGTCAAAGCCGCCGACCGGGACCAGTCCAACGACTTTTCGAAAGAAGAGGCTTACGCCCACTCCGAGGCGACTTACAGAGCCACCTTCGACGATGCGCACTGGAAGCAGATGGTACGCGACTGGTCCCGCGATTTCCGCAACTATCCGGACCTGCTTTCTTCGGGCGTGAACGTATCCGTTCAGGCCGACAACCGCTACATCGTGAATTCCGAAGGCACCAAAATCGAACAGGGCCGCGGGTTCGCGCGCATCGTGATTTCCGCCAGCGCCAAGGCGAAAGACGGCATGGATGTTTCCGACTTCCAGACCTTCGAAGCGTTCGAGCCGAAGGACCTGCCGGCACCCGATGTGGTGCGCGCTGCCGTGAAGACCATCGGTGAACATGTGGAAGCGCTTGTCGTCGCGCCTACAGCCGAACCGTTCGTCGGACCCGCTATCTTCTCTGGCCGCGCGTCGGGCGTTTTCTTTCACGAGATTTTCGGCCATCGCATTGAAGGCCATCGTCAGAAGGACGAGGCGGAAGGCCAGACCTTCACCAAATCCGTGGGTGAGAAGATTCTGCCGGATTTCCTCTCCGTCACCTTCGACCCCACCATGAAGAAGATCTCCGGCGTCGATCTGAACGGCTGGTATGAGTACGACGACGAAGGAGTTCTCGGCAAGCCTGTCAAGGCTGTGGAGAATGGGGTGCTGCGCAACTTCCTGATGTCGCGTTCGCCGATCGATGGCTTCGATCATTCGAACGGTCACGGCCGTCGTCAGCCGGGGATGGAAGTGGTTTCGCGCCAGTCGAACCTGATCGTTACCAGTACGCGCTCGGTCTCCGACGAGAAGCTGCGCCAGATGCTGATCGATGAGATCAAACGTCAGAACAAGCCTTACGGCCTGTACTTCGCGGATATCACCGGCGGCTTCACGACCACCGAACGCGCCGGCTTGCAGGCGTTCAAAGTCATTCCCGTAATCGTTTACAAAGTGTTCGCCGATGGCCGTCCCGATCAGCTGATTCGCGGCGCCGATATCGTGGGAACGCCGCTTGCGAGCTTCGCAAAAATCATCGCGACGTCGGATAAGACGGAAGTATTCAACGGCTACTGCGGAGCGGAATCGGGCAGCGTGCCGGTGTCGGCCGTATCGCCCGCGATTCTGATTTCCGAGATCGAAATTGAGAAGACCAGTTCCGGCCAGGATTTACCGCCGCTGCTGCCCTCGCCCCTGAAGGGAGCCTCGGAATGAGAAGTCTGATGTGGGGTAGGCGCTTGCGCCTGCCCGCTCTGGCCCTGGCGGCGGCAATCCTGCCCGTCGCCGCTCAGCAGGCCGACCCGGTCCTCGACGCCATGAAGACCGAGCTTAAGCGCTCCACCACGCTCACGCTCAATCAGCTCGAAAAACCCTACTTCGTCAGCTATACGGTGGACGACATTCACTCCTGGTCAGCGTCCGCCATGCTGGGCGCGCTGATCTCCGCCAATTCGAACAGCTACCGCGTCCCCAGCGTGCGTATCCGCGTGGGGGATTACAAATTCGACAACACCAACTTCCAGGGCGGCGGCTTCGGCGGCGCGCGCTACGATCTTCGCAACTTCCCGCTTGACGACGATCCTCTTGCCATCCGCCAATACCTCTGGCTCGCCACCGATTCCGCCTACAAAGGCAGCCTTCAGACCATCGCACGCAAGCGCGCCGCGCTGCGCAGCGTCACCGTCAACGATCAGCTTCCCGATTTTTCGATCGCGCCCAAACTCACGCTGATCCAGGAATACACGCCGGCCCAATTCGACGACCAGCACTGGAAGGAAGAGGCGCGGAGCATCTCGACCGTTTTCGAAAAGTACCCGGCGTTGCGCACGTCGCTGGTGGAAGTCAGCGTTGTGGACGGGCTGCACCGCTTCGTGAATTCCGAGGGAACCGAAATCCGCGTTCCCGAAAAGACGGCGTCCGTTCAGATCCGCGCTTCGGCGCAGGCTCCGGACGGCATGATCGTACGCGATTCCCAGCTTTTCTACACGCACGATGTGGCCAAACTGATTCCCGAAGCGGAACTGAGTGCGGCGGCGAAGTCGGTCGGCGACACAGTCGTGCAGATGGCTGCCGCGCCGCTGGGTGAAAATTATTCGGGCCCCATTCTGTTTGAGGGCGTCGCATCCGCACAGATGATGGCAGAGGTGCTTGGCCGCAATCTGCACATCGCGCGCAAGGCCGTCGCGGCGCGCGGCGGGGCTGGTCAGGCTGCCGTTACCGAACTGGAAGGCCGCCGCGGCGTTCGCATCATGCCCGAATTCTTCGACGTGACCGACGATCCCTCCGCCCCGCTCTTCGGCCACGAGGAAGTGGACGATGAGGGCGTCGCCGAGAAGACCGTTTCGCTGGTCGAAAAAGGCGTGCTGAAAGATTTTCTGCGCACGCGCGAGCCGGTTCGCGGCTACAGCGAATCGAACGGTCACGCGCGGTTATCCGGTGGCAGCGCGGTGCCTTCGAACCTCATTATCAAGGCGCACGAGACCAGTTCCGTGGCCGAATTAAAATCGAAGATGATCGATCTTTGCCAGCAGCGTGGCCTCACTTACGGGATCGTAGTGCGCCGCATGGACTTCCCGTCCACCGCGACCATGGATGAAGCGCGCCGCAATCTGGCGGCCGCCGGTTCCGCGGGTCCTGCCGTCAGCCTGCCGCTGCATGTCTACAAGCTCTATACCGATGGACATGAGGAACTGATCCGCGGCGTACGTCTGCATGGACTAAATGCGCGCTCGCTGAAGGATATCCTCGCCGCCGGCGACGACAACGTGACGTTTAATTATCTCGAAAACGGCGCTCCCTTCGCCCTGCTGGGGTTGGGATCGAGCGCGGCGGAAGTGACGGTCGTAGCGCCTTCGGTTCTGATTGACGATCTCGAACTGACGAAAATCGACGATGAATTGCCGAAACTGCCTATCGCCCCGCCCCCTGCAGTAGCCGCGTTGCGATGAAGATTCTCGGGCGTTACGTCTTTCGGGAAATCCTGGTCAGTTCGTTTCTCGCGACGGCACTGTCGACTTTTATCATTTTTCTGCAGTTCATCGCGCCCTTACTCGAATTGCTGGTCCGTTCGGGCGATGGCGTGGTTTTCCTCAAGCTGTGCGTCTATTCGCTGCCGACGGTGATGCCCCTCAGCATTCCTTTTGGAGTGCTCGTAGGCATCCTCATCGGCCTCGGACGCATGTCGAGCGACAACGAACTGATCGCCATGCGCTCGGGTGGCGTCTCTTCACGCGTCGTCGCGCCGCCGGTCATCGTATTTGCCTCGCTGGCCACGCTGGTCGCCGGAGCCTGCGCCGTGTGGCTCAACCCGATCGCGATCAGCGCCGAAGTGAAGCTCGAAAACAAAGTGGGCGCTTCGCAGTTGACCGCCGACGTTGTGCCGCAGGTCTTCCAGGAGCAGTTCACCAACGACAACACCGTTCTGTATGTGGACGACCTGGAAAACAACGTTGGGCCAACAGTTTGGAAGCGCGTTTTCATCGCCGATATCACACCTCCCAATGAGCGCCAGAACGGCCTGAAAGATCAGCCGACAGGTCCCCGGATCACCATGGCCCGCGAAGCCATCGCCGTACCCGATCCCATTCATAGCCGTATCCAGCTCAACATGACGGACATGAGCATCGATGAGCCTCCGTATCATCAGCGTGCACCTTCCGGCAATACGGTGCTGTTCCAGAATTCGCAGCAGGAAAAGAAGGCCAAGGCCTACCGCGACATGAAGACCAAAGAACTGATCGCGTATATCAGGCTGCAGCCCCGCAAATCGCAGGAGAGTATCGACGCGCGAATCGAACTGCAGGGCCGCTTTGCTCTGCCGCTCGCGGCGCTGATGCTGGCGCTGGTCGGCATCCCCCTCGGCGCTTCATCGCGCAAGGGTGGGCGTTCGGCGGGCTACATCTGGGGAATCTTCCTGTCCTTCTTTGTTTACTTTCTCGGTTACATCACGCTGACGCGCCTTGCGTCGGCGCGGTCTCTCTCTCCTGAACTGGCCTGCTGGCTGCCCGATGGGCTCTTCGGCGTCGCAGGTCTGCTGATGATCGGTCGCATGGAATTGCCGGGCGACCGCGATCTGACTGGTTTGATCCGGCAGAGCATTGCTGCTTTTTTCACGCGTATGGCGCGCCGTTTCGAGCGCAAGAGAATTCCCGCCCTCGCCAGCGGCCGTTCGGGGGGCATGAGGATCGTGCTGTTCCAACTGATGGACAGTTATGTTCTCTCCAGTTTTCTGTTGTACTTCTTCCTGTGGCTCGCCGCTTTCGTGACTCTGGCGGAAGTTTATAATTTCTTCGAGTTACTGAGCGATGTGGTGGCGCATCACATTCCGATGGCGCGCCTTGCCGTCTACCACTTATTCCTTACGCCGTTTCTCATTTACCAGACTATGCCGGTCGCGGTGCTGCTCGCGGTGCTGGTGACTTTCGGCGTCATGACTAAGAACAACGAAGTTACTGCCTTCAAGGCCTGCGGCGTCAGCGTCCGGCGTCTGGGCATGCCCGTACTCCTGATGAGCGGCGTGCTGAGCGCGGCTTTGTTTGCGGCGGATTACGCATGGATTCCTGCGGCTAACAGGATTCAGGACGAGATACACAACGAAATCAAGGGTCGACCGACTCAGACCTACCTTCACCCGGAAAGAAAGTGGCTAATCCACGACTACCGGATCTTCTATGTCCGCGGTTTCGACTCCTCGGAAAACATGATGATCGAGCCGTATGTGTTCGAAATCGATCCCAAAACATTCCGGATGTACCGCGAGATCAGTGCTAACCGCGCGCGCTGGCAGCCCAACATTAAACAATGGGTCTGGGAGCAGGGTACGGCGCGCGATGTCTGCGGGATTCAGGAGTGTAAGCACAGCGACTTCCCGGTCGCAACGTTTCCGGAAATCACCGAGGCGCCGGACGACTTCCGCATCCCGGTGCAGCAGAATCAGCAGATGAATTACCGGCAGTTGGGCGACTATGTGAAGTACCTCGGGGAGCGCGGCTTCGACACCCAGAAACTACAGGTTCAGTATTACGAGAAGTTTTCCGTGCCGGTATTCGGATTGATCATGGCATTCATGTCGGTGCCGTTTGGATTTATGGTGGGCAACCGGGGGGCAATGGCGGGTATTGGCGTCAGTATCGCGATCGGCATGGCGTACCAGGGGATTGTGAAATTGTTCGAGCAAATGGGTAACGTGAATTATCTGCCGGCCGAGGTGGCCGCGTGGTCGCCCGATGCGCTGTTCCTGCTGGCAGGGCTTTACCTGCTGTTGCAGATGAAAAGCTGAGCGTTACGCCATCCGCGCTGCCGCGCACGCGGGCCGACCTTGACAGCAACCTGAGCAGTCCGGGCCAAAAGTAGCCTTCCACCCTGTAGAAGCGCGAATCCGTCAGCAACGCCAACCGCCCCCAATTCCCCGCATACGCCAAATTGAAACAGAAGCTTCCGGTTCTCGCTATAATGAACCGCAGGGGCGCACCCTGCTCAATGCTTGATATCAGGAAAAAACTCGAAGAAGAGATTACCGCGCTGGAGTACGAACTGCGCAATGAACTGCCCCGTGAGATCCTGCGGGCCCGCGCCCACGGCGATCTGAGCGAGAACGCGGAGTATCACGCCGCCAAAGAACGCCAGGGCTTCGTCAATGCCCGTCTCGGCCAACTACAAAAACGCCTGGGCGAGTTATCGATGATCGACATGACGAAAATCCCGCACGACAAAGTCGGCCTGGGATCGCGCGTCGTTGTGCTCGACGTGAAGAAAGACGAACAGTTCACTTACTATCTTGTGACCAGCGAAGAGGCCGACGCGCCCACCGGCAGGATATCCACCGGTTCGCCGATCGGAAGATCGCTGCTCGGCAAACAAGTGGGCGACACCGTTAATCTGCAGGCGCCCGGCGGCGCAAAGGAACTGGAAATCCTCGAGCTGCAGACGATACACGAACTCGCGAAGTAGTTTTTCATGACAGTATCGACCGCGATCGGTATTTTCTTCGGCAAGATCATCAAGGCGATTGTCCGGGGCTTGGCACTGCTCGGCTTTTCTCCCAATTTTCTGACTTTTTTGGGCCTCGTGATAAATATCTGGGCGGCGTTCCTGTTCGCGGCGGGCAGTTTCCGCTGGGGCGGCGTAGTCGTAATCGGGGCCGGCTTGTTCGATATGGTGGACGGGCGCGTGGCGCGCGAAACCAATCGGGTCACGCGCTTTGGCGGCTTCTTCGATTCGGTGCTCGACCGCTATTCCGACCTTGGCGTGCTGGTCGGACTGCTTGTCTACTACGCGTCCATTAACCGGAATTTCTATGTCGTCCTGACCGCCATCGCGATGACGGGAACCGTACTGGTAAGTTACACACGGGCGCGTGCCGAGAACATCATCCCTAAATGCAAGGTCGGGTTTCTCGAAAGGCCCGAGCGCGTGGTCCTGATCATCATCGGAGCGTTAGCCAACCGCATGGCGCACGTACTGTGGGTACTCGCTGTGCTCTCGAATATCACGGTAATCGGCCGGATGATTTATACGTGGCAGGAAACCAAGGGGCTCGAAGAGGCGCAGTTGTCTTAACCCGTTGCTTGCGATGCCTGGCCCACCAAGCGAGAAGCTTTCTTGAGATTCCTCATTCAGCGAGTTAGCCACGCCAGCGTGCGTGTGGAAGATCGCTTAGAAGCCGAAATTGACGGCGGTCTTTTAGTACTAATCGGTATAGCCGCCGCCGATAGTACCCGCGAAGCCGATTATTTAATCGAGAAACTCGTGAACCTGCGGATCTTCGCCGATGAGAACGGTAAGATGAACCGCAGCGCCCTCGACCTCAACGCCCAGTTGCTGCTGATCTCTCAATTCACTCTTTACGGCGATTGTAGAAGAGGCCGTCGGCCGAGCTTCGACGCTGCGGCGCCCCCAGCAGTGGCTCGCGAGCTTTACGAGTATGTTGTGGAGAAGACGAAGGCCAGAGGGTTAGTCACCCGGACCGGCGTCTTTCAGGCCCACATGGAGGTGGAACTGATCAACGACGGCCCGGTCACCTTGTTACTGGAGGTTTAGCCGCAATACTCGTCACTTAAAACATTTTGGTGACATTCTGTAGTAAGTGTGTAACCTGGGAGGAGGAAAACGCGCTTGGGTCCATGAGAGGCAAACAATACTCTCGTGAGAGGTCACCTGTGAACACTACAGCGGTGCAATCGTGCACCCTGGCGGCGATTGGCTACGACAGCACCCCGGGGATTCTCTAGCTGGAGTTTCGCCGTCGCGCGGTGTATCGTTATTGGGGAGTTCCCGGCCCGGTATATGATGCGCTGCGGGCAGCGCCTTCCAAAGGCAGGTACTTCAACCTGGCGATTCGCGGACGTTATCCGCATTCGCTGGTCCCGGGAGCAGAATCCGGTGGGCTG
>Ga0302275_10007688_pt1 | contig 10001 bp, 7 predicted proteins | sample III_Bog_N2_2_FD_200229 | JGI IMG/M metagenome (GOLD analysis project Ga0302275, IMG submission 200229) | Peat permafrost microbial communities from Stordalen Mire near Abisko, Sweden - III_Bog_N2_2 | ecosystem: Environmental > Terrestrial > Soil > Wetlands > Peat | place: Sweden: Abisko... | reverse complement strand
ACGGCTCGTCCAGCATCAGAAATTTCGGCTGGCTCATCAGTGCGCGGCCGATCGCCAGCATCTGCTGTTCGCCGCCGCTCAACGTGCCGGCAATCTGTTGTTCACGTTCTTTCAAACGTGAAAACATGTTGAAAACAAATTCCAATTCGCGCTGGACGATTTTTTTGTCGCGCACGAGATACGCGCCCATTTGCAAATTTTCCAGCACGGTTAAATTCGCAAAAATCATCCGTCCTTCCGGAACATGAGACAAACCACGCGCCACGATTTCATGCGACGGCAATCCGGAAATATTTTTGCCTTCGAAAAATATTTCGCCGGACTTTGGCTTCAGCAAACCGGAAATGGCTTTCAACGTCGTGGTTTTGCCCGCGCCGTTGCTGCCGATAAGCGTGACAATGCTGCCGGCGGCGACGGACAAAGAAATTCCGTGCAACGCGGAAATCGCGCCGTAGCTGACCGTCAGATTTTTTATTTCCAGCATTTTAGTCGCCCAAATACGCCGCAATCACCTTCGGATTCGCGCGCACCTCGTCCGGTTTGCCTTCGGCGATTTTGACGCCGTAATCCAGAACCGCGATGCGCTCGCAAATTTCCATCACCAGTTTCATGTCGTGCTCGACGAGCAAAATGGAAATCTGAAATTTGTCTTTGATGAAACGGATGAGCCGCGTGAGTTCGACTTTCTCCGTCGCGTTCATGCCGGCGGCGGGTTCGTCAAGCAACAGCAACTTTGGTTTTGCTGCCAGCGCGCGGACAATTTCCAAACGACGCTGGTCGCCGTAGCTCAAACTTTTCGCGGGTTCATCGCGGAACTTGCCGAGCTGGAATATTTCCAGCAGCTCCAGCACGCGTTTAGCAATGGATTTTTCCTCGGCGTGATAACCCTTGCCGCGCCAGAGCGCGTGGCGCACATCGCCGTGCAAATGCAGATGAAAAACGGCGCGGACATTGTCGAAAACATTGAGCGACGGAAACAGCCGAATGTTCTGAAACGTCCGCGCGATGCCGCGCTTGGTGATTTGATACGGCTTGCGGCCAACGGTGGATTGGCCGTCGAAATTGATCGCGCCGCTCGTCGGTTGATAGACGCCGGTGATGAGATTGAACGCGGTCGTCTTGCCCGCGCCATTCGGCCCGATGAGGCCGACGAGTTCGCTGCGGCCAATTTGCAAATCCAAATCGGAAACCGCCGTCAATCCGCCGAAGCGAATGGTGGCCTTTTCAAGTTGGAGCAACGCGGACATTTTTATTTTGGCGCGGAAGTTTTTTTAAAACTGAAAAGGCCTTGCGGCCGCGTCAGCATCAAAATAATTAACAGCAGCGAATAAATGATCATCCGCGTCTCGCCGATCCAGCCGAGGTGCGGATAACCGGCGAGCTGGCGCAAACCTTCGGGCAGCAGCGTCAATAAAATCGCGGCGAGGATGACGCCTACGGTATTGCCCATGCCGCCGAGAATGACCATCACGACGAAGGTGATGGATTGCATGAAGCCGAAGCCGCCAGGCGTGACAAATTGTTTCGCGTGCGCATAAAGGCCGCCGGCGATGCCCGCGAAAAAGGCGCCAATGACGAACGCGGTGACTTTATATTTCGTCGTGTTGATGCCCATCGCCTCGGCGGCGACCTCGTCGTCATGGACGGCAATGAAGCCGCGGCCGTAAGTGGAATTGACGAGCGACGCAACGACATAAACCGTCACCGCCGCGAGGCCGAACGTCCAAAACAGATTCGTCCAGCCGTGCATCACGCTCAAGCCGCGCGCGCCGCCGACGCGGTCCATATTTTGCAAAATTACGCGGATGATTTCGCCGAAGCCGAGCGTCACGATGGCCAGATAATCGCCGCGCAGCCGCAACGTGGGAATGCCGACGAGCAAACCGGCCAGCGCCGCCGCGAGTCCGCCCGCGAGCAGCGCGCCGGCAAAAATTCCGTTCGCGGCAAAAAAACTCAAGTCGCCAAATTGATTCGTGATGACGGCGGAGGTGTAAGCGCCGACGGCCATGAAACCTGCGTGGCCCAAAGAGAATTGGCCGGTGTAGCCGTTGATCAGATTTAAGCTGACAGCCATCACGATGCTGATGCCGATATCGTAAAAAATAAACAGCCAATAGGGATTGATTCGGTCCGCGAACAGCGACGCCAACAATCCCAGCGCAATCGCGCCGAGCAGAAAAGATTTGGCATGGCGGAAATTCATTTTGAAACTGGAAGAAAAGGCCATGGCGGAGGCATTGATCCGCATATCCAAGCAGCTAAATCATAACGCCACAAAAGCGGAAGCTGCCCAACGGGCATTGACCAGCCTCTAACTGGAAATTTTTTGTCACCATATTTTATTTCGCCTATAAAACCTCGGTTTCCTTGTATGAGAGAAATTTTCTCCTCTTTCATTTGACTGAATTTCAAAACATGTTTTTGAATCTCAGGCAGTCCCATTTCATTGACCACCCGAATGCCATCCAACAAAAGTAATGTTTCGCTCGGCAATTTTGAAAGAGTTTCCAAGAAATGTCCTCGACAGTTGGCTATCAGTTCTTTTTTGCAACCATCCGAAAGTTTGCCCCAGCGTAGTCGGGTTGCACATGCAACCAAATCAATATGAACAACGCGTCCTGTAACAAATGACCAACGTGGCTCAATGCGACTAATTAAGCTTTCAAGTTTTTCAAAATAAGAATGCGGTTCTCGTTCTGCATTTATGAAATAATCTCCCCGCCTTTTTTTTGCATCCTCAACGTCGGCTTCCTGCAAACCAGCCCGGCTGGCCTTGTTGTAATCAACCAGCGCGGCAAGTCGCTGACTTCGCTTTTTTAGTGTTTTGTAATCTGAAAGATAAAATTCGTTGAGTGCGGGATTTAATCCGATGGTTGCAACTTCAATTGATTTTCCAAACAAGTTTCCAAATACGCCAACCGGCAAGCATTCATTTTTAACCTGATTTTCGCAGGCTTGGCTGCCGACACAGTGATGACATTTTTCTATTGTCATACTTTTTCAATTTCCTTTTTGCCCAGCAAGCCGGACGGACGCACCAGCAATATTAAGATCAAAACGGCGAAGGCGATGGCGTCGCGATAGGTCGAGGAGATGTAGCCGGACACGAGCGTTTCGGTGACGCCGATGATGATGCCGCCGAGCGCCGCGCCGGGGAGGTTGCCGATGCCGCCGAGCACCGCTGCGACGAACGCCTTGAGGCCGGGCAAAATGCCCATGAGCGGATCAATGGACGGATAATTGATGGCCCACAAAATGCCCGCCGCCGCCGCGAGCGCGGAGCCGAGCGCGAAAGTGAAGCTGATGACGACATCGGTGTTCACGCCCATCAGCGCGGCGGCTTCGGGATTGAACGACACGGCGCGCATCGCGGTGCCGATTTTTGTTTTCATCACGATGAATCGCAGCGCAACCAATAAAATCAAGGTGACGGCGAGCACGATGAGCTGGTTGCTATTCAAACTGAGGCCGCCGATTTTGGTGATCGGCAAAACGGGCAGGATGTCGGGAAATTTTTTCGGTGCCGCGCCGAAGAAAAATTGTCCGGCGTATTCCAGAAAAAGCGATACGCCGATGGCGGTGATGAGCACGGTGAGTTTGGGCCGTTTGCGCAGCGGACGATACGCGAGACGTTCGATCACCACGCCCAAGGCGGCGCATATGAGCATGGAGAGAAATAAAACCACGATGGCTCCTGCAATCGAAGGCAGCGGAAAAACGGTGGCAGTTTTCGGCGCGAGATAGAAGCCGGCAAACGCGCCGAGCATGAAAATATCACCGTGCGCAAAATTGATGAACCGCAAAATGCCGTAGACCATCGTGTAGCCGAGGGCGATAAGCGCGAGGATGGAGCCGAACGCGAGGCCGTTGATGAGTTGCTGGAGAAATTCCGTCACGGCGCGACAGTCTCGACGTATTGGAACGCGCCATTTTTGATTTCCAGAATCACCGCCGGCTTGGAGGCATTGCGGTTGGCGTCCATCGTGATGTTGCCGGTGACGCCGGCAAAGTCTGTTTCCGCCGCGAGCGCATCGCGGATTTTCGTGCAATCGGTCGAGCCGGTTTTCTTGATCGCGTCGGCGAGCATCATCGCCGAGTCGTAACCAAGCGCGGCCATGGCATCGGGCGTTTCGTTGAATTTGGCTTGATAGCTTTTCACGAAGCTTTGCACTGCGGGCGCGGTGTCTTGCGGTGAAAAATGCGTTGAAAAATAATCGCCTTCCAGCGCCGCACCGCCGATGGGCACGAGCGAGGAGGATTCCCAGCCGTCGCCGCCAAAAATCGGCACGGTGATGCCCAGCTGCTTCGCCTGCAAGGCGATGAGGCCGACTTCGGTATAATAGCCCGGCACAAAAATGCCGTCGGGATTCGCGGCCTTGATGGCGGTGAGCTGCGCGTTAAAATCCTTGTCGCCGCCGCTGTAATTTTCTTCCGCGATGATTTTGCCGCCGTTGGCGAGCACGCCTTCCTTGAAAAATTTTGCCAGGCCCAGGCTGTAATCGCTTTTGACATCCTTCAAGACGGCCACGTTTTGCAGCTTGAGCGTCTTGTGGGCGAAGTTGGCCATGACCGTGCCTTGAAACGGATCAATGAAACAAACGCGAAAAATATATTCGCCGGTCTCCGTGACTTTGGGGTTTGTCGAGGACGGGGAAATCATCGGAATTTTATTTTGCTGGCAGATGGGCGCGGCTTCGAGCGAGCGCGACGAGGCGACTTCGCCGAGCATTGCCACCACATGGTCGCTGGAGATCAGCTTGCGCACGACCGTGGCCGATTGGCCGGCCTGCGATTGGTTGTCTTCCGTGATCAACTGGATTTTTTTGCCGAGCAGTCCGCCGCCGGCGTTCAATTCGTCAATGGCCAGCTGCGTGCCGCGATGTGACGACTGGCCAAACGTGGCCTCGCTGCCGGTGAGCGAGGCGAATTCGCCAATTTTAACACAATCGCTGCCAGCGCTGGAACTGGATGAGGACTGGTTGCAACCGGACAGGAGGCCGGCGGTGGCCAGGGCGGCCGCTAAAATAATTGACGTGCGCAAAGTGTTCATAAAAGTTGAAACCGGATTCAAGTCCTCAATCCGACGCCAGCGTAACGGTTTGGCCGCCGGTTTCAAGCTTTGCCATCCGGCGAACAATGAACATTTGACAAAGACCGGGATATTACCTACCGTTCGGTAGGTTATGGCCAAAGAAACCACCGACACCCGGCAGTTGATTCTCCGCGCCGCGCTCAAGCGTTTCGCGGACGCCGGCTATGCGGCCACGTCGGTCCAGCACATTGTGGACGACGCGCAGGTGTCCAAGCCCGCGCTCTATTATCATTTCGCGGACAAGGCGGGTTTGTTCCAGGCGCTGGTCCATGAGGCGCATGACCAGCGGTATCGCATTTTGCGCGAGGCGGCGGAGACCAGTATCGGCATCCACGCGCAACTGGAAAACATGCTGGCCGCGTTGTTCGAGTATTTCCGCCAGAATCGCGAGTTGATGCGGATTTCTTTTGCCACGATGTTCGCCGCGCCCGGCGAGGTGCCCGAGGATCTTTCCTGCGCGGAAAAATGCGCACGCAATTTTGAGTACGTTCATTCGCTCATCAAGCGCGCGCAAAAGAACGGCGAGCTGGACAAAAGTTTCAAGAGCCGTGAACTGGCGTTCGGTTTTTATGGTCTGGCCAATTTCCACCTGGTATCGCACCTCGTCGCGCCGGATTGCGAGCCGGACCGGTTGACGGCCAAAAAAACTGTGGAACTGTTCCTCGCCGGGGCCGCGCCGAAACCGCCAAGCCGGAAAAAGTGATTTAAAACCAAGAAGCAATATGAAGAAGTTTATCGCCGGCCTGATCATCGTCGTTGTCGTAGCCAGCCTGCTGGGACTCGTCAAGGTCTGGCAAATTCACAGGCTTATCGGCTCGGCCGCCCTGTTCTTGCCGCCGCCGGAAACGGTCTCGACGGCGGTGGCGCACGAAGAGCAATGGCCGGACACCCTGACCGCCATCGGCACGGTCAATGCGGCGCAAGGCGTGATGGTTTCCCCGGAGATCGCCGGGACGGTCACCGAAATCGCCTTTGAATCCGGCGCGACGGTGAAGCAAGGCGACTTGCTTGTGAAGCTCGACACCTCGTCCGAAGACGCGCAGCTGCGCGCGGCCGAAGCGCAGGTGCAACTGGCCAAATTAAATTTGGACCGCACGCTGAAGCTGCACACTGACAACACGGTTTCGCAGTCCGAACTCGACCAGGCCGAGGCGACGTTGAAGCAAAACCAGGCGGACGCCGATGCCATCCGAGCGACCGTTGAGAAGAAAACCATCCGCGCGCCGTTCGCCGGCCGGCTCGGCATCCGGCTGGTTAACCTCGGCGAACAACTCGACGTCGGCAAGAGCATCGTGTCGCTCCAGTCGCCCGCGCCGCTGTTCGTGGATTTTTCGCTGCCGCAGCAAAATCTGTCACTGCTCTCGACCGGGCTGGTCGTGCAGGTGTCGAGCGACAGTTATCCCGGCACGAATTTCACCGGCGAGCTGACCGCGATCAATCCCGACCTGAACGCGATCACCCGCAGCGTGCAATTGCGGGCGAAATTCGAGAATGCAGATCAGCTCCTGCGGCCGGGCATGTTCGTCCGCGTGGCCGTCGTCCGGCCCGAGTCCGAACCGGTGTTGGCCGTGCCGGCGACGGCCATTTTGAGCGCGCCCTACGGCGACGCCGTTTATTTGGTCGAGCCGCAAACGGCCAACGGGGCGACCAATTTAATTGCGCAGCAGAAGTTCATCCGCACCGGCCGCACACACGGCGATTTTGTGAGCGTGGAATCGGGCCTGAAGGCCGGCGACCGCGTGGTGACGGCGGGCATCGCCAAATTGCACAACGGTGCCAGCGTGCAGGAAAACAACACCGATGTGCCCAAGGCTTCCTTGTCGCCGACGCCGTCGAACGGCTAAAACCCCACGCGCATGAAATCTTTCACGGATCTCTTCATCCGCAGGCCGGTGTTGGCCACGGTGGTCAGCCTGGTCATTTTGATCGCGGGTTTGCAGGCCATCCGTTCGCTCAATGTCCGGCAATATCCGTTGAGCGAAAACGCGACGGTCACGGTGACGACCGTTTATGTCGGCGCGAGCGCGAACCTCGTGCGCGGCTTCGTGACGCAGCCGCTGGAACGCGCCATCGCGGCGGCGGACGGGATTGACTACATGGAATCGGCCAGCAAGCTCGGCGTTTCCACCATCACCGTGCATCTGCGGCTGAACTACGATTCCAAAAAGGCGCTGGGCGAAATCAGTTCCAAAGTGGACCAAGTGCGGAACGACCTGCCGCCGGAGGCGGAAATTCCCACGCTGGCCATCGCGACCGCCGATTCGCAATTTGCCTCGGCCTACTTGAGTTTCTCTTCCGACATTTTGCAGGCGAACCAGATCACGGATTATCTCGTCCGCGTCGTCCAGCCCCGGCTGACGGCATTAGAGGGTGTGCAAAAGGCGGACATTCTCGGCGGCCGCACGTTTGCGATGCGCATCTGGCTGAAACCCGACCGGCTGGCGGCGTTCAACATCAGCCCGAGCGAAGTGCGCACGGCGCTGGCGGCGAACAATTTTCTTTCCGCCGTCGGCCGCACCAAGGGCTCGCTCATCCAGGTCAACCTGACGGCGAACACGGATTTGCGTTCCGTCAAAGAATTTCAAAACCTCGTCGTGCGCCAAAGCGGCGACCAGCTTGTGCGCTTGAGCGACGTGGCCGAGGTGGTGCTGGGCGCCGAAGATTATGATTCCGAGGTGCGGTTCAGCGGCGAACGCGCGGTCTTCATGGGCGTCTGGGTGCTGCCCAACGCGAACTCGCTTGATGTCATCAAGCGCGTGCGCACCGAAATGGCCTCCATCCAGAAGGATTTGCCGACCGGACTCACCGGGCGCGTGGCGTATGACGCGACCCAGTATATTTCCGACGCCCTCCACGAAGTGGTCAAGACCTTGGTCATTACGCTGCTCATCGTATCGGTCGTGATCTTTTTGTTCCTCGGCTCGCTGCGTTCGGTGTTGATCCCGCTGGTGGCGATTCCGCTGTCGCTCATCGGTGCGGTGTTCCTGATGCAGGTGTTCGGCTTCACGCTGAACCTGCTGACGCTGCTGGCCATCGTGCTGGCGGTCGGCTTGGTTGTGGATGACGCCATTGTCATCGTCGAAAACGTGGAGCGCCACATCCGCGAGGGCAAGACCGCGCTGGCATCCGCGCTGCTGGGCGCCCGTGAACTCATCGGGCCGATCATCGCGATGACCATCACGCTGGCGGCGGTTTATGCGCCGATTGCGTTTCAGGGCGGGTTGACCGGTTCGTTGTTCCGCGAATTCGCCCTGACGCTGGCGGGCGCGGTGCTCATCTCCGGCATTGTGGCGCTGACGTTGTCGCCGGTGATGGCGTCACGGCTGTTGAACCATGACCGTGAAGATCGCGGACTGGCCGGGCACATCAACCGCAATTTCGACCGGCTGAAAAACTTTTACGGCCGCGTGCTGGATTGGACGATTGCGCGGCGCCCCATGGTTTATACCGTGTGGATCGGCCTGTTCCTGCTCACGGTGCCCATGTTTCTGATGACGTGGCAGGGGAAAGAGCTGGCCCCGACGGAAGATCAAGGCGTGATTTTCGGCGTCCTGGAAACCCCGCCGGACGCGACGATTGAACAGACCGCGTTTTACGCGGACGTGGCCGGGCGTTCGTTCGCCACGGTGCCGGAGCAGGAACAGGTGTTTCAACTGACCCAGCCGGATTTTGGTTTCGGCGGCCTGGTGCTCAAGCCGTGGGGCGAACGGAAGCGGACGGTTTTTGAAATCACGCCGGAAGTTCAGGCGATGGTGAACCGCGTTCCGGGCATCGCCCTCCACATGGTCACGCCGCCGCCATTGCCGACGGGCGGCGAAAATTTTCCGGTGAACCTCGTGCTTTCCGGCACCGGCGAGCCGGAGCAGATTCTGCAATACGCCCTGCGGTTGCAGGCGGCCTGCGCGACCAACGGCATGTTCGCCTTTCCGCCGATCGTGGACACCAAGGTGGACCAGCCGGAGGTTGAACTCGTCATTGACCGCGACAAAGTCGCCGCGCTCGGCCTTGACCTGGCGACGGTCGGCTCGGATCTGGGCGTGCTGGTCGGTGGCAATTATGTGAACTGGTTTGATCTGGCGGGCCGCAGCTACAAGGTCATTCCGCAGATGGTCCGCGGCGCGCGGTTGAACGCGGAGCAGCTCGGCAACACTTACGTCAAGGGCCCGGGCGGCCAGCTCATCCCCGTCAGCACCTTTGCGCATCTGGAAAAGCACACCACGCCCCGCGCCTTGAACCGGTTCCAGCAGTTGAATTCCGTCAAGCTCAGCGGCGTGGCCATCGTGCCGCTGAACACCGCGCTGACCTTTCTGGAAAAGCAGTGCGCCGCGATGCTGCCGACCGGCTACAAGCTGGATTACACCGGCGATTCGCGGTATCTCCGCAAGGAAGGCGACAAGTTTCTGCCGGCGTTCCTGCTTGCGGTCGTATTGATCATCCTGGTGCTGGCCGCGCAGTTCAACAGCTTCCGCGACCCGTTCATCATCATCTTCGGCTCCGTGCCGCTGGCGATTTTTGGGGCGCTGATCTTTTGCTTCCTGAAAATGCCCGGCATGGGCGTGCCGTTTTGGACGAACGGCTGGACGACCTCCATGAACATCTATTCCGAGGTCGGCCTCATTACGCTCGTCGGCCTGATTGCCAAGAACGGCATCCTCATCGTCGAATTTGCCAACCAGCTCCAGCGGCGCGGCCGCCCCAAGCCGCAGGCCATCCGCGAGGCGGCGATGCTGCGGCTGCGGCCGGTGCTGATGACCACCGTGGCCACCATTGCCGGCAACTTTCCGCTCACCCTCGTCACCGGTGCGGGCGCGGCGGCGCGCAATTCCATCGGCATCATTCTCGTCAGCGGCATGAGCATCGGCACCCTCTTTACGTTGCTCGTGGTGCCGTCCATCTATATTTTAATCGC
>Ga0302275_10007686_pt1 | contig 10004 bp, 8 predicted proteins | sample III_Bog_N2_2_FD_200229 | JGI IMG/M metagenome (GOLD analysis project Ga0302275, IMG submission 200229) | Peat permafrost microbial communities from Stordalen Mire near Abisko, Sweden - III_Bog_N2_2 | ecosystem: Environmental > Terrestrial > Soil > Wetlands > Peat | place: Sweden: Abisko... | reverse complement strand
GCGCGACCGGCCGCAGCATGGGTTTAGCCCTGACCGCTTGCACGGTTCCGCACGCCGGAAAACCTTCCTTCGAACTCGGCGAAAATGAGATGGAACTCGGGATCGGCATCCACGGCGAACCTGGGCGCAAGCGCATCCCTCTGGCTCCGGCTGATGAGGTTGCGGAGATGCTGATGGAGCCAATCCTGAGCGATCTTCCGTTCAAGAGCGGCGAGAGCGTTATCCTGTTCGTGAACGGCATGGGCGGCACGCCGCTCATCGAGCTTTACATTATTTACCGCAAGGCAGCCCAGATTGCGGCGAAGCATGGGTTGAAGATTGCGCGAAACCTGGTTGGCAGCTACATTACCAGTCTGGAGATGGCGGGCACCTCGATCACGGTTCTGCGCGCCGACGACAATCTGATCAAGCTGTGGGATGCTCCAGTGAACACTCCGGCGTTACGCTGGGGCATTTAGCCGAGCAGGGAAAGAAGTGACAATGGAACTGTTGAAGCTTGAGCAAATGCGGTCGTGGATTCTCACGACCGCGGCTGCGATTGAGACGAATGCCACGCTCTTGTCCGACCTGGATGCAGCGATCGGCGATGGTGACCACGGCGCGAATATGTCGCGCGGATTCCGTGCGGTTGTGAAAAAGCTGGAGACAACGGACTCCGCTGACATTGGCGCGCTGTTCAAGATGGTGGGGATGACGCTGATCTCCACGGTTGGCGGAGCATCCGGTCCGCTGTATGGCGGCTTTTTCCTGGAGTTGGGGAAACAGACGGTTGGGAAGCAGGAATTGGATGCCGCGACACTGGCTTCGATTCTGGAGGCTGGGCTCGGCGACATCAAGAGACGAGGCAAGGCAGAGTTGGGCGATAAGACCATGGTCGATGCGCTGACTCCGGCGGTGGCGGCCATGAAGGCCGCTGGAAACGACATTACAGTTGCGACGCGCACAGCAGCGGCGACGGCCCGTGACGCCGCGGAGAAGACGAAGCCGCTGCTGGCGCGGAAGGGGCGTGCCAGCTATTTGGGCGAGCGCAGCATTGGACATCAGGATCCGGGAGCGACGTCGACGGCACTGTTGCTGGAGGCGTTGGCCACGGTTAGCGCAGGAGCTTAGAACAAGACTGGCGTGAAAGAGATGGTCGGAATCGTCCTGGTTTCTCATAGCAAGAAGCTGGCGACGGCGCTTCGGGAACTGGTCCTGCAGATGGTGGGAGCAGAGTTTCCGATCGCGGTCGCTGCTGGAGTTGGCAAAGATCACGAGGAACTCGGAACCGATGCGGTACATATCGCCGAGGTTCTTCAACCCTTTCTGGATGGGGATGGCGCTGTGGTTCTCATGGACCTCGGCTCAGCCGTCCTGAGCGCGCAGACCGCGCTCGAATTGCTGGATACCTCGGCCGTTGCGGACCCTACTACAAAGTTGCGTCTGTGCCCCGCGCCCATTGTGGAGGCGGCGGTTTCGGCTGCGGTGCAGGCGAGCATCGGAGGCACTCTAGATGAGGTGGTCCGGGAGGCGAAGGCAGCACTGGCACCCAAGCAATCGCAATTGGAGATGGTAGCGGACATTGCCGCAGCCCCAGTGGTTGGTGTCAGTGCAAGTGATCAGGGAGTCGTCGAATTCGATGTGGTGATTGAAAACCCACACGGACTTCATGCCCGTCCAGCAGCTACGCTAGTGCAGCATGTGAGCCGCTTCCAGTCCGATGTGCAACTCACAAACCAGACAAGTCACCGCGGGCCGTCCTCGGCGCGGAGCCTGACCAGCGTGAGTCTGTTGCAGGCGCGCAAGGGTGATTGCATCCGCTTCAGCGTGCGCGGCAGCGACGCAGCGGAGGCTTCCGAACGGTTGAAGCAACTGGCTGCGGAACGCTTTGGAGAAGCTGCGGAAGCGGAGACGACTTCTGTTGCCAACGCGAAGAGTGTGAGAGCGAAGCCCGCGGAGGCAGGCGGGATAGGAGCGTCAGAGGGTATTGCGATTGGGCGTGTGCTGGCGCTGAATGCTGCGTTGCCGCTGCCGCAGGAGCACGCGGCAGGCGATCCTAACGAAGAGTTGGAGCGGCTGAGTAAGGCTCTGGAGCAGGTTGCGAAAAACTTGAAAGGCGAAGCCGCGCATGGGGCTGCCGCTGAGATTCTGGCGGCGCAGGCGCTGATCCTGAGCGATCCGGTGCTATTGGATGCCGTGCGGACGAAGATCTCATCGGGTAAGGTTTCAGCCTCGCGCGCATGGCGCGAGGAGAGCGCGAAGCTGGCGGAGGCCTACTCCGCAATGGATGATGAGTACATGCGGGCGCGGGCAGCCGACTTGCAGGACATTGCCGTGCGTGTGGGGCGCGCGATTGCAGGAGAGAGCGAGGCAATCAGGATTCAGCCCGAGCCTCCGGCAATTCTGCTGACCGGCGAACTGCTGCCGAGCGAGGCGATGGCGTGCGATCCGAAACATGTGCTGGGCGTGCTTGCCAGCGCGGGGAGTGCAACCGCTCATGCGGCAATACTGATGCGGACGCTGGGTATTCCGATGGTGGTGGGCGCGAGCGGTGCGAGCAGCGAGGCGCTGCGGCCGGATTCGGTAGTTGCCATTGATGGCGAGAGTGGAGAGGTTTGGATCAATCCTCCGGAAGCGGAGTTGAAAGCGATCCGTGCACGTCAGCAGGCGCTGGTAGAGAAGCGCGTTGCACTGGATGCGGGGAAGCACGAACCAGCGTTCACCCGCGACGGGGTGCGGATTGAGGTTCTGGCGAATGTGGGCAATGCCGCCGACGCGGTGCAGGCCCGGGAGAATGGCGCCGAGGGCGTGGGTTTGCTGCGCACGGAGTTTGTGTACCTGGGGCAAAAGCAGATGCCCACGGAGGACGAGCAGACGGCGTCGCTGGCTGCGGTGCTGGCGGGGCTGGGCGCAGGGCCGGTGGTGATTCGCACTCCGGACGTAGGAGCGGATAAGCCACTGCCGTATCTGCCAGTGGCCGAAGAGCACAATCCATTTCTTGGCGTGCGCGGGCTGCGGCTCTCCTTTCGTCATCCGGAATTCTTCCGCTCGAACTTGAAGGCCATTCTGCGCGCCGGGGTTGCGAATGGCGCAGCGCATGACGTGTGGATCATGTTCCCCATGGTGACCAGTCCCGAGGAGATGCAGGAGGCTCGCAGGTTTGCCGAAGAGGCTCACGCGATGCTCGAAGGCGAGGGCGTCGCGCATTGCTGGCCGGTGAAGCTCGGAATGATGGTGGAAGTTCCGGCAGCGGCGGTGATGGCCGAACGATTTGCGAAGCTTGCTGACTTTTTCAGTATTGGCACCAACGATCTGACGCAGTATGTTCTGGCCAGCGAACGCGGCAACGCCGATTTGACGTCGCTTCAGGACGCGGCGCATCCAGCGGTTCTGCGCACCATTCACGAGATTTGCAGGGAGGCCGATGAAGCGGGATGTCATGTTTCGGTTTGCGGCGATGCGGCATCTGATCCGGTAGCGGCTGCGTTGATGGTAGGAGCGGGGGTTCGCTCGCTTTCGGTGAGGGCAAACCAGGTCGGCCCGATCAAGACGCTGGTGCGAAATGTTTCCACCGTGGAGTTGCGGGCGCTGGCCGAAATTGCAATGAAGGCAGACAACAGTGCGGCAGTTCGCAGACTGGCTGCTGACGTACTGCAGAAAGAAGGTTGATAAAGATGGCTGAGAAATCTGTACTTATCTTGATTGAAGACGCATACGAAGACATGGAACTGATGTATCCGAAGTATCGCTTGCAGGAGGCCGGGTACCAGGTTGTAGTGGCCGGTCCAAAGTCGGGACACAAGTACATCGGCAAACATGGATACCCATGCACGAGCGATGAGGCGATTGCCGACATGCGGGAGTATGACTTCGACGGGATCATCCTGGTAGGCGGCTGGGCTCCGGATAAGCTGCGGCGCGACGCACAGGTGAAGAGCCTGATTGCCGAGTTCGACCGGTCGAAGAAACTGGTTGCCGCCATCTGCCACGGCGGGTGGATGGCAATCTCCGGCGGGGTGTACAAGGGAGTGAAGGTGACCGGAAGCCCAGGAATCAAGGATGACCTGGTGAATGCCGGGGCAATCTTTGAGAACTCTCCGGTGGTGGTGGACCGGCACTTTGTGAGCAGCCGCAATCCTGACGATCTGCCGTACTTCATGAAGGGCGTGTTGCAGGTTTTGGAAGGGAAATAAGCCTTAGGCGGTTGGGGTAGTGCTCGCGGCTTGCGGCTTGGCTGGTACACCGGCGGGATGGTGGCTGCGCGCCGAGCGGTCCACGCGACCCCAGAAGGCGATGAAGTAATCGACTGCCGAGAGCAGCGAAACTACGAGCATGAACCAGATGGAGATGCGGGCGATGAGTTCGACTCCAAGGATGAAGCCGAAGAAATTCCACTCATACCAGCGGTGAGCGAGAATCGCTGCTACAACGGCGACAATCTGCAGGACCATTTTCAACTTGCCAAGATCGCGCGCCTGAATGGCAAAGCCTTCGGTGGCGGCGACGCTGCGCAGGCCGGTGATCAGGAACTCGCGCCCGAGCACGAGAACAACGATCCACGGCGGCATGAGGTTGGGGGTGAAGCGGACGAGGAGGATGAGTCCGGCGGCAACCAGGAGTTTATCCGCCATGGGATCAAGGAGAATTCCTACGCTGCTGATCTGGCCGTGCTTGCGCGCGAGGTAGCCGTCAAGGCCATCGGTGATCGAGGCCAGAATAAAGATTCCGGCAGCTAGCAACTCCTGCTCGCCACGCGGGAAAATACTGCTGGAGAGAACCCATATCAAGAATGGGATACAGCCAATTCTGCTTAAGGTGATCGAATTGGGCAGGTTGAGCAGGTCAAGCCATCCAGAAGTGGATTAAGGTTCAATAAAATTATGCGGCAACCACCAGCGAAAAGCAACGCAACCGCAGGTGACCGCTCACGCGTGCTAAGAGCAAACCAACTCCGTCACTGATTCCGTCGAAGAACGGTGCCACCGCCATGAGCGGAAGACTGTGCAGCGAAAGCAGCCCAGATTACGGAATCCATAGCTGGGTGTTGCTGACGGAGACAGAAGTCAAACCCTGGGCCAGCAGGTCTTCGATCTCGCGCATGGATTGGATCAGGCCACCTCCGACGAGAGGCATCTCAGGGCGCAGGGCACGGATAGAATCGACCAGGCGGGGCGCGGCGATGGCCGGCAACACTTCGAGGGCGTCGGCAACGGTGCTCTTCAATTGGTTGGCAATGCTGTCCATGGCTCCGCGGTCCAGAAGAAAAGTTCTCTGAATGACGTACATGCCAAGCGAGTGGGCATGGCGGAAGGACTCGTGATGAGTCGAGATGATTCCCCGGAGACCGCGCTTCTGCAAAAAGGAAAGAGCGCTGGAGTCTCGCGAGAATCCGCTGAGAAGGTCCATGTTGACGATCGGCAACTTGCCGCCGTCCAAAGATCTCTGCAACAAATCCACTATGTTTTCAGGGTCGCCACAGAGGAAGTAGATCACCTTGCCATGGGCGGCAAGGGCAAGGTCGAGATGCTCTGGATGGCGTATAGCCGGAATAATGGGCGTTTCAAGCAGCAACTGGCGCAGCGGCTGGAGTTCCTTCCGGGGTGCGGTGGATGCGGTGGAAGCAGCGTCGGCCTTGCGTGAATTTTCCAGCAGTGTTCGCGCAGAAGTTGACATGTTGAATTCTCCAAAGTAACACAGCGCGGGCCTTCAACGCAGATGCTGACACTATGCCGCTCTGCCTGAGTACCGACCAGGGAACACGTTGTTGCAATAAAATTCGGGCTGTTCGAGGTGGAGTATATACGAAACGAGCACCGGCGAAACAGCAGCCCATTGGAAATCCGATTGAATGTCTCCGTCTTCGCACCATAGATGAGCGCAGAGCAATTGAGGTTTCATCGGGGGTTGCGGATTTGCGGGGCGATCTGCGCCTTCGTGCAAGAAAGTTTCCTGTGAGTACCGGGGCTACGCACTCGGAAATGCTGTTTTTCACTAAGATTATTCCATTGACTTTTATTCGCCGTGGGGTCAATCTTTCTGCGGTTGGATTTTCCCACGCCGCTACGTGAAGAGCGCATGAGACAGCACGTGCGGGTGACTGAATGCCGCTAGAGAGATTGATTCCGGGGAGTGCCTCAGGCACACTGGATGTGAGTCTGTATAGCTTGCGGTCAGCGCCCTGCAATGCATCCGCCGCCAATAGCGGGTCTCCACTCCAGAGCGCAAACCAGGCAATGATTCCCATCGGCATCTCTTAGCTGCTTTCTCCAAGGCCAGGGCCGTATCGTGCATTTGCACATACGCCTCCCACCTTCGAAAAGCGCATCCCCTCTCTTGCAGCTTCATCCACCCAGTCAGGATTGTGACGCGCAGGGTTCAGTTCTTTTGCGCGCAGCATCCGGGCGGGTCATTCGTGCATAGACATGGAGCCCGCAGCTTTGTTGCAAAGGGGAAGTATGGAAAAGACACAGGTCGTAATCATCGGCGGAGGCGCAACCGGGGCAGGCATTCTGTGGGACTTGTCGTTGCGCGGAATCCCGGCCATTCTGCTTGAGCAAAGAGATCTGGCGAATGGCGCAACGGGGCGCTGCCACGGTCTGCTGCACTCTGGCGGCCGCTACGTGGTGAAAGACGCCCACGCAGCCCAGGAGTGCGTTGCCGAAAACAAAATCATCAAACACATTGCACCGCATTGTGTTCACGACACGGGCGGGCTCTTCGTGCAGTGCCGCCAGGACGATCCGGCGTTCTTCGAGCAGTGGTACGAATCCTGCATAAAAATTGGCCTTCCCAGCGACCGGCTTTCGGCGGATGAAGCGCTGGGCATGGAACCAAATCTTCCCACCGACATTCTCGGCGCCTTCACTTGTCCGGACGCGCATGTGGACGTATTTCAACTCACATTGTCGAACATTGAATCGGCGGTGGCGCGGGGGGCGCAGTTCAAAACGTACTGCGAGGTGAAAGCGATCGACATTGCCGGCGGCAAGGTGAAAGGCGTCCGCTACCGCGATACGCTGACCGGCGATGAGGGCTACATAGGCTGCGAGATGGTGATCAACGCGGCTGGAGGATGGGCGGAGAAAGTCGCCGAGCTGGCAGGCGTGGAAGTTCCGCTGCGTTGCGACAAAGGCACCCTGCTGATACTGAATCACCGGCTGTCGTCGCGGGTCATCAACCGCTGCCGCAAGCCGGGAGACGCGGACATTCTTGTACCGGCAGGGCCGGTGTGCATTCTTGGCACGAGTTCGATCACCGTGCCGGGACCGGAAGGTCTGACAGTTTCACAGGAAGAGATTCAGCACTTGATTGACCTGGGAACAGAACTGGTGCCAGCCCTGGCGAATGCACGCGTGCTGCGCATCTTCTCGGGAGTGCGTCCGCTCTACGTTCCCAAGAGCGAAATCAGCCGTGGCTTTGCCCTGCTCGATCATGAAGCGCTGAACAACGTGAAGGGATTTATCTCGATTGTTGGTGGAAAGCTGACGACCTATCGCATGATGGCGCAGGCGACAGTCAACCTTGTGGCAGAGAAGCTTGGCGTGAATGTACCCTGCACAACACACGAGGTTCTGCTGCGCCAGGCGCATGATGAAGCGGCGCTACGCAAAGCGCACAAGCTGCTTCCTCTGCCTGTGGTGGAAAAGGCGGACAAGCGGCTGGGGCCGAATCTGGCGAAGATCGTAAGCGCCATTGAGGCTCGTCCTGAGCTAGCCGAGGTGATTTGCGAGTGCGAGTTGGTGACGCGCGCCGAATTGGAATATGTCCTTGGAACAGAAACATCGCTTCCGGCCAAGACGATTGCCGACATTGGACGCCGCACACGACTTGGTTTTGGCCCCTGCCAAGGAACTTTCTGCGGATACAAGGCGATGCTGGCAGGCTTCCAGACGCATCGTTGGAACGCCGCCGAGGCGTCGGCACAGTTTGAACGCTATCTTGACGAGCGCTGGAAGGGACAGTCCTCGATCAACCAGGGTAAGCAGGTTGAGCAGCTTTATCTGAGCCACGACCTGTTCGGCGTTGCATACAACTTCCATGACAAGAAGGCAGGTGAGGAAGGTGCGTAGCAATCATTTTGATCTTATCGTCGCAGGCGCCGGAATCGCCGGAATCACCAGCGCGGCAGCGGCGGCCGGGCGCGGACTTCGAGTGGCGCTAGTCAGCACGGGGCCTGGTTCCTTTGTGCTCGGCGCAGGCTGCGTCGAGGTGCAGAACATGGATCGCGGCATGCCTTCGCTTGATGAAGCGATGGGATTCTTCCGCAATCTTACGGAGTTGGCGGGATGCGGCTTTCGCGGCGGACTCGGGGAGGTGCGCTACATTCCCACCATTCTCGGCAGCTTCCAAACGGTTTCGCTGGCGCCGTTTTACATGTGGAGCGGCGAGCCAGAAGCGGCGGCGCAGGTGGCCGTCGTCGGAATCAAGGGGCTGTCTTCTTTCGACAGCAACTTTGTGGCGGAGCGGCTTGTGTACCACGCTGGATTGCTTGGGCGCGGCTCCACATACGTTGCGCGCGAGATTGAGCTTTCAATTGCGGAGGGAACGGTCGCAGGAACATTGCAGTTTGGCAATCGCTTTGACCGCGACGCCAGATTCCGCGCAGAACTGTGCGATGCGCTGAGGCCAATTGCCGCCAAGGCGAGCTTGATCATTTTGCCTGGTATCCTCGGCCTCAAGTCAGGACAGGAGGAGATTGAAGGGCTGGAGAAGGAACTGGGATGTCTGCTCTGCGAACTGCCCACGCTTCCGCCTTCAGTCCCGGGGATGAGGCTCTTCAACCGGCTGGAGGCGCGTTTGCGCCGGGCCGGGGTGGAATTCTTTACCGGGTTCCCGATTCAGAAGCTGCAAATCGAAAACGCGCGCTGCAAGGGCGTATTGCTGGATACTCCAGCCCGGCCGCTGAGGCTTTCATCGGAGTCGCTGATTCTCGCTACCGGGCCATTCTCAGGAAGACTGTTGGGCAACCACTCATTTGGAGTGAACGGCGATCTTCGTCCAGTGGATGCAACAGGTGCGCTGATTGCAGAGAATCTTTATGCTGCTGGCGCCATTCTGCGGAGCAGCAGCAGCGCGCGCGGCGGCAACGCGATGGCGATTCTCACAGGATATGCCGCCGGGATGCTCGCCGCGGGAGCAGGAGTTCAATATGCGCAAGGATGACGTTTCACTCGACAACTGCTTGAAATGTTCGGACTGCAACACGGCCTGTCCGGTGGTGACCGCGCATCCAGCGTATCCGGGACCGAAACGCCTTGGCCCCGAGCTGGAGCGGATGCGGCGCGAAGGGATTGAATGCGATACGGACTGGGTGGAGTACTGCCTCGGTTGCCATCGTTGCGACTTGGCGTGTCCGAATGAAGTAAACGTCTCAGAGTTGATTGCGCGGGCCAAGGCCACGCACAAGAAGACTCCGATCCGCAAGATGCGCGACTGGTGGTTCGCGCGTCCAGGCCTGCTGGGCAAGCTGTTGACGATTGCACCGGGAGTAGGCAACTTCGCGCTTGGCCTGAAGCCGGTCCGTCTGCTGATGTCCACATTCATGAAGATCACGCCAGAGCGCACGTTCCCGGCTTACAGCAAGTCCACGCTGAATACACCGGAGGCTGCGACGGCGAAGCAGGGTGAACGCGTTGTCTTCTTTCCGGGCTGCTTCATTAAATACAACCAGCCGGAACTGGGCTGCCACGTTTTGCAGTTGTTGCAATTGAACGGGTTCAAGCCCGAGGTTGCAGTCAGCGGATGTTGCGGAGTGCCGTCGCTGGCGAACGGCGATCCAGAGGAAGCGCGCAAGCGCGCCGAGGCCAACGTGCTGAGCATGATTGACGCTGTGGACGCAGGAGCGCGCATTGTTACCGCCTGCTCCAGTTGCGGACACATGATCAAGACGGGATTTGGAAATATGCTGGAGGGCGACGCCGAACTTGCGAAGAAGGCTGGCAGGATTGCGGCCAGCACTTTTGACCTCGCCGAACTTCTGGTAGCACAGCAGGACGAGGGCAAGTTCAATACGCAATTCGCACCGG
>Ga0302275_10007679_pt1 | contig 10008 bp, 5 predicted proteins | sample III_Bog_N2_2_FD_200229 | JGI IMG/M metagenome (GOLD analysis project Ga0302275, IMG submission 200229) | Peat permafrost microbial communities from Stordalen Mire near Abisko, Sweden - III_Bog_N2_2 | ecosystem: Environmental > Terrestrial > Soil > Wetlands > Peat | place: Sweden: Abisko... | reverse complement strand
CCGAGTTGCTGCAGACCGAAACCGCGACGCAAACTGGATGTCTCCTCAAGTCTGCCACCGGCGTTTCCTCGCCCCCGGGGAGTGAAACTGGCTGCCCCACCCACGGTACGTTCCTGTTTCTGTGCCTTGGGTGGGCCAAAATCGTGCCCAGCGCGATCCAGGCACGATCCCACCGCCAGCACCCCCACAAATCTAGTCATCCTCAGCGCAGCGAAGGACCCGCTTTTGCCGTTGCCATTGCCCTTCTCGTCTTGAGCGGCCCCCAAATTCATGTTTCTTATCAAAAAAATCCAACTTCCCCAGCGCTGGAAAGGCCACACGATCCCGGAAAACGCCCTAGTATGGTCTGTGGCTTTCAGTCATGCCGGGCCAGGTATCGGTCCGGAAAGGAACGGCAGGCAGGCCACCGCCGTTAAACAAGGTCGCCGCGGGGTTCGATTGCCATGCATAGCGGACTTCTTGAGGGTTGGGAACCTCGGGAGATGAGACAACGACCGCGTCGCCCTCGATGCGGGCATCGGCCCAATGCCATTGGCGATCCTGGCCGGCAACTGAGAACTCTTCGAGCTTTGCGCCTTTCACCACCAGGCCGCCGTCGGTATGAGTGAAGTGGATTTTGATCGAGCCCGGGAGCCTTTCCGCCGAGGCGAACGTCGGTCCCGCATAAACGACCTTCTTCCCGTATTGATTTGCCAACGCGCAAAGGGCGAGCCGCTCGCCCACGGGCTGCTTGTCCTGCGCATGGATGTTGTCCGGGTCGCCCGTATCGATCGTTTCGGCAAGGCAGGAATTGGGAATCGTCGCCGCGGCGATGGCCTGCGATTCGCGCGTTTCGGTCCATTCGTCTCCATTCACCGGAACCGCGCTGCGAGGCTTAAAGGCCGGCAGGCCGACGATGTAGAACGGAAAATCTCCCTGCCGAAAAATCTCCCGCCAATTGGCGACCATCGCCGGCAGAAGCTTCCGATACTGGTAGCCGCGCGGTGAGTTCTGTTCGCCCTGGTACCAGAGGGCTCCGGTGATCGCAAGCGGGGCGACCGGCCTCAGCATTCCCTCGTAGAGCACCGTCGGCATCACAGGCCAGTTCTCGTAAGCGATCGGCAACTGAATTGGCGGTCGTGCATCCACACTGACCTTGGCCTTCCATTCGCCGGCGATGGGAATTGTGCTCTTGTCACCCAGCGTCAAATGCAGTTCCTCGGGCTTCCCCAGAAATCCGCCGTCCGGCCTGGTTTTGAGAACGCGGATGGCGATTGTGTTGCGCCCCGGCTTGATTGCATTGTTCAGAAAGTACACGCGCGGGTTTTCCACCCACGAACTGCCACCAACTTCTTTCCCGTTGACGTAGACCGTGTCCATGCGCTCGATGGAGCCCAGGAACAGCATCGTCCTTCCGCCCGGCAACGGATCGGGCAGCACGACATCTTTGCGGAACCAGACCACGGCGGGCTCGGCCGGTACGCCCAACTCGGCAAAACCCCCAGGAACCTTCACGGTCTTCCAGTCTGAATCGTCAAACTCCGGCCGCCCCCAATTGCCCTTGATGCCGATGTCGTACTCGTCGTACCAGTGCATGACAAAGTTGCCGTACTGGGGTGCGTCGGCGGCGGCCAGCCTCTCTACCTCAGCCAGCGGAACGTCGAAGTCCTTCAGCGGGCGCAGAGCCTCGGCGCTGGTCCACGCCTCGGCGGGGGTTCCACCCACCGCATCCACGACCAGGCCGAGAGGGACATGCGTCTCCTGCTGCACCTTGCGCGCAAAGTAGAACCCAACCGCCGAGACCCAGTCCGCCGTCTCAGGCGACAACACCAACCACTTGCCGCCGATCAGATCCGTGTGCCGGTAGGCGGAATTTCCAACCACCGAAAAGAATCGGATCTCGGGAAAGTTGGCCGTCTTCGCATCCGCCGCTCCGGTTCGCGCGAATCGCAGCGGCAGTCCCATGTTCGACTGCCCCCCGCACAGCCAGACATCGCCCACCAGCACATTGTTCAGCTCAACCGTCTGGCGGCCGCTGATCTTCATCGTGTACGGGCCACCCGCCGGCGGCGGATCGATCTTCACTTCCCAGCGCCGATTCCCGTCCGCGACGCCCGATGCTTTTGTGCTCCCGATCTCGACCTGAATCGTATCGCCAGGCTCCGACCAACCCCAGATCGTATTGGTCTTGCCACGTTGCAGCACCATATCGTCGCCGAAGAGCGGGCTGAGAAAGGGCTGCGTCTTGGGCGCCTGCGGCGGCATCGGCGGCATGCCCGGTGTGTTCTGTGAAATAGCAACGGAGGTGAGGCTGAGCAGAATACCGGTTGTTGCAAGTACAAGACGAACGAATTTCAAAATCATGATTCTGAATCCTCTCCAGCTCAACAACCGGTGTCTACCCTGCCGGAAATTTGCCCGGCAATTCTACTCTGGCAGAGTCTTCGTGCCCATCACCTGGAATGTCCCCGTCACCGTAGCCGCTCCCATATTCGGCTGCCGTCCGCCGATTGACAGCGTATATGCCCCTTCCGCAACGATCGGTTCGCCCGCTTCGCTCACCATGCTCAAGTCGCGATCCTTCAGCTCAAAGGTCACACGCCGCGACTCACCTGGCTTCAAGTGAACGCGTTTGAAGCTCCGCAGTGCACGCAGGGGCGCTCCGGGCACATTTGGAAAAGTGAGATAGAGCTGCGCAACTTCGTCGCCCTCGCGCGTGCCGGTATTCGTAACCGTCGCTTCCGCGGCAAGCGGATCGCCGGCCTGAATCGAGGCCTTGGGCAGCGACAAATCGGAGTACGAGAACGTTGTGTAGCTCAGCCCATATCCAAACGGATAGAGCGGCTTATCCTTGAAGTAGCGATAGGTCCGGTTCCGCATCGCATAGTCTTCAAAGGGCGGCAATTGCTCCACGCCGGTGTAGAACGTCACCGGCAAACGGCCCGCGGGGTTGTTCTTTCCCGAGAGTGTCTCGGCAATCGCCGAGCCCCCCTCTTCGCCCGCATACCATGACTCCAGAATCGCGTTCACATGCTCGCTCGCCCAATTCACCGCCAGCGCGCTCCCATTCGCCAGCACCAGAACCACCGGCTTCCCGGTTGCCGTCACGGCTTCAAGCAGCGCCTCCTCCGGCTTCGGCAGGTCGATGCTGGTGCGGTCGCCGCCCTTGAAACCGTCCTCGTTGACCGGCATCTCTTCGCCTTCCAGATCGCCGGTAATGCCGAGCACCGCAACGACAACCTCAGCGTCTTTGGCCGCCGCAATCGCCTCCGCACTCGGCTTGGGGTCGTACTTTGTCCAGAACACATGCGCCTCGACCGGGCCCTTCTCATTCAACTCATACCTGACCTTAAGCGCAACTTTCTTGCCTTGCTCCAGGCGGATATGCCCGGCCTTCGCCTGCAAATGTTCGCCGTCGAGATACTCCATCGCCAACGGCTTTCCGTCGATCATGATCATCGCCGAGTTGCCCTTGGCGCGCACCCCGATGCTGTACTCCCCGGATTCGGTCGCGGTCAGAAAACCATCCCACGTAACCGAAAGCGGAAACTTGCCCGCCGCCTCTTGAGGAACGCCCTCTCCATTCAGATCGATGGTGTTCATCGTTTTTGTCGCAAGTGGAGTGCCCCCGCCCATAAATCCACCCCCCGATGTGAACTTGGCGGTCACACCAGGCCGGCCCTCGGGCGTAGTCAGCGCCGACGCCGGTATCGGATCTCCGTCGGTCCGCAGAAACTGCGTTCCCGGCACAAACGTAATCCGCGCTTCGGGAAATTCCGACTTGAGGCCCTCTAGCACCGAAACAGTGTGCGATGGCGAACCGTTGTAGTTGCCCAGAAGATACTTTGTCTGATCCGCCAGCGGTCCCACAACCGCAATCTTCATTGCCCCCTTCTTCAGCGGAAGCGTACCGTCGTTCTTGAGCAACACCATGGACTCGTTGGCCAGCCTGTGAGCCAGTGCGCGATGCTCGGCGCTTTCAAGTTCTTTCTCGTCGATCTTCGAGTACGGCGTCATCTCGGGCGGATCGAACATACCCAGCTTCATGCGCGCGGTGTACAGCCGGACCAGCGCCGTATCGATCTCGCTTTCTCTCAGGATGCCTTGCTTGTAGGCATCCAGGTACGGCCGGTAATCGTGGTCGTCATTCACCTTGGCGAAATCGATGCACTCGTTATCCATGCCGCGCTGAATCGCCAATGCGGAAGCCTCAGGCTGCGTCTTGGTGAAATGATGATCCCGGTGGATGTTGACAACGGCATCGCAGTCGGAAACCACATACCCCTTGAAGTTCCACTTGCCCCGCAGCTCGTCCTGCAGCAGAAACTCATTCACGCACGCCGGCTGCCCATTGATGCTGTTGTATGCGCACATCACCGAGCCCGCCTTGCCCTCGGTTACGGCTGCGCGGAAAGCCGGCAGGTAGGTGTCCAGCTCATCATGCTTGCTCACCGTCACGTCCGCGGTGTGACGCGTCGGTTCGGGGCCACTATGCACCGCGAAGTGCTTCGGGGTCGAAATTGCGCGATAGTACTTCGGATCGTCGCCCTGCATGCCCGTAACGTACGCGACTCCCATCCGGGCCGAGAGGAACGGATCTTCGCCGTAGGTCTCCTGCCCGCGTCCCCAGCGCGGATCGCGAAAGATGTTGACATTCGGCGCCCAGAAGTCGAGGCCTTCAAAAACATTGCTGTGTCCCGCGCGCATCGCCTGCAGGTGTTTGATGCGGGCTTCGATTCCGATCTGCATTGCCATGCGGTGAATCGATTCCGGATCGAACGTCGCCGCCAGACCCACGGGTTCCGGATACTCGGTGACTCCGGGACGTTGCACACCATGCAGGGCTTCGCTCCACCAGTCGTAAGCCGGAATGTTCAGCCTCGGCACCGCGCGCGATTGATTGACAAGTTGCGACACCTTTTCTTCCACCGTCATGCGGTGAACCAGATCGGCGGCGCGCTGTTCGGGGGGCAAATCGGTGTTCAAATATGCGGGATGCTCGGCGTTTTGGGACAACAGCCCGTTCGCACACAGCAGTGCGGCCAGTGCAATCATGATTCGGGAGTTTGCTCTTCGCACGTCTCTCCTGCTGGATCCGATTCGATGTGTTTGAAACCCGGTAAACGATTACCCATTCCAGGCAAACCCCTCACCCTCGCCTCAAGGGAGATTCTTCCTGGAGTTTGGATGAGCTTTACTGAAAAAGCCTTGGCGCGAAGTCTTTCAGATCGCGGCGCCAGGTCTGCCATTCATGCGCGGTTCCCGGCGACTCGTAAAAGATATGCTGGATCTTCGCATCCACCAGCGATGTGTGCAGTTTTTCGATACCCGCATGCATCATCGCGGGCTCGTCCGTTCCAATGCCGATCCAGAGCAGATGAACGCGTTTGGAAAATGCCTCCGGATCGGCCAGCGCTCCGTGAAGGTCGGTCTTCGGATCGAGTCCTCGGCTGCCGCCCATCATTTGCATCGCCGCCCCGCTGAACCCTCCAATGTACGAGAACATCTCCAGGTGATCGAACGTAACCTGGAAGGTCTGCATGCCTCCCATCGAAAGGCCCGCCATCGCGCGGTGATCGCGGTCGGAAATGGTTCTGAAGTTCGAATCGATATAGGGAATCAGAACCCGAGTCAAATCGTCTTCAAACGCCAGCGCACTCTCCTGCATCGCCTTCATCATCTCGGGCGAGCCGAAGGGTTTTCCCGTCAGGTCGGGAGGCGTGTAACCGGCCCGCCGGGCGTAACCGCTGGCCATCACAATGATCATCGGCTTCGCCGTTCCGGCCGCGATTAGGTTGTCCAGGATGAAGTTCGCATGCCCTTGCTTGATCCATCCGGTCTCGTCTTCCCCGCCTCCGTGTTGCAGGTAAAGCACCGGGTAGCGCGTCTTCGTCGCGGTATCGTAGCCTGGCGGCGTATACACCAGCGCGTGGCGCCAGTCGCCGGTCACGCTCGAGTGGTACCAGACCTCGCGCACCTGGCCGTGCGGAACCTCCTCCGGAAGGTAAAACGTCACCCCCGCTTCAGGAATCTCGATTGCGCTCGCGTCCTTGCTGCCCCCATAGAACGCATGGCTGCTCGGGTCGCTCACTTCCGCGCCGTCCACAATCACCGTGTAATAGTGAAGTCCAGGCGCCAGTGGCGGCGTGGTCACCGTCCAGAATCCATCCGCCTGCTTCTCCATATCCAGCTTCGGTCCGCTCCACAGGTTGAGCCGCACTTTCGCTGCATCGGGAGCTTTCACCCTGAATTCGGCTTTGGAGGAACTGTCCACTCGCGGGTACTCCGCGCCCGAGACGTTTGTCGAGGCAGGCTGAAAACCACCCGTTTCCTGAGCCCAACACAAGCTGGCCGACAAGAGCATAACCACTACCAGGCACTTCATTTCTCTTCCTCCGATTGCGGACCTGTCTGGATTCCACCAGCTCCAGGCCTCGTTGGGAAATCCCCTCTTGCCCGATCTGAAAAACCTTCAAGTAAGCGTTTTCCCCATCGAGCGGTTTTCGCCCGGCTTCCGCCGTCCCGTGGCCAAACATTCGAATCCTATTCCGCTGCGTCATGCAAAGAAAAGTAGTATTTTTCGAACCAATATATCGATTTATTAGATATATTGGGTGGTGATGAAGACGACCCTCGATGAATGGGAAATCCTGCAGGCCGTGGTGCATTTAGGCGGCTTTGCGCCGGCCGCGGAACAGCTCAACCGCTCGCAATCGACGATCAGCTATGCCATCTCTCGGCTCCAGGAGCAGATCGGGATCAAGTTGTTTGAGCAGAAAGGCAGAAAAGCCCATTTGACGGAGGCTGGACGCCTGTTGCTGGCCGACGCCGAACCCCACCTGGCCGGATTTCACCATCTCGAGCAGCGAGCCGGCTCCCTTGCCTCGGGCGGACAATCCGAGATTCGCCTCTCCGTCGATAGCATCTTCCCCAACGAGCGGCTCTTTGCCGCTCTTGCCGAATTCGCCCGGCGCTTCCCGCATGTCCATCAGAAACTTCGCCAGACCACCTTCATTTCAGCGGATTCCGAATTCTCCGCGCACAATGCGCATCTCTGTGTGGTCGGGCTGATGTCGCGCGAGTATTTCGTTAAGCCGGTCCTCGATATCAGGATGACGGCGATCGCCCACAGGGAGCATCCACTCCATTCCCTCAAGCGCCAGGTCTCCCGGATCGACATGATGCGGCACATGCTCGTCGTGATCGAAGGAGCCGGTTCCGGCAGCGCCAAGCGCCAGCCGCGCAGCCCGGCGCAGCGGTTCCTGCCCGTCAGCACCATCGAAGCCGCAATCGATTCCGTTCGAAGCGGCCTCTGTTTCGGATGGCTGCCGGAATACCGCGTCCAAACCTATCTGGAGAGCGCGGAGTTCCTTCCCCTTCAAATGCCCGTCGGCGGCACCAGGGAGGTGCGGCTCAACCTGGTCTGCAAGGATTCCAATCCCGGCAGCCGCGAAGTAACCGCCCTCGCCGAGTTGCTCGGCATGAATCGCGATGTGCAAACCATTTGAACCTGCCTGGCGAAGCGCGCCAGGCACCCGCCTCGCCCGAGTCTGGAAACGCATCGACAGACCCGATATAAATAAAGCGATTTATTCGATTTGCGGAGACTCGCTGCGCTTCTGTATAGTCCAACATCCAGAGAACGTTTTCGCGAATCGATTCCTCCCTACGGCTGCCAGTCGCGGCGGCTCCGGGTTGCGTAACGCCGATTCGCGGCAGTCTCAACTGGAGTCGTCATGAATTCCGCCCGTGTCCGGTTCGTATTTTGCTCCTCTCTTCTCGCGCTGCTTTCCACCGCGCCGCTCATGGCCGCCGAGAATGCTCATTTATCCGTCGACGCTTCCAAACCAGGAGTGAAGATTGATCGCAACCTCTTCGGCCAATTCGCGGAAAATCTCGGGCACGGACTCTACGAGGGCATTTGGGTCGGCCCCGATTCCCCGATTCCCAACACGCGCGGTATCCGCAACGACGTCGTTGCCGCGCTTCGGCAGCTGAAGGTGCCCAATGTCCGCTGGCCCGGCGGCTGCTTTGCCGATCAGTATCACTGGCGCAAGGGAGTCGGACCGGCGGAAAAGCGCCCCGCCACCCTCAACACCGCCTGGGGAAACGTGGTCGACACGAACAGCTTCGGCACCGACGAATTCATGGACTTCATTCAGCAGATTGACAGTCAGGCGTACGTCTCGGTCAACGTCGGTTCCGGAACCCCGCAGGAGGCCGCCGAATGGCTCGAGTACATGACCGCGGCTGCTCCAACAGCGCTCCAGAAAGAGCGCGCCGCGAACGGGCATCCCGACCCCTACAAAGTCGGCTTCATGGGAATCGGCAACGAAAGCTGGTCATGCGGCGGAGACATGACCCCGGACTACTATGTCAGCCAGCTCAAGATTTACAGCCGCTTCGTCGAGAATGACAATCCCGCGCAGCGGGACACAAATCGGATGCTCAAGATTGCCGTCGGTCCCGGATTTCCCCAGACCGAGTGGACCGAGGCCGTGATGAAGGCCTGGCAGCATCATGACTGGAGCTGGAATTTCGACGGCCTCTCGGTGCATTGGTATACGACTCCCGGCGGCTGGCCGCTCTCCATGCCGTCAACCGGCTTCACCGTCGACGACTACGCCAAGACCCTGAAAACCACCCTCTTCATGGATGAATTCCTGCGCAAACAGGAAGCCGCCATGGACAAGTACGACCCGCAGAAAAAGGTGGCTCTCGTCGTAGACGAGTGGGGCGCATGGTACAAGGCGCTGCCAGGCACGAACAAAGATTTTCTCCTCCAGCAGAACAGCCTGCGCGATGCGATTCTGGCATCGCTGAACCTGAACATCTTCGCGCGCCATGGGGATCGTGTGCGCATGGCGAATATCGCGCAGATGATCAACGTCATTCAGGCGATGATCCTGACGGACAAAGAGAAAATGGTCCTCACCCCTACCTACTACGTCTTCAAGATGTATGTTCCCTTCCAGGATGCGACGTTTGTTCCGGTCGCCTTTGACGCAGGCTCCTATACGCAGGGCGCCGAAACGCTCCCGCGCATCGATGCGCTCGCGGCCAGGGACGCATCGGGCGCCCTCTGGCTGGAAATCACCAACCTCGATCCCGAGAAACCCGTCGATATCGATGCCGACTTCACCGGCATCGCCGTAAAGTCGGCCAGGGGGCAGACCCTGACTGCCTCTCAAGTCAACAGCGTGAACACCTTTGCGGATCCAAACAGCGTCGTTCCCAAGCCGGTTTCCGCCAGCGTGAAGGGCGGCAAACTGACCATCACGGTCGCGCCAAAGTCGGTCACGGTCATCGCGCTGGAGCCGTGACAGCGCCCTGGCATGGCCGCTCTCGACTCCGGAAACCCTGCCGAAAGGCCCCAATGCACACAAAACCCCAGCCCTGTTCCGCAAGCCAGCCAGGGATCTGATTCTTTAGACGGAGAAGTCCATCATGCAATCCGCAATCGGTAGTCCCCAATTGAAAAGACCAGGTGTCTTCCTGGCAGTTCTCCTTCTCTCCGTCGTGTCTGCGGCGCAGACGTCTCCCGTCAACGTAACCATTGACGCTTCGAAGACCGGCGCACCCATTTCGAAGTACATCTACGGGCAGTTTCTCGAGCACGGCGGCGACATCGTCAACACCGGCATCTGGTCTGAGATGCTCGTCGACCGCAAGTTCTTCTACCCGGTCGCAGCCACCGCGCCCACGCCACCGCCAGTAATGGGCAATGCAGCGGGGAATCCGCGCTTCAACCGCGTTCCGACACGATGGTGGGCTCCGGTGGGCGGCGACGGCGTCGTCACCATGGACACCAAGGCGCCCTTTACCGGGGAACAGACGCCGCTCGTCAAGCTCAATGGGAAAGAGCCGCGTGGAATCACGCAATCCGGAATCGCGGTTCGCAACGGCAAAGCCTACACCGGACGCATTCAGCTTGCTGGCTCGCCCGGCGCGGTCGTGAAAGTCACGCTCATTTGGGGCAAGGAGTCTTCGGACCGTCAGACCGTCGCGATCGGCCCGTTAAGCGCCTCG
>Ga0302275_10007673_pt1 | contig 10014 bp, 6 predicted proteins | sample III_Bog_N2_2_FD_200229 | JGI IMG/M metagenome (GOLD analysis project Ga0302275, IMG submission 200229) | Peat permafrost microbial communities from Stordalen Mire near Abisko, Sweden - III_Bog_N2_2 | ecosystem: Environmental > Terrestrial > Soil > Wetlands > Peat | place: Sweden: Abisko... | reverse complement strand
GACGTCGGAAAAGGCCGACAGAGCGGTTTTGCGATAGCTCTCGGCCAACTCGTCATAGCGGGCCTTGCTGTAATCCAGCGATCCTTCCAGACGCCCGCCGTCGAAGATGGGCTGGGTCAGTCTGGCGGCCAGCATGAACAGGGCGCTGCCAGGCTGCAGCAGGCTGGACAAGGCCACACTCTCATAGCCACCCTGGGCGGTCAGATCCAGGCTGGGCAGAAAGGCGGCGCGGGCGGCGGCGATGTTGGCGTTGGCAGCCTGCAGGCGGGCTTCGGTCAGTTGCACATCGGGACGACGGGCCAGCAGGCCGGACGGCAATCCAGGCGTTACCGCCGGCACGGTCACCTGTGCGAAGCCACCCATGTCCGCAGGCATTGTTTCCGGCATCCGCCCGGTCAGCACCGCCAATGCGTCGATGCTTTGGCGCAAGTTCTGCTCCAGCGGCGGGATAAGAGCCCGTTGCACCGCCACTTCGTTTTCCTGTTGAGCGACATCCAGGCGAGTGGAGGCCCCAAAGGCCATGCGTTCCCGATAGGCGGTTAAAATACGCTCGGCATCGGCCAGATTCTCGCGGGCCACCGTCAGACGTTCTTGCAGGCCCAATGCCGAGAAATAGGTGGTGGCCACGGCCGCTTCGACCGTCAGAGAAATGGTTTGATGGGCATAACGGGCTGCATCTGCTCCCGCTTGGGCGCTGGCTTCCACAGCAGAGTTTTTACCCCAGAAGTCCACTTCGTAACTGGCCGTCAAGCTTGGGGAATAAAGATTTCCCTGCTTTGCCGTCTGTATGCCGGGCAGTTTGGGAGAACCCTGGCGGGTGGCGTTGGCGTTCCCTTCCACAGTCGGCAGCAATACGGCACCCGCGATGCGCAACAGAGCGTCGGCCTCGCGGACCTGAGCCCTGGCGGCGCCAATGTCGGCATTTTTCTCGGCGGCTTCAGCCATCAGAAGATTCAGGGCTGGAGCATTGAAGCTCCTCCACCATGTGGCGTCGGGCCAGCCGGTTTGAGGAGCAGTGGGATTGCTCCAGGCTGTCGGAGGGGTGATCGTCGGAGGTTGCCCTGTTCCCTCAAGGCCGCAGCCGCTCAGAGCCGTTGCCGCCAGCAGAGCGGCAGCCATGGAATAGACAGAAAATCGCGTCATGATCGCCTTAAGCCTCGAGTCCGCCCCTAATGCGCCATCAGCACAGGGATTTCGGCATGTTGCAGAATGTGGAGGGTGGCGCCGCCCAGAAGCTGCTCCCGGGTCGGCGAATGGGTATAGGCCCCCATCACCAGCAGACTGGCCTCCAACTGTTTGACTTCGTTCAGCAGCAGCACGCCGACAGGCTTGTTCGGGGGGCGGGTGATGATGGATGCCTCGATCTGATGCCATCTCAAGAACCCGGCCAACCGCTCGACTTCGGAGCGGTCTGTTCCATCCTCTAAAACCTGAAGGATGTTCACCTGACGCATGTCTCGCAGCAATGGCAGAGCGGCGGTGACGGCATGCACCGATTCAGCACTGCCGTTCCAGGCGATCACCGCCGAGGTTAAAGAGAAGGCCCGGCAGGCTGGCGGAATCAGTAAAGCCGGATGACCGCTGGCGAACAGCAGCCCCTCCAGCACAAAGCGATGGACGGCGGACCACCGGCCTTCGGGCCGCGGGGCGACGATCAGATCGCAGAACCGCCCGAAGGCTCGCACCGCCAGATCGGGAGAGTGCCGATCCTCTCGCCAGTTGGCCGTCAGGCTTAATTGCGGCTGATTGCCGTCCCAGTCAGCGAAGCCGGATTCTTCCCGCCATGCTTCGAATATCCCATGGGAAAGCAGCGCCAGATCCCGACAGGCGTTACGGTAATGAACAGACATGTCGTGGGGGAAGTCGGGATAGTATTCGTGGCGGAATGGTTCCAGCTCGGCTGGTCCTGGCGACAGATGTACGGCTTCCACATGGCTGATGTTGCGCCTTGCCACTTCGGCGCAGCAGTCGAGCACGGAGCGGTCCTGGAGGCCGCCCCACAACAGGGCGATGATTTTGCGGATGCTCATGGCCTCACCCCGCATCGGCGAGATGCGGCGGCGGCGGAGCGTCGGTATTGACCAACTGGCCATCGACTATATCGGCGAAGGGATTCAGGACCAACTGTTCCCCCCCCGTCAGGCCCTCGGTCAGATCGACGGTGGCGCCGTGCTCCAGGCCGACCTTGACCGGCAGAATGACAATCTTGCCATCCACCACCGTCGCCACCTGCGTGCCGTGACTGCCGAAGACCAGGGCTTCGCTGGGGATGCTGACAATGGGGGAACTGCGCGGAACATCGATCCGCACCGTGACATAGAGCCCCGATTTGAGGACATGGTCGTGGTTGTCCAGATCCACCTCGACCCTCATGCTCCTGGTACCGGGACGAAGGGAGTCGGCGCTGCGGGCGATTTTGCCGATAAAGATGCGCCCGGGGATTTCCGGCACTGTGATGCCGATGGCGGCACTTTGCGGTACATCGAAATGCACCCGCAGTTTGTCATCATAGGCCTCGGTGAACAGGCTTTTCCCCGAGGCGATCAGATTGCCGGAATCGGCGTTGGAGAGATCGCCGATATTGACGTTGCGGTCGGTGATGACGCCGTCGAACGGAGCCTCGACCCTTTCATAACGGGCCAACTGGCGCAGCCGTTGCAGATCGGCGGTATGAGCCTCGACCGTGGCCTGGGCGCTTTTGACATCGGCGTCGCGGGCCTCCTGGGCCAACCGGTAATTGTCGGCTTCCTGCTGGGTGGCGTAATTCTTGGCCGCCAGGGCGGCATAGCGGTCGGTGGTAATCTTGGCCAGGTGCAAATTGACCTGGGCCTGGGTGAGCGCCGCCTGGGACTGGGCCAGTTGGGCTTGAGCCTGGGCCTGCTGGCGGTCCAACTCGGGCGATTCGATGACGGCCAGCACGTCGCCCTTTTTCACCCGCGAGCCGATATCCACCATGCGCTGGGCAATGTAGCCCGAAGCGCGGGGATAGATGGCGGCAATATCAAAGGCCTCGATGGCGCCCGGCAGTTCGATGGCGGTGTCTGTATTCGTGGACATCACCTTGGTGGTGCGCACCATTGGGCGTTGGGCCGAGGCCTCGGTCTGAGCAGCTTCGGCGCGGGCACTTTTGGCGTAGTGGCCATAGCCTCCGAAAGCCAGCAGAGCGGCAGCACTCACCGCCAAGCCTAAGGCGAGAGGGGATCTGTTCATGACTGGGGCTCCTGTAGCCGGCCGCGCAGAAGGGAATAGAGATAGGGGACGAAAAGCAGCGTCGAGACGGTGCCAAGCAGCAGCCCGCCGATCACCGCGCGGCCCAAGGCGGCGTTTTCTTCGCCACCGCCCCCCAGGTCGAGGGCCATGGGGATCATGCCGACGACCATCGCGCCCGCCGTCATCAGGACGGGTCGCAGGCGGATGATTCCGGCCTCGAGGGCGGCGTCGAAGGCGCTGCGTCCGGCCTCCTGCAGTTCCTTGGCGAAGGTCACCAGCAAGATCGAATTGGCCGAAGCCACGCCGACGCTCATCACCGCCCCCATCAGCGAGGGGATCGAGAAGGTCGTCCCGGTGACGAACAGCATAATGACGATGCCGCACATGGCTCCTGGCAGAGCGCAGATGACCACGAAGGGATCGACCCAGGTCTGGAAGTTCAGCACCATCAGCAGATAGACGAACACCGCGGCAAAGACCAAGCCGACGCCAATCTCGGCAAAGGCCTGGTTCATGCTGGCCACCTGGCCACGCACGACAATGAAATTGCCCGGGGCCAGTTTGGGGGCCTCCAGCTTGACGATGCCGGTGATGCCGGTTGCCACTTTGCCGATGTCGCTGTCTTGGATGTTGGCATAGACGTCGTAGACCGGCTGGACGTTGGTATGGCTGGTCACCGTCTGCTCGACGCCACGGCTGATGGTGGCGACGTTGCCCAGCATGGTGGGAGTATCGTCGCCATGAGCGCCAGCGTCGCCGACGCCGCTGTCTTGCAGCATGCTCATGCGGTTGAGGCGGTATTCAGGCGTCTGCACGGCCACCGGATAGGGCACGCCGCTGCGGGGATCAGTCCAAAAGTTGGGAGCCACCTGATAGCTGGAACTTAAGGCCACATTCAGATTCTGAGCGATCCCCTGGGCGGTGGCGCCAAATTCGGCGGCGCGGTCGCGGTCGACGTCGATGAAGAACTTCGGCGCATCGACGATCTGATGCAGATGAACGTCGACGGCTCCGGCGACATGGCTCAAGCGGGTCCGGATATCGCGGGCGACGGCCAAATCGTTGGCGGTGTCACGTCCCACCACCTGGATGTCGATGGGGGCCGGCATGCCAAAATTTATGATTTGCGTCATGATGTCGGCGGGCTGGAAGTAAAAGGTGACATCAGGGAAACGCTGGGCAAGGACCAGCCGCAATGTCCGCATATAGTTGGCGGTGGGGGCATGGCCCTCCTTCAGCGAGATGAGGATCTGCCCGTCGTTCAGCCCGACCAGCGAGTTGTCGTTGTAGGCCAAATTCGTATTGCTGGCCGGCATGCCGATATTGTCGATGATCATGTCGCGCTCGGCCTCGGGGATGACGGCGCGGATCTGGTCCTCGACCGACTGGAACAGGGTTTCGGTCTCTTCGATACGCAGGCCCGAGCGGCCGCGGACATGCAGCCGGATCTGCCCGCCGTCCACCTGGGGGAAATAGTCCTGGCCGACGAAGGGCATCAGCAGTGCCGTTCCCAACAGCAGGAAAAGCCCGGCCATGGGTGCTACGGCGCGACGCGTCAGAACCACCACCAAAAGGTTGGCATAGCCGTCGCACAGACGGTCGAAGCCGTGGTTAAAGCGGGCATGCAGCTTGACGAACCAGCCTTCGGCATGTCCGCCGTGGCTTTCTCCGGCCAAGAACGAATTGATGCAGATCGGCACCAAAGTCCGCGACAGCCCGTAGGAGGCCAGCATGGCGAAGACCACGGCCAAGGCTTGGGGCACGAACAGATAGCGGGCCGGGCCGGTCAGGAAGAACACCGAGACGAAGGCGGCACAGATGGCCACGGTGGCGACCAGCGACGGCTTGCCGACACCGATGGTGCCGTCGATGGTGGCCTTCAGCAGGCTTTTGCCCTCATCGAGCAGGCGATGGGTGTTTTCGATGGTGATGGTGGCATGGTCCACCAGAATGCCCACCGATAGCGCCAGCCCGCCCAGGGTCATCACGTTCATGCTGTAGCCCAGGGCATAGAGGGCGGTCAGCGAGAACAGGATCGACAGCGGGATAGACACCAGCACCACCAGGGTGGAGCGCCAGCTGCCCAAGAACAGCAGGATCATCAAGCTGGTCAGGGCGGCGGCCATGATGCCTTCCTGCACCACTTCGTCGATGGACTGGACGACGAAAACCGACTGATCGAACAAGGTGTCGATGCGCAATCCGGCGGGGGCGGCGGCGCGCAGGATCGGCAGGGATTCCCGCTTGATCCGGTTGACCACATCCAAAGTCGAGGCATTGCCGCTTTTCAAGATGGTCATCAGCACCGAGCGCTTGCCGTTAGTGCGCACGATGTTCTGTTGTACCGCCGAGCCGTCGCGCACATGAGCGACGTCCTTCACATAGACGATCTTGCCGTCGGTCTTGCGGATGGGGATGTCGTTCAGCAGGTCGATGCTCGACGGCGTGGCGTTGGTCTGCACGATATATTGCGTCGAACCGACCTTCATCTGCCCCGATGGAATGGTCAGATTCTGGGCGTTGATGGCCTGGGTGACGTCGAGGGGCGTCAGGCCGGTAGCCAGCAGTTTGTCGGGATCAAGATCGACCATGATCTGGCGCGGCTTGCCGCCATAGGGCGCGGTGACGGTGGCGCCAGGCACCGAGGTGATCTGCTGGCGGCCGCGATAGAGGGCATAGTCATAAAGACTCTGCTCGGTCTGACCCTGGCCGCTGAAGCTCAGCTGCAACACCGGCACACTGGAGGCGCTGAAGCGGATGACGATGGGCGGATTGATGCCGGGCGGCATCTGCGAGCGCACCGAATTGGTGATCGAGACGATTTGAGCGATGGCCAAATCGATATTCACCGTCGGCTGGAAATAGATACGCTCGACACTGACGCCGGGCAGGCTTTGCGACTCGATGTTCTTGATGTCGCTGACGGTGTTGGAAATCTGGAATTCGCTGAAGGTCGAAATACGCTGTTCCACTTCCTTCGGCGATAGGCCGGTATAGGTCCAGATGACCGTCACCACCGGAATGTCGATGTTGGGAAAGATGTCTGTGGGAATGCGCGTCAGGCTGGCCACTCCCAGAAACAGGATGGCGATAGCGACAACGATCCAGGTGCGCGGATAGCGCAGGGCAAGGCGGACAATGCCACCGCCCTCAAGGTCCTCATGCGACACGGAACAAGGCCTCTCTCAGGAGGGAAAAGGGGATCGCCACCGGCCCGACAGCGAGGGGGCGCGTCTGCGCTTTGGGGTCTGGGGAGAAGCGCGGGGCCGGTGGCGAAGGCAATGGCTAGCTCTTCCAGTTCGCCTGGGCGGGGAACAACTGAACTGCCGTTTCTTTCATCAGCTCGGCCACGGCGGGGTCGTTGGCTTGAGTGGCGCCGGTCAGTTTGCCTTCGACGGCGGTGATCAACTTGTCCTTGTCACACAGGGCAGCTTGCAGATTGATGGCTCCCGACGGCGACGGAGTGGCTGACGGCGTGGCAGCCGTGCAAAGGGTCTGCTCGGCATCCTTGCCATTGAAGGACAGCACGATGCGGAAACCCTCCATCGCCGAGCTGTTTGGATGGGTGGTAAGGTGCGCGCTGGGACCGACCTTGGCAGCGTCCATTTCCGTTGCCAGAACCTCATCCGCCGGCTGCCCGAAGGGGCTACCAATGACAACGACCTTCAGGTCACGCCCTGCGGCGCCATAGCCGATATAAGATTGAGTGTCGGATATCGGGCTGGTTTGGTTGAAGGTTTTCGGCGTGCCAGAGCAGGCGGAAACCGCGCCAGCCACCGAAAGAATAACGATTGCGGGGATGTATAAACGCATGACGATGAACCTCGCTCAGGTCACTTCGTGGGGATGTCCGGAAAAGCCGGGCAGTGCGAAGATGGCCGTTCTGCATTCGTTGAAGTGCCGCAAGATCGGGTCGCCCGTTCCAAACCAGATGTCAATCAAGGGACAGGAGCAATGCGCCCCAACCTTGCGGCTGGATTTATCTAAGCGAAGTCACGGCAAGCTTTGAACTAAAATGAATTTTATATTTTTCAATATCCACGAACTTCATTTAATTAAAAGATCTTTAACACTGAATTATAATAAGTTAAATATATATAATTCTATGAATTTATTTTACCTAAAAGCCACAACAATGAAGGAGCACCTTCTATATATTAATTAATTTTTATTAACAATTGAAGTAAATTAAACAGATGATTAATGATCTTCGGCAGGAGAGGCGCGATAAAGCGCCAAACCAACATCTTATCTTCAACCTGTCTAGGATCATCCTATGAAGAAAGTTCTCATCGCTGCCGGTTTCGCTTTGTTTGTGGCGGTTCCGGCCTTCGCGCAAAGTGCTCCCGCCAATAATGGTGTCTGGGAGCTGGATGCGAACGCCACCACCGGCGGCGCCCCTTGCTATCACTGCAATGTCCCGCCGCCGCCTTCCGATTGCGCCAAGGACGATGCCCGTCAGGCCTGCGCCGGCAACGGCCCTTATGACGAGCGCCCCTATGGTAACGAACACCCTGGCGCCAACGGCTTGAACTGGCAGCCGAAGAACGGCCACGACAGCTGACCTAAGTCTTCGTTTGCCCCGCTGCCTACATGGCAGCGGGGCTAAGCGAATGGGTAAATCTTAATTTACACGGCTGAAGCCAATTTTAATTTAATGCTCGGTGGGTCGGTGCCAAATATTAGGGGCGATATATTTTTGTACCGCCTACGTCTTTCTATTTATATTTGGAGTATGCCGGCTTGGCTCCCTCTAAGTCTTCCTCGAGCTACGCACAGTTTCTAGGGGCTGAAGCCCTTGGCGTCTGCCACGCTCATCTTTTACTGATCGAAGACGACTTTGAAACTGCCGAGGAAATCGTCAGTGATTTTTCCTCTCGCGGCTACTCCATCACCCATGTCGCCAATGGTCTAGAGGGCTTGAAGCATGCCCGCAGCAACGACTACACCTTGGTCATCGTCGACCGCATGCTGCCGGGGATGGATGGCCTGTCGATCCTTCAAGCCCTGCGGAGCGAAGGCCTGCACGTGCCCGTGATGGTCTTAAGCGCCCTTGGTGAAGTTGATGACCGGGTGCGAGGACTAAAGGCCGGCGGTGACGACTATCTGACCAAGCCGTTCGTCTTCGCCGAACTGGCGGCCCGGGTCGAAGCCCTATTGCGACGACCTCTGCTGACGCGGGAAACCATGCTGCAGGTCGGGCCGTTGGAAATGGATCTGATCGACCGCAAGGTGCATCGCGGCGATCGCGCCATCGATCTTCTGCCCCGGGAATTCAAGCTGCTGGAATATCTGATGCGTCGTCCCGGTCAGGTGCTGACCCGCGCCATGCTGCTAGAGGATGTCTGGAACTATCGCTTCCTCAGCGAGACCAATCTGGTGGATGTGCATATCGGCAAACTGCGCCGCAAGGTCGATGGGCCGAATGAGATTCCTATATTGCACACCATTCGCGGCACCGGCTTCATGCTCTGCGTGCCGACCTAGGATCTTGCCTTTACCTGATATCTTTCGGACTTCGACTTTCCGGCTGGCGGCTAGTTTCGCCGCCGCATTCGCCTTGTCGACGCTGGTCTTATTCGCTTTCATCTACTGGCAAACCACCGTCGTCGAATCCGCCCGCATCGATAGCGCCTTGATGCGCGACGCCGAGGCCTTGGGTGGTCAGAGCCAGCCCGACATCATCGAGGGCGTGAAGGTGCGTTTGGCTGCCGACTATCATCGACTGACCTATGCCTGTCTGTTCGAGGCCAACGGCCATCCGTTGGCCGGCAATCTGGAGTCCCTCCCCCCAGGACTGCCGTTGGATGGTCGTTCCCGCAGGACCGTCATCGCCAAACAGCATGCCGGCGAAGGGGTGATGATGGTCGCGCGACGGCTGGCCGATGGGCACATCCTGGTCCTGGGCCGCAGTTTGGACAGTCTGGACAATCTGCGCGCCTCGGTCTTGAACGCCTTGGCCGAAGGGGTGTTGCCGACGGTTCTGCTGTCATTGCTGATAGGGCTGGCGCTGAGCCGGCGCACCCAGCGGCAGATCAAGTCGGTGCATCAGTCGGCCGAACGGATCATGCGCGGCGACCTGCGCGAACGCCTGCCCGTACGCGGCAACTTCGATGATTTCGACCGTCTGGCCGGTAGCGTCAACAATCTGTTGGACGAGATCGAACGACTGGTGATGGAGGTGAAGAGCACCACCGATAACATCGCGCACGATTTGCGCACGCCTCTGACCAGAGTTCGCAGCCGCCTTGAACGGGCCCGCGAGACGGCGCAAAGCCATGCCGAGTTGCAAGAGATGGTGGATCGCTCCATCGTCGGGCTGGATCAAACCCTGCGCATCATCACTGCTCTTTTGCGCATTGGCCAAATCGAAAGCGGCCAACGCCGCGCAGCCTTTTCATTCGTCGATCTGGGAACCATCGTCCAGGAAATCGGCGATCTCTACGAACCATTTGCTGAAGAGAAGAGCGTAAGCTTCTCGGTGCAGACGCCGCTAGCTACGCCCATCTGGGGAGACCGCGACCTTTTGTGCGAGGCCATCGCCAACATCGTCGACAACGCCATAAAATTCACTCCCGGCAAGGGGTCGGTACAGTTATCCATACGAAATGTTGAAGGCGCGCCGGTGTTGCGTATCGCTGATACCGGTCCCGGCATTCCTCAAGACGAACGCGAGGCGGTAATGCGGCGCTTCTACCGTTCGGACAAAAGCCGTCATGTGGACGGCTGTGGTCTGGGTCTCAGTCTGGTGGATGCCATCGTCAAGTTGCACGGTTTCCGCCTATCCATCCACGAAGGACCGGA
>Ga0302275_10007670_pt1 | contig 10015 bp, 8 predicted proteins | sample III_Bog_N2_2_FD_200229 | JGI IMG/M metagenome (GOLD analysis project Ga0302275, IMG submission 200229) | Peat permafrost microbial communities from Stordalen Mire near Abisko, Sweden - III_Bog_N2_2 | ecosystem: Environmental > Terrestrial > Soil > Wetlands > Peat | place: Sweden: Abisko... | reverse complement strand
TGGGCGCGCTCGATCGGCAACCCATCCGACACGCGCGCTAATATGACTTGAATCGCAAAAACTAAAGGAAACCAGGCTTCGCTAACCCTTCGTCTCCTTCAGGCTCATCCTTCGATTGGAAAAGACTTCGGCGCAAGGCGCACGGCGGGGCCGCGGAATGCGTCTAAAGTTCGGAGGGCAAAAGCCGTTGCGCGGGGAGGCTGCCGGTTTGACCCGGTTTCGGCGGCCCGGTATACTCGAATCTGCGTCAAGCGGGAGTAGCTCAGTGGTAGAGCATCGCCTTGCCAAGGCGAGGGTCGCGAGTTCAAGTCTCGTCTCCCGCTCCATTCCGCAGCACCCAGCAATCGAAGGGGTACACGGCGGAATGGGACGAAATTGGCCATAGGCCTGGCCCAAGGCGCGGTACCCAAGTGGTAAGGGAGAGGTCTGCAAAACCTTTATGCGCCGGTTCGATCCCGGCCCGCGCCTCCAAACCTTTCAATGACTTACAGGCAGACTCATACAAGGCCAATTGTGCCACTGTGGGGACTTTTGTGGGGACCCTTTGCACTTTGCCCCCTTTTTCGCCCCTCATTGTGTCATTGCGGATTGTCTCTCGAAAGCGGCGATCTGCTGCTCTGCATTGAAGCGCTCTAGCTGTTCCATCGCTTTCGTCTGGTGCTCTTGCGTGGGATGCGCATAGCGGAGAACCATCTGGATTCTGGAGTGTCCCAACATCGCAGCCAACGTCACCAAATCAATGCCGGACATGGCCGCGCGTGTGGCCCACGTGTGGCGAAGGTCATAGAAGCGCATCGGAGGAATTTTGCTTTCCCTCACAGCGCGGTCATGTGCATTATTGATTTTCGGAATGGGCCGGGCCGTGTCCGCTTCGCAGGGGAAAACAAACGGAGTCTCTATGCCATTCATGCGCCGCCGTAAGACTTCCATTGCACCAGCCGTTAGTCTCAGGAGCCGCCGCGCCGCCGCAGTCTTTCCATGAGGGACCTGGAGAACTCCCCGGAGCAAATCCACGTTCTCTGGCCGGAGCGTATAGACCTCTTCCGGGCGCATCCCGGTTTCAAGAATAAGCCTAGCTATATCCCGCAAAAGGGGTGAGGCTTTGGCGAAGTAATCCCGCTCTTCCACATGCGAGAGAACCCGCGTTTGTTGATTGTTCTCCGCTAAGAATTTCACCCGGCTTACAGGATTCCTCACAACCAATTCGGCCTTGATTGCGAAATTGAAAACCGCTTTCAGGCAAGCCAGCTCTCGGTTGACCGTGGCCGGGCGGACCCGCTTCTTAGTCTTGACGCGCGCACCCTTTTCCTTCCCTCGCACAGTCTTGAAATCACCAGCGCGCACGGTCTTGAATCGTTCGACCTCTTCCGGGGTGATCTTGTCTAGTGGGGTATCTCCAAAGAACCTCAGTAGCGCGGCGCTGCTTGTCTCGTAGCGAACATGGGTGCGCGGGTGCGCTGTGTGCTCTTCCGCAGACCACTTGAGGAAATCGCCCATGCTGGTGCGGAAACCCGGAACCGGCTTGCGTTCGGTAATGCCCACTTCGCCCTTGGCAAGAGCCGTCTTGAAGGCCGCTTCAATCTCCCGCGCCGCCCGCTGGCTTTTCACGTTCGCGCTCTTCCGGTAGCGCCGCCCACCGCACACGAACTCATACCAGTACACGTCACCACGCTTAAAAATGGACATGAACTCACTTCCTCACTTTCTTGGACTTATTGGCCGCTGCAATTGCTTTCGCCTTGAGTTTCGCTGCCTTCGCCTCCGCGCGTTTTTGTCGCACTGATGCTTTGTGAGCACAGGCTTGGGAGCAGTATTCTCTCGCGTGATTTGACGTGACTTCGTACACGCTTGAACAATCGGGAAATGCGCAAAGTTCAAATTGAATCCCACTCTGAGTATCGAGGAAAACAGATGCCAGAATTGCGTCAAGCGCAGTGTCGGTAATTACACCACACGACATTTTCGGCCTGTTTTGCGGGTCATTCTGGCAGGGCTTGCTTTCATACATCACCTGATGTGGAAACCCGCGCAACCACTCGAAAGTCGGCTCCGCCACATTGAGAACTAGGGGCTTCATGTGTTTTGGCAGTAGCCTGCCAACACCACCACGGTCATCCTCACCCGGCCCCCAAATAAAGGGGTCCCGAGTGGGAGTTTCAAATTCCCCCAAGAAGATATGGTTCTCTACGAGAATGATCTCGACTAGTTGTTGCCAAAGTTGAAATTCCCTCCATGCAACGACGGACTCAATCCCATCTGATTTGTCGCGCAAATAGCGAAAGCGACCACCGATACTCAAAAAGCTCAGAGCTTCCTCTGGCGTCTTGACCTTGAGAAACGCCTCCGCAAGTGCACCAGCATTTATTTCTTTCCGGGATTTATCGTTCTTCGGCTCCGCTGGAGCCGCGCTCTGTTCCGCCGGGCGCGTGATGCGCTGCCGAAAAATCAATTCCTCGCCCCGCTGCTCAAGTGTGCACAGCATTGTCGTTGGGTAGCAACGAATCTCAAACTCCATCGAAGGTAGGCGGCGAACCTTTGGCGCTCCAAACACGTGTACGGCCTGGCTTGTCGGGATGTGCTCTCGCTTTGTCGGAGTTCTGTGTGCCATGAAATGTTACTAGACCGTGGACATGTTCTCTGCTAATTGTGAATTGTGTAGCCGCCAATTGCAAGCGGCATCCGAGAGGAGACACAAGGAAGTGCAGGTAGGCGATCTGTTGACCACCAAAGAAGCGGCGGAATTGCTGAGGGTTTCGCACTGGACTGTATCGGCCTGGCTCTCGCAGGGAAAGCTCACCCGGACCAAAGCCGGAGGCCGGACGCTGATAGCCAAGGCTGACCTTGAGGTATTTCTCCGCCGGAGCAGCGAGTCCAATTCCGCCCGCCTAGAGATGGCAGAGTCAGTGCAGGGAAGGGATGCGGCGAATACAGCCGCGCGGATCGATGCGAGCCGGAAGGCGGGCCAGAACGGTAAGAGCGGCGCGGGGGCGCGAGTCTCAAGGGAGAGCTGATGCGCCACAAAGAGCCGTGGTTCAAGCTGTGGGCAACGGACTATCTCACGGACCCGGATGTGGACGAGCTGTCTCTTGAGGCTCAAGGACTGCTACTTCGGATGTGGTGCGTATGCAGTCAAAGAGGGAACATCCCGGACGACCCGGAAGAGATTGCGAGACTAACGCGCTGCAAACTGCAAAGCGTTTCGCATTGCCATTCGCAGTGCAAACGATTCTTCAAGTCGCGGAATGGATTGCTTTATTCAGAGCGGATGGAGAGGGAAAAGGCGAAGTCTGAGCAGGCCCGCGCGAACGCCGGAAGGCGTTACAGGAAAGAGACATACGCACCAGCGTATGCAAACGGCAGTGCAAATGGCTCTGCAAACGGCAATGCGAAAAGTCCTACTCAGAAAGCCAGAGAGCCAGAAAGCCGGAAAGCAGAGAGCCAGAGGCCAGAGAACCCCTCTCGCGCCAAGCGCGAGCGGGCATCTGACGAACGCCACACAACCTTCAAGGCCGCAATCAAAGACTATTGGAACGCCAAGAACCCTGATATAGACATGCCGTGGGGAGGTGCGGAAGGTAAGGCCCTGAGCACGTGGCTACGCGAAGCTCCGCACGTCACCATAGAGCAATTCACTACCCTTCTTCAAGCGCGGTTCCAGTCGGAGGTCAATCACGGGGATCGCCCGTCACAGTGGATTCGCTGGGTCACGAAGTACGGAGATGGCCCGATAGACAGGTTCGGTAAGTCAATCGCAAAGGAGAATTCCAATGGAGCGAGTAGACCGAGCGTCACTAAACAACGCGTTGACAACAACCGAAGGGCGCTTGCAGAAGCACTTGCCAAGAGAGGAATCAGAGGCCCTTGGGATTCTCCTGGAACGCACCGCCCGGAGGTACCCGAACCAAGACCTGACAACGACGCTGGACGAGTACATGGCGGATCTGGAACGGCTAGCGCTGAAATACTCCCTCCAGAAAGTCGAGGACGCGATAGCGGCCCTGAGAATTGATCCGGACCAAAGATTCTTTCCAAGCCCTAACGAGGTGGCAGCAGAGATTGAACGCCAGCACTTGAGGAAGGTTCCTTCTCATATTTATGCGAGAGGCTGAATATGAGACGGACGGAACCATGAGAATTGAATGACATGGGGGTAGGGGGGTCAAAACAATTCAAGTGACCGCGCTCTAGACCGTTATGCAACGTCATTCACACGTCCGCAAAATGGAAATTCTCGCCCAAAAACAGCCGAAAACACGGCGCGCTTCCATTTCGCCGCAGGGCATAGCGCGCAAGGCCAGAATCGCCCCTCTGGTGCGTTCCCAAGGCCCGCAACGGCGGCGCGCGCCCTGTGATTGCTCCTGGGGCATCCCGCTTTGCACTCCCAAACCCCGCCTCACTCTGCGAAAATTGGACTTCGCACAAGGAAGCTCATGCCGCTCTCGCTTGCTGAGTTTGTCGAACGCTGGAAGGCCGTCACGCTCACGGAGCGCTCCGCTTCACAGTCTCACTTCATCGACCTCTGCGAAGTATTAGGCCAGCCGCATCCCGCCGCCGCCGATAAAACCGGCGAGAGCTTCACTTTTGAAAAGGCCGTCTCAAAGCTGCATGGCGGCAAGGGATTTGCCGATGTGTGGAAGCGCGGCTATTTCGCTTGGGAGTACAAGGGCAAACACAAAGACCTGGCGGCGGCTTACCACCAGCTTGCGGACTACCGGGACGATCTTGAAAACCCGCCGCTCCTGGTGGTCTGCGACATGGACGTTTTTGAAGTCCATGCCGTCTTCCCCGGCACACAAACGCGGGTTTACCGATTCACGCTGGATGATCTTCTCAGCAGCGCGCCCACCCCAAACTGTGCGCTCCCTCCGCTTGAAGTTCTCAGAGATACTTTCAACTCTCCCGAGCAACTCCGCCCCGAGAAAGCCTCTGCGCGCGTTACGGAATCGGCGGCAAGGGAATTTGCCAAGCTCGCCGCCAGTCTTCGTGAGCGCGGCACAGAGCCGGAGGCCGCCGCGCATTTTCTCATGCGCCTGCTGTTCTGCCTGTTCGCAGACAGCATTGGCCTTTTGCCGGACCATCTCTTTCGCCAGTTGATCGAACTTAACAGAGCCGCGCCCGCGAAGTTCACGAACCGGCTGCGCCAGCTCTTCGCCGCCATGTCCACCAGCGGGAATAACTTCGGCGTCCATGACATTCATTACTTCAATGGTGGCCTATTTGCAGACGATACAGTTTTCGATTTGACCTCTGCCGATATGGGCACTCTGCGCGCCGCCGCCGATCTGGATTGGTCTGCCGTGGAGCCTGCCATCTTCGGAACCCTTTTTGAGCGCAGCCTTGACCCCGGCAAGCGTTCCCAACTCGGAGCGCACTACACCAGCAAGGAAGACATTCTGCTGATTGTCGAACCCGTTGTAATGGCCCCTCTGGAGCGCCGCTGGCAGGAAGTGAGGGCAGAGACTCAAGAAATCGCGGCGAAGGCGCAGACGGCCAAAGGCGGCGCATACAACAAGCTCCGAGCGCAGCTTCAAGACAAGCTCTTCGCCTGGGTAGAGGAATTGTCAAAGGTCCGCATTCTTGACCCCGCTTGCGGTAGTGGCAATTTCCTCTACGTTGCGCTGCGCCGTATGTTGGACCTTTGGAAAGAGGCTTACGTTTTCGCCGCCGCGCATGGCCTTCCCACGTTTCTGCCCTTTCAGGTTTCGCCCGCGCAGCTCTACGGCTTGGAAACCAACGTCTACGCCCACCAGCTTGCCTCCGTGGTGGTCTGGATTGGATATCTGCAATGGCTCAATGACAACGGCGTCGGCTGGCCCACGGAGCCGATTCTCCGCAAGCTCGATAACATCCAGCACCGGGACGCGATTCTCGCTCATGATGCGGACGGTAAGCCGGTAGAACCGCCATGGCCGGAGGCTGAATACATAATCGGCAACCCGCCGTTTCTCGGGGGCAGCAAAATTCGCCGGGAGCTTGGGGATGAATACTCCGATCAACTCTTCAGTCTGTACGCAGGCCGTATAGCGGCATCGTCAGATCTCGTTTGCTATTGGTTTGAGCGTGCACGGAAGATGATCGAACTGAAGCAAGCGAAGAGAGCCGGTCTGCTGGCAACTCAGGCGATAAGAGGCGGGGCAAATCGGGGCGTGCTGGAAAGAATCAAGGAAACCGGCGACATATTCCTGGCCTGGAGTGACCGTGATTGGCTGTTAGATGGGGCGGCGGTCCATGTTTCAATCGTGGGATTCGACGATGGAACAGAGACCTCAAGAATGCTTGATGAAAAGGCCGTACTGCAAATCAATGCGGACTTAACTTACTCGGAGGACACTACCTCGGCACCCAAACTAGCCGAGAACGCGGACCTGTGGGCCTATGGCTCGCAACAGAAAGGGGCATTTGACGTATCCCCGGAACTCGGAATCAAACTTCGGGACTCTCTAAATCCATTCGGCAAGAGCAATGCGGATGTGGTGAAGAAATCAGTCAACGGAATGCAAATTCTGCGAAGGACGCCAGATTCCTGGGTCATCGATTTCGGGGAAGAGATGCCGCTATCTGAGGCAGCGCTATACGAAGCTCCATTTGAGTATGTGCGAAAGGTTATCCTTCCGAACCGAATCAATCACGTTGAACCACGACAGCGGGCAAAGTGGTGGCTTCATGCAAGGCCGTCCCCAAAATACCGCGCGATTCTCGACAGTCAGTCCCGCTACATTGCGACACCAGTGCTTTCAAAGTTCCGTGTCTTTGTTTGGCTCACGAAAGATGTGCTTGTGGATCATGCAATTGTGGTATTCGCTCGGGAGGATGATTATTTTATCGGCGTGCTGCATTCCCGCTTACATGAGGTGTGGGCTTTGCACATGGGAACTGCACTCGAAGATCGGCCACGCTACACGCCCAGCTCCACGTTTGAGACATTCCCATTCCCCTGGCCGCCGGGCCATGAGCCGAAGGATTCGCCTCTGGTGGAGGCCATCGCAGAGGCCGCGCGCGAACTGGTAGAGAAGCGTGAAGCATGGCTCAACCCACCGAATGCCCGCGCAGAGGAATTGAAGCGCCGCACCCTCACGAATCTCTACAATGCGCGCCCCGCATGGCTGGCGGATGCTCACCGCAAATTGGATGGGGCCGTCTTCGCCGCCTACGGCTGGCCCTCCACGCTCACCGATGCCGAACTCTTGGAGCGTTTGCTTGCCTTGAACCACCAGCGCGCCGCCGCTTCGCAGCGATAGTAGGGCGTTGTTACAGGTTCACACTTTTCCTGTAAGGTCAGAAATCTTCTTTGCTGTCTTTAATCGTGCAAGAGTTGTGTATCTCGGACCCTGCATAGCTCCTTGTGGAGCGTCACCGAACGGTATCGGAGTTATGGGCGTCGCGTTGCCGGAGAAAACAAGTTTGTATTTGCCGCCTTCGCCGTAGGGTTCGATGTGGTCAACAGGGGCATAGTGAGTAATGGCGGATACCGGCTGTGTTTGATAGGCCGCAATATACTTGATTTTGTCCAGTTTCCCGCCAGAAATCCGAATGGCATACCAGCAACCTTCGCCTAGAAACACCTTCTCAAAGCCCTCTTTCTGCGCGGGGACAATGATGGTATCCGATTCCTGAGAGAGATGCTTTATTGGCAGCGCGATTGTCGAAGTCTTGGGAGTCGCCACCGCCTTCGGAAACTCAAAGGCCCGAAGTCCAACGAGCGGGAGAATCTGAAGAATCTCGTTCAAGAAGGCTTGCGTATCGGCTTTCTCGGCTTCCGTGAGGCCCGGTTCCTGGGGCGCATTGCCATTGTCCAGACGGCAACGGTGGGCTTCGATTGCCCGCTTCACCAGAGCGCATTCCAGCCAAGTGACATGAGCGCGATTGAGGCCGCCGCTGTTTGAGACGAAGATGATTCCCCAGTCCCAAAAGTCCTTGTTCTTGTAGTGGGCTTCGATGCGATCTCGCACGCCATCGGCTTGTCCGACGTAGATGGTGGGTAAATCGTCTTCCTGCTCTTGATAGCCAACCAGAATGTAAACGCCAGCCCGGATGAACTCGGGGCGCTGGCGGACCTCTGTCCATTTGGAGCGGGGAAAAGCAATTCCAAGCCCGGTCCAATTCATGCGGTCAATCAGGCGGACCCCTTCAGGGTCACCATCGGGTACGAAAATGCGAATCGTGAAAGGGGCGGACACTCTCTCTCGGTCTTTCTGTCCACAGCCGCTATAGGTGGGCAAAGGAAGTCAGCCTAATCCTACCAGAAAGAGCGGAGCCGAAAACCGCCCTACTTCGCTGGTGGAACCGCATCGGAAGTTTGACGCAGCGGTGTTTGCGGCCTATGGCTGGCCCTCCACGCTCACCGATGCCGAACTCCTGGAGCGATTGCTCGCTCTCAACCACCAGCGCGCCGCCGCGCGGCCTCTGACCGCACACACAAACGAGAGACCCGCAGAATGAAGGCTATCGCGCCTCAGTCAATCACTGAGAGTCAGAACCATCTCGATACGCCACCATGACGTGAACATGCTCCGCGAGGGCTTTGACTAAAGGTGTAGCTACCATCGTTGCACGTTCCTGTCGCTCCGGCAGGAATGCCGCTCGATTTAGCATTCGACGTTTTCCGCTTCGCAGGAATAGGCTGCACTGGCGCTACAGGGGCCGTCACCGCCGCTGGTGGAGTCACGGGCGGGAGAGTGGGAGCGGGCTTCGGCATGAGCATGTAGACCACCAGCCCGCCAGCCATGAACGCAAGAGCAAGCATCCCGAAGGCCAGCCCTGCACCGCTGCTCTGGCTTGCGCTGGCGAACTGCGGGGCGGTATGCGCTCCGGTGTGCCAGCCCTGCTTTGAGGTGTAGAACAAACCAGAACCGGGCAGCCCGATTGTCTTACGGATGCCGGTACTGCCGAGTGTGACATGCGCCCCGCGCACGCCAAGGCTAAGTGACGGCCCGGACTTGGAAAGATTGACCGTCAGACCCGGCGCGATACGCACTCGCCGGAACAAGCGAAAATATCCCATCCTGAAAACCCTTTCGATGGTCTTGCAGCCCTGGCCGGACTTTCAACCCGCAAAGATTCTGTCTTGATACTGCGCCAGCAATTCTAGTCCCGCGCGCCGGAACCTTAGCGCGCGCCGCGCCAGCGCCCCGCCCTGGCCTGCATCCACCCGCACCGGGAATTATCCCCTGTCTTCCATCGGCGCGCTGCGGGCTATACTGGCACGAAGAGTGACGGAAATTGAGGTGCGAAACGCTGCACGGACTGTGGGGACTTTTGTGGGGAGTAGCTGCTTGCGGAGCCTTGTTGACTCGTGTTTATCGTTTCCCCCTTTATTACTGTTTCCAATCACTTACACGAATCAGCAAAACCCCGCAATTGGCCCCGGTAGGTCTGCAAAACCTTTATGCGCCGGTTCGATCCCGGCCCGCGCCTCCAACTCCTTTTCAATAACTTAAACCTGAGGAGAGAGACCTTATGGCTACCGTTTGGCTGCCCATAAGGAACCCAGCCCTCATGATGCATCCTGATACACACCCTCCAACGTCATCGTTCGACCGGCAAGACGATGACACGCGCTCCCGGTGGACATGAGTGAATCGCTCACGATTAACTTGTCCTGCGCGCTTGGCTATTGGTGAAGTCTCAACCACCGCGCCGCCAGGGTGGACGGGAAAACTCCGGCCATGTTCGAGAAGTGTATCAAGGGCCACTCATCTACTTCTGGTTGAAAGCTGACGCCCGCCGATTCTTAGCCCATAAAAAGCGCGAAAATATATCAACCTTATCCGTAGTGCCACCTGCCGCTAACTCCGGGGAGATCATGCTGAGGTAGGCGTCCGGACGGAATTCGGCCACGAGAAAATATCCGCTACGTAGGTTCCTTGTGTTAGCGGCATGGCCTACTCCGCTTGTCCCATCAACTCGTCCTGGCCTGCCCGGTAATTTGTACCATCGAGATTGTTAGTGTAGCGCAGCGGGAGAGTTAGATATCTGCCCGTCGCAGTAGTCGGCGGTGTGGGAAAGTGGGAAGCGT
>Ga0302275_10007667_pt1 | contig 10020 bp, 13 predicted proteins | sample III_Bog_N2_2_FD_200229 | JGI IMG/M metagenome (GOLD analysis project Ga0302275, IMG submission 200229) | Peat permafrost microbial communities from Stordalen Mire near Abisko, Sweden - III_Bog_N2_2 | ecosystem: Environmental > Terrestrial > Soil > Wetlands > Peat | place: Sweden: Abisko... | reverse complement strand
GGTCTTACCCTGCGGGACGGGCAACACGGCGCCGCGCTTACCCTTGCTGAAATCGTATTCCTGTTTCATGCGTTCTCAGGATACTGCCCATGTTCGTTCGGGGTGGCCCGACGCGCCGATATGATCCGGAAGCGGGTACGCTTCGACCGCGCGATAGCCGGGCAGTTGGTGGCACTCGCTAAGCCTAAGAATCAAGCCGCATTGCGAGGCCGCACGTCCAGTTCCACCTGGCGTTCGGATTGGGCTCGCGCCACCCTGAGTTCGTAATTTCGCTGAAGGTTCATCCAGAATTCCGCCGAATTCGAAAAGTAGCGTCCCAGACGAAGCGCGGTGTCGCCGGTGATCCCGCGGCGCTCATTCACGATCTCGCTGATCCGCGGAAACACAGACGATACTGATCGTTGACCCGGATCGCGCGCTGGCCGATGCGGAGTGATGAGCTTAAACGAAGTCTGATAAGCGCGTACCCGCGCCCACCTTGAACGACCCTGGGCGAACTACATCGGCTACCTCACCGAACATGCCGTCCCTTTTATGTGTGGCGCGGCCACTTCACCTTTGACCGGCAGGGCATTTTCCGTTACGCTAAGAACATGGAAGTCCATTTCACGCTGGAGCAGGAAGCGCAGATAGTTCAGGCCGCGAGGGTTATCGGCACAGACGCGGCCCTTCTGGTCCAGCACGCCGCCGTGCGGTTCGCGGACGACGCCAACTTCCGCGCCGCCGTTCTCGAAGCCAAAGCCTGCGCCGATCGGGACGAATTTATCGAAGAAGACGAGATGGATAAGCGTTTTGAAGAAATGCTTCGCTCCTGAATGCGCATCCGGTGGACGCCGCCCGCCGTCAATGGTGGCGCGAAGCGTCACTAGCAACAAGACATGCAGGGCATCAGCGATTACCTGAAAGTCCATCACCCGCGCTACCGGCAGGCGACGATGCGCAAGCTGTACGAGAAAATCCGCGCCTTGAGGGAAGCGCCACATATTGGCAGGCCCGGACGCATCGAGGGCACGCGGGAAATCTTGTTTTCCCCCATGCCATATGTCGCCGTCTACCGGATGCATGAGGACGCCATCGAAGTCTGGCGCATCTGGCACACCTCGCAGAGCCGCAATGACGAATCGCCGGGCAGATCTACCACGCCCGCCAGTTGATCGACAAAGGCGAAGCCCGCCAGGACTGGCGGACCTCCTGAGCGTGGCCGTCCAACGCTTTCCCCGGCGTTTGGCAGTTGGTCACCCGCTTTGGGTTCAAATCGTCGCTGAACTGCGCGACGAATTGTGGTGCTCGCCCGGGCGGCATTTCAGGCGCTCCCGCCTGCGGACGCCCCGGCACGAGCCGCCCGCGTGACGGTATCCTCAAAGAAAGGAGCGCAGAGCATGGCAACGGCAACACTGGACTGGTCGCAATGCCCCGCCGTGGAGAGCATCCCCGGCAAACGAAGCGGAGCATGGGTGTTTAAGGATACGCGTATGCCGGTGTCCACCGTGTTTGAGAACCTCGAATCCGGCGCGACTATCGACGAAATAATGGAATGGTTCGGTGTGACGCGGGAGCAGGTGGTGGCGGTGCTCGAATTCGCGGCTCGGAGTCTTGACGCTCCTCCCCCGGCGCGGCAACCTTCTTCACAAATGGCCGATGCGCATTCTCTTTGATCAGGGCACGCCGGAGCCGCTGATACCGTTCCTTACGGGCCACACGGTGACGGTCGCGAGGGACGCGGGGTGGGAAAGGCTGGTCAACGGTGAGTTGCTGAAAGCTGCGGAAACAGCGCGGTTTGAAGTGCTTGTGACGACGGACAAGAACATGGTGTCACAGCAAAACCTGAAGAGCCGGAGTATAGCGATCGTGGTGCTGGGAAATTCACAATGGCGGATCGTGCAGCGCTACGTTCGGAAGATAGCGGCCTGCGTGAACGCGGCGACACCCGGCAGTTATGCCGAAGTGGACATTCCTTTCAGGTAAAGCCCCGGGCTTGCTCCTCGCTGCGCGAAACGCGCTCCCTTGATGTCCGATAACAGATTCTGTCGGGTATAAGAGAGGCTGTTGTCAAGCTGAGGCTTGGTGACCAATTTACTTCAGATCAACCACAATCGTCAGATCCGTGCCGTGGAAGTGGCCAGTCACTTCCCAGCAGCCTGAGGTCGGAACATAGAAATGGGAAGGCATAAAGCCTCTCATCATCGATAAAGACAAATTCTTCCGCTCCTCCTTCGGCACCGGCTCAAACGGCGATGACACGGCAGAGGCACCTCCAAACTGGAGCGGCCCCGAATCGGCATCCAGACGGCGCCCCGTGATGGAGAGGCTTGAGTGGCCCACTTCTGGCTTCATATCAAATGTCGCGGTGCCCCAGACGATTTTACGAAAGCTGTAACCGCTCCCGGTCTGCAGTGGGAGTTGCCAGCGTCTGTCAAAGAGGGTAAATAGTTCCTCAGTTCCCACTAGTGTGAACTGGCCTGCATACATCGCGGCCGGGACGGGTTTGGTGACCGGACACATGAACTTATCATCTGCCTTCGCTGAAGCGATGCCCAAAACCAACACCGAGATCAGTACTTCCAGCTTCATACTCCGTCCTCCTGAAGGGTACCCGAACGCGTATGTGCGGGTTCCTCCTGTGGAAGATGACGAACGCGGAGCGAGGAGCGTGCAGAACCATTCATTGCGCCGACCCGCCGCCGGCGGCGCGTCTCCGTTCCAGCTTCCGATAATGCAGGCGCTATGAAGAAAACAGTGGACCGCGCGGGCCTTCGGTGGGATCTCCGTGTGATGCCAAATTAGTTGCGAAGCCGGATGGCGCAAAAGATTCTGGTTCCGAGGCCGTAACCCGTTCGCAGTGCTACCACCCCCCTACCCGCCCCCCACAAACATCACGACCTCAACCTCCGCCCCATCCTCCACCACCGTCCCCCTCCAAAAATCCCTTCTCACAATCACCCGATCCAGCTCAATCGCCACCCGCTCCGGAGCCAGTTTCAGCTCTTCCACAAGCCCCGCCAGCGTAGTCCCCGCCGCAACTTTCCGCGCCTCGCCATTCAGTCTGATATCTAAAGTCATGGTCGTTTTTCGGGCCATCGCCACCCGTGCTCTATTATAGTTCCTTGGGGAAAACACCCCCGGTTTTTCAAACGCCTTTTCGTACGTTTTTTGGAACAACGCCCCTGAGCTAAAAGATGCCAACTTCACTGCCCGAACAATGGCTTCCCGTGCTGATGCAATCCGTGCTGGCGTTCGTCATCGCCTGCGCGCTCGTCACGCTCTCCTACGTGATCGGCAAGAAAGTCAAAAACCGGGTCAAAGACATGCCGTACGAGTGCGGCATCGAGCCCACCGGCGACGCCCGCGAACGCTTCAGCGTCAAGTTCTACCTGGTCGCGATGCTGTTCATCCTCTTCGATATCGAAGCGATCTTCCTCTATCCCTGGGCTGTCGTCTACAAGCAGCTCAAAATGTTCGCATTCGTCGAAATGCTGGCATTCGTAGCCCTCGTCATGGCGGGCTTTTTCTTTGTCTGGAAAAAGGGCATGCTCGATTGGGCTCACTCCGAACACGACGCCCCGCTCACCCCGCTCTCCGACAACCAAACGGAAGGACGCCCGCACTAAGCGCCCGCGAAATACTATGCTTCCCGAATCGTTAAGCGACAACTCCACTGCCGCCGCCTTGGCCGACCTGGCCACCACCGGTAAGCTCACATTCGGCGAACTCACCCTTGAAGTCGCGCCCTCGGATATCGTGGCCGCGCTCGACCGAGCCAAACACAAACTCGGCTTCACCCGCCTCAGCACCGTCACTGGCGTCGACCGTTTCCCCGTCGAACCGCGCTACGAAGTGGTCTATCATCTGCAATCCCTCGCCACCAAAGAGCGCCTCCGCCTGAAGGCGCGCGTCCCCGGCGATAATCCCGAAATCGAATCCGCCTGCCCCATCTTCCGTTCCGCCAACTGGTACGAACGCGAAGTTTTCGATTTCTTCGGCATCCGTTTTCTGAATCACCCCGACCTCAAGCGCATCATGCTGCCCGAAGAATTTGAAGGCCATCCGCTGCGCAAGGATTTTCCGGTCACGGGGGCGAGGTACTAGCCATGCCCATCGAACCCGGCGTCACCAGCGCGCTCGATGTCGAAAAGGACTACGAGAAGCACATCAAGGACCCCAAAGCCCATCGCACGATGGTGCTCAACATGGGTCCGCAGCACCCGTCCACGCACGGCGTGCTTCGTCTGCTGCTCGAACTCGATGGCGAAACCATTCTCAAAGCCGCTCCGGATATCGGCTTCCTCCACACCGGCATCGAAAAAGAGTTTGAGGCGAAGACCTATCAGCAGGGCGTAACCCTGACGGACCGCATCGATTACCTCGCGCCGCTTTCGAACAATCTCGTCTACTGCCTCGCCGCCGAAAAGCTGCTGGGCCTCGAAATTCCGCCGCTCGCCCAGTGGATGCGCGTCATGCTTGCGGAATTCACGCGCCTCAACAGCCATCTCGTATGGTTGGCGACTCACGCCATCGATATCGGCGCCATGAGCGTCTTCCTCTATTGCTTCCGCGAACGTGAAGACATCCTGCGCATCTTCGAAATGTTCTCCGGTCAGCGCATGATGACCAGCTATTTCCGCATCGGCGGCCTCGCGCTGGAGCCTCCGCGCGGCTGGCAGAAGCGCGTGAAAGACTTCATCGACGTCTTCCCGTCCCGCATCGATCAGTACGAAGAACTGCTCACCGGCAATTCCATCTGGATGGGCCGCACCAAAGGCGTCGGCTATATTTCGCTCGAAGACATGCTGGATCTCGGCGTCACCGGCCCGATGCTCCGTGCCGCCGGCCTTGCGCTCGACGTTCGTAAGGACGCACCTTACTCCAGTTACGAAAAGTTCGACTTCAAAGTCCCCACCAGCACGGTTAACGACGTCTTCGCCCGTTACCAGGTTCGCCTGGAAGAAATGCGCGAATCGACGAAGATCATCCGACAGGCGCTCGAAGGCATGCCGTCCGGCCCGCATCAGGCCGATGCGCCCGGCATCGTGCTCCCGGAGCGCGAAAAGATGAAGACCCAGATGGAGTCGCTCATCTATCACTTCAAGATCGTGACCGAAGGCTTCCGCGTGCCGGAAGGCGAGGTTTATCAGGTCATTGAATCGCCCCGCGGCGAAGTCGGTTGCTACATGGTGAGCGATGGAACGCAGAAGCCGTATCGCGTGCACTGGCGCGGACCCAGCTTCGGTAATCTTCAGGCCATTCCGCGGCTCATCGAAGGCACCCTGATTGCCGACGTGATCGCCGCTCTCGGTAGTATGGATTTCGTGCTGGGAGACACGGACAGATAGCCATGACCTTTTCCCCCGAACTCGAAGCTCGCTTCGAAAAATTCCTCGCCAAGTATCCGGCGGACCGCAAGCGTTCGGCCGTGATCCCCATGCTCATTTACGGGCAGGATGAAGTGGGCGCGATTACCGACGAGCTCGTTAATGAAGTAGCAAAACGCACCGGAGCGACGCCCCTTCAGGTCACCGAAGTGGTGGGCTTCTACTCGATGCTGCACCGCAAGCCGCAGGGCAAGTATCACGTCCAGGTTTGCACCAACATTTCCTGCCTGCTGGTAGGCGGCGCGGAGTTGTGGGAGCAGGCTTGCCGCAAGACCGGCCTGGGCCACAAGGAAACCAGCAAAGACGGCCTGATTTCGCTCGAAGAAGTGGAATGCATGGGCGCCTGTTCCTGGGCACCGGCCGTGCAGGTGAACTACGATTTCTATCACGACGTGACGCCGGAACAAATGGACAAACTGATTGACGGTCTGGCGGCGGGCAAGAAGCCCGAACAAATCGCGGATGTCCAAAAGGTGAGTTGCTGATGCTTTACAACCAACCCAATCCGCTCGAAGTCAAAGTGCTTTCGCGCCGCTTCACGCTGCCGAATTCGCAGTCCATCGAAACCTATCTCGGGAGCGACGGTTACAAGGCGCTCGAAAAAGCTCTCGGCATGACCCAGGAGCAGATCATCGATGAGGTGAAGGCCTCCGGTCTGCGCGGTCGCGGCGGAGCGGGCTTTCCGACCGGTCTCAAGTGGAGCTTCGTGCCCCGGCATTCGCCCAAGCCGAAGTACATCATGGTCAATGCCGATGAATCCGAACCCGGCACCTGCAAGGATCGCCTGCTGATCGAATACGATCCCCACCAGTTGATCGAAGGCGTCATTATCGCCGGCCAGGCGGTTGGCGCCGAGCAGGGTTACATCTACATCCGCGGCGAGTATCGCTACCTCATCGATGTGATGGACCGCGCCATCGACGAAGCCTACGCGAAGGGCATCCTTGGCGACAACGTGATGGGCAGCGGCAGAAAATTCAACCTGGCATCGCACTCCGGCGCAGGCGCCTACGAATGCGGCGAAGAGTCGGCGCTGCTCGAATCGTTTGAGGGCAAGCGCGGCAACCCCCGTATCCGTCCTCCGTTCCCGGCCGTTGCGGGCTGTTACCAGTCCCCCACAATTCTCAATAACGTCGAGACTTTCTGCGCGGTTCCGCCCATCTTCCTCAATGGCGGCGCTTACTTCGCGGGCCTCGGCTCTCCGAAGAACGGCGGCACGCGTCTTTTCTGTCTTTCCGGCCACATCAACAAGCCGGGCGTATACGAATTGCCCATGGGTTTCAATCTCATGCGCATGATTAACGAAGTCGGCGGCGGCATGCGCGGCGGCAAGAAGCTGAAGGCCGTGATCCCCGGTGGTTCCTCCTGCCCGGTTCTCAAAGCCGACGAGTGCGATATCGCGATGGATTACGACTCGGTCGCAGCAGCGAAGTCGATGCTCGGTTCGGGCGGCGTGGTCGTCATGGATGAAGACACCTGTATGGTGAACGCGGCGCTGCGCATTATGAAGTTCTACGCGCATGAGAGCTGCGGTTGGTGCATCCCGTGCCGCGAGGGCACCACGTGGCTGAAGAAACTGCTGACCCGCTTCCATGAAGGCATGGGGCAGCGCAGCGACATCGTGCTGATCGGCGATCTTTCAAAGAACATGCTGGGTCGGACCTTCTGTCCGCTCGGCGACGCCGCGGCGATGCCGACTATCGCCTTTGTCGAAAAGTTCAAGGACGAGTTCGAGGCCCACCTCGACGGCAAACCGTGTCCGTACGAAAAATCCAACAGGCTGGTGCATGCATAATGCCTGAACTGAACGGACAGTATTCGGATTCGCCCCGGCTCGACCGCATCGAAAAAGCGATCGAGTTCCTGGTGAATGAACATGCCCGGACTGACAGCAAGCTGACGCAGGCCGACGACAGACTCGTGCGGGTTGAGGAAACGCTGGTGTCGGTTGGGGTTAAGCTGGACGCGACCGCGGCCAACGTCGCATCGCTGTCCAATTCAGTCGCATCGCTGTCCAATGCAATGGTCAAGCTGGAGCTTACGGTCGACCGTCTGGTTTCGCATTCCGACGAGACAACAGGCAAACTGAACGCACTGATCCACGTGGTTGACACCGATCACCGCGAATATCGCGAACGCCTGAGCAGGCTGGAATCAACGCAGTAAAGAGTACACTATGGCAGATCTGGTCAAATTCACCATCGACGGACGCGAAATCGAAGCGGCTCCCGGCACCCTTGTTATCGAGGCTGCCAAACGCAACGGCATCGAAATCCCCTCGTTCTGCTACTACGAAGGCCTCTCGCTGCAGGCTGCCTGCCGCATGTGCCTCGTCGAAGTGGAAAAAATGCCCAAGATGCAGGTGGCCTGCACGCTGCCGGTCGGCGCGGGCATGGTGATTCGCACCGATACCGAACAGGTCCGCAAGGCCCGCAAATCCACCCTCGAATTCCTCCTCGTCAACCACCCGCTCGATTGCCCGGTCTGCGATAAGGGCGGCGAGTGCGAACTTCAGGACATGGTTTTCCGCTACGGTGCGGGCGAAAGCCGCTTCACGGAAACTAAAATGCACGTCGACGAGCAGCAGTGGTCGCCCGTCGTGTTTTACGATGGCCCCCGCTGCATCCTCTGCTTCCGCTGCGTTCGCGCCTGCGAAGAGGGCATGGGTGTCGCGGCGCTCGGCGTAGTGAATCGCGGCGCGCAGTCTTTGATCGCGCCCAATCACGGCGATCACCTCGAATGCGACGAATGCGGCCAGTGCATCGATATCTGCCCGGTGGGCGCTCTCACCAGCGGCGCCTATCGTTATCAAACCCGCCCGTGGGAAATGGAGCACGTCGGCACCATCTGCACGCACTGCTCGGATGGCTGCAAGACCACCCTCGGCGTTCGCGGCGATGAGATCATGCGCGGCAACAACCGTGACCGTTCCGGCGTCAACGGCGAATTCCTCTGCGCCAAGGGCCGCTACGCATACGATTTCTATAATCACGCGGAGCGCCTGCAATCGCCCCTGGTTCGCGTCGGCGGCAAACTGGAGCCGGTCTCCTGGTCGAAGGCTCTCGAAGTGGTGGCCCGCAAGTTCGGTGAGATCCGTTCGCGCTCCGGTCAGATCGGCGTCATCGGTTCGAGCCACACCACGAACGAAGAAAATTACTACCTCCAGAAGTTCGCTCGTCTGGGCCTGAACACCAACAACGTCGATCACCATCGCACCGGCGATGTGGTTACTCTGATCGACGCGCTCTCGGGCACCACCGGCCAACTCGCCACCACGCAGGACCTGTACGAAAAGAAAGCCTTCCTCGTGATCGGCGCCGATCTCGCGCTGGAGCATCCGTTCCTCTCTTACCAGATTCGCGCCAGCTTCCGGCACCACGCCGCACACATCTACACCATCACCGCCGATAAGGTCCGAGAAGACGAATACGCAACTCGCGCCATTCGCAAGCCTGCCGGCGAGCAACTGGACGCGCTCGAAGACCTGCGCGCCGCTCTGGCCGCCGAACCCGAACTGGTGATCCTCTTCGGCGATTCCGTCAAGGGCGATGCCGTTCGCAAGCTGGTGGAGTTTGGCTCGTCACTCGGCACCGCCGTGAAGTACTGCGCGCTGGTCGATTACTCGAACTCGCGCGGGGCAATCGATATGGGCCTGGTCCCCGAACTGCTCCCGGGCTATCAGCCTTCCGGCGCGCCCGGTCTATCCGTTGCCGAAATGCTGGCCTCGCAGACACTCGACTCGCTCTGGGTCGTCGGCGCGAACCCGCTCAAAACAGGCGCGATGGCCTCGAAGAAGACCTTCGTCGTCGTACAGGACATGTTCCTGACCGAAACCGCTCTGCGTGCCGACGTCGTTCTTCCGGCAGCGAGCGCGTACGAGAAGAACGGCACCGTCACCAACGTCTGCGGCGAAGTGCAGCGCCTCACCCGCGCCGTTTCCGCCATCGGCGTCAAGACGGACCTCGAAATCATCGGCTTGATCGCCAAGGAAATGGGCCTCGCAGCGACGGTCGGCCCCTGGGCTCCCGAGACGGTCTACAACGACATTCGCAAAGCCGTGAAGGGCTACAACATCCCGTTGGCGATGCTCGCCGTGCAGGCGCAGCAGACCGCTCCGGTCAACGGTCGAGTACCCGTGGAAAGCCGCCCCGATCTGATCCACAGCGCGCACGACGGACTTTTCACCTCAGGCACCCTGGGGCGATACTCTAAGATTCTGAATTCCGTTATGGAAAGTCGCGAGAGCAGATTGGAAGAAGTGGAGAGGGCTCACCCCTAAATGGAATTTCTGATCGCAACTTCCATCAAGCTTGGCCTCATCGCCTTCGTGCTTTTGACCGCGCTCGCTTACATTCAGTGGGTGGAACGCAAGGTGATCGCGCACGTTCAGGTCCGCATGGGTCCTTCGCGCGTGGGTCCGCACGGACTGCTCCAGCCGCTGGCCGACGTGATTAAGCTCATCACGAAGGAAGGCGTGCTCCCGCCGCACGTCAATAAAGTCTTCTATCTCGCCGCGCCGATTCTGGCGGTATTCATGGCGCTGATCACCATTTCGGTGATTCCGTTCGGCACCAGCATCACGGTTATGGGTCACACCACGATGATGGAACTCGCCGACGTGAACGTCGGTATTCTCGTCATCCTGGCCGTC
>Ga0302275_10007666_pt1 | contig 10021 bp, 10 predicted proteins | sample III_Bog_N2_2_FD_200229 | JGI IMG/M metagenome (GOLD analysis project Ga0302275, IMG submission 200229) | Peat permafrost microbial communities from Stordalen Mire near Abisko, Sweden - III_Bog_N2_2 | ecosystem: Environmental > Terrestrial > Soil > Wetlands > Peat | place: Sweden: Abisko... | reverse complement strand
CCCATGACGATAAGGCTGGCCTGGATGCTCTCTGCCCGGTGGATAATCTGTTCGGCCGGATGCCCCACGACGACATCCGTTTCGAGTTCGATCTCTCGTTGCTTAGCCTGCTCACGGATGGGGGCAAAGCTGTGCTCGTAGCGGTCACGCGTGTCTTCGAGAACTGCGTTGAATTCTGCGCTTTCGGCAAGTTCCGGCGGATGCACGACGGCGAGGACAAACAGCTTGGCCTTCATATCTCCCGCAATCGAAAGGGCAACATTTACCGCATGCTCGGAATGCGGAGACGCGTCGTACGCAACCAGGATCCTCTGAAAACCAACAAACACTGGGCTTCCCATAGTGCCTTCCTATACCTCTTCTGCGGCAATGGGCCGCTGAATCGCCTGCTCCGCTCTCTTACTCTTTGTCTCTTGTGGAAGTAGATGCCGGGGCAAGAAGAACGTGTTCGCAATCATCGTCGGAATCACAGCGCTCCCAATAACGGTGCCCACGATGTAGGAATACTGGGTCTGCGTAATGATCTGGTGATTGAGGCCAAACAGTGCGGAGATGGTGCCGAACGTCAAGCCAGTCGACATCATCAGCGTGTAATAAGTTCCGGCGGAGCCTTCATACTTGTGCGCCCGAACCGCCGGATAGACAGAAACAGCCTTCGTTAACGTCTTCGCCAAAAACAGAATGAGCAGTGTGGCGGGCGCTGCGATCAGTGCCGGTACAGAAACAAACGACCCGGCGCGGATGAAGTAGAACGGCGTTAGCAGACCAAACGTCAGCGTTCGCAGACGCCGGATGAGCGAGTGGTCCTTGCCCACCGTTCCAGCCAGGACCATGCCGATCATGTATGCAGGGAGCACGGCCTCACTTCCCGACCAGACTGCCAACCCGCCCATCGCGAACAGGAGAAAGAGAATGTACTTGGCTTCCAGCTCGGAGACGCGTCCGCCGTATTTGCGGAAGAACCACGGCGTAAGAAAGGGAAGGATCGCAAAGACCGCGATCGAGACCACGACAAAGATCAGCGTCCTAATCGTGAAGGGGGAGAAGATCATCCCTAGTGCGATCACAGTCCCAAGGTCATTGATAAAACACGCGGCCAGAATTGACTTGCCGTACTCGGTGGCATTGAAGCCGAGCTCTAGCATCACCGCATACACCACAGCCACTGAGGTCGTCGACAGCGCAACGCCGCACAGCCAGCTGGCCATGACGGACCAATGCAGCACGAAATGAGCTATCGCCGTGCAGCCGAGAAATGGGCCGAAGAAGCCAGCCAGGCCAATAATCAGCGCCTCTTTCCACTTCGTCTTGAAGATCACGGGATCGAGTTCCGCGCCAGCGAGAAATGTGAGGACGATCGCGCCGGTTCCCGCCAGGAATGTAATCCACTGAGTGTTGCCCAGCAGGCCGCCACGTGCCATGAAGGCGCCGATGACCAGTTGGGCCACCGTGCCGACCACAATCTCAGAGAGCGCAGTCGATATTTTGAACCAGATCGCCAGCAGCGTCGCGGCCAGCGCCAGTCCAACCCATAGAGCAGACAAAGCCCAAGTGTTCGTCATGAACACGTACTCCTAGATTGTCATTCAGGGAACCGGCCGGGACATGACTCCGCGACAGGATATCCCTGTCAGGAGTCATCATCTGTCCGACCTATTGGATGGACAGCGGTTAAAGGTGAACTCCCTCACCGTAACCAACTATCCAGATTCCATACCTCGCGGCGCCGAATGTCAAGCGTGGACGTCATCCAACCTCTTCAAGCGTGACGGCTGTCACCATTCAACGGCCGTCGCATTGAAGAGCGGCTTTATTTCTTACCTACTCGTCTCGGATCTGGAGAATCCTGTACCGAATCGAAGCGTGGATCGATAGCCTGGGTAAGAACCTGCCCAACCGAGGCCGATGGCTGGTTGACTCGAAGCAGGGATGCCAACGTAGCTGCCAGGTCTACAGGTGCAACGCGACCATGGTACGTTGCTGGCTTGAACGGTGTTCCAAAGAATGCAAGCGGGACATGTCGATCATACGAGTATGGCGTGAAGTGATTGGTGCCGTGATCCTGCGAAAGCTCGTACATTCCGGGTGTCACTAGGACATACCAACCACCGTTGGAGGAGTAGCTATGAAGGACGATCTGACCCTCCTCGGTCGAGGGCACTTGGCCCGAAGCCATCTGAAGGCGGGTATAGACGTGCCTTATGTACGGCTGTGGAGCCAGGCGTGTCTGGCTTGGCTCGACCGAAAGCGGTAGCAGGGTTGATTCAAGATCCTCCGGCAGCATTTTGGCAGCTGCATTTTCGGCATCTTCTTCCGAGACCTTCGCGAGTGCGAACGCACGCGGATCGAGAGTGACATACGGAAGTTCGCTCGGCAGGATATATTTCAGCTGTTGCCCGGGCGAGAAACGGCCATTAAGTCGAGTATTCAGAGTCGCTACGAGCCGAGCCGTGTCAAAAGATGCCGCTGGCATTCCGTAGTCGCTCGCCGCTTTGACCGTAGGAGCGATGCCGTGATCTGCCGTAAGAGCCACCCAAACATTGCTCATGCCGCCATCGACATGCTGATTTAGCCAGGAGAAGAAGTTGTCGAGATCGACATCGATGGCATCAACCATTGCCCGTTGCTCCGGGGCGTCCGGACCGACGATGTGGCCCAGGATATCGGTAGAAGAAATACTGATAGTGAGAACGTCAGTAACGTCATGGCCCCCCATATGCTCGGCAGAAACAAGGGACTTCGCGAAATCGAGTAGGTAGGAGACGGATGCCGGAGACTTGCCGACGTCGTTGTAGAAATTGCCCGGCTTCGCGGCTGCTTCCCGGAGAGCAATCTCTGCCCGGCCGCTGCTATTGAACGCCTTTACCCACTGAGGCAGATCCGGACCCCAGTATGTGGAGGAAACGAAGTGCCCCGTTGCATGATCCAGCCAAAAGGCCCCTTGAGAGGCATGACCTGACGTCAGAATTGCGGCGCGATCCTTGAGAGAAATCCCAAACAGTTTCGACTCACCCTTCGTTGCGAGGACAACTTCATCGCCGAGGGTTGAAGCCAGTTCGTTGCGTGGCGATGCACCGGTCTCCTTTGGGTTGTCAGAGCCGACGGTAAGATAGTGCTCATCCTCGACCGAGGTGACCGGATACGTTGTCGACCGAGTCAGGTCCCACCAGTCGTTCAGAGAGATTCCATGCCCGTTTGTGTATGCGCCTGTACCAATCGTGGCGTGCCCTGGAGCAGTCATGGTGTTGGCATATCCAAAGTAACAGTCGGTGAAGTTGGCGCCACGCTTCAAGAACAGATTGAAGCCATTCGGCGTTTTGAAGTCACTCCGGTATCGTTCCAGATAGTCCTCGCGGAATTGATCGATCACCAGGATCACCACGAGCTTCGGTTTGGCTCGATACGCATCGGCGTAAGCATGAATTGAGCACGGGATTGAGGCGAGAAACGCGATGATCGCGAGTAAGGAGGTTTCGACTTTTACTTTCATATTTGCTCCAATAGTCTGTAGGGCGCTAAACGTTGGCATTAATTGCAAAGTTTCCCAGTCCCAATACTCCGTCAGCGAGACATAACGCAAGAATGGCCTGGGAAGCGCCCGCAATGATCCCCACATCTAACTAAATGTGTGTCTAAGGCTACTGATTCCAATCAACGATAGAGCGTTCCCCGGCCCGAGCATCGCCCCGAGCATATCCATATCACGAAAACCTCGGTGCTTGTCGTTCCCGAAGCGGATGAGACAGGATAGATGACGAGCCGTCATCCTTTGATGATGAAAAGGACTCCCGCTGCGAGCAATGTCAGTTCGATGACGAGTATGAAGGCGCGTTCTGGGAGCCGATCGACGACTCGCTTTCCTGCGAATGAGCCGAAAACCATGATCGGACCAAGCCCCAATCCGGCGAGAACTGCGTGTAATGGGAGAACGGCGGACTCTCTGTACGCAACCAACTTTGCCAGGTGCATAACAACCGTGGCTAGAGCCTCAGTCCCGATGTAAGCGCCTTTCGTGAGACCGTACGCCAGGAAAAATGGAGCCATGAGTGGACCTATACTGCCAAGCAGAGCGGACAAGAAACTCGATCCGGCTCCGATGAACGCGAATGATTTGAGGGGCGGCTTCCAGGGGGACCCACGTCTCGCATGTCGCCAAACCACGATCAGGATCAAGAAAACACCTAATAAACGCGTGAGTACTGCCAGAGGCGCGTGGGCAAACAACATTCCGCCCAAAATAGCCATTGGTGTGCCGCCCAATGCAAACCACGCTACGACCTTCCAATCCAACTCCCGGCGATTGAACCAGACCCTGCTTCCGTTTCCAATCAACTGTGCAACGGTAAGGATCGGAATCGCCTCGCGCACTCCAAATACCAACACGAGCATTGGCAGCAAGACTGCCGCCCCACCGAAGCCGGTGACCGCGGCCAACATCGCTGCGACAAAGGCTACGATCCCGAGGACGATCAGTTGAAGGGGTTGATGCACTCTTTTCCACCTCGCTTTCACGTGCCTGAGTCAATAAAATTGTCTCTTAGTTGAATGACGCTTTCTCCGAGTTGCAGAAGACGCATGTTGCACGGGTTTTCTTCGAGCTACATGCTGGCGACTCCCACCTGGTCTTACCCATGTCTTGCTCGCGAAGGCCAGTTGCATAGAGCATCGCCTGAAATGCACCTTGGGCTTTAGGTTGTGTGATCTCGGAACTTTCTTTGTTGAACGATTTCGTCATGAAAATTGGCTTCAATTCCTGTATCTCGGAGCCGATTTCTTCTTGAAGCTAGTACTCACGACCATGTCTTATTTTTTCAAATCCAAATGTGGCCGGAAGGCGGAGAAACGCCAATAGTTCTCCGTTCTTTGCGGATCAAGCGATCACATCCTCAGCCGCCTCTACTTCTTTCTTGCTCGCGGCGGTTGGAGCAGCGGCTCGTGGCTGTGCCGCTTCCTGCCGCTCGTCTACATCGACGTGTTCGATTTCGATTTCTGTCTCACCATCTGTCCCCCGAACGTATTCGACCGAATGCGGTTTCTTTTCGATAGACTGCTCGACTTCAGCCAGATAAAGATCCGAAATATGCACACCATCGGCCATCACCAGCGTAGTGTTTTTCAGATGCTTGGCCTGGTCACGGATGAACTGCTCCAGTACGCGCTTGGGTGCAAGCAGTTCCACACACACTGGCAGCGTGTTCGTCGGAATCTCGCCGTTATCGTAGGCAACCTTCGTAGCGTCCCTCGTATAGCCAACGTGCGACAAGTTGACTGCTGCATGGACAATGCCGGCCTGCATTGCCGCTTGCACAAGATAGGTAGACAGCGGCTTCTCGGCCAGACGCGCCCACCAACTGGTTGACTTCTTGACGTCACCTCGCCGTAAGTAGATGCGGAGCGCAGAAATCGGGCTGAAGTGCTCTTCCATTTATTTCTCCTTTGTATTTGCGAATCCAAAAGTCTCAGCAACAGCCGCACCACTCCGTTCGCTCGTTACGAGCTCCCGCGCGTGGTTCCTGGCACGCAGCACGTCGCTCCCTGAGAGAATGCCGAGCAAATGATCCGTTGCCGGATCGACGACGGGGATATAGTCATGTGCTCCATGCGTCAGTTCGTGCTCAACCACTTCCATTGAGTGATACGGACAAACCGTCCTAGCACTGCGGTCGGTTATTTCGGTTACAGGATGACTGGTCCATTTCTCCTGGGGGATAAAGCGAAGCGACTTCATCGATGCCAGTCCGAGATAGGTTCCATCGCGGGCGACGACCGGAAGTTCATCAAACATGTGTTCCATTACGGCGCGGTCATGAAATTTCGATAGCGATTCGCCCGGCGATGAGACCACGATGCGCGTCGTCATCCAGTGAGTACAGGCCATCGTTGAGAGCTTCGCGTCGTCTGTACTCCGGCGCTCTTTCTGTGATTCCGAGTTTGATATGCCAGCCGCCACCAGAAAGGCCATCGCGGAAGCGATCAATGCAGGAACCACTAGTGCCGGACTGCCGGTCGCCTCGGCAACGAAAACTGCGGCAAAGAGCAGGCTGTTATAGCTCGCTCCCGTGAAGGCTGCGATACCAATCAGAGTGAAGAGCCCCGGTTGGCTCGGATGAAACATCACATCGCAGACAGCTCCCAACGCAGCACCGATAGTTGCGGAAGGCACAAACAACCCGCCTACTCCGCCCATGCCAAAAGTAATTACCGTCGCGATCAGCTTGAGAGCAAACAGGAGCAGGCAAGCCTTGAGCAGGAAGTCTCCATGCAATAGCTTGTTTGCAATCGGAAGGCCCGCCTGCAACGTCGCTGGAGTGTGGATCGTATGGAGGGTGATCCAGGCAACCAATGCCAGCAAGGCACCGCCACAGAAACTCTTGAATACGCGCGGAGCAGTCCAGCGCTGAAAGTGCCGTTTGGTCCTGTCAAGCGATGCCAGGAACAAGTGCGAAGCAAGTCCGCCGAGAATACCCACTGGTAAGCAGAGAAACAGGTCTCTCACGTGGATGTGATATGTAAAACCAATTGGAAAATATGGCGACGATGGCCGCAGGAAACTGAAGGTCGCAAAGCTGGTCGCCGAACCCACGAGTGCCGGGATCAGGGCCTCGTGCGCCAAGTCATGTTTATAAGGAGATTCAACTCCCATGATTGCGCCTGTAAGCGGAGCTCGAAAGATAGCGGCAATTCCAGCTGCTGCCCCCACCAGCAAAGTCGTCTCGGCTTTTCCATGAAAGAGGCGCAATGACTTTCGGCGGTTCAGATGGTTCTGCATCCATGAGGTAATTGTCGCGCCCAGCCATTTACTCGCGCCTTCCATGCCGGCGCTTCCGCCAAACCCCATCGTCGCCACCGACGCCGTCAGTTTTGGGATCGCCGCCTTATAGTCAATGGTTTGGTCCGGGCGATGATAAGCGCGCACCACCTCATCCGCCATGGAAGAGGATTTGACACGGAACAAGCTGAGGATCACGCCGGTCAATGTCAGTGCGACAATCGGCATGAAACACAGGGTCAGCGGAGCCAGATGACGTGAGAGGGACGACCACAGCAGCTCGTTCACGACATAGTCATATCCCGCAATCGCAGTTCCGACCAGTATCCCCAGAGGAGCTGCAACCATGAAGACATAACGAGCCGTATCAAAATGCTCGCTCAGGCTCTCCGCGAGCCTGCTCGGTCTTTGCCGCAAAAGAATGGAACCAACTGATCTGGACATATTTCCTTCAAAACAACCGTAAGATAGTGCTCTCGCGTCGATGCCGTTGATGGCCCGGGAACAGCAGTTACAAATGATTTGTCTTGGTAGAAAAACAAAAACTCCTACCAATAGGTAGGAGTCATCAGCCGTCCATTTCGGAGGCGGTTAAAGGCGGATTCCTTCGCCAGTTCTTTTATACATTAATCCGAATCAACAATGCAATAGGAAGGGGACATCGGCATATTGAGTGTGAGGCTCGCTTCAAATCGCGCCCTACTTGACGTCCCCTCCAACCGCGTACCGAGCCTGTGTTTCTCAATGCACTAACTTGAACGAGACGACCTTTGCGCCTTGCCAGAGTATTTGGCGCCCTAGTTCGGCGAGATCACCCACGCCGCTCTCCAGGGTCAAGAAGTGATTTCCAGCCAACTGTCCAACCTTGCTGTTGAAGGCACAGCTACCGTAAGGCATTAGAATCTCGGGCTCGCTGAATCCGTGGGCGTAGATCAGCAACTGACCCGGGTGCGGATGGCTCGTGTGGTTCTCGAAGGGTAGTGGAACCGCCGGACCTTCGAAGGGAACCCAAACAGACTCACCACTCCAGCGACAATGTAGAACCGAAGAGTTCAGTGGAAGCATCGATCTTATGAACCGGCAAGTAAGCGGAGCCCGTTCCCATTCAAGTCGGCCAACGAAGCGAAAGCCTCCCACTTCGATTTCGATTCGATCATGGACGTCCGAGCTAGACAGGGCTGAACTGCGCTCTGGTCTTTCCGTCATTCACATCTCCAGAATTGAGCGGGCTCAGATCTCCCCGCAGGTAGGAGTCATCAGCCTGCTGCTTCTCAGAGGCGGTTTATCGCGGATTCCATCGCCAGATGAAAGTTATCACGAGGCATAGTCCCTTGCCCACCGAAACCAGAGAACTCAGGCGGGGGTTATGGACATCGCTCGACTGCAATTTGAGGCAGACGGTGCGTGAAGGCCTGGCGGAAGCTCTGCGGTGAATACTTGTCGAGACACTTAAAAAGCACGGCTGTCTCAAGTTGGTAAAGCGAAGATCTCTTAGAGATAGTGTTGGCATGCTCCGGTTGCATTTGTTATCGAAATAGGGCGATGATGGGCTGCCAAGAAGCCGACACGCTTCGGTCGTACGATGTGTTCGCTAACTAGATCCGTTGTGAGGAGTTATCCGTTGAAACAATCTGCTTTTCTTCAACGCTTATTTCGAATCAGCATCCTTCTCGCCTGTTTGGTCGGAAATCTCCCGCACTCTGGCGCACAAACGCCACAGGCCAATGGGGAAACCATCGTGCTGGTGCGACACGGGGAGAAGCCGGCAGGTGGACTTGGTCAGTTGACCTGCAAGGGGCTAAACCGGGCGCTTGCGCTGCCCTCCGTTCTCATTGGACGATTCGGTAAGCCGGACTACATCTATGCCCCCAATCCGAGCATGCAGGTAAACGACGGTAATAATCAGCCGACCTACTCCTATGTGAGACCGCTCGCAACGATTGAGCCGACCGCGATCCGGCTTGGAATGCCGGTAAATACTCAGATCGGATTTCTACAGATCGCCGAACTCGAGCAGGCATTGCTGCAGCCAGCCTACGAACACTCGCTGATCTTTGTAGCCTGGGAGCACCTCAAGCTCTACGAACTCGCCAAGCAGGTCCTACAGTCGTACGGGACCACTACAGCGCAAGCGCAGATGCCTGAATGGCCAAACGATGATTATGAAACGGTCTATGTCTTCCACATCACTCGCTCAGGCAAGAACGGCACTCCGAGAGCCACGCTGGACATCCAAAGGGAAGATCTCGGAAAAACTCTGAGTGACACCTGCCCCGGCTCACAGTAGATCGCGGGCGAACGGCGGACAACAAAGCAATTCACCGCCTAGATGCTACGGATCGGTCCCGATAAAAGAAGAGCTCTCTGAAGCGCTGTGCGCATTCCACAGCACCACCTATGAACGGTCACCAGAGACGCAGCTGAAGGGCAACGGGGTCTACTCTTCGCCCGGGAATCGCTTGCGGACCGTGTCGAGGATATTCTTGGCGAGTTGCACGCTGTTTGCGACGGCTGCCATTAGCCTTGGCGAGCGTCCGGAAATATCTTCTTCCCGCGCGAGACGAACGGCAGCAATGATGGAAGCGGCGATGACGAGCGTAGGCGCGTAACGATGGCGCGGAACCGGGGAAGTTGGTGGGACGGGCGCCGGGAAGGGTCCAAGGAAGAATTGGGCGGCAAGATACTGGCGGACGTCGCTGCAGGAAGAACATTTCACGACCTCGTTGGAGCTGAAGCGCACAATGGGCACACATGGCGTCAAAGCACGGCCGAGCGTCAGTCGGCGACATGCTCCACAGACCACGAGCCAATGCAAGTATGGCGGCACGTTGTTCTGCCCAAGGTCGCACTCGTCTAGTTGTCCCACCATCCAACCATAGGCGAAATAAAAGCGAATATCAAGCAGAGCAGCCGCGCCAGTGAAAGCAGCCTCGCTCACTGCTCTGGGGAGGAGAACACCTCATAATGCTCGAACAAAGAGAGTTAGCCGCACCAGGTTCGGTAATGGGAACAGGGATCGAGAGCCTGGACCCAGAAGCACCTTTGAACCTGTCGAAGTACGCCACGGCGGAGCTAAAGCTTATGGTCGATCTCGACCACTATGCGGTCAGGGACGAAGCCTATCGTCGTTCCGAGAGGCTCGTAAAGCGCCTGGCAACCGCAGAAAAACGCGTCTCGGATCTCCACCAGGAGTTGAAGCAATGTGGACTCGCCATCGACGCCGCAAGCAAACAGGCCACGGTCGAGCAGAAT
>Ga0302275_10007665_pt1 | contig 10022 bp, 11 predicted proteins | sample III_Bog_N2_2_FD_200229 | JGI IMG/M metagenome (GOLD analysis project Ga0302275, IMG submission 200229) | Peat permafrost microbial communities from Stordalen Mire near Abisko, Sweden - III_Bog_N2_2 | ecosystem: Environmental > Terrestrial > Soil > Wetlands > Peat | place: Sweden: Abisko... | reverse complement strand
TAAGAACAGGGTGCGCGCAGATACTCTTACCTTGTGAGAATGATCAAGCCAAACTTGATCCCTTCTCACGACTGGCATGTTCAACCAATTTGTCAAAGATCCTTCCGGCTGACCGCCTGAGCGGGGCCGTTTGGATCGAGGCCCAAGCTCTTCAGCCGGGGTGTCCTCGAACTTGTTTGCGCGACTTGCCGGGTGTACTTCCGCACACTTGGCCGTTTTTACGCGAACCTTTCAAAGGTATCGAACTTTGAGTTCGATGTCAAGGATTAATTTCCCTGATCCCTAAGACGGTTCACGCTGCGCAAAATATCAAAGATCAACCAGCAAAAAATGCCCGAGCCGATAAGGCTCGCGGGAGATGAACTCCCGGGTCATGCAATGGCTTGTTCTCTCTAGGGTTTCCCTACAGGGGTTTCAGGGGCACTTGCCTCACCTGACCCAACGAACTAGTTCCATTACCTTGGCTTCCCACTTCCCTCTACGGGGCAGGCCATACGGCCACCGGGAGGCTCTCTTGCTCACACTGCAACTTTTCAAGAGTAGCACAAGCCACTCCCGTTTGCAACCAGGACGCACACGAAACGTGGCGCCTTGCTGCAACTTTTCGAGAATACCAAGGCATCCACCGGAATGCAAGCTCCAGGAGCTGTGGAAACCTTCCGGAATCTGTGGGAAACGCGCTTTCGGGGGCCCCTTCAACCATGGAATATCGAACCTTCGGCCCCTAGTGCCGCGGCAGTATCCCCAGGTCGGTCATCCCATTGATAAACAGCTGCATCGCCAGCGCCACCAGCAACAGCCCCATGATGCGGACCAGGATGCGAATGCCGGTCTCTCCCATGATCTGCCGCACACGGTCCGCGCTGGCCAGAACCAGGTAACTCACCATGGATGTGAAGGTGATGGAGCCAAGAATCGCGCCCATCTCCCAGCACCAGAAGGTCGGCACCTGCCCCACCAGCACCATGACGGTCGAAATGGCGCCGGCTCCCGCCAGCATGGGCACGCCGAGCGGAACGATCCCGGCATCTTCCTTCACGGCGGCCTCTTCCGCGTCCCCGTGCGCCTCCTGTGTTCCCGAGCGCCGCGCCTGCAGCATGTCAAGGCCGATCAGCAACAGGATCAGCCCGCCTGCAATTTCGAACGCCGGCAGAGTGATGCCGAACAGCTTGAAGATCATTTGCCCGCCAACGGCAAAGCTGGTGAGAACGATGAAGCAGGTGAGCGCGCCCTTGCGCGCCATGCGCTTGCGGCGTACGGGATCCGCGCCCTGCGTGATGGCGAGGAACGACGGAATGGTTGCAAACGGATCGACCAGGAAAAAGATGGAGCTCAACGCCAGCAGCGAAAACCGCACGATGGGCGCCGAACTGATTTCGTTCAACGCAACTTCAGCAGGATTAGTCCAGAACACCCCTCAAGTATAGGGCCTTTACGCACGCTGCCCGCACGGGCTACTTGGTCTCGTCGAACGATTCAATCGTGGAGTGTCCATGCGCATCATCCACCAGCGCATTCCCCGTTCTCACCACCAGCCGCGTTTTCATTCCCGCTTCGCGCGCTGGATCGAGCTCGCGCACCACGTCGGAGAAAAAGCAGACTTCGCCCGGCGCGACCTTCATCGCCGCCGCAATTGCCGCATAACTCGCCGCCGACGTCTTCGCCCCGGTCCTGGTGTCGAAGTAATCGCCGATGAGAGCGGAGAGATCGCCGAAGGTGGAATAGCGAAACAAGAGCTTCTGCGCATCAACCGACCCGGAGGAGTAGATGGCCACGCGCCCTTGTGCAGACCAGCGTTCCAAAGCCGGCGGCACATCGGCAAACAGCTGTCCCTTCAGCTCGCCCGACTCAAAGCCGGCTTTCCAGATCTTTCCCTGCAGGCTTTTCAACGCGGTCGATTTGCGATCGCGATCCATCAGCCAGTAGATGTACTTAAGAGCCCTGGGAATGAATGCTGATGGGCTCGTTGTGGGGTTCATTGACGCATTCTTCTGCCCGCTTTGTAATTCTGGCGTCAACATTCTCGGCGCTTCAGGGTCCTGCTCCTCACGATTTTCAACCGAAAGCATCAAGAGGTTCCGCATAAGGCTGCCCTCTTCAAGCGACTGCTCAAGGCTTTCATGATTCTTCTGGAGATCGGCGATGCCGCTTTTGAGGTACGACTCGAAATGCACCCGCGCGTAAGGAAACAACTGCTCCGACACAAGTGAAATCGGCGCGATCGTTCCTTCCACGTCCAGCAGATAAACGGCAGGCAGCGACCTGGTTGCGCTCATGCGCTCAGCGTGGAGTGCACGCGCGGACCCACGTATTCCGGGCCGAAGCAAAGCGGCTGATAGTGCGCGTCGACGCCTGTCCCCGTGTAGTGCGGAGTCCAGCCCGTCGTGTCCTGGAACCAACGCACGGCGCGAATGCGCCGCTCATCACACAACGTGAACCAGTGCTTCGTGCCGCACGGCACGCGCAGCATGTCGCCGGGACCTACTTCCACTGAGGCAACACATTCGTCCAAATCCAGGAAAAATATTCCGCGGCCCGCGAGGATGAAGCGCACTTCGTCTTCTGAGTGCGTATGTTCCTTGTCGAACCGCGCCAGCATCGCTTCAAGTCCCGGAGTATCCGGACTGACATCGATGACATCTGCAGTCGTGTAGCCGCCGCGCTGCTTCATCTCCTCTATCGGCGCTGCAAACGCAGCCAGAACTTCCTCTGCCGGCGCAAGGTCCGCGGCGTTCTCCGCCAGGATGCTCAAGTCCCAGCGTTCGTAGTCGATGCCAAGGCCGGCAAGTGTCGCGCGAATCTCCTGCTCGTCGCGAACAACGCTGCCTTCGTTCGGTGCCGTGCGTGATGGGATGCGCAGAACAGCCATACTGGCTCCTTGTTCTAGAGATCGATCAGCGTCTCGGGCTGGCCTGCCTGCAAACGGCGTTCTTCCACCTGAAACAAAAACTCCAGCGCCTCCAGGTGACGCCGCGCTTCGGCCACTGATTGTCCCCAAGTATAAAGCCCATGACGGCTCAGCAGAACCCCATGGGCATGGGGGTTTGCCTCCAGCGCTTCTCCTAGCTGGCGGCTCAGCTCTTCGTAGCTCTGCGAGTTCTCGAGAACGGGGACACGCTCAATATGCGCATGCGTCGTCACGGCCGACAGCCCCTTCAAGATCTCGTACCCTTCGATCGGCACGTACCCGCGCGATACATAGCGCGCCGAGATCAGTGTGTTCCACACCGTGTGCACATGCAGAATCGCTCCCGCTTCCGGCCGCTCGCGATAGAGCACTAGATGCAATGCGGTTTCAGCCGACGGTTTGACCCCGGGTGTCTGCACGGCGCCTGCAAGGTCCACTTCCAAGAGGCCCGCCGGTGTCAGCGTGCCCTTGTCGAGCCCGCTGGCGGTAATCAGGACGCGGCCATCCACGCGCACGCTGAAGTTGCCGCTGGTCGCCGGGACCCAGCCCTGCGCGTAACACCAGCGCGCCGTGGCGCAGAGAGATTCTGCTGCAACTTGGAGTGGCTGCGTATCGGGGACCATACGTATTCGCAGTGTAGCAAGACCGCTGGCAGTTCCAACGCTGATGCATCCCGGTATTCGGGAGCGGCCCTACAATAAATACTTGCCCGTAGAAGACCAACGCGACCGGCTTGACGTGGTGCTTGTCTCGCCCCGCAATCCGCTCAATATAGGAGCGGTGGCGCGCGCCATGGCGAACTTCGGCTTCTCGCGTCTTGCGGTCGTGGCCGCCTATGCGCCGCATTGGCGTGAAGCGCGCTCGGCGGTGGGAGCGCCCGAGCTGCTTCGCTCGGCCGAGGAGACCGATTCGCTCGCAGAAGCCATCCGGGATTGTACGCTGGTTGCGGGAACAGGAACGCTCACCCATCGCAGGCCCGAACAAACCGTCGTGGGGCTGCCCGACCTGGCACCGCTCGTGCGTAGCGAACTTGCCCAGGGAGGTCGCGTCGCGCTCGTCTTCGGGCCGGAGAAGCATGGCCTCTCGCGGGAGGATCTTTCCTATTGCAACCTGCTGGTGGAGATTCCGACCGACGCGCGCCAGCCCTCGATGAACCTTGGCCAGGCGGTCGCGGTCTGCCTCTACGAATTGGCGTGCCACGCCTTCTCTCAGCAAGAGAGTTCGCTGCAGACAGAGCAAACCTCCCATGAAGGTAATGGACCAAGCGCCGCCTCCGCCCGCCTCGATCTGCTCGCAGGCGTCGTTGAAGAAACCATGATTGCCGCCAATTACTCTCCGGCCCGGATGCGCGAGGCCAATCGCCACGATCTCCGCCTGCTCCTGCGCAGGCTTCGACCCTCTGAGCGCGACACCAGGCGCATTCTCGGCATCTTTCGGAGAATTCTCTGGCGGCTCCGGCGTTGAGGGGTATCTGTCTTTTTCCGGCCGCCCGTGCACCTTTTCACCCCCACACCGATCGGTGCCGTCACGTTACAAAGGTGGAACAAGCCGGGGAATCCCTTCGACTTCGTAAACGGATTCCTGTTAGAGTTTCGCTCAAAGGCTCCTGTATGACGCTTTTGAATTTCCGCGCTCTTTTGCTGACTTCGACCCCCGCAAGGGCGCGCCGGGTAGCCGCAGTTGCAGGCCTCGCCCTGGTCCTCGCAATCGCGCTCGCCGCTTTATCCCTCGCCGCATCATCCCAGGACTCTGTGCCCGCGAATCCCGCGCAGCCTCCCGCTCAAACGGACGCTTCCCAGCAGCCTGCCACTCCGCCTGTCACTCCGCAGGCCAAACCGGACGATAGTCAGCAGCCTGCAACGCCGGCCCAAAACCCTGGTCTGCCCCCCGCGCAACCAGATGCTGCACCGCAGTCCGAGAACCAGTCCGCCACCCCGCCCTCAGCCGACAGCCCGGCCCAGCCTGCGGCCTCGCAGGATACGTCGGCCCAGCCCGCAAGCGCACCGTCTGCCGGCGGCCAGCCTGAAGCGCCCGCGGCCGGCAAGCCAGCCGCTTCGGCCCCGGATGAGCCAGCCCAGTCAGCCAGCGAAGAGCCGGGTGCGACGACCGAAGATGAGCTGAAGAAAATGCTCATTGGCAAGCCGCTTTTTCTGCGCAACGGATATCTCTTTGACCAGCTCAGCTACAACGAACTCGGCATGTTGATCGGCAAATCGCCGCATGCCTCCTACACCCTGTCTGCCGTCCAAATTGACAAGGTTCGCCTTACCAAGCACAAGCTTGAACTGGAGGGTGCGCGCTACGGTTTGCACTTTCTGGGCGCCCTCGCCACCGAAGATCCCGCCACCGCCATGGACCGCGTAAAGATTACGCCGAAGAAAAAGACGGTCAAGATCACCATTGACCGCGAAATAGTTGTCAAGCCAAAGAAGGAGAAACCGGCCAAGCCGGTGAAGGCAAAGCCCGCCGACGCACAGGTGGTCCAGTCGAAAGAGTCGATCGCCAAGGCAACGGCAACTCTGGCGCCCGTCATGCCCGAACCGGTCCCGGCCTCGGCCCCTGACGCCACGGCAACAGCAGCCGCGACGCCGGGCGCAGCGGGAGAGCCTCAAGGCGCCGAAGCACCCAGGCAACCGGCCGACGCCAACACCGCCGCATCTCCTGCTCCGACTTCCGCTACCACGTCTGAAGGCGCTCAACCTGAGCCGGCGGCTCAACCCGAAGCGGCCGATGCCGACCAGGGCAAGGCCGAGATGGCCGCAGCGCCCAAGGAGGAGCGGCCGGCCGATCCCAACAGCGTCACATTTACGCTGTCCCCCGCTCATGCCGCAAAAATTCTCAAGAAGGCTATCAACAATGTCTTCGCGACCGGCCTCGACGATCGCATGATGGCTTCCATGCCTGATTTCTGGAAGCTCTATTACCAGGCCGCACAAGCCAAGACCGATTACCAGCCTTCCGACCCGGCAGTCATGCGCCAGGGCTCCGTGAACCAGAAGGCAAAGCTTACTTCCACATTTGAACCGGCCTCGAATCAGTACGCGCAGGACAACGGCGTGGCCGGAATGGCACTCTACCACGTGGTCATCGGCCCGGATGGTACACCTGGAGAGATTGCCGTCGCCCGTCCCATCGGTTTCGGCCTCGACGAGAACGCGGTCACTGCCATCCAGGCCGCAAAGTTCTCCCCTGCCATCAAAGACGGCAAGCCGGTCCCCGTGCTTCTCGACCTCGTGGTGCAGTTCAGAATCTACTCCAAGCGGACCTCGATCATCCGCATTCCGGGCCAGGAAGATAATCCCGCGGCGCCGATCTTGCCCGGCCCCTACACGGCCCACGATTTGGCCGTCAGGAGAAGAGAAGAATCACAAAAGCAGCCGACATCTTCGAACTGATCCAGCGTGGAGCCTCGACCGAACTCACCGATGCCCTCGCGGCCGACCCCGCTCTCGCGTGCTCACGTAACCCGCAGGGCGTCTCTGCACTGCTCTGGTCGGTTTACTGCGGCCGGCCGGCCCTGCGCGCGTCTCTCCTCGCCGCCCGCACGGCCCAGGCGGTACCGCTCGACGTCTTTGAGGCCATCGGCGATCTCCCAAATCTTCAATCCGTCCTCGCCGCCACGCCCGGTTCCGCCGTCGAGTTCTCTCCAGACGGATGGACGGCTCTTCATCTCGCCGCCGGCTTTGGAACTCCCGGCACCGTCGCAGCTCTGCTGTCTGCAGGCGCGGATGTCAATGCGCTCAGCCGCAACACCCAGAACAACCAGCCGCTCCATGCCGCCGTCGCACTGGGAAAAAACCCTGACATCGTCAATTTGCTGCTCGCGAGCGGCGCCCAGGTGAATGCCCCGCAGGCCGGCGGCTTCACAGCCCTGTTTTCAGCTGCGGCCGCCGATTGCCGCCCTCTGGCCGAACTGCTCGTCGCCCATGGAGCCGATGCCGCCCACAAGAGCGATGCAGGCAAGACGGCTGCCGACTTTGCCCGGGAACGGGGCCACACCGAGATGGCCGCCTGGCTCGAATCCCTCTAAGACACAGCCTGTTCTTCGGATTCCGAACCCCGATCCAGCTGTGAAGATTCCACCTGCCGTAACCTAAGAGAATACAAATGTCTTACGTTGATGTACGAGCGTAAGACGTTGTAAGACAACGTAAGACGGAGGCCATTTGCACGTAAGACACTGTCTTGCAACGTGTCTTACCGTCGTACATCGCGTCTTACACGCTGTCTTACAAACTTGGCGCTTCTCCTGGCCACCAATACCAGTCACCCCCCCACGCCTTCACTCGTCACTCTTCATCAGCTCCTCGAGCTTGGCCTTGTGCTTCGCGGCTCGTCCCGTGCGCGGCCCCGTCGAAAGCACGCGCGCCGGCTTGGGCTGGCCTACCCGCTCACGGGCGTTGGCCTTTACTGCCTTCGTGGCTGAAAACACCCCTGGTTTTCGTTTCTTCACGGCCTTGCGTTTCCTCCATCCAAAAGACGAGTATGGAGTAGATTGAGCCGAAGGGGAAGAACAAGGCTCGTGGAGAAAGATGGAAGAACGGGATTTTTTTAACGAAACCACAGAATTGCGGACCCACACCCTCGTCTGCCCCAAATGCGGTCAGGCAGCCGAATACAAAGTCACCTGGGTGGTGCGCCGTAAACGTGCCCAACTGCCGGGAAGGGCCGACGAACGCGACCGTGCCCGCTTTGCCAAAGCGCAGTCTTACATGGTCCGCCGCGACGACAAGCTCTCCTGTGCCAACGTCCGCTGTCGAAAGCCCTTCGAGATTACGCAGTTGCAATCGCTGGCGTTCCTGACCGACTAGCCAGCCAATGCTCTTCCATCTTTCTTGAAAACGCTGGGGCAGCGGCGCCCCAGCGCCCAGATGGCCACCCTGATCGTCATCCTTCCCCTTGATTCGCACACCCGTGGAGCCAGGTGTGCTCAGCCCTTATTTTTCGAGGAGAAGTCATGCATCATCCATTTCGTTTTCATCGCCTCACTGTTCTGCCGGTCTTTGCCGGTCTGTTGCTGTCTGCGAGTGCGGTTGGCCAGCAAGCGGCGATCCAGTTGCCCAAACCGCAGATCACAGGAGGGATGCCGCTGATGGAGGCGCTCGCCACGCGCCAGACCACGCGCGCCTTCGCAGACAAACCGCTCGGGCTGCAAACGCTCTCGAACCTGCTGTGGGCTGCGTTTGGCGTGAACCGGCCGCGGGATGTGAAGGCCGGGCTGGGACGCACGGCGCCTTCGGCCATGAACAAGCAGGAAGTCGAGCTCGACGTCGTCCTGGCCGACGGCGTGTACGTCTACGAGGCGGAGCAGAACCGGCTTCGTCCGGTGGTGGCCGGGGATATGCGCGGCAAGATCGGGACTGGCGCGGCGGCACACGCAGCGGTGACCATTGTTTATGTGGCGGACGCCAAACTTGATTTCGCGCAGGTGGATACGGGTTTCATCGGACAGAATGTGTATTTGTTTGCCGCCTCCGAGGGGCTGAGCGCATGGTTCTATGCGAACGTTGGACCGGATGCGGCAGCCGTGCTGAAGCTGCCGGAAGGGCGGAAGCCGCTTTACGGGCAGTCGGTCGGGTACCCGGCGAAGTAGCACGTTTCAAGCCAATTCCTCGCAGTCCCCGGCTCCACGGTTGGACGCGCCGAGCCGAGCGTGCGGAAGCCTAATTCCGGCTCTAGGTTCGACTGGCGCGGTGGGCGCGGTATGTGATTGAATCGAGGATAAGAACAGGCGGCCCTGGAGGCTGATCGTGTGGCCTGCCGCATGAACTGGAGAGAACGACGATGGCGAATTCCCTGCTTCCCCCCGAAGAGCGCAACCTCACACCCGACCAGGTCGAGGCGCTCGATAAACGGCGCGACCTTGGCCACACCCTCCTCGTGATTGCCGGTCAGTTTGCTGTCATTGCCACCGTGCTGCTGCTCTGGGTCGGCCAAGACCTCAGCTACTCGCCCGGCTGGGCGCATCCCATGGCCTATTACTTTTTCGTCGCACTCGGCATCATCGCCGTCTGCGGCATCACCGGCCTGGCGCTCCGCAAGGGCACACCCCGCATCGACTAGGTTCTGTGTTCTGCTCATCTTCCGCACCGCCGTGCACCGGCGCCTGAATCGGTATAGCCTTGTAGGTGCGAATGGCCGTTGCTTCCCTTACCGGTCTCACCTCCGCCACGCCCGCCCCAAGGCTCACTGACAGCCATGGCCGGGTGATCCATGATCTGCGCGTCTCCATCACTGACCGCTGCAACTACAAATGTGTGTACTGCCGCACCGGCGAAGTGGGAGCCCAGTATCCCGAGCTTGCCATTGACGAGTACCTCCGCCTCATCCGCCGGTTTGTAGCCCTGGGCATCACCAAGGTCCGTCTCACCGGCGGCGAGCCCCTGCTCCGCCGTGGATTGCTCGAGCTGGTCACGGAGCTCAAATCTCTGCGCACGCTCGCCGGCGAGCCGCTTGATCTGGCCCTCACCACCAATGGGCATCTTCTCGAGGACCTGGCCGCACCTCTCAAGGCTGCAGGCCTTGATCGCGTCACCGTCAGCATGGACGCCGTCGATGCCGCGACTTTCGAACGCATCACCCGCATCCCCGGCAGTTTTGAAACCGTGCTTCGCGGCGTTCGTGCTGCGCGTGCAGCCGGACTCACGCCACTCAAGATCAACTGCGTCCTGCTGCGTGGCTTCAACGACGACCAGGTCGAAGGTTTTGCACGCTTCGCCCGCGAAGAAGACGTAGTGGTGCGCTTCATCGAGTTCATGCCCCTTGAAGAAGGCCGCCTGTGGACGCCCGAAATTGTCGTTACTCTCAAGGAGATCGTTGACCGCATCGGCAGAGCCATGCCTCTCGTGGAGTTGCCGCCGCGCGAAGCCAGCGAGACCGCACGCCGCTACACATTTGCTGACGGCGTGGGAGAAATCGGCATCATTGCTCCCGTCAGCCAGGCCTTCTGCGGCGCCTGCAGCCGTATCCGCCTTACCTCCGACGGAAAAATCCGCACCTGCCTCTTCTCGCAGGTCGAACACGACCTCTACGGCCGATTGCGCGCCGGCGCCGACGACCGGGAACTCGAAACCTACATCCTGCGTACCGTTGAAGGAAAGGAAGCGCGTCACCA
>Ga0302275_10007655_pt1 | contig 10029 bp, 10 predicted proteins | sample III_Bog_N2_2_FD_200229 | JGI IMG/M metagenome (GOLD analysis project Ga0302275, IMG submission 200229) | Peat permafrost microbial communities from Stordalen Mire near Abisko, Sweden - III_Bog_N2_2 | ecosystem: Environmental > Terrestrial > Soil > Wetlands > Peat | place: Sweden: Abisko... | reverse complement strand
TGTGAATCCCCGGCCGGCACCCCGTTGCCCCCACCCGGTTAAAATTCCCGTTAAATTTCCATTTGACAGCCCCGCCTTTGATGCTATTCTTATGTGTAGTCTTGACCTGCCGGTCCGGACGCCCACGATCGTTCCTGGGGCGACCGCTGCGAAAAGCTCTTTGACATGCGGCCACACATTCGGGGTGAACGGAATTGTGAAGGAAAACCGGTAACGCCACCCGGCCTCACCAGTTTTAACAAATGGTCTGGCCCTTGGAATCCAGCAACCTGCTGCCAGCCATGGATTTAAAAAACAACCAATTAACCAAATAACGTTTTAACCATTTCAAATCTTCAAGTTTCGCGTAGTTTCGCACTGATAATCCGCCAGCCGTATCAAGGTTATTCAAGGTTATATAATAATCCGGGGAAGGGCCTGTGCGATCTGCCGTCACGCTCGCCCCCTGCCCCGCCCCGCGCCGCGAGCCTTTTCCACCCGTGCCCGCCATCAATAATGGTTGACTCAAAATCAGCGGAGCGTAACTTCTTGGCTGAAATCAACCAACGAGTCTTTGAAAAATATGGCGAGCCATCCAGTTTACCCCACCCCACCCAAAACCGGTTTGAATTTAATGCCCGGCCGCCCTCGCCTTGGCCTCCTGGCCGGCCTGCTGGGGTTCGCGCTCGCACTTCACTGCGGCTTGGCCCAGGATTTTTCCAAAAACGACCCCAAAGTCGACACGTTGCTCTCCCAGATGACACTGGATGAAAAAATCGGCCAGATGGTCCAGGTAGACATGGATGCCCTGGCCACCCCGTCCGACATTCAGACCTATTTTCTCGGCTCCATCCTGAGCGGCGGAAATTCCGATCCCACGAACAATCTGCCCCAAACCTGGAAGGATGCCGTGGACGGCTTCCAAACCTGGGCGCTGAAAACCCGGTTGAAAATCCCCCTGCTCTACGGCATCGACGCCGTGCACGGGCACAACAACATTGATGGCGCGGTGATTTTCCCGCATCACATCGGGATGGGCGCCACCCATGACGCCGCGCTGGTGCGCCAGGCGGAACAGGTGACCGCGCAGGAAGTGGCCGGCACCGGCATCCGCTGGGCCTTTGCCCCATGCATCGCCGTGGCCCAGAATGAGCGCTGGGGCCGGACTTACGAAAGCTATGGCTCCGACACCGCCCTGGTGGCGGATTTGGGGGCGGCCGCCGTGCTCGGCTTGCAGGGTGACCAACTGTCGCCGGACGCCACCTCGGTCCTCGCCTGCGCGAAGCATTTTATCGGTGACGGCGGCACGAAAAACGGCAAGGACCAGGGCAACGATGTGATCGACGAGGCGACCTTGCGGAAACTTTATTTGCCCCCCTATGTCGCCGCCATCAAGGCGGGCGCCGGTTCCATCATGGTTTCCTACAGCTGTTGAAAGGCGAACTGGGTTTCCAGGGCTTTCTCGTCTCGGACTGGGCGGCAATCGATCAAATCTCCCCCAATTTTACAAACGACGTCGCCCGCTCCATCAATGCCGGCCTGGACATGATCATGATTCCCTACGGCCCCGGGCACGCGAACAATTATGTGGAGTTCATCAGCGACCTCAAAAGCCTGGTGGCCGATGGCACGGTGCCGCAGGCGCGCATTGACGACGCCGTCCGCCGCATCCTGCGCATCAAAGTTCAGATGGGCCTGCTTGAAAATCCCTGGACCGACCCGGCCTTGACCGCGCAAATCGGCTCGGTGGCACATCGCCAGGTGGCGCGCCAGTGCGTGCGGGAATCGCTGGTGCTCCTGAAAAACGACGCCCACACTCTGCCGCTGTCAAAGAATATAAAACATCTGGTGGTGGCGGGGGTGGCGGCGGATGACCTCGGCCGGCAATGCGGCGGCTGGACCATTTCGTGGCAGGGTGCCACCGGCGCGGTGACGCACGGCGGCACCACCCTGCTGGCGGCCATCCGCCAGACGGTTTCGGCCGGCACGGAAGTCACTTACTCGACCGATGGCCAGAATTTGGCGGGCGCGGATGCGGTGATTGTCGTCATCGGCGAAAAACCCTACGCTGAAATGCTCGGCGACCGCACTAATTTGGACGTGACCGCCACCGATGCCGCGCTGGTGAGCGCCGCGCAGGCGACCGGCGCGCCGGTGATCACGATAATTTATTCCGGGCGGCCGCTGGTGCTCGGGCCGGTGCTGCCGGCGAGCACTGCCGTGGTGGCCGCCTGGCTGCCCGGCACCGAGGGCGAGGGCGTGGCGGATGTCCTGTTTGGCGATGCCGCCCCGGCCGGCAAGCTGCCCCGGCCATGGCCGGGCGACAACAATCAGTTGTCCGCCCAATATCCAGTCGGGGCCCCCCTGTTCCCCCTGGGATTTGGGCTGGCCTACTAATTCCGCCGCCGGCCCGTATGAGTATGAAATCCCGGCTTTTGGCTTGGCTGCGAAGCTCGCTCTGGCTGGTGCTGGGCGTGGCCCTGCTCCAAACCGCCGGGGCGGCCAGCCTGCTCGGCAATCCTGGGTTTGAATCAGACGGTGCCAGCGGAAGCGAGAGCCTGCCTGGCTGGACGACCTACGGGGCCAATACTTACACCTTAACCAGCACCGCCATCGCCCATTCGGGCAGCAACTACTTCAAGGTTTATCAGGCGTTTACCGGGGTGACGAATGATGATGGCATTTACCAGGATTATATCTCGGGCGCGGGCGCGGTTTACGCGGCCGATGGCTGGGCCTTCACCGCGAGCGGCGACACCATCGCCGGACAAAACGCGGCCTGGATCGAGGTCACCTTCCGCGATGCCAGCGCCAATGTCCTCGCCCTTTACCGCTCCACCCTCATCACCACGAATGCCCTGGCCACCGGCGCCTTTCCGGTGAACAAGTGGGCGGACCTGGCCGTGACCAACCAGTACAATCCGGCCACGCTCGTCAAGACCAACACCGCCACCCGCCTGGTCGCCCCGGCGGGAACGTATTTCGTCCGTTACCAAATCGTGTTTGCGGGAGACGCCCACGGCTCGGCGGGTTCGGTGTATTTTGACGACCTGAACCTGGCGCCCACCGGTGGCACGCCGTACGGCAGTTACAACATTGTGTGGAGCGATGAATTCAGTGGCACCAGCATCAACCCGAATGTCTGGACCTACGACACCGGGAACGGCGGCTGGGGCAACAGTGAACTCGAATATTACACCAGCCGCACGAACAACGCCCTGGAAGCGGGCGGTTACCTGCATATTATTACCCAAAAAGAATCCTACGGCGGCTCCGACTACACTTCCGCGCGGATCAAGAGCGAAGGCTTGTTTTCCCTGGTCTACGGCCGGCTGGAGTGGCGCGCGCAAATGCCCGCCGGCACGGGTTTCTGGCCCGCCCTGTGGCTGCTCGGCACCAACATCACGAGTATTAACTGGCCCAACTGCGGCGAGATTGATGTCATGGAAAACAAAGGCGGGACCCCGGGCACCGTCCAGGGCAGCCTCCATTCCGGCAGCGATGAGACCGCGATTTATAATTTATTGCCCGGCGATTCCGTCACCAATTTCCACACCTACACGCTCGACTGGACCACCAATGCCTTCCTCTATTATGTGGATGGCCACCTCTATCAAACGCAAACCGGCTGGACGAGCGCGTCCGGGAGCTATCCCTTTCCCTTCAACCAGCCGTTTTTCATCATCATGAATGTGGCGGTGGGCGGTAATTACCTGGGCGATCCCACCACCAATACCATCAATTCCGGCTCGACCTTTCCCAGTGCCATGCTGGTGGATTACGTGCGCCTGTACCGGCCCACCGCACCACTGGCCCTCGCCGTCACGCGTACCAATAAAAACCTGATCCTCGCCTGGCCCACCAACATCGTCTGCCATTTGCAGGAGCAGTTTGTCACAAACAATGCCGGCCTGGGCACCAACTGGACAGACCTCCCGCAGTATACTAATTCCCTCCTGACCACGCCCGCCAATGGCGGCGCGTTTTACCGGCTGGCCTCGCCCTAAACCGTAACCATGCAATAGAAACGCATGGTTACGGCTAAGCGGCGGGCGCGACAATATTGCGGCTGGGCGGGGCTTTGACAAACGTCGTCTCGCGCAAATAAATCGGCTCCAGCTTCTCGCCAGCAACAAAGGCAGTCCGTTGGGCCGCCAGTTGCGTCAGGGTGGCGGCACTGGGATAAATGAGGCGTCCGTCCGGAAGCCACCGGGTAATCTCCGGTCCCACGAGGAGGGCCCCGGCGACGGACCGCGCCTGAACTTCCGCCAGCGGCACAAGGTGCAGCGGTTCAACTTCCGTCCAGCCGGTGGCCGCCAGCTCGTAAGTGGCCAGGTAAAATTCCGCGCGCTGCGCATCAATCACGACCGAGACGCGGCCGGTCAGGCCTGCCGCATGCGCGGCAGCGATGATGGCCTCCACGCTGCTCACGCCCAGTAATTTCACCCCGTTGGCCAGTTGCCAGCCTTGCGCCAGCGCGATGGCCGCGCGCATGCCCGTGTAGGACCCCGGCCCGATACCGACGACCAGCGTGTCCACTTCCGCGCGCGGCGTGGCCGTCTCCGCCAGCACCTGTCCGATCATCCCCAGCGCGGCCGTCTGCCGGCCGCCCATTTCCCGAGCCTCCGCCAGCAACTCGCCGCGGCGCAAGGCCACACTGCGTTGCGGGGAGGAAAATTCAACTCCGAGAATCGTCATAAGTTATCGTAGGTAATCGTGCGCCCGGTTTCACTGGTGATGGCAATGTCCACGTTGACCAGCTTGATGGGTCCGCTGAATGAGGATTTCCGCAGCCTGGCCTCCAGACGCTCGGCCCACTCGATTACGGCCACACCATCCGGTTGCAGGAATTCCTCCACCCCGGCGGACTGGATTTGCGCGGGGGTTTCGAGCCGGTACAAGTCCAGATGGAACAGGCGCAGGCGTCCGCCGCCGTACTCGTTCACCAGCGTGAAGGTCGGTGAGTGCACGCGGACGGTCACACCCAGCCCGCGCGCCAGCCCCTTCACAAGCTGCGTCTTGCCCGCGCCCAAATCCCCGGACAAGGCGAGCACGAGGCCGCTGTGGGCCGCGCGGCCCCAGCGTTCCCCCAGCGCCTCGGTTTCGGCCGGACTATGCGAAATGTACGTAGCCATCGCCGTGGAAGAGTTGCGAACCGTGCTGGTCATTCAGGCGAATGCCTTCGCCCGCAATAATTTTGCCAATGCACGAAAGTTTGGTTTCGGGAAATTGCTGCTTCCAGCCATCCAACAGCCGGATCGCGTCGCCGGGGGCCACCGTGAAGAGCAATTCAAAATCCTCCCCATCGGTGAGGGCCGCCAGCAATCCCGTTTTGGCGGTGGAATTGGCCCGCGCCCGGGCCTTGGCCTCCCGGCTCACGGGGATGGATGGCTTGCGTAGCACCGCCCCCACGCGAGCGGCCACCAGCAGATGCCGCAGGTCGCCCGCCAGGCCGTCACTCACATCAATCATGGCGTGGATGGCACAATGCTCGACCAGCCACCGGGCTTCGGCCAGGCGCGGGGTAAACTCCAAATGATGGCCGGCAATGGAACCGCCCAGCGTGCCGCTCACAAAAATCGCGTCCCCCACTTGCGCTCCGGAGCGCAGCGGAATCTTTCCCGCCGTGGCCGAACCCAGCAGCGCGACGGAGATGAGCAGGCCCCCGGGATTGGTCGTAGTCTCGCCCCCGACAATCGCCACCCCATGCTCGCGGGCCAGGGCATTCAGGCCGTCGTACACGGCAGCAACATATTCCGGGTCAAAATCTTTGGGCAGCGCGAGCGTCACTAACGCGGCGATCGGTGTGCCGGCCATCGCGGCCAAATCACTCAAACCCCGGGCGAGGGCCTTGCGTCCGATCTTTTCCGGCGGGGTTTCGCGGGTGAAATGAATCCCCTCGACCACGGCATCGGTCTTGAACAAAAACCGTTTGCCGGGCACCCCCAGGTCCAGCACGGCGCAATCGTCCCCCGGGCCGGTCTCCACCGCCGGATGGCCGGGCAGCGACTGGGTCAGGCGCGCGATGAGTTGAAATTCATTCATGGGGCGGGGAGATGCAGCACTTTTGCCAGCCACGGTCCGGCGGCCAGCAATACCAGATTGACCGCGTTGAACACCGCATGCGCCGTGATGGCGGCCAGCAGGTTGCCGGTTTTTACGTACAGCCACGTGAGCCCCAGGGCCAGGACGAACAAGGGAATAAAAATGGCGGCGTCAAAGTGAATCAGGGCAAACAAGGCGCTCACCCCCAGCCAGGCCAGCCGGGGAAAGCCGAGTTGTTTGACAAAGGGAAACAGCATGCCGCGAAAAACAAACTCCTCCGCCACCGGGGCCAGCACCACGGCAAACAGGCCCAAATATAATTGGCCACCGAGGGTGTGGGCATTTTCAAACAACTGCACCGCCGCCTCGTCATCGGGCGGCCAGCCCAGCCGGGTCAGCGCCCAAACCCCGGCTGATTGCAAACCCCAGAGCACCGGCAGCAGGACGGCCACCAGCAATAGGGCCCGCCCCAGCGACCGTGCCAGGTGCGGATCACGCAACCCGAAGGCCTCGTGCCAGCCCAGTTCATGCTGCCACAAAAAGATCCCGATGAGCACCCAGGCCGCCCCCTGAAAACTCAGCGTGGCCACCAGCACCGCGCCAAAGCCGCCGGGCAGCTTGAACGCCGCCACGCCCAACTTATCCAGCAGACTGATGACCATGCCGCCCAGAAAAAAGCAAAACATGAGCGACCCACAAAATTGGATCACCGCGTCAGCCCGCCATGGTTTGCCCGTCAACATTTCCAGCCAGCCTAACGCAAACGCCGCCCGGGGAACATGAAAAAGACCGGATGACGCTGGGACCCCAAGGCGACGAGCCTCCGCGCTTGCTCGCCGTGCTCCAACCGGCGGTTGACTTGTTTCTGGATGGCCTTGGGGAGGCGGCCGATTTTACCTTTGGGAGCTGCGTTCATAATTTCTATGGTTTGATTTAGTTTGATGTAGTTTGATAAATTTCCCGGTGAGGGTCTGGGCTTTGGGGCCGGGAAAAGGGCCTGGGGCCTGGGGTCTGGCGTCTGGGAAAGGCACCGGGACGGTGCGGCAACCGGCAGGCGAGGACGCCTGCTCCACGGGGGAAGCGTTCGGGTTGCCCACGAATCGCGCGAATGGCACGAATTAAACGGCATTTGCCTCCTCCCCATTCGTGTCATTCGTGAGATTCGTGGGCACGAGCGGTTTTTGACCGGGCGGGCCGCCAAAGCTGTCATTAATCAATTCGCCAAAGTTAGGCTTGAAAAACACGATTCTTACCGGACAATCAAAGTGTGAGCGCACAGGAAATCTTGATCGAAGAAATCAAGCACCAGCCCGAACCGGTGCTGCGCGAAGTCCTGCATTATTTGAAATTCATCGAACGCCAGCGCGCCCAGGAAGAGTGGGCCGATGTTTTACCCGCGCGCGAAGTGGAGCAGGAAAAACTGGATATGCTGGACGGAGAATGAATCCTCGCCACGGTGAAGTCTGGCTGGTTGACATGGGCATGACCGCCAAAACTCGCCCGGCAGTGGTGCTCATTGCCGACCAACTCGACGCCCCACGGTCACTCATCATCCACATTCCCATTACGCGACAGAATCGTGGGAGCGAACTTGAAGTGCCGCTCGGCCATCTGCCATTTCTCGACGCAGAATCCGTCGCCAATGTGCAGGCCATCGGCACCCTCCCCTCCGTGCGCTTTGAAAAAAGGCTCGGTTTGGTGCCGGAAACCGATTTAAAAAAGTCGAAGCCGCGTTAATTAAGGCCTGCTCCCTGTAAAATAATTTCGGCACCCCAGGTCCGGCGATTGCCTGCGGAAACCACGAGGTCATTGAAATGGATTGCCGCCGAATGGCACCTGGGTAGTTGGACCCGCGTTTCCAAGCTCCTCGGCCAGAAAAAAGTGTAAATAGTGAGGACCGCCACTTGCACGGACCGGCACTGAACGTTTTCTGGTCCCGCAGTCGCGGGATGGGCGCTGGCCGGGTTCCGCGCAGGCGGGATCCGGCCCGGCGCGGCCGGTGAAAACCAGTCAGGCAGCCAAAGAACTAGGCCCGAAAAAGCCCTTGACGAATTCGGGGCGCGGGGTTAATTCAACGGTGCCTACAGACGAGCCGGAGGGGCGTGGCCAGCGCGCCCGCCCTTTCGGTTCACTGATGACTGACTGGCTTTCACCGGCCCGCCAGCGCTAGAACCAGATGGGTGACTGAACGATCCGCCTTGCGGCGGACGTATTCAAATGACGAAAACCCAGGTTCGGATAACGCGGGCAAAACGGCTGGCTCGGACAGCAGTGATACACCTGATTTAAAAAAAGAAAAATTGGGAACGAAAACTTTTTTACCGGTTGACATTCGCTCTAATGGGCGACACTTGCATGGCGATTGACGCCAAGTGGTTTTTCTCCCTCCCCCTCCCGCGTGCAGTTTGGGAGAAAACCAAGGAATTCAGAAATCGGCGATTCGTGCGGTTTGTCGAGCGGGCGCTGGGAAAATGACGCGTTGCTATGATTTCGCACCGGCGGCAAACCGGGTCCGCAATTCCTCGGCCTGCTGTGCGAACTTGGCCGGATTTGATTTTTTCAGCCGGCCGAGATTTTGCAGCTTCCATTGAATGGCAGGCAATTTTTGGAGGTGCGGGCATTTCATCAGATGCCAGTCGGGTTCCCCGGAAACAAGGCTGATTAGGAATTGCCGCTGATTGGCCGTCAATTTCGCCGGGAGTTGCTTTTTGAGTTTGGCCCGCACTTTTTGCAACTCGGCCAGGTCAATCGGGCTTTGGGTCATGCCGACAAACTCATTATTAAAAGCGGGGGACAAATCAAGGTCGTTGGAAAACAACACTTCATGCACGGGGCGGTTGTGGCCGGCCAGATAACAGACGAAACATTCGATCACGTCGGCGGTCAGGCCGGTTGTCTCGTAAAGTCCCCGGACATCAAAAATGTCTCGCGGGTGCTGGCGGTCCAGCGCGGCCACAAGCTTGCTGCCGTAAAGCTCGGCGGCGGCCAGCACCGGGGCTGACAAATCCGTGGTGAAAACTCGCCGGGCTTCCGGGTGCAACGGCCGTATTTCGACGGGCAACACGGTTCCCCGGAACACATGATTGACCTCCACTTTCACCAGAATGCGCCCGCGTTGGATGAAAACTTTGATTTCGTCCCCTGCTTTCGTGGCTGAAACCTCGGCCTCCAAGCCAAATTTCAAGAGCTTTTGGCGGGCTTTGTCGAGTCCATCACCGATGGCTTTCAAGGCTGCCGGTCGGGGCGCGGTGTGATCGGTGTAAACGACGTCAACATCAACGGACAGGCGCGGCATTCCCTGGACAAACAGATTGATCGCCGTGCCGCCTTTCATGGCAAAGTGCGGCGTCTCGAAAATGACCGGCAGGCTTTCCAACAAAACCCTGACGGTTTCGATATAGGATTTGTTCATCGGGGATTGAGATTCAGGGTGGTGCCGTTTTTGAACCGAAAGGACCAATGGCTTTGCTCATGGCGGTTTCCGGTGGCGTCTCGGGCGGCGGCGGCCCAAGGGAGATTCAATTCCTCGGCCCAACGGACGCACAACAACTGCACTTTGACCCGCTGGCAATGCTTCAACAGGGTGGCAAGCTTTTCGGTTCGCAACGACCTGATGCCCTCCATGATATTCCGGGCTTCCTCGATACCCTGACGGACGCCAACCTCACTCAACATTTCCAGCAACGCCCGTTCGGGTTCGGAAACTGGCACGCCGTTCGGGGTCTCGGGCAGCGGATGCAAACCGAATCCCTTCGACAACTTGGGCGAAAACAAATTTCGCGCCGTGTAGCGGGCCGGGAAGCGTCCGGTGAACCACTGGGGCAGGATGGCTTTGCCTTCGCCCCATAGCGAAAGCGGCTCACGGAATGCCAGATTGTGGCGGATGCCATGCCACGCCAGAGCGGTCTTGCCGCCGACATGAAAACCCTCAACGGTGCGGGACAGGAATTTCAACGAGTCTTCCTGACGCAATGTGTCTTGCGGGAACATAAAAACGCCGCGTCC
>Ga0302275_10007654_pt1 | contig 10029 bp, 9 predicted proteins | sample III_Bog_N2_2_FD_200229 | JGI IMG/M metagenome (GOLD analysis project Ga0302275, IMG submission 200229) | Peat permafrost microbial communities from Stordalen Mire near Abisko, Sweden - III_Bog_N2_2 | ecosystem: Environmental > Terrestrial > Soil > Wetlands > Peat | place: Sweden: Abisko... | reverse complement strand
GCAATTGCGACTGTGCATTTGCCTGGTGGACTCGAATATCCCGGCGCAGGAGAGCGATCTGCAACTGATTCACTGGCTGAGAGACGCTGGGCGCGACTACGCTGTGGTGGGCACCAAAGTGGACAAGCTCAGCGGCAACGAGCGGACGCGCAACCTGGCCGCGTTGCGGCGGGATCTGGAAAGCGACGAGCTGTTCTTTCTCTCTTCGAAGACTGGCGTTGGGTTGAAGGAGCTTTGGACGCGGATTGAGGATGCGGCGGAGTTGGGCTGACGACCAGGCATTGTCCTGGTGATAGTTCCCTTTCCAATTGATTTCCCGCCTTGACAGGCAATTTGATGAAAAACCTCTCGTCTCCGCTTGATTCTTCAGGCCGAGCTTGATTTTCAATTGGAAAATTTGTTTTCATGGGACCAAGGGGGCAGGAAGGCCTGCCGCATTTTTTTTACATCTCATTGAATCTGTTCCAGTTGTGGCCATAATCAAGGGCGTCGCGGTCGCGTTTTTCGCGCGATTGCTGCGACTTTTGCGTTGTTTCTACGCTGCAAACCACCCTCGGGCTACTGAAAATCTCTTGGATTCCTGGCGGGCCGGCAGTTGGTTGAGCGTTTATCTCGATTGTGCGCCAGGTGCGGGAAATTATGCGCAAGTGGTTGCTGCCTCAAGGGCCGGGGATGGTGGATCGTGATTTGCGCAATGGTGGCCGACCCCATGCACAGAAATAAAGGCGCGCAATGGCTGGGGCACTTGGCCGTATGTTCACGCAGTGAGATCAAGCCTCCAGGAGGACCGGTAGAACGCCACCTCCGGGCGCCGGCCTGTGCCGCGTTGTAAGATTCTTGGCATGCGATATCTTGTACGGCGATTCGCTGCTGGCATGCTGGCGCTCACTCTTTCTTCAGCAATCGGGGCGGATGAGCCGGATTGGTTTTGTCCGTCCGCTCCAGGTCTTCCGGGTGGCAGTCAGGAGTGGGAGACGTGGTTTGTGGGCTCAATCGGCAATGTGGGCGCGCGGATGCACCTGATGGGGGTAGCGACGTCGCCAAGGGCGAGTTTTACCGGCAAAACGACTGGAAGCCTGTGATTGTTGGCGGGCGTTTGCGGGCTGATGGTTCGCTGCTGGTGCACGAGGAGCAGGAGTCCAAGTGCGGCGCGGACAATGAATGTGCGGGCTCTGGCGTATTGCGTGCCGAGCTGACGAAGGCGGGTCTGACTGGAACCTGGACGGCCTCCCCCGGCGATCGGCCGGAGGCATTGCGGATGCGCGTGGAGCCAGCTCCCAAGTGCGACGCCGCTGGGCCGAAACATGTCTTCCGCGATGCAGGGTGGCCGATTACTTATCAATATCCGGCTGCGTGGCACACGCAGGTGAGCGCGCACACGGTTGAACTCCTGTGTCCCAATCCTGATTGGATGGCGTATGAGGACTCGAATGTCTCTCTGAGGATGGGAAATCTGATGCCAGGAGGCGATCTGCCGAAGGAAGAGGATTCCACCGGATTCACGCGCGACGCTCAAGGGAAATGGCAGTACGAGTTTTATCTCGCGGGCGGACCGCAGCCGGCGCTTGTGGAGCAGCGCAATGGGCTGACCATCCTGCGCGCCAACGACCCATCCGAGGGAGGCCATTGCCTCGTAGGCGGTTACAGCGGCCTGAAGGATATGGAGGTCGTGCTGATCGTTTTTGACGGGAGCTGGGTTCTGGTGCGTGGCGGCCCGGAGGCGACGGAGGTCGTGGATCTGGTGGTGCGAAGCGCCGCGCCACGAAGGTAAATATCAGCCCGCACTTGGCGGTTCGTTGAGCACTGCTCCCAATTTTGCGCCCGAGGACGAAAGATTTTGCGCAAGTGGCTGCTGGCGATATGCCCGCGGAAGGTGGATCGCGCTTTGCGCGATGGCGGGCCACCAAGGCACAGAAGGGCTTGTCGCGGTTGGAGTACCCGCTTGGGTTGAATGCGCGGAAGGAGGGGACATCAGTTGCACTCACGAGGGAGAGCGGGTGTCCCCGCCGGTGGAGGTCGAGATGGTGAGGGTGCTTTCGGGCGGTTGCTGAGCGGTAAGTTGACTTACCTGATGGCGGAAGGTCTGGATCTCCTCCGGGCTCAGGGCGACACCGTGGTGGCGATGGGCGAGGCGGCCGAGGTAGCGGGGGGCGAGGCGGACCCAGCGCCGGCGGGCGAGGTCTGCGGCGGGAATGACGGCCTCGGCGCAGGAATCAAGTTTGGGGAGCCAGAGGGCAAAGTCGCGGGCGGACTCCGACTCGATGGACCAGGTGACAAAGGCTTCGCCGGCTTGCGGAGGCGGCAACGGAAGCGCTCCCTGGCTCGCGAACTGTTCGGCTTGCGCCGGAGTGATGCCCGAAGCTTCTTCGGGCCAGGAGGCGGGCGGGAAAAGGTCGGGGAGAACGCCGCGCTCGAGCATGGCGGCAACAATCATTTGCGGGGCGGCGGCGACGCCCACGGAGACGGCCTGGCGTTTGCGGATCTCGTTTTTGAGGATGCGGAGGGCTTCTTCGAGAGAATTCACCATGAAGTCGATGACGCCGTCGCGCATGGCCTGGCGGAGCGCGGCCGGGTCGGCGGAGGCGGCGAGGGAGGCGGCGCCGGCTATATTCGCTGCGTAGAGGAGTTGGCGGGCCGGGCTGTTCTCTTCCGCATCGCCGATGCGGCCGGCGAAGAGAAGTTTGCCGCCGAGGCCATTGTCCAGATCAAGCGGCGTGGTGTGCACCAGGTTTTCGTAAAGACGGTAAATGGGCTCGGCCGGGTCGTGCGCGGGCCGGGAAGTTTCGACAGACATGCCTTTGAGTGTATCGTCCGCTGCGTAAGTGAACGCGGCCGGCCCAGGAAGCGGTTTTTACCAGGTGGAATAGGGCTGACCGTCGCTGCCGGCTTCCTGATCACCGGAGTGGACATCGTCGATGCCCGGTTCGGTCTGGTCGAGGGAGTGCATGGCGTCGCTCTGGTCGGGGACCCAGGTATCGGCCTGCCGGGTCATGGGATCGATGGGAATGACGCGCAGGTAGCCGGCTTCGACCAGATCCTGCAGGGACTGCGGGGCCTTCTGCTTGTCCATGGTGTAGGAGTCGATGGCGCCGCGCATGACGTGGAGGTCTTCCTTGAGGACGGACTCCTTGGCCGCCTTCACGGAGGCGGTGTAGTTAGGGATGGCAATGGTCATCAGCACGCCGATGATGAGCATGACGATCATGAGCTCGATGAGGGTGAAGCCGGCTTCGCCATCGTTGCGCGCCTGTTTCGCGGTTTCAGAGGGTTCAGCGAAGATACGCAAGAGCCGGCCCTCGGGGGCTAAAGCCCTGGCAGGCTGTGCTTGGTTCATGTACGGGCTCAAGCCCGTACCCTTCCCCGAGCTGCCCTTGACCGAACCGGGTTTTCTTAGGTCATGACTGGCCATTTGTTTCACCATTCGGAGTATTTGGTACCGTCGAGTGCGGTGCCCAGGGATTTGGAGTAGACGTCGAAGACGCTCTGGCCGCCGAAGGAATCGCTGTTGGGGTCGTCCTGCATGGAGCGCATGCCCCACTCGGCTTTCCCGGTCATGGGATCGACGGGAATCTTGCGCAGGAATTTGACCTTTTTGCCCTGAACATCGACGCCTTTCACGAGTTCATCGAGGTCGGGCGGGTAGTTCTGGCTGTCCACTTTGGTCATGAACGCGCCTTTATCGGCCGCATCCTTGTATTTGTCGATAGCGTCGCGCATCTCCCAGAGGTCGCGGCGCAGTTCCCGCTCTTTTTCCCGGGTGACCTGAAAGCGGGCGATGGGCACGGCGGCGGAGGCCAGAATGCCCAGGATGGCGCAGGTGACGACCAACTCGACGAGCGTGAGGCCAGCTTCACCCGCGCGAGCCCGCCGGATGGGGAGGAATCGAAGCTGGAGAAGCCGTTGCATGACGAAAGTGTACCTCTACTTGACGATGATGTGGGCGTTGATGGCGGTCGCGGCGACCATGCGCTGAGCGGAATCGAGCGCGCCGGGACGGGTGATGACCAGGTCGCTCTCCCCGGCCACCGCGGCCTGGAAGGTGAGCGTACAAACGGTCCCCGAGCCGGAGACGCCGGCCACGCCGGGCGGGCGCGATGCGGCGATCGTGATCATGCCGGGGCCGTCGTCGCGATGGACGAGCGCGACCGCCTGCCCGTCTTTGCCCAGCAGATCGCCGGAATCGACGTTAATCAGTTTGAGCTTGCCGGGGTCGTATTGGATCTGGAGCGGGACGGAGGCGATGTCGTTGGCCCCGGAAAGCGCAACCGGCACCTGGAAAGTGGCGCCGACCGCCTGCGGGCCGACGGGCGGCACAAGACTGAGACGCGGCGGAACGCCACCGGCGGGCGCGGGAGGCGCGAGCGGCCGGGCAATGGCCGGGTCGAGGCTTGGCTCGTTGCTTTGGCGAAGCTGCGCCAGGGCGGAGGGCGCGGCGGCCTCGGCGGTCTGGCCCGTGATGGGACCGACGGAGCCAATTTGGGGCCGGGGTGGACGCGCCGGAGGATTGACGGGCGCCGCAGTTGGCCTGGGCTGGACCGGCTTGGTCTCTGTGGCGGAAATCCGGCGCAGCTCGATCGCCGTGCCCGCGCCGGTATCGATGGTGCGCAGGTTGAGGGGCGTGATGTCCTGGCCGCGGACGACGTGCGGGATGAGGAGGAAGACGATTTCGTCGTCGATGACCTCGTGGGACCTGGAGCCGAAGATGTATTTGAGCAGGGGCAACTCGCCCAGGCCGGGGATGCCGCTGGAGGAGACAAGGTCCTGCTTTTCGAGGATGCCGCCGAGGATGCTGGCCTCGCCCTCACGCAGGCGAATCACCTGCTCGTCGGTGCGCTGGCTGATGATGGGCTCGGTGACGCCGCTGATGGAAACGCTGCCGCTCTGCGAGGTGACTTCGATATGGAGCTTGAGGGTGACGTCGTGGTCGAAGTGGACCGTGGGGGTCATTTCGATCTGCACACCGACGTCCTGGTACTGGAACTGGGTGTTGACCAGCGAACTGGTGATGGCCGTGGCCGCTCCGGACTGGAAGGAGCCGGTGGCGACCGGGATGCGCGAGCCGATCTTCATGGTGGCTTTTTGCTGGTCGGTGGAGCGGATGCGGGGGTTTTGCAGAATCTTGGTGTCCGAATCGGACAGAAGCAGATTGGCGGTGGCCGAGCTGACGGTGATGGCGAAGTTGGTGGCGTTGAGGTTGGCCAGGTTGTCGAGCGTGAGGCCGGTGGTGCTGCTGCTGGAGCAAGTTGTGCCGGTGGTGCATGTGCTGCTGGTGCTGCTGGTGGTCGACTGCGGGGGCTGGAGAGCGAAGCTGATGCTGCCCGGCCAACTGAGGCCGATGTTGCGCATCTTGTCGCGGTTCACTTCCATCACCGCGATATCGACGACAACCTCGGGGCGGGCCTTGTCGAGGTCGTTGATGACTTTTTGGGCCAGCATCAGCTCGTCGGGAGTGGCGCGCATGACGATGGCGTTCTGGCTGGGAACACCATAGACCTTGGAGTTGGGAAGTACGTTGCGCAGGGCGGTCTGAACGTCGTTGAGGTCGTTCTGCTGCCAGGCGTTGGAGAGGTAGAAGGTCTGAACGGCCTGCTCGTCGAGCTCGGTGCGCTTGGCGCGGGTGTTGGCTGCGACAAAGATGGTGTTCTCAGTGACTGGGCGCCAGAAGGTGTTGGAGAGGGTGCCGACGATGCGGAGCGCGTCCATGAGATTGACGTTGTTGAGATCGACCTGAATGCGCTTGCCGGTGTAGTCGGGGTCGAAGAGGACATTGATACCGGCGGCGCGGCCGATGGCCTGGTAGATGGTTTTGGTGTCTTCACCGCCCATGTGCAGAGTAAGGGGCTCGTTGGAGACGGGCTTGAGTTCGGCGGGGGCTTCGGCTTCTTCCATGGCCTCGGCGGCCGGAGCGGACAGGCTGGTTTCGCTGCGGACCACGGGAGTTGGCTGATTGGCGCGCAGCGCGGAGATTTGCTGGACGGCAGCCTCGTTGCCGGGGTCGATTTCGGCAGCCTGCATAAAGTCGGCGAGCGCGCCGGTCTGGTCGCCCTGTTCCAGCTTTTTGCGCCCGGCGGTGACATGGCTGGAGGAGGCGGTCTGGCGCAGCCGGTAGTAGGCGGTGCGCATGCGCAGATCCTGGGGCGACTTGGCGTAAGCCTTCTGGTAGAAGCCGAGAGCTGCGTCGAAGTCATCGCGCGCCTCAGCCTTCTGACCCTGGATAAAGAGCGAGTGGGCCGAATCGGAGCGGGCGCTGAGCGGCTGGGAGCCGAGAACCAGCAAGGCGCAGAGGAACAGCGCGAGTGCGTTCCGGGAGAGTTGGAGCGGAAGAGCGAGGCGGTTCATGAAACTCCCATGAGACGAGTTGAGAGGTGAAGCTTGAGGGCCGGGGCCAGGGTTAGAGCCTGGAGTGCTCGCGCCGCATCTGTGAGCCAATGCGTGTTTTCGCCAAACTCTCATTCTAACAAAGCTCCATTCCGCACTGGGCGCGAGCCGCTCCGGTGCTAGGATGAAGATTCGAGGAATCTTTGCCATGCCGCGCCAGACGAGCCATACGATTGTGCAGCCGACCAAGCCCGCCGCGCAGGCGCAGAAGCCGCGCGACCCGGTGGCGAGCGGGCTGCGCGACGCCGCGTTTAATCGGAGCGCCAGCTTCAACTACTTTCTGGTGGAAAAAGTCGAGGCGGGCGTGGTACTGCGGGGGACCGAGGTGAAGTCCATTCGGCAGGGGCAGGCGAACCTGAAAGACGCCTATGGGCTGATCAAGGATGGCGAGGCGTTTCTGCTGAATGTGCATATCGGTCCTTACTCCCACGGCAATAGCGCGAATCACGACTCGCTGCGCACCCGCAAGCTGCTGCTGCACAAGGATGAGGTTCGCAAGCTACAAGTCAAGACGCAGATCAAAGGGCATACGCTCATTCCGGTGCGGCTGTACTTTCGCCATGGCCGGGTGAAGTGCGAACTCGCGGTGGCGAAGGGGAAACAGGACTGGGACAAGCGCGAGACGGAGAAACGGCGCGAGGCGGACCGGGAGTCGCGGGCGGCGATTAACGAGAGCAAGCACAAGATGGGGCGGTAGGCGCTGCGCTCGGTCACTTTCGTGCTGGCGTGTCGATCGGCGTCCGCAGGACAATCGTCGCTGTCGCCCGCTCGATGGGAAATGCCCCGGTTTTGCCGTCCACCAGACTGAGTTGACTGTTGGCAACATAGACAAATGCGTTTCCATCGACGACGCCCTGGATCGGGCCGTTGAACTCTGGCCGGTTGGACTCGATGGTCTCAACGGCGGCAATCCGCTGCCAGGCACGATCCATTCTGAGGCGCAGCAGGCGGTTCGGCTGGATGCCGATTTGGACTGCGATGAATCCGTCGACGACCCTGGAGAGGCCATCGAGGCCGCCCAGCCACGTATTGGCAGGGACTTCGAGATGGCGGGTCTGCTTTGTCGCCAAATCCAGAGCCCACACGCCATCCAGATAGTCCGCCACAAAGAGGGTCTTTTCGTCGTCCGAGAGCGCGAGTCCCTGGGTGGAACGAAAGACGCCGGGAGCGACCAGGGTTTCAAGCTCGGTGGCGGCGGGCTTGAGGAGAAAAATCTCTCCCACTGCCGAGTCGGCCACATACACGGTCCCCTTGCGGTCAACGGTGAGGGCATTCAGAAAATGCGTTTTGCCGTCCGCGGCGAGCATCGCCTTGCGCGCCAGGCTGCCTGAATGGAGGTCGAAAGCAAAAACTCCTGAGCGCCCGTCGTCCTCTTTCCGGTAGGCCACCATGAATGGGGCGGCCGAGGTGGAGGCGTAGAGCAGCTTGCGCGCCGGATCGATCGCCAGGGAAGCACCGGCAAGGAATTCATTCTGAGCGCTGGGGATGAAGTCGGATACGGCTCCAGTCCGGTTGCGGCGAAGGATCTTGCGTTCCCGGATGCTGGCGATGTAGGTGTCGCCGTTGTGCGCGTCGATGGCGGTACCAGCCGCCACGAGGCCGGGGTCGTCGAGCCGGAAGGCGATATCGCCGCGCAGGATCGGTTTGCGAAGCTCATGCAATCTTTGCAGAAAAGCTGCCCACTCGGGCGTGTTTCGAACCTTCGCGAAATCGTCGTCGGTCTCCGCCCCCAGGTCCAGTCGCGTGTCCAGGAGCGCATCCAGTTGCCGAACGGACTCTTGGGGATGACCGAGGAGCGCTTCTCCGCAGGCTACGTTGTAAATCAACCGGGGAGTTCCAGGCTCCAATTCAAGTGCGCGCCTTTCGAGGGCGAGGAACCGGGAAAAGTCTTTGCTCCGATAGGCATTCATGGCCGCGTCGTTGATGGCCGCGGGCGTGATCGCGGGTTCCGCCGCGGGAGCTGTTGGCGATTGGGGCGGAAGTCCATGGGCTGGCTCGGACGACACTGTGAGAACCAGGGCGATCATTGCACAAGCGATTGGGTTCATCATCGGATCCAAAGTCGCCTCCGCTTCCCGGCCGTATCGGTTTGCGGAAGCTTCTCCATGCTCGCATATTTCGGGAGGTCAGCGAATGACTTCGATTTTGATGCCAATGGACAGCTTGGACCAGTCGCGGTCGGTGGTATAGACAGTGGCGTTGCGTTGGATTGCCAGGGCGAGACAGGCGCGGTCGCCCAAAGACAGCCCATAGGGTTTTGTCATTCGAACGAGACTCCCGGCGGTTTTTGCCTGGAGGTCGTCGAAGGGTACGGATTGGCAGCCCAGATAGCGAATCCGAGCCCAGGCATTCGAATCTCGGTCGCCCCAGGAGATCAGCTTTGTTTGCACTTCCGCCAGATTGACCGAACTCACAAGGGCCCCGGGAAAGCAGTTGCCTAAACGATCCACCCCCGGCTCACCCTGAAGCCACGCAATCATTGCCGAGGAATCGACGACCAGATCAACCATTCTTTGCCGCTTCCCCATCCATCGCCAGGGAGCGAGGTTTCTCGATCTCCGCCATTTCCCGGCGCGCTTCTTCTCTACGCTCGGCGATCAGCTCATCCGACATGAGCACTCCGGGTTTGCCAAGCGGTCGAAGACTGTCCCGGATTTTCTCGATCACTGACCGGTACGATTCCACTCGCAAGACCCCACCCGACACGGTCAACACCACCGCGTCTCCCGGCTTGACGCCCATCAGGTCCCGGAGCTCGGCAGGGACCCCGACGCGCCCATTTTCATTGATTTTGGTATGGACCGGCGGCGCGTCTATGTCATACATGTCCATAAAATACCTCCTCGCCAAGTATGACATAACTGACTGAATCTGACACAGAAGCTATGTCTGACATTTTTTCAACGGTTCGCAAGGAAACAGTACCCTCGTTCCCGCGGCGAGACCACATCCACCACTTCTTGCCGGAGGTGAAATAATGGAATTCTATGAAGACTGAAGTGATCTTTTCTCCACTCGCCGCCCTTGAAGTTGAGTTGCTTGCCGTAGCCGCTGTCGATACACAAACCGAAAAGGGCGCAGACGCCAAACCGCAACCGGCTCTGCTCACTTCAGAAGCCGCCGTGCTGGCTGCTGCAGCACAAGTTCTGGCCTCGGGCGAGTTCAAAGCCGGGACCGGTGAGACGCTGGTGATTCATGCGCCTGCCGGTCTGCTGGCGAAGCGGTTGCTGCTGGTGGGCGCGGGAAAGGCTGGCAAAGTGACGGTGCACTCGGTGCGCAACGCGGCTGGAACGGCGGTGCGTGCGGCCAAGCCACGGGGAATTCGGGAAGTGGCGTTTGCGCTGCCGGAGGTCGCCGAGTTGCCGCCCGGGCCGTGCGCGCGCGCGGCGGCCGAGGGGGCGCTGCTGGCGGATTTCGACTGGGACACTTATCGATCCGATCGCAAGGACCAGGGGGTGTATTCGTTCAAACTGGCGGCGCTGGAGAGAAGCAAGGCCTCGGTTGAAGCTGGATTTGCCGAGGGCGCGATTGTGGCTGAGGCGCAGAACTTTGCCCGGGTGCAGGTGAATGAGCCGGGCAATGTGCTGACCCCGACGGTGCTGGGGCAGCGCGCGGCGGCGATGGCCGAGTCGATCGGTCTGAAATGGGAGG
>Ga0302275_10007653_pt1 | contig 10031 bp, 7 predicted proteins | sample III_Bog_N2_2_FD_200229 | JGI IMG/M metagenome (GOLD analysis project Ga0302275, IMG submission 200229) | Peat permafrost microbial communities from Stordalen Mire near Abisko, Sweden - III_Bog_N2_2 | ecosystem: Environmental > Terrestrial > Soil > Wetlands > Peat | place: Sweden: Abisko... | reverse complement strand
GATCAGGTGCTGGCGGCATTGCGCGGTGAGCGATTGCCCAATGAGAATCCAAAAGATTTTCCGCCCGAAACCCCCACGTTGAACCGGGTGGAATGGGAGCATATCCAGCGCGTGCTGGCCGATTGCAACGGGAACATTTCGCAGGCGGCGCGAATGCTGGGATTGGATCGTCGGTCACTGCAACGTAAGCTGGCGAAATACCCGCCGCACCGTTGAGCGGTTGTTTTACCAGCCCGACTTGGTTTTCGCCGCCTGAATGACTGCACGAAACTTTTCCACAATCGGCGCGTGCATCAGGTTGAGCATCTCCACCACGGTCTTGTCTGCCGTGCGAGGATTGCCGCCGCCGGGAAACGGCGGTTGCGGATCATACTCGCCGAGCAACTCTATTCCTTTGGCGTAAAAATCCCCGCGATAATGCCGCACAAGCTCAAACCCCAAATCCAGACCGGCACTCACGCCGGCGGCGGTGACGCGATCCGTGCCATCAAAGACCACGCGCTCGGCGACCGGTGTGGCGCCGACTTCTTTCAATAATTCTAAAGTCTGCCAGTGGCTCGTGGCGCGGCGGCCTTTCAACAATCCCGCTGCACCCAACAAGAGCGAGCCGGTGCAAACGCTGCCAACCATTTTCGCGTGCTTGCCTTGCTCGGCAATAAAGTTCCTCGTTTCGTCATCTGCTATCGCCGCAAGGGTGCCGGTCAATCCTCCCGGAACGAGCAGCAAATCGAGGTCGGTGGGACAATCGGCAAAGGTCAGGTGCGGTTTGACGCAAAATCCACCTTTGCTCGCGCCTTCGCAGGGCACAAAGTCCATCGTCTTGGCAACAAATTGGACTTTTGCGCCCATCATGCCGGAGAGCGAATAATGTGGGCCAAGCGCGTCGAGCGCGGTGAATTCGGGATAAACCAAGATGGCAATCTTTTCACTGCCCATGCGCAATTGCTCCTGCGGCGCGGACGGCATCGGCATTTCAATTTTTCCAAGCGCATTGGTTTCTGCGGCGGAAACGAATTGCGGCGCGAGCGCGCCAGCAGCCGAGGCGAACGCCAGCAGGCGGAGCATGTCGCGGCGGGAAATGGCTTCGTTATTCATGATTTTTCTGGGTGTTAATAATAATAGTTACCGAGAATATGTTTGATTCTCAGGTCGGGGCTGCCCGTGCCGGACAAGTTCCATTTCTTTCCCGGAACCCATTCCACCGAGCCGTCGGACCAGGCGCGATTGACGCCTTCCAACTCGCCGGCAGAAAAAACGAAGTCGGGATATTTCGCGCCGGGCCGGCTGTGAAAGAATTCATACCGACGCGGATCGCTCGTGACAAACTCATCGAGGATGTCCATCCAGAGAACACCACGCCGCGTGTTCTTCAAGTCAGCCGCTTGACCGGGATTGACAATAGTGGCAAAGCCGCTGGAAACCATGGTGGATCGCTCAACGCCGCCCAGATACTCGTAGCCGGTGTAAACGCCGCCGCCCAGAGTAAGACCATTGGCATAATCTGATGCGGCGGCAATGGGGCAGTTGAACCATTTGGGCTGCTGGCTGCGCGGTGGCCAGTTCACCACCGGCCCCGGTGGAATGGTCATGTTCAAATAGCCTGCCATGACGGCCAGCCGGTTGCTCGTCATCGTGCTGGGCACATAAGCATCAAGCGGCGGCAGTTGTTGCTGGTCGCCCAGATACATGATGTCCGCTGCGACGAACTGCCTGAGATTATTCAAACAGGCTATTCGCTGCGCCCGCCGTTTTCCCTGTCCCAAGACAGGCAAAATCATCGCCGCGAGAATCGCGATGATGGCGATGACGACGAGCAACTCGATCAAAGTGAATGCGCGGACTTGACGGCGTGAACTGCCGTCATGCTCGCGCACCACGGCAGTTCGTCCCCGCATCCATCCTTGACGGATTAAATTCACGGCTGCTGCAATTGGAAGAAGCGCGCGGGCTCGGCAGGATTGATGGAAATTGAATTTGAACTGACACCGTTGCCATCAAATGAGCTGGTTGCGGTGGCCGTCCAAGAGGAAGTTGGCAGCGCCAGATTGGTCGTCGAGAGCAGCGTGTAACCACTGCTGGCCAGACCGTTCGTAGCCTGTAAAACCAGATTGCCGCCCGCAGCCGTCAACTGGCTGATGACCGGCGTGGTGAACGGCGCAGTATAGCCGGTGAAAGTGAAGGTGCCGACATCCGCTAGCGTGTCGGCGGGCGTGCTGTAAAGGAAGTTCGCCACCTCGAAAGAAACGCCGAGGTCGCCGGAAATGGTGAATGAAGAGTTTGTCTCCACGACGGTCACGTTGATCAAATCGAACGCCGCCGCCGCCGGGGGAATGTTGTCTTCGAGATACCAGCCGGTTCCGCCGAGCGCGATGCGCGAGCTATCATACTGCAAGGTGTAATCGCCGAAAAGCAGGTTTCCATACGCGCCGCCGTATACCGCAAATCGCGCCACGCCGCCCAATCCGATGCTGCCCGTTTGGTTGGTCAGATTTCCCCGCTGATAGATGAAGGTCGTCGGTTGCGTGTAACGCGTCGGGAGATTCGTCACGGTCGCGCCGTTCATCGCGTAGATTTCATTCGTGTAGGAATAATTGGCCTGCACGTTGTTCAAGAGTTGGTTTTGCGAGAGCGCATTGGCCTGCTCCTGATTAAAGAACGCCGAGAGCGTCAATACCGGCGTCGGCCCGTAGCCCGAAGCCAGCGCTTCCCAAGCACTCTGGTTGTAATTGATGACGGCTTTGCCGGCGAAAATCTTGGTCACGCCTGCCGGGATCAATTCAATGTGACCCAGAATGCGATTGGTATCAATAATCCCGTTGTAACCATTCAAAAATTGGGACCAGTCCGTGTTGCCAAAAACGTAATCGCCGGAGAGATGCAGATTGCCGTTGATTGTTTCGGCGATGACGTTTCTCAATTCAAAAATGCTGCCCTGACCCGGTCCAGACGTGGCATACAATTTCCAGATGCCATCCGCCGGGTCCTGCGCGAGCGCCAGATGCTCCCACCACACAGAAGCGCCGGGTTCATTAAAATCGCTGGTGGCGCGAAACGAGCCGCCCAGTCCGATGTAACCGTTGGTATTGCTAGTGGAATTGTAAGAAGTGATTTCATGATTGGCGGCAAAGCTGTTGCTGGTATAAGTATTCACCGGCAACACAAACCCGCCGAACGGTTGCGATACGGGAAAATCCGGCAGCGGGGTCAGATAATCAGTCGGATAAACGGCCGCCACCCAGTTGGTCCCCTCAAACAGGTCGGGATAAATCCACCTTTGCCCGTTGGCGTTGGCGGAATTACCGTTCGTGCCAGTGTCAACCCCGCCAATTGTGTAGTAGTCGGCCGAAGGTGCAACCGTAGCCCACGCAGCGCGGTCATACGTCAGGTAAACAACTCCATTGGCGGTGGTGTTCGGCAGCACAGAAGCCGAAGCCAAGGTTGAGCTGACAACCAACAAGATGTTCGCCGCCCATATTTTGCAATTCATTATTCGTTTCATGGTTTTTTGTCGCGTGTTTTGTTTCATGTTTGGTTTAAGTAAATGATGAGTTTAACTTTTTTGGCTCTCGTCAGGTCAAGAAGTGGAGATGCGGCATTTTGCCGCATCCTCGGATTCACCGCTTGTTGGCATACTCCCGCCGATGAAATTGAAATCCGTTTTTGTATTTAGTGTTGTGGTCCTTACCGGCTGTTTCACCCAAGCGCAAGACGCAGCCAAATCAATCTCCGGCATCGTCACAACGCGACTCGTCACCCCGGACGACAAGACGGTCGCCTTCATTCTCACCAATCCGGGCCAGCCAACCGTGCCGGTGCTGGCGTCAGGTGCGGATGAGACGGCGCTGGTGCCGCGAAATCAAATCACGTTTTCGGGCAAGGCAGCCGATGGAGTATTTGGCGCGGGTGTCCAAGCAACGGCCGGTTCGGTCTCGGTGACGGACACAAATCAGCCATTCAAATCTCAACCCGTCGGAGTAGCCATGTTCAAAGATGCAACGGCTTTGGCAGATGATTATGTGCAACTCACCAATGTCACTTTTGTCGGTGAAAAATTTGATCCTTCCGGCACGGCGATGGTCAAGTCGGATGACGGTTCCATGGTCACGCTGCTGGTCAGCAAGTCTGCCGCCGGTCGCGCAACGCCCAAAGAGGCCACAGACATTTTTGGCGTCGTCGTGAAAAACGGCGGCGAATGGCGGTTGGTGGCGGCCCGCTTTCTGCCCGTCAACCGGAAGGATTTGCTGGCGCTGGCGACCAAGGATACTTGCATCAGTTGCCACAACCCGGACACGAAACTTGTTGGCCCGGCATATCGTGACGTAGCCGCGAGTTATCGCAACGATCCAGATGCCGTGAACAAAATCATCGCTCAAATGCAGAATGGCGGCACCGGCAAATGGGGGGCGGTTCCCATGCCGCCGCTGAAAACAACCGTTCCACCGGACGATATGCCGAAACTCGCTAATTGGATTTTGGGCTATCGCTGGGATGCAATCCTCGCTGAATAAGGATTCATGCCCATGATGAAATTTGGGATTAGGGTCAATCGGTCGGCCCTCTGCTTTCCTTTGCTGTTGCTGTTGGCCACTGCGCTCCACGGCATTTGCTCCGAAACAAACATAGTCGAGGATTCCGCCAAGTCATACGCTGCACGCGGAGTGATTAAGAAAATTGCCGCAGACCATCGGCAAGTGACAATCCATCATCAGGCAATCCCAAATTACATGATGGAAATGACGATGAATTTTCCGGTTAAAAAAACCAATGAACCGGACGGCCTTTCCGCCGGGGATCAGATCACGTTTACCCTGATCGTGAGAGAAAACGACGACTGGATTGAAAACATCCATCGAGTGGGCCACGTGGCCGAAACACCGGCCAAGACGATAGCGATGCCGTTCGACATGCCGCCGGAACTCAAGCCGGGAGATTTGATGCCGGACGGCGAATTGCTGGCGGAGAATGGACGGCATATCCATTTCTCGGATTTTCACGGACGAGCGGTGGCGTTTACGTTCTTTTTCACGCGATGCCCGCTGCCGGATTATTGTCCGCTGATGAATCGCAATTTCGCCACGGCACAGAAGCTAATTTCGTCCACGCCCAACGCACCGACCAACTGGCAATTTCTCTCCATTTCCTTTGACCCTGGTTTTGATACGCCAGAAATGCTGTCGAGCTACGCCGGGTTTTATCGGATAGGAGACGCCAGTCACTGGCTTTTTGCCGTCGCCTCCACCGGTGTTCTGACAAACCTCGCACCCCGACTCGACTTGATGATCATGCACGAAGGAAACAGCATTTCGCACAACTTACGAACCATTGTGCTTGACCCAAACGGAATCATTTACCGTCAGTTGGATGGGAATGAGTGGACGCCAAAAGAACTCGCTGATGCGGTTTTGGAGGCGGCACAATTGCCAGCTAAGCTTTAAAGCGTGGCAAAAGCGGAGGTGGGTTGCCAAGCCGTTCTTGCTGAATAGCGAGTGGCGGCTTAATGTGAGGACGTTGGAAAAATACCCAAGCCGAGCTTGGGGAACCGAATTATTAAATACCAAAATTATGATGACCCGCCGTCAAGCCATTAAAACCACTGCGTTCGCCAGTGCCGCACTGGCCACGTTACCAAGCGCGATTGCTCAAACCAATACTTCTGCGCCTACAACCGCCACACCTAGCGGACCATTCGTTTTGCCTCCGTTGCCTTATGCCTACGACGCGCTGGAACCCCACATTGATGCGCGCACGATGCAGATTCATCACGACAAACATCATGCGGCGTATGTCGCAAATCTCAACAAGGCCGTCGCGGAATTTCCTGAATTGGGAAAGCAGTCGCTTGAAGACTTGCTCAAAGACCTGAATGCACTGCCGGAGAAGGTTCGCACGGCTGTGCGCAACCAAGGCGGTGGGCATTTTAATCATTCACTGTTCTGGCAAACGCTCAAAAAAGATGGTGGCACACCCGCCGGCAAGCTGGCACAAGCAATTGACGCCAACTTTGGGAGCTTTGTCACTTTCCAGGAGAATTTCACCAAAGCCGCGCTGGGCCAATTCGGCAGTGGTTGGGCATGGCTGGTTCTGGATGCCGACAAAAAGCTGAACATCGAACCGACGGCCAATCAGGATTCACCGATCAGCCAAGGCAAGCAGCCGCTGCTCGGCATTGACGTGTGGGAACACGCCTATTATTTGAAATATCAAAACCGTCGGCCGGAATATGTCGCCGCGTTTTTCAGTGTCATCAATTGGGGTTTTGTAACGGAACGCTTCGAAAGATTGGTCTCTTAATGCGGTATGCTGAAATCTCGGTTGAGGGGAGCCGATAGCTTGCTGTTTCACGCCCATTTGGCAATCGCGCGAGCGACTTGATTGAGATTGGTAATACGCCATTTGGCTCCATTGCCGACCAGTGATGCCCGCCTTTGTTCTGCTGCGGCTGCGGCTGGACTGCGGCGTGCCCTGCGAATTGCCGCCATCCGGTTTTCCGCCTCCTGTTTTTTCATTTGCCTGAAAGTCATCTTCTTCACGGAAAATTAACTAAACCAATTACGGGTTTGAATCAAGTTTGTGCCGGCACTGAAGGGCGTTTTGAAAATCGGAGCGAACGGAGCGGCTGTGGAGTCGCGGAATTTTCAAAACGCCCGTTGAGTGCTCGACCTTCTGGGTTCGCATCGCTGGCGATTTGTCTGGCCGGTTTCCGAGTGCCCGCAGGAAAGCCGGCCAGTCAAAGCGCCGGGCAGCATCATTTAGATGCAAAAGCCACAAATAATTTCAGACTCTGCCGATGGAAAGTAATAACCCCAAATAAAGCCAATGTAGATACGCACTTTTACAGCCAACAAGTTAGCTTTCATTTTGTGTAAAGATTGCACAAAAGCGGGCTGCTTCTCCGCCAAACTGGTTGCCGTATGGAAAAAACATCGGCCAAGTGCATTTGGTGTATCACATACACCACGACGGGGGAAAGTTCAGGCAAACTGCCAGACATGAAACCGGAATCGGTCTTGGTTCTGTGGTTTAATCTCGCTTCGTGTGTCAGGCACGCCATGCGCCCGATGGTTTCAGGCAGAATGAGCAATCGAAAAATGAATGACCGAAAGAAAATAACGATTGTGCCAACGGGGCATAAAGCCATTTGAAAAACCGCTAATATCGCGCGTTATGTTCACAGCCGTCGCACAGAAAAATCTGGCGGATGCCGAAGGCTACTTCGACGAGCATCTGGCGCAGAACGACTACTACGCCGCCGGTGAAATCCGGCCCGGCCAGTGGATCGGTGCGGGCGCGGAGCGGTTGGGGTTAAACATTACAGTCACCCGTGATCAATTTCATGCGCTGTGCGAAAACAAAAATCCGAATGACGGCAAACGTCTGACGCTGCGGCAGGAAAAGGCAAATCAGCGGCGCGTCTTTTATGACTTCACCTGTTCCGCGCCGAAATCGGTTTCGGTGCTGGCGGTGACGATGGATGATGACCGGCTCGTGTCGGCACATGAAGAGGCGACGCGCATTGCGTTTCGCGAACTTGAAACCTTCGCCGCAACCCGAGTTCGCAAGCAGGGCAACCAACGTGACCGCACCACGGGCAATCTGGTCGCCGCCGCATTCACGCACACGAGTAGCCGGGCGCTCGATCCGCTGTTGCACACGCATCTCACGGTGTTCAACGCCACCTTTGATGAAACGGAAAAGCGCTGGAAGGCATTGCAGGCGGGCGGCATGTATGACGCAATTCGTTACGGCACGGCGGTCTATCGCAACGAACTGGCAAAGCGTGTCCAGCAGATCGGCTACCGGATTCGTCCGGCGAAACACGGTTTTGAAATCGAGGGTGTCAGCGAGGCGGTTTTGAAACGATTTTCCAAACGCTCCCAGCAACGTGACGCGGTGGTCCAGGAACTGGAACAAAAGCTGGGGCGCAAATTGTCGAACAACGCCATCGCCCTGGCGGTGCATCAAAGCCGGGCGAAAAAGATCAAGGGCATTTCGACCACCGAGGTTCGCGAGCAGCAGTTAGCGCAATTGCAGCTAGATGAATTGCAGGCGTTGCAAAAACTCACGACGTCGGTTCAACCCGTCCGGCAAGTCCGCCGGTTTGAGCCGGAAAACCAAGCCCTGAATTACGCCGTCGCCCATGTCTTCGAGCGCAAGTCGGTCGTGCCGGAACATGAACTGTTGGGCGTGGCACTGGCGCAGCATCCGGGTGAACTGGATTTGCCGGCGCTGAAACAAGCGGCGAAGTATTCGGCTCAACTGGTCAAAACCGAGCGTGGATTATCCACGCCACAGATTTTGGAAACGGAACTGGATTTGATTCAGACGGTCAATGTGGCCTGCGATACCGTTGTGCCGATTCACCCCAGCTACCGGCCCGCCGACTGGCTGGGCGAGGATCAACAACGCGCCATTTATCATGTCCTCCGCACGCATGACCGAATCACCGGCCTGCGAGGTCTGGCAGGCACGGGCAAGACCACGGCGTTGCGCGAGTTGGTTGCCGCCTGCGTCGAAGTTAAAATCGAACCGCTGTTCTGCGCACCGACGGCGGCAGCGACGGATGTGCTCCGCAAGGAAGGATTCGAGGCGGTGACGCTGCAAAGTTTGCTGCTGACGAAACCGAAGCTGGACGAACGGCGGTTGGTGGTGCTGGACGAAGCTGGGGCGGTCGGCATTGACGATATGAGGCGGCTGTTCGACCTGGCGCGGGACTCCCGCGTCGTGCTTTCCGGCGACACCGGCCAGCACTCATCGGTGGTGCGTGGTGACGCGCTGCGGATTCTGGAACAACATTCCGATTTTCAATCTGGCCAACTGACCCGCATCCGTCGCCAGCGTAAAGCCGATTATCGCAAGGCGGTCGAACTGGCCGCGCAGAAGCGGCCACTGGAGGCGTTTGCTCAACTGGAACGCATGGGTGCGGTGGTCGAAGTTCTTGCGGACGGCCACCATGATCTCCACGCCGCCGCCGCAAAATCGTATTTGAAGGCAGTGACAGAAAGCAAATCCGCGCTGCTGGTCGCACCGACGTGGAATGAAATCGAGGCGGTCACGGAGAAAGTCCGGGCCGCAATGAAAACGTCTGGCCGTCTGGCCGGTGAGGAAAAGGAATTTGAGATTTTTGATTCTCTGTCGTGGACGGAAGCGCAAAAGCAAGATGCGCGGCAATATCATCCCGGTATGGCGATCCGGTTTCATCGTCGGAAGAATGATTTTGCCAAAGACGAAACGGTCGCGGTGGTCACGGTCGAAAATGCTTCGCTGAAAATTCGGCGTGACGATGGCTCTGAAAGTTTTCTTCAATTGGGTCAAGGCTCCGCCTTGTGCGCCTGCTTTGATGTCGGGGAGAAACGGAAATTGAAAATTGCTGCCGGCGACAAGCTGTTGCTGCAAGCGAACACGGTCGGCAAGCGGTTTATCAATGGCGAACTGGTCGAGGTGCGGGCGATTCAGGGCGATTCCGTGGTGCTGGCCGATGGCCGGGTGATTCCGCAAAATTACCGCACGTTCACGCACGGCTACGCCGTCACGTCGCACGCCGCCCAGGGCAAAACCGTGGATGAAGTGTTGGTCGTGGCGTCGTCGCGGTCGCTGGCCGCCGTCCATCAGCAACAATTTTACGTCAGCATCTCGCGCGGTCGAGAACGCTGCCAGATTTTCACCGATGACACCGAGCGGTTGCGTTCACACGTCACCAACTCCAGCGAGCGGTTGGCCGCTGTGGAAGTGGCCCCGCATTTCAGCCGGCAGAAATTCATCCTGCGCGTGATGGAGCGCGGTCAAGGTTTCCTGAAACAATTCCGTCAGCGCATGACGCAATCCATTTCGCCCCGTAAACGCATCGAACAAACACGTAAAATATCCTATGAACACAAATCCCAACCCAGACGAAGCATCGGTATCTAGCCCGCGTGATAACCCTTGCTACGGCGGTGATCCGAACGTGGCGGCGCTCAACGTATTTGCCGACGACGAGCACAGCTATTTTCTGCCATACGCGCAATTGCTGTATGCCGAGACGATTCCGAATC
>Ga0302275_10007637_pt1 | contig 10045 bp, 8 predicted proteins | sample III_Bog_N2_2_FD_200229 | JGI IMG/M metagenome (GOLD analysis project Ga0302275, IMG submission 200229) | Peat permafrost microbial communities from Stordalen Mire near Abisko, Sweden - III_Bog_N2_2 | ecosystem: Environmental > Terrestrial > Soil > Wetlands > Peat | place: Sweden: Abisko... | reverse complement strand
CCGGCTGGCCGATCTGTACGTGGGGGTTTCTGGTCTGCGGGTGGTCACCGCTGATCCGGTTTCGAAGCCAGTCGATTTCTGGCACGGGCAGGACTACAGGCGCAGGGTTTGCCGTGGCGGTCTGCGGCGTGCCGCCGGAAGAGGGATTGGTGACCGTCAAGGTAGCCGTCTCGGCGGGATCGGCGGGCGCATCCTTAGACACCTTCACGGAGGCCGTGATCTGGGTAGCACTGACCACGTTAATGTTGCTCAGTTTTACAACGCCGGCGGCGTCGGTCACCTTCACTTTCGATGGTCCGCCGCGGTCCGACGATTTCAGAAAGCAGGACCCGGCGATGGTAATGTCCTGTGGTTGTCCGGTAGCCCACCACCCATCGGGAGTTATCGAGTTGACGGACGGAACGGAGCATAGGATTGGTACCGCAAACGGAACAACCGTACCGTTGCCGTTCGGAAATTGAGGACAGGCGCCTGAGTTGCCGCTGGCTGTTTTCCGAATCACGTCCCACCATTGATACTCCACCGTAACGCAGGCCGTCTGGGCGGTATCGCTGGGCGGGAGCGTCACGGTGGCCGTCATCTTCGTATCGCTGACGGTGGAAACATCGGAAAGAGTCACGTTCCCGCCATTCGTCAAGGCCACGCGGAAGAAGAACTCGTTGCAGGACTCAGTAGGACCCTTGAACCCGGTTCCGGTGATGACGACCTTGTTGTAGGTCTGGCCCGCTACCCAGGTTGAGGGCGTGACCGAGGAAATGGTCGGCCAAGTAGGGCAGGACCATTGCGCGTGGCACATTGCTGGGATGAACAGCGGCAGAAGAATGATGGCGCGCAGGAATGGCCTTGCAATCCACCCAAAACAACCCAGGATCGTGCGCATGGGTGCGGTCCTTTCAAATGTGGGAACTGATGTTGCCGACAATAGTAACATCAGCTACCCCGGCGGCAGGGTTACGAAAGATTCAAATGCAGTTACGAAAATTGCGGGTATCTGTCGTCCAGGCGGTGCGTAAAGCCGGTGACTTCCGGGTTCCACCTGCTGTGATACCGTTGCAGTACGGTGTCCCTGACCGGGTCGGAGAATTCCCCGCCCGAATTGATGCCGTGGTACCAGTGGATTCGGGGACAGCGCGTGAAACCAAAACATGGCCCAGCAGCCGGAATTGACATCGCCTAGCCTTCCCGCGAGCCCGGCTCCAATGCCAGGGTCTGCGAGTGGAGCTATCTCCGTGTCCGGCCCTCCCACCGCCTCCATCGCCGTATCCATTTCGCCCGCCGAAGTCCGCCAAGCGGTAGCTCCCCAGGCCCTCGAGGAAGTTGGTTCAGTCCCCCAGCGCATTCCGCGATGGCTTGAGCGGTCCGAGCTGTTTTTACGCGTAGTGCTGCGTATGTACATCGGCTTGGCTGTCTGCTACGCGCCATGGTCCAGGCTCTTTTGGGACCAGAATCCGCTTTTCGTGCAATACCCTACACTCTCCATCTATGCTGCCAATGGCGCTGTCCGGGGCATCATATCCGGCCTGGGACTCTTGAACCTTTGGATCGCGTTCCATGACGCGTTCAAGCACCGGGATGGAAAATAGATACGGAGACAGGCTGACCTGTTGGTCGGGAACGGAAGATATGGATAAGGGATCGGAAAGCAGTGACAAAGTCACACCACGCAACGCACCTGCCGCACTTGACCGCGCATCGCTGGCGTATGAGAATCCAGAATTTCTGAACGGCGCCGACGGCCGCCTCATTCGCATTGTTGCGGAATACCTTGAGCCCCTCGCCCGTTTCCGCCGCGAGCAGATTCAGGACACGGTCGTCTTCTTCGGCTCGGCGCGTTTTCGCGGACGCGAAGAAGCCAACCATGAGCTCGAACTCCTCGACAACACCGGCTCAACCCAGCCCGCCCCCAGCCACGAGCAGCCCGCCAGCGTTCCCCAAATCGTTGAAGGCACAGCCTCCGACCTGCAGCGCAAACGCGCTGTCGCCGCTGTTGAAATGGCTCGCTACTACGAGGATGCCCGCCGCCTTGCCTCAATGCTCACTACATGGGCCAAACGCATCCCCTCCCGCCGCCATCGCTTCGTGGTCACCTCCGGCGGAGGCCCCGGCATTATGGAAGCCGCCAACCGCGGTGCCTGGGAAGCCGGCGGAAAAACCATCGGCCTCAACATCCGTCTGCCGTTTGAGCAGTCGCCGAACCCGTATATTACCCCCAGCCTCAACTTCGAATTCCACTACTTCTTCATGCGCAAACTCTGGTTTGCCTACCTCTCCAAAGCCCTGGTCGTCTTCCCCGGCGGCTTTGGCACCCTTGACGAAATGTTCGAGATCCTCACCCTCGCCCAGACCCAGAAACTTGCCAAGAAGATCACCGTTGTCATCTACGGCTCCGAGTATTGGAAGAAAGTCTTCAACCTCGACGTCCTCGTTGATACCGGCGCCATCTCGCCCAAGGACATTGAGCTCTTCCAGTTTGCCGATACGCCCGAGCAGGCCTTCGACATGCTAAAGAAGGGGCTGACTCAGAACTACCTATTGGCTGAGGCGCAGGAAGGCAAGCTCGCCGAGAGCCTTGAGGGAAAAGACAGCCAGGAGCTGATGTCCGGTTGGACGGTGGAAGACTTCCTCGGCCCGGAGATGGCCAAAACCAGCAAGTAGCTTTTAGTTCTACCCGGCCCTCGTCCACCCCCGGGAATGAAACTGTGCCCCATTCATCGGACGTTTTTGTTCTTGTCCGATGAGTGGGAGTCCGTAGAACTCTATTGACCGTGCATTATTGCTCCTTTCCGGAGCCTGCACTCGATGCCCTAAATGTACAAGGCCCCTCAGAATCGAGAGGCCTTATCCGCAGTCTGGATGGAAATGATAAAGAAGAACAATGTGTCAAATATACCCCGGCTGACTCACGCACTTCAGCCCAATTGGGATCACCAAAGCACATTTTTTCGGTTTCGGACCGGTACACCAAGCGGCTCCCAAATCAGGACCTGTGCGCCGCTTCCCACAGGGCAATCGCACTTGAACATTCATGGCAGGCGAACGTATCAACCAGTAGCAAAGACTCCGTCGAAACGAGCTTTGTTGTCCAGCCGGGTACTTCCTTTACACTTCAGACCGGGCAGATGGTTTACACATTGGTCCGGTTTTTAGGGTTTTGTTTACTCACTGCTCGTCGTCGCCGCAGGGGCTGTGGGAAGGCTTGTCACTTCGAGTCCTTCATCAGGCTGTAAAGTCGTTCCCTAATAGAAACAGAATGAGAAATCGTTGATGATTGGCCTTCATCGACTCCCACTCATCGAGCAAAGAACGCTCGATGAATGGGGCACAGTTTCATTCATCGGGGTCGGGATTGCCGGTGGACGACTGATACAAAGCGCTGTCCGGCCGCGCGCTTCCGCGTCCCGTGCGCTACTTGAGGATGGGGCCGAGGGAGCCTACGTTGTCGCCTAATTGCGGGTCTACGCGGAAGTCCCAGACCGACTGGTTGATGTCGGAGGCGGAGATGATTTCTACCAGCGCGTACTCGCCGATGGTGAGCGGCTTGTTGGGCACGATTTTGACCCAGTGTTTGCCGGGGAGAACCTCGACTTTGGCTGGGATTACATCTTCGTCCTGAGTTACGGTTCCGTTGGAACTCATGTGGATGGCGCCGACGATTCTGACCGCGCGCCGCTCGTCTACACGGACGATGGCAAAGCCTGAAGTGGCGGAATGCGCGCCGTGCTTGCGGCTGGCCACTTCCTTTGCGCCCTCGGTGCTTACGGTCATGGAGTGGGAGACAACCTGTTCGGCGTGGCCGACGGCCTCAAGCGACAGATAAATGGCGGGGTCGTTGACGTGGAGATGAATCTTGGCGTGCGCGCCTTCGAGCTCGAGACTGGCCTTTTGCCCGGCGAGCGGATTGAACGTGCTGAGCCCGCGTTTGGTTTTGGTGTTCGCGTTGAGCTCGGTGGGGAGCAACTCGACAAGCTCCGGTGTGCCCTCATAGGTGTCGAGGACGAAGACGCCATCCTCATTGGGAAGCTCGAGGCCCTTGGCCACCTCGGGCATGCGGGCCTTTTCATCGTCGCGTTCGGCGGCCTCTTCCTTATCGATTTCCGCAGCTTCCTTCATGGCGGGCGAGGCGGCTCCGGCGGTGTCGCCTGCGGTTTGGGGGGTGTGGTCCCGCTCCCACTTGCGGGTGGCTTCCCAATCGATGAGGTCGAGGGGCAGCTCTTCCCAGTCGCCGCCGCGCTCGACGGAAATGTAGCGCACACGGTCGCCGACGACCTCGTACTTGCGGACGAGCTGGTAGGTGCCGTCCTTAAGGATGAGGCGATGATTGGCGCCGGTGTTGGGGAGATCGGGCTTGAGCGGAAGCGGCTTTGAAGGCTGCTGGGCCGCAGCTCCGGCGGCGAGCAGCAGAGCCGCCAGCAGCAGAGTTGCCGGGGTGCGAAACCAAAGGCGGCGAAGAGAATGGAGACGGATCATCGGAATCAAGTCTAGACGAACATGGGTTAGACGGACATGACTTAGACGGATGGGGGCGGCTCACGTTTGCGCGGTTGCCGGGTCCAATTTGAAGCGGGACGCGTAACCTCCCTTATCTCGTCCGCATCCAATTTTGTGTATTCTTAATGCAGGGGTCGCTGTTTGACAGGATTTAAGAGACATTTCCGCGGAAGACGCCGCGCAAAGCCGTTCGCTTTGCCGGTGGTGACCGTGGTGTGCCTTATCCTGCTGGCGCTGCTGACGGTTGTTCAGGTTGCGCACGTTCATCCGGTAGATACCGATGCCGACCACTGCCCGCTTTGCATCATGCTGCATTCTGCCGCGCCTATCGCTGTGGCGGCCGCAGTGATTGTCCTGGTTCAGGTTGAGAGCCGCGCGCCGGTCTATGAGGCGTGCACGATTACTCGTTATTGGCATTCCCAGCTTTTTATTCGCCCTCCTCCCGCCGGCCGCTAAGGCTTCCTTTCCGATTTTCCCGTTTTACTCGATCTCTTTTGCTCATTGTCCCTGGCGGGGCAGAGCATTCGCAGATCCACAAAGGCTGATGAGCCAATCGGAAAAAGCCACAAATGCACACGAGGATGCCGCGCGTTTCTCCACGCGGCCGATCACCCGCATTCAGCCAATTATTGGAGGCTTTCTATGCCGTTCATTCGCGGCACAATTCTTAGCACTTTTCCCGCGCTCATTCTTTTTGGCGCGGCGCTTGCAGCGTCAGCGCAGGGCGGTAACGCCGGCGTGATTCGCGGCACTGTGACCGATCCGTCGGGCGCGGTGATTCCCGGAGCTACTGTGCATTTGACCAACCCGGCCAGCGGTGTGGATCGCAGTGCGGTTACCGACGACGCGGGCGATTTTACTTTTGCGAACGTGACTTTTAACAGCTACCAGTTGGCGGTGGCGGCGAATGGTTTTGCTGCGGTGCGCAAGGCGGTGCAGATTCAATCGGTGGTTGGGACGACGCTGAAGCTGATACTGCCGATTGCTACGGCCGACTCGACGGTGACTGTGGAGGCCGGCGGCGACATGGTGTCTACCGATCCAACTTTCCATACGGAAGTGGACCGTGACTTGTTCGTCAAGGTGCCGCTGGAGAGTGAATCGTCTGGGCTAAGCTCGCTGGTGACGGAGTCGACGCCGGGTGTTTCCGCTGACTCCAATGGGCTGTTTCACGGGCTGGGCGATCACGCGTCGAACTCGTTTTCGGTAGATGGGCAGTCGATTACCGACCAGCAGAGCAAGGTGTTCTCGAACCAGATTCCGGCGGAGTCGATTCAATCGATCGAAGTGATATCCGGTGCGCCGCCTGCCGAATACGGCGGCAAGACCAGCCTGGTGATTGTGGCTACTACGCGGTCGGGGCAGGGAGTTACCAAGCCGACGGGCAGTATCAGTACCTCTTATGGCGCATTCGGTTCGGCGACGGCTGGATTCGATCTGGCCTATGGCGGGAAGAAATGGGGAAATTTTGCGGAGGCCGACGGGCTTAACTCCGGACGCTTTCTCGATCCCCCTGAGTTTGCGGTTTTCCATGACAAGGGCAACGAGCAGAACGTGTTTGATCGCGTGGACTATACGTTTTCGGCGGTCGACTCGGTTCATCTGGACGTGAATTACAGCCGGTCGTTGTTTCAAACGCCAGACTCATACGACAACCTGAATGTGCAGAATGTGGTGAGCGCGGGCACGAGTGCCAATCCGGTTTTTGGGGCGGTGGGTAACACGGACCAGCACTCGAAGATTGGGACCATCAATGTTTCGCCGACTTATACGCGAGTTATGGGGCAGGACTCCGTGCTGAACGTGGGCGCTTTTGTGCGGCGCGACGAGTATAACTACTATCCTAGCGGCAACCCGCTTGCGGACCTGGGACCGTCGGACCTGCAAACCGCATCCATTGCTCAATTCAGAACTCTCACGAATGCAGCGGTGCACTCGGACCTCTCTTACTCCAAGGGAAGGCATACCTTCAAGGCCGGCGTGCAATATGGCCAGACGTTCCTGAATGAGAGAGATACGCTGGGCGTGGTGGAAGCAACGTACGACTCGCCTTGCATGGATGTGACGGGAAATCCGTTGCCGGGTTACTCCAATCCGGCTTCGTGCGATGGAGTTGTTGCGCTGCCGAACCCGAACTACGTGTCGGTGCTTGCGCCGTACGACCTTACCCGCGGCGGCGGCTTATATACTTTTGCCGGTCACACGGATGTGAAGGAACTGGGTCTGTTTGCAGAGGACCAGATCAAGGCCGGTAACTGGCTCTTGAACCTGGGACTTCGTCAGGATGTTTACAACGGCCTGACGGATGCAAAGCAGACACAGCCTCGTGTGGGTGTTGCGTATAACATCAAGCCGTCGTCGACCGTGCTCCGTGTATCTTATGCGCGCACGCTGGAAACTCCGTTCAACGAGAACCTGGTCCTTTCAAGCGGGGGGTGCGCGAACACTGTGCTGGCGCCGTTGCTCAACTGTTCTACGGGCGTTTCGCCAACGCTGGCGCCGGGATTTCGCAATGAGTTTCATGCGGGGCTCCAACAGGCAGCGGGCAAGCATGTGGTTGTGAGCGGCGAATACATCTGGAAGTACACGCACAACGCTTTCGACTTCAGCGTGCTGGGTAACACGCCAATCACGTTCCCGATCGACTGGCATAATTCGAAGATTCCGGGCTATGCGCTGAATGTGAATGTGCCGGAGTTTCATAACTTCAGCGCTTATTCGGTGATGTCGTCTGTGGCGGCTCGGTTCTTCCCGCCGCAGGTGGCGGGCGCCGGGTCGACTGTGGGTCAGACCGGATTGCCCTTCCGCATTGACCATGATGAAAAGTTCAATCAGACCACGCACATTCAATACACGATGGCGCGCGGAGGTAAGTTTGTTACCGGGATATGGGGCGGGTTTAACTGGCGTTACGACTCAGGCCAGGTGGCGGGTGCTACTCCTTGCTACGGGATTACCGATCCCAATACGCCTTGCGGAAACAGTTCAACAACGCTGAACGGTGCGCCTGCGATTGCGATGGTGGACACGAATATTTCTCCGAAGACGAACCCGGTTACGGGAGCGAGTGTGCCTCTTCCCTTGACGGCCGATGAGGAGTTTCAGGCGGGCTTTGCCTGCAACGGCGTAAAGGCTACGCCAACACAGGCGCTTTCTTCGGTGTGCCCGGCATCGGAGTTCACTTCGAGCCTGCTCAGCATTCCAGCGGCGAACACAGGCGACAACGACAAGAATCCGCAACGCATTGTGCCGCGCAACTTGTTCGATGCGTCGATCGGCAAAGATAACATCTTCCACAAAGAACACTACAAGGTGAACCTGGACCTGACGGCTATCAACGTGACGGACAAGTACACGCTGTATAACTTCCTGTCTACTTTCAGCGGCACGCATTATTTAACTCCGCGGGCGCTGACTGCAAAGGTTACGTTCAATTTTTAATGATTATTTAGTTAGCTCAGGCGGTGGTCCTTGCGGCTATGGAGGAGTCATTGATCGGGCTTACAGCCCTCTGCTCTGGTCCTCGATTTAACCTGGGGCTCCGCCCCAGGCTGGTATAGAGCCGGGCCTTTGGCCCTCAAAAACATCCTGCCTGAGCAAGCTCGATAATCATCTAACTTTTAGTTGGCGCAGGCCGATCGGAATAACACTGAACGAGCCGCGGAGATTGACCTTTCCGTGGCTCGTTCTTTGTCAGATTCGCGATGGCGATCTGCGCCGCGGGATCGGGACTGCGGTTGAGATGGTGGTTGACTTTCGAGGACCTTCTGCTAAGAATTGCAGTCGGGCTGTCCGCACGGATGTGGAGGAGCTCTATCGTTTGCGAATCAGAGGAATGAGGGCCAATGTCTGTTCTGCGTAGAAATGTCGCTTCGATTTTGGCGGTTGTTGCAATGCTGCCTTGTTTCAACCAGGCATTCAGCCAGGCTGCTGCTGGTGAGCAGCCTGCGGGCCTGGTGATGGTGGCGAAGATTGATGGCAAGCTTAGCACCAAGAATGCAAAAGTCGGCGATGCAATCTCGGCCAAGATTCTTAAGTCATGGAAGCTGACGGACGGGACCGATATTCCCAAGGGATCGAAGATCAGCGGCAAGGTGGCAAGTATCAAGTCGAAGAAGGAGGGCGGTGGGAACTCGATGCTGAGTTTCCGGCTCGACGAGATCGACGTGAAGGGTAGCGCGCCGGTTCCGATTCATGGCGTGGTGGTCGCGATTGGCCCTTCGCTGGCGCCTAAAGACGACCTGGGAGCGGGCTCGGAACTGGGGCGCAACCCTAGTCCGCAGGGTGGCGCAGGTGGGATGGCGCCGATGCCGGCAACACGTTCACCGAAGAGTGCCGGGTCTTCGAACGGAGTTGACCCGAATGCGGGGCTCGGCGGTCCCAATGTCGGGGACGAGGACAATATCCCGCTGGGAAGCACGATGCCGGGGGTCAGCCTGGATCGGCACGTGGATGCCGACGGGGCGACGACTCTGCAAGGGGTTCATGTGGACATCGATCTGGATTCCGCTGTTTTGATCAAGGTGCAGTTGAGGTAATAAGAAGCTAGTGGTCAGTGGTCAGGAAAGCAAGTGATCTGTGATCCGTGGGAGTACACGCGGCTGATCAAATCCCCAGGCCAAGCTCCCGTTGCTTCGCGTACGCACGCCGATAAGCCGCGTCGACCTCGGTGTCGAAGCAGGCGAAGACCACTTGCTCAATTTCATCGTTTTGGATCAATTCCACCATAGTCTCCCGCATCGCAATTTCAACCGCGGCTTCGATCGGGAAACGGTAGGCCCCGCAGCTGATGGCCGGAAACGCCAGGGTCTTGAAGCGGTGCTCGCACGCAATGGCAAAACAGGAAGCATAGCAACGCTCCAGCAGTGCCCGCTCTCCATGGCCCCCGCCGTTCCAGACCGGGCCGACGGTATGGATGACGTGCCCGGCGGGAAGTCGATAGCCCCTTGTGAGTTTGGCCTCGCCGGTTTTGCAGCCTCCCAGTAGACGACATTCGTGAAGAAGGTCGGGGCCGGCCGCACGATGAATTGCGCCGTCGACTCCTCCACCTCCGAGCAGGGAGCTGTTCGCCGCGTTTACGATGGCATCCACGGCCAGAGTGGTGATGTCGGTTCTGACAATTGCAATCCGTTCCGTCATTTTTCCGCGTTCGTGCCTTTCTTTGTCGCTGTCGTGATCGGTTGAAGCGCTCCAATGCTGCATCGTAGCCCTGTCGCATCCTCCCCGCAAGCCCCGCATCGGCGCGCTCAAATCTCAGCTGTTCGCGAAAGCCAAGACGGGCGAGACTGCTCCAGTTACCAGCCGTATGCTCTTTTGCAAGTAATTGAAATGGAGAAGGTTAACGATAAATTCGGCCCCGTTTTCATCAGTCTGCCTAGTTTTCCTCTTTCTTTCAATCCCCAACTCTGACATACTTGATTGTGCCCACCAGGTACGTCCAACCCCAACATTCCAATCAAGAAGGTGCATCGATGTCGGCAAAGTATGTCTTTGTGACGGGCGGAGTCGTGTCCAGTTTAGGAAAAGGCCTTGCGGCCGCTTCCATCGGGTGTTTGCT
>Ga0302275_10007630_pt1 | contig 10050 bp, 10 predicted proteins | sample III_Bog_N2_2_FD_200229 | JGI IMG/M metagenome (GOLD analysis project Ga0302275, IMG submission 200229) | Peat permafrost microbial communities from Stordalen Mire near Abisko, Sweden - III_Bog_N2_2 | ecosystem: Environmental > Terrestrial > Soil > Wetlands > Peat | place: Sweden: Abisko... | reverse complement strand
GGCAGCACCGTCGACGAACTCTCCACCAATGAAACTTATCTCTCCCAGGAAAAACTCAACATCACCACCTACGAGAACACCCTCGTCTCTGCCGACACCGCCGCCGCAGCCACCAACGTAACCCAGGCCGAAACCGCTCTCAGTACAACCGTGGCCGCCGCCGCCAAAATGAACCAGGTCAGCCTCCTCGATTACCTCCAATAGCGCGAACACATTCCATCCCGGAGTGGACTGCATTTCCATGCCTTCGCGTATCCGGCCGCAAAAGAAAAAGCGATGCTCCGAACTTCGGAACATCGCTTCAGGAGCCCGCGGTTGTCAGGCAGACCAGCCGCAGCATCGCACTTCTTCCCCTGGGCTGGCGTAAGGATTAGCCGCGCCTCCCGCGTGTACCATGGTTTCTTCCGTCTGGCTCAACGCCGCGGACGTCGCCCGCTGCCAGCCTTCGCGAAGTTGCAGTATCATCTCGACCTGCCTCCGCAGGATCGTCTTGTCCAGCCTGAACTGCGCCTCCATTACTTTCGCCCGAATGTGTGAATAGACCCGCGAGAGATCTTCGGCAGTGCTTCCCCCGTTCTCCATATCCAGCATGTCTTCCAATTGCTGGAGAACCTGAAATGCGTGGTTGGATTGCTTGACCCGATCCTCGATGTCATCCTTCTGGATGGCGTCCATCACCCGGTTAATATCTCTGACCAGCACATCGTAAAGCATGATGACCAGTTCCACCGGCGAGGCGCTCTGCATCTCAGCCTCGCGATACGTTTCGAGTTGATTCTTGCCCATGATTTAGTTTCCCGATGAGGATGAGTTGTTCCCCAGCTCTGCATTGATCTCTTGCTTCGTGGTGCTCAGGGTTTGCAGCGCAATTTCCGCCGCGTCGTACTCGCTGGTCAACTTGGTTTGAAGGTTTGAGATGTAGTTATCTTCAAAATTGCTGACTTCATCTTGCAGGTTGCTGTAAGTGTTCTTCATGCTGCTGAGATCGACCGTAAACGCCCCGGTGGATGCTTCCGTGAGGCTCTGCAGTTGAGTGTTCAGCGCGCTGGAAAAACCATTCAGCGCCGTGCCCTCGAAGAACTGCTGCACCGCGGAATAGTTATTCTGGATCGCGTTGTCCAGGTTCGTGCTGTCTACGCTCAGGGTTCCGTCGTTGTTCATGCTGATGCCAAGCGAGCCCAGTGTCGAGACGCTTCCATTGCCGCTCGCGGAGTAACTCCCGGCTCCGAGCAGAGCATTCTGCAACGCCTCCAGCGTACTGTCTCCCGCCAGCGGCTGTGCCGTGGAACTGGTTGCGTTGTAAGTGAACTCGCTATTTACGGAGTTCACCACCGTGTTGTAGTCGGAGACAAACTGATTGATCGCAGACTCGATCGTCGAAGTATTCGGAGTGGCCGAGAGAGTTACATCGGTATTGGCATCGGCCCCCAGCAGGTTGATGGTTAGTCCGCTTACCGCGCCAGTCACCGTATTGCTCGCGCTGCTGATGGGGATGCCGTCCACGGTCAGCAAGGCGTTCGTTCCCTGCGTCGCCTGGGTAAACTGCGGAGACGTATTGCTGATCGTCATGCCGCTGGCGTTGCCGGTGGTGCCGTTCACAATCGATAGGTGCGAGGAACCATTGCCGTCGCTCACCACGCTCGCCGTTACGCCGAGGTTTCTGCCATTGATGTCGCTCGCGAGTGCGTTTAGGCTTTCACCACTGCTAGCCGTAATCTGTGTTGCCGTGCCGTTCCCCACTTGGATAGAGAAGCTACCCGCCGCGACTCCCGCACTGTCCGCCACGGAAGCGCTATTCCACGCCGACCCATCTGCCGCCTGCGTAAGTTGTGGTGAGTTGTTCGTGATGCTGATGTTGCCCGCACTACCGGAGTTGTTGCTGACAATTGAGAGGCGTGCTCCGCTTGCATCGTTGACAACGCTCGCCGTGACGCCGAGGCTTGCGCCGTTGATGGCGCTCGCGAGTTGCGTCAGGGTTTCGCCGTTGCTCACCGTGAACTGAGTCGCCGTTCCGCTCCCCACCTGCAGCGAGAAACTACCGGCTGCAAGCGCCGTGCTGCTGCTGGCTACAGACGAGTTGGAATACCACGATGCGGTGCTCGCAAGATTACTCACCTTCACCACATGAGTGCCCGTTACGGCCCCGGTGCTTGCCGAGGCGGTGGCAATGCTCGAATCTGAGGAACCCACGGAGAGTAATGAGAAGGCCCCCGTGACGCTATTCAGAGGACTTAGATCGTTCTCCAGTGTGGTTACTTCGCTGTTGATAGTTGTCAGGTCGCTTTCCTGGCTTTGTATCGTCGTCTCCTCTGTCTGCCACTGCGTCTCCGGAGCGCGCGCTGCGGTCACTGCTGCGCTCACCGCTGCGGTCACGTCAATGCCCTCTGAACTGGAGCCGGTCGCCGCCTCCAACAGTGAACTCAAATCGATGCCGTCGGATGAAGAGGACGTCGAGGTGCTCGACCCAAGCAGCGAAGACAACTGCGACGAAGACAATCCCACGGAACTCATTGCAAGCCTCGCTCAATAGGGTTATTGCCGGAGGGAAGCATGGCGGAATCCATCTCCCGCCACTACTGGGCGCCCGTGGCAGGCGCGGCATCTCTTGCCGCCGCCCCGACCGCGAAGCGCCCGAACAAAGTTACTGCAACAGCTTCAGAACCGTCTGCGATGCCTGGTTCGCCTGTTGTAGCGCGGCGATGCCGGTCTGTTCCAGCGTGTTGTACTTCGACATATTCGCGACGGTCTGGCCCACGTCGGCATCGGTGATGCCGCTCTGGGCGCTGGTCAGGTTCTGCATCTGGCTGTTCATAACGTTGCTTGCCGCCTGCAACTGGTTGACCGATGCGCCGATCACGCCACGCTGTGAAGCAATGGTCTGGATCGCCGTCGTGATTGCTGCAAGCGAGGTCTGCGCGTCGGCTGTGCTTGACAGGTCACCGGTCAGTCCCAATCCGGAGGCCGAAAGCGTATTGATATTGGTTGTGATGTTGGAGTGGCCCGAACCGCCGTCGCTGATATAGACGGTTGCAGTGTCGGCCGTCGGAGCGGTCGCGGTCATCGTGCCGGTGGCGCTGGACGTGCTCGTAACCTGGATGCTGTCGGTGGCGTCGCTGCTTGAGATGACCAGTTTCCCCCCGCTGTAGCTGGCGGAAACATTGTCCAGCGTTCCGGCCGTCGAGGCTGCGGTGAGGTCGCTTGCCAGCGTGTCAAGGGTATCGCCAGCCTGTGCCGTGTAGACAAACGTGCCGCCCTTGCTGTCGGTGATCGTGAACTTGTCGCCGGCGCTCAGCGTCGTAGCGGACGACAACGAGGCCTGGGTGGAACTGTAAGACTGAACGTTGTTGCTGGCGAATACGTTCTGCCCATTGAAGTTCGTTGTGCTGCCGATGTTGGTGATTTCGCTCAGAATACTCTGGTACTCCGTGTTCAGAGCAGCGGCTTGGCTGCCGTCGCCGGTGGTAATTCCCCCGCTCGATCCTTCCGTCGCCAGCGTTACGGCGCGGTTTAGCAGCGTGGTCACCTGGGACAACGCGCCGTCCGCGGTTTGCAGAAGCCCCGTGCCATTCGTCGCATTCTGCACGGACTGTGTCAGTGCCGCAATGTTGGCGGCAAGGCCATTGGCAATGGACAGGCCGGCTGCATCGTCTGAGCCGGAGTTGATCTTCGAACCAGAAGAGAGCTGCGTCAGCGTCTTCTGAAGGCTCGCCTGCGTAGTGGTCAAATTGTTCTCCGCTGTCAGAGCGGAAATGTTGTTCAGAATGCTGAGTGCCATGGAAACTCTCCTTCTTGCCCACTCGGCGGAGTCGGCCGGATTGCCGTGCATTCCGCTGGGGCCGTTGCTTCGTACACCACTGCTATCGGAGAGATCTCCCGCAACCTTTACCCATCCCCCAACATTTTTTCGTCTTTAGTTCTTTGCCTTCTTTTCTTCTTGTCGTGCCGCGCGGGTGCCCCACCTTCGGCGCGCTGTTTTTTCGCGGCTAAGGTGGGACAGCAACATGTCAATCCCGGAATTGCTCTTTGTCCTTTTTCCTTCCTTAATGTACTGCCCCGCCGCTTCCGTTCAGCCTCAAGCTTTCCCCTCGCCTCGCCGATAACCCTCATGGAAGCAGGCCAACTCCATGATTGAACTTTCCCGGCTGAATGGGCATCCCATCGTCATCAATGCGGAGTTGATCAAGTTCGTCGAGCAGAATCCTGACACCGTCATTACTCTTGTCACGGGAGACAAGATGGTCGTCCGCGAATCCGCGCCCCAAGTCATGCACCGGGTTCTCACCTACCGCCGCAACCTCCTCCATCCCGATTCCGCGCCGCCGTCTCCAGATGCCACGCCGGCTGCCCCCAACGCCCAGGAGTAAACGTCATCGTGGATAAGGGAACCGTTGCCGGAATCGTCGTCAGCTTTGGTGGCATCACCACCGGACTCCTGCTCGAAGGCGGAAAGCTCAGCCAGATACTCCAGCCCACTGCGGCTCTCATCGTCGCCGGAGGCACCATCGGCGCTGTCCTCTTGCAGTACCCTCTTGGCACGGTCCTCACCGCCGTTCGCGGTCTCCGCACCGTTCTCTTTGAGCCCCGCTCCCGTGCCCGCGATGAGATCAACCGCCTCACCAGGCTGGCGCAAAAGGCGCGCCGCGATGGCATCATCTCGCTCGACGCCGAACTCTCCCACATCGCTGACCCGTTCATGCGCCGCGCCCTCATGCTCGCCGTCGATGGCACCGAATCCAGCGAGTTGCGCGCCATCATGCAGCTCGAACTCGACGCCACCGCCGAAGCCGAAGACGAGTTGCCACGCGTCTACGAATCTGCTGGCGGTTTCGCTCCCACCATTGGAATCATCGGCGCCGTGCTTGGCCTCATCCAGGTGATGCAGCACCTCGATAAGATCGACGAAGTCGGCCGAGGCATTGCCGTCGCATTCGTCGCTACTATTTACGGCGTAGGCTTCGCAAACCTTTTTGCACTTCCCATCGCGGGCAAGCTCCGCCATCGTCTCCGCTTCCGCCAGATCCTGCGCGAACTCACTCTCGAAGGCGTCATCTCCATTCTTGAGGGCATCAACCCGCGCATGTTGGAAGCCAAGCTCAACGGATTCCTCCAGCAGGCCGCTGACAAATCCACGCCCGCCGCCCAGCCCTCCGAGGAATCCCGTACCAAATCTCGCGGCCCCTTTGCATCGCGTGGCGCGTCATGAGGCGGCGCAGGCGGCGCGAGGACAATCAGGAGCGCTGGATGGTCTCCTATGCCGATTTCATGACCTTGCTCTTCGCCTTCTTTGTCGTCCTCTACTCATCCTCGCAGGTGGACAAAGCGCGCATGGCGAAGCTCTCCAGTGCCATCACTGCCGGATTCTCCCATCTCGGTGCTGGTGAGGGCCCCGGCGGAGCCATGGTCGTCATCCCATACACCGCGCCCGCGCCGTATGTCTCTCCAGCCAACTCCTCTCAGACCGCAGAGTCCATCCGTTCCAAGCTCGAGCACGGCCTCTCCGAAGAGATCGAGCGACGCACCGTCGCCGTGCGCGAAATTCCTGAAGGCCTCGTCCTCAGTCTGCGCGAGGTCGGATTCTTTGAAAGCGGCTCTGCCAATCTCCGCGCCAGCTCCATGGACACCTTTGACCGCCTCGGCTCCGTCCTTGTCTCCGTGCCCAGCAATCTCCGCATCGAGGGCCATACCGACAACGTTCCCATCCACACGCCTCAGTTCCAGTCCAACTGGGAGCTCTCCACCGCGCGCGCCAGTGAGATCATCCGAATCCTGCTCATCCGCGAACACATCGAGCCGCAACGCCTCTCCGCCGCCGGCTATGCCGAGTACCACCCCGTCGCCGACAACGCCACTGAAGACGGCAGGCGGCTCAACCGCCGCGTTGATATCGTCATCGTCGCGCCTCATGAACACCCAGCGCCGCCTCCAACTCCCGTCCCCCAGCCACTGAAGGACTCTTCTTCTTCAGCCGATTGATTTTTGTCTTCTGCCGCCAGACGCCTGCCGTTTCCCTACTGTGTCTGCTCGCCTCGCTCACCCAGCACACGTACCAGCCGCTCCCTCAAGATCTGTAGCGAAAACGGCTTCTGCAGGTACTCAATCCGCGGCCCCAGATGTCCGTCCTGCAGCAGAACATGCTCCGTGTAGCCAGACATGAATACCACGCGCAACTCCGGACGCCTCTCCACAATCCGCTTCGCCATCTCCTGTCCATTCATTCCTGGCATTACCACGTCGGTCAACAGCAGATCGATAGAGCCCGTATGCCGCCGGCAGGTTTCAATCGCCTCCTCGGGATGCGCGCACGTCAGAACCACGTACCCCGACCGCTCCAGCACTTCGCGCAGTAGATTCCTTACCGTCGGTTCGTCTTCCACCAGCAGAATCGTCTTCATTCTGCCGGTATTCACGGCCATGCCAGGCTCCGTCGCCGCTCGTATCTCTTCCTGCATCCGTCTTCTCCCGTGGTGGTGTGCAACCTGCTGAGACGCAACCGTCAAATGCAGGAATTTGTATTCTTTCGAACTTCTCCGCCTCCGCACGCTTCTTCCCCACCCACGCAGTCGTTTTCCTTTGGGACAAATTTCAAAACGGAACACAATCCCACTCTGGATGCACCCTCTCCTTAACCATTCGTTACACTGCCGCTGGCTCTCTCTCCCCAACCACCGCCCTTCTGGTGCTAAGATTTTTCAAATCCGCATCGCTCGCGAGCCTGTGCTCCCAGCGAATTCTCGTCCCCTTGAGGTTTTGATCGATGACTCGTCTTCGCCATGCTGCGCGAATCCGCCTCGCCATAGCTCCTGCGCTCTTCTTCCTTCTTGCAGCCGCTCCGCTCGCCGCGGCCGCTGCGCCCGGTCAGGAGACCGTCGATCTTCAGGTCGTCACCCGCATCCGCCAGGAAGGCGTTCAGCACACCAAGGTCATGCAGACCCTCTCTGAACTCACCGACCGGATCGGTTCGCGCCTTGCCGGTTCGCAGAATCTCAAGAACGCCAATCTCTTCGTCGAAAAGCAGCTCACCGAGTGGGGACTCTCCAACGCCCACCTCGAAGGCTTTCCCTTCGGCCGCGGCTGGGCCCTGGATTCCATCTCCATCCGCATGACCTCGCCTGACACCGCCGTCCTCTTCGGCTTCCCCAAGGCCTGGACCCCAGCCACCAACGGCGTCCTCAAAGGCGATGTCGTCGCCCTCAAGGTCAAGTCCATCGAAGATCTCGAAAAGTACAAAGGGCTCTTCGCCGGAAAGATCGTCCTCCTCGGCGAGCCGCGCGACCTCAAACCTGAGAGCGAGCCTGCGCTCCATCGCTATGACGATGCCAAGCTCAAGGATCTCGCCGACTTCCCCATCCCCGGCGGCCCTTACAAAGATCCCACCGGCAAGGTCTGGACCCGCGAGGAAATCTCGCAGCGACGCCGTCTAAGCCTCGCCATTGAAAAGTTCCTCCAGGACGAAAAAATCGCAGCCTCCATCGAAGCCAGCCGTGGCGACGAAGGTCTGCTCTTCGTACAGGGCACGCAGAACTTCAAGCCCGGCTCTTCCGATGGTGTCCTCCAGCTCGTCATCGCCGCCGAGCAGTTCAATCGCATCTCGCGCCTCCTCGAACGCAAGGTTCCCGTCACCGTCGAGCTGGACGTGAAATCGCACTTCGAATCGCCCGACAACGGACAGATCTTCAACACCGTCGCCGAGCTTCCCGGCACCGATAAAAAGGATGAGCTCGTCCTCGTCGGCGGCCACCTCGACTCCTGGCACGCCGGCACCGGAGCCACGGACAATGCTGCCGGCGTAGCCGTCGCCATGGAGGCTATTCGCATCCTCAAGGCCCTCGACCTCAAGCCACGCCGCACCGTCCGCGTCGTCCTCTGGGCCGGCGAAGAAGAAGGCCTCATCGGCTCCCAGGCCTACGTCAAGGATCACTTCGGATACCCTGATGTTCCCAAGGACGACACCACTCCCTCGTACATGCGTCAAACGCCATTGCCCGTCATCCTCAAGCCCGGCCAGGAAAAGGTCTCCGCCTACTTCAACCTCGACAACGGCACCGGAAAAATCCGTGGCATCTACGCCCAGGAGAACTCATCCGTCGTCCCCATCTTCGAGAAGTGGGGCGAGCCCTTCCGCGACCTCGGATTCACTACGGTCACCATGCGCAACACCGGCTCCACCGACCATATTTCCTTTGACGCCATCGGCATCCCCGGCTTCCAGTTCATTCAGGATTCCGTCGAGTACGAGACACGCACCCACCACTCCAACATGGACGTCTATGACCGTGCCCAGCGTGACGATCTCATCCAGGCCTCCATCATCATGGCCTCGTTCCTATACAATGCCGCCTCCCGCGACGAGCCACTCCCTCGCAAGCCTCTCTCCGTAGAGGTCAAGTACGAGCAGCCCCCTGCTGCTCCCGCCAAGGACGCAAAGAAAAAGTAGTCTCCACGCACAACGCACACAAAGGGCGGCCATCATCCCGGCCGCCCTTCTTTAATTGCCTAAATTGTCTTTGGTGGTCTTTGACAGGTGGGTGTAGGTGACAGGTGACAGATGACAGGTGACAGGTGGCCCACTCAACGCTCTTTTCGTTGAGTGGGGTTGTTGATTTTGCTCTTGCTCTTGCTCTTGCTCTTGCTCTTGCTCTTGCTCTTGCTCTTGCTCTTGCCTTTGCTCTTGCCTTTGCTCTTGCTCTTGCCTTTGCTCTTGCTCTTGCCTTTGCTCTTGCTCTTGCCTTTGCTCTTGCTCTTGCCTTTGCCTTTGCTCTTGCCTTTGCTCTTGCTCTTGTTGTGAAGTGTCATCCCGAGCGTAGCGAGGGACCCCTGCACCGCTCAAATCTCCCGCGCCGCTCCAGTGGCTTCTCCACCAGCCAATCAACAATAAAGGGTGCCATCCTCTGGCACCCTTTGCCTTCGCTCTTGCTCTTATCTTCCCGTTTTCACCGCCGCCGCCAACTCCTTCAGCAGCCCTTCAGTTTCATCCCACCCAATGCATGCGTCTGTGATGCTCTGCCCATACGTCAGCGCCTTGCCATCCACCAGTTTCTGCGCTCCCGCCACCAGGCTGCTTTCGATCATCAACCCGATGATGCGTTTGTCGCCCCCGGCCACCTGCCCCGCTACATTGCGGCACACCGCGGACTGCTTCGTATGGTCTTTGTGGCTGTTGGCGTGGCTGCAATCGATCATCACCTGCGGCTTCAGCTTGCACTTCACCAGCTTCGCGCAAACCTCCTCCACGGCCTCGGCCGTGTAGTTTACCGTCTTGTTTCCGCCCCTCAGAATCACATGCGTATCCGGATTCCCGTTGGTCACAAAGATCGCCGACTGCCCATACTTCGAGTGTCCCAGGAACGTATGCGGATGCGCCGCCGACAGCATCGCTTCAATCGCAATCTGAACGTCTCCCGACGTCGCGTTCTTGAATCCCACCGGGCATGACAATCCGCTGACCAGCTCGCGATGAATCTGGCTCTCCGTCGTCCGTGCGCCAATTGCGCCCCAACTCACCAGGGCCGCTACGTACTGCGGCGAAATCATGTCGAGAAACTCCGTGCCCGCCGGAACTCCCATCTCCGCCAGCTCCAGCAGCAGCCGCCGCGCCATGCGCAGCCCGTCGTTGATTTTGTAGGAGTTGTCCAGATACGGATCGTTGATCAATCCCTTCCATCCGATCGTGGTGCGCGGCTTCTCGAAATACACACGCATCACCACCACCAGTTCGTTGGAAACCTCTGCGATCACGTTCTTCAGCTTCGTCGCGTATTCGCGCGCCGCCTTCGTGTCGTGAATCGAGCACGGTCCTACCACCACGATCAGCCGCTTGTCGCGCCCTGCCAGAACCTCGCAGATCGCCTGCCGTGTCTCAAACACCGTAGCCGACGCGGCGTCCGTCATCGGCAGCTCTTCCTCAAGAAAAACAGGAGGCAGCACAACCTTCGTCCATTTGATTCTCAGATCATCTGTTTCGTGAAACATAGCCAATGGTCAACACACGCATCGCGCCGCGAATCCTCTTCGCGCCCACTGCGATGCTCACCTTCCTCCGGCCGCTCGACC
>Ga0302275_10007626_pt1 | contig 10052 bp, 6 predicted proteins | sample III_Bog_N2_2_FD_200229 | JGI IMG/M metagenome (GOLD analysis project Ga0302275, IMG submission 200229) | Peat permafrost microbial communities from Stordalen Mire near Abisko, Sweden - III_Bog_N2_2 | ecosystem: Environmental > Terrestrial > Soil > Wetlands > Peat | place: Sweden: Abisko... | reverse complement strand
CCCACTTTCTCCTCTCACCTTGCCCCGTCAGCGCGCAGCGCTGGGCGACGCCCTCCGCTGCAAAAGGGGTCTTCGCCCCGGATTCATTTTTTTCAAAAAGTTCTTGTTAAAGACTTTGGGGCGGCTGTCAACGCGCCGGCGTCGCGCTTGGCGAACGCGCCGCGATGTGCGATATACCGCGCCCATGTTCGACAATCTCGCCGTGGTCCTGTGCCGGCCGAAAACTTCCGAAAACGTGGGCGCCGCCGCCCGGGCCTGCGCCAACATGGGCTGCCAGAGCCTGATCCTGGTCGAGCCCGTGAACTACGATCCCAGGCGGGCCGCTCCCCTGGCCACCGGCAAGGGCGAAGGCGTTCTGGCCGCCGCCCGCCTGGCCGGGAGCCTGCCCGAAGCCCTGGCCGGATTCGAAAAAACCTACGGCACCACGGCCAGGCTCGGCGGCTGGCGCCAAGCCCCGACCACCCCGGACAAGGCCGCCCCGCGCATCGTCTCCCAATTGGGCCGGGGACTGCGCGTCGCCCTGGTCTTCGGCCCCGAACAGGCCGGCCTGACCAACGAGGAAACGTGCGTCCTGGGGTCGCTGCTGACCATTCCCACCGCCCCGGGCGCAAGTTCCCTCAACCTGGCCCAAGCCGTGCTCCTGGTCTTGTACGAATGCTTCCTGGCGTCCGCGAGCCCGGCGGCCCGCGACGAAAAACCGGCAAAACCAGGGACAAACGGCCGCCTGGTCACTCACGCCGAACAGGAAGCCCTCTTCGCCGCCATCCGCGAAACGCTCCTGGCCATCGACTTTCTCAAGGCCGACAACCCGGACTACTGGATGCTTCCGGTGCGGCGCTTCTTCTGCCGGCGCGACATTTCGCGGGGCGAATGCAACATGCTCATGGGCATCTGCCGCCAAATCGGCTGGATCGCCGCACGGCGCGCGTAGCCTCCGGCTCCGTGGCCTCGGCGACGTGAACGGGAGAGAGGGGCAAAGGGACGGCGCCCCGGGTCAGCCGAGGTGTTCCTTGATTTTGTTGCTCAAGGCTTCCTGGCTGAAGGGTTTGGATATGAAGTCCGTGACCCCGGCCTGTTTGGCCAATTGGACCTGGGTGGATTCGGATTCGGTGGTGGCCATGATGATCGGTTTGTTTTCGAATCCGGGATAGCTCCGGGTGCGTTTGGTGAATTCGATGCCGTCCATGACCGGCATGTTCATGTCCACGACGATCAGCTCGAAATTTTCTCCGGACTCGACCAGGTCGAGTCCCTCGCGGCCGTTGCCGGCGGTGAGCACTTCAAATCCCAGGGCCGTGCCCGCGCTGCGGTAGAAGAGCGTCATGGCCTTGGAATCGTCGATGGCCAGCAATCTGCGGGCGTACTCGGTTCTGCCCTCGGCGTAATTTTTCAGTTCCTCGGCGTCGCGCACGGCCCGTTCGCCGCCGATGGCTTCCAGGCGGTCGGCGATGGCGGCGATGATTTCCGGGTCGCCGGTGGCGATGATCTTGTCGATCAGCCCCGAGGCCACGCCCTCGTCGTCGTAGACGGCCTGGAAAAGTCCCGGGGCGTTGGCGGCGGCCAGGGCGGCCAGGAGCCGTTCGGCCTGGGGGCCGCCCTCGGCGATTTTCTGCTTGAGTTTTTCGCTCGCGCCCAAGGCCAGTTTGCCTTCCAGGCCCGTGATCACGCTCATGAGCACCAGCGGGTCTTCCTCGGCCAGGCCGTCGAGCAGGCAGACCAGGGCCTTGAGCGAGGAAATGCGTCCCAGGGCTTCGTATACGGCGAAGCGTACGTTGGGGTGGTCGGCGTCGCCGCGGTCGATGGCCACGACCAGGGCTTCGGAGGCTTTTTTGTCGCCGATGTAGCCCAGGACGTTGGCGGTCATGATCTTGTCGTCGACGTTTCCGGTCTCGAAGATCGGCTCCAGGAAGGGGATGGCTCTCACGCCCACGTCGATGAGCGTTTCGTGGACGATGCGCCTGACGGTGGGGTTTATGTGGTGGATATTGGCCGCGAGGTAGGCCAGGGATTCTTTGTCGCCGAGGGCGCCCACGGCCTCGATGGCCTTCCAGGTCAACAGGTCGCATTCTTCTTCCGGGCTTTTGGCCCCGGCGGCCTCGATCAATTGGCGGAAAGCCGGAAAACTGTCCTTGTCGCCCAGCGCTCCGGCGGTCTCCAGGCAGACCGAGGCGATGACCGGATCGGAATGCTCGAAATGTTTGCGAAATAGCGACAGGGCCGGGGCATAACGCAATTTGCTCAGGGCCGAGAGGTAGTCGAGCAGGCTTTCCGGGTCGGTTTCTTTTTCGGCCAGGGCCATGAGCTCGGCTCCGGCCGGCTGGTATTCGGCCCGGGCCAGCGATTCGCAGCTCAGTTTGCGCACCTTCGGCGAATCCGAAGCCAGCCCCTTGACCGCCTCGGCCGGGGCGGCCAAGAGAAGCGCCTGCAAGGTATTGGTGACGGTGTAATCGACCGAGGTGTCCCCGACCGGCGTGATGAACAGATCAAGAAGTTCCGGTATGGCGAACACGTTCTTGCTCTTCTCGATTTCCATCAGCGCCGAAACCTGATCCAGGAAGAACATCGCCCGGAAATCCTTAAGAAGCGCCATTGATCACTCCATTTAATAATTGAACTTGGCCGAGAAAACCGGCTTGATTCGTATGCTCTTTACCCTCGGGCCCGGGTTTTGACAATACCGCCGGGCAAATCGAATTCACGCGGGAGCCGGACAAGCTCCGGACGAAAGGCCCTGGACCGGCGACGGCCTTTTGGATACCGTGAAGAAATAAGGAGATCGGATCATGGATGGGCATGCCTGGCTTGCGTGGTTTTTGATCGGGATCGGCCTGTTTTTGTCCGAGTTGGCGTTGCCCGGGTTTATTTTGCTTTTTTTCGGCCTGGGGGCGTGGCTGGCGGCGCTGGCCTGTCTGGTCGCAAGTCCCTCGGCCGCCGTCCAGATCGCGATTTTTCTGGCCGCCTCCCTGGTCTCGCTGGCTTTGCTGCGCCGGATTTTCACGCACATCTTTTCCGGACGGGCCAAGCCGGGCGCGGAACCGGGCGACATGGCCCAGGCCTCGGGCCAGACCGCCCTGGTCACCCGCGACATCGCCCCGGGCGCGCCGGGCGAGATCCAGTTCCGGGGCAGTTATTGGCGGGCCGTGGCCGACGAGGCGATCGCCAAGGGCGCCTCGGCGGTCATCGAAGGGTCGGTGCCCGACGAGGCCCTGACCTTCAAGGTCAAGCCCGTCTCCGTATGAATTCGCGGCATTTCGATTCCCCCTTGCATCCCCCCACCCTATTACAATTTTTTGAGGAAGGGTTTCCCCCGGATTCCCTTCTCCAAGGAGGCTTGCCATGGACAGCGCGGTAATCGGGCTGGTGACGTTGTCGGTTTTCGTCATCTTTTTATTCATCAAGACGGCGGTGGTCGTGCCCCAGCGCCAGGAGTTCGTGGTCGAGCGGCTGGGCAAGTTCCACGCCACCCTCGGGGCGGGTTTCCACGTCCTGATTCCGTTTATCGACCGTCTGGCCTACAAGCGGTCGCTCAAGGAAGACGTCATGGAGATCCCTTCCCAGGCGTGCATCACCAAGGACAACGTCTCGGTCGAGGTGGACGCGGTCATCTTCATGCAGGTTCTCGATTCCAAGCTTTCGGCGTACGGGGTGCAGGACTACCGGGCGGCGGCCATCCAACTGGCCCAGACCACCTTGCGCTCGGTCATCGGCAAGATCTCCCTGGATAACGCCTTCGAGGAACGCGAGAACATCAATCGCCATGTGGTCGCGGCCGTGGACGAGGCGGCCCAGAACTGGGGCGTGAAGGTCATGCGCTATGAGATCAAGGACATCAAGCCGCCGACCACGGTCCAGGAAGCCATGATCCAGCAGATGAAGGCCGAGCGCGAAAAGCGCGCCGAGATCGCGCGCAGCGAGGGCGACCGCCAGGCGCGCATCAACCGGGCCGAGGGCGTGCGCCAGGAGGCCATCGCCATTTCCGAGGGCGAGAAGCAGCGCCGCATCAACGAAGCCGAAGGCCGATCCCGGGAAATCGAACTGGTGGCGCGGGCCACGGCCGACGGCCTGAAATTCGTGGCCGAGGCCGTCGGCTCGGGGCCGGGAATGGCGGCGGCCAATCTGCGGGTGGCCGAGCGCTACCTGACGGAGTTCGGCAACCTGGCCAAAAAGGGCAACGCGCTGATCATCCCGGCCAACCTTTCCGACATCGCCGGGATCGTGGCCGCGGCCACCTCGACCTTGTCCGCGGTCAAGGACCGGCCCGCTCCCGAGACCGCCGCCGCGGCCCGGGAAAGCGGCGCTTAGCCCGGCGGGAACCGCCTTCGCGACGATCGTCCGGCGCGGTTGCCAGGGCGGCGGCAATCGGATAATGCATGACATTCGAGAAGGCCGAGACCGGCCCGATTGTATCGCGGCGGCGTGACCGAACCTCGAACCGAGCATCCCGGCACGGCGATCTTTTTCGGAGCGGCGGCAAGAACATCTCGACGCCGATTCGAGAGCATCTCACGAGGACGGCGTATGCGTACGCGAACCGGACATTTGCTTGGAGCCGCAATCATGACCATTCTGCTCGGAAGCGCTCCCCAGGCGGCGTACGGCCAGCCCCCCCAGACACCGCCGGCCGCTCCCAAAGTCACCGTCCTGCCCAACGGGCTGACCGTGCTCGTCCAGGAGGACGACCGCTTTCCCCTGGTGTCGCTTCGGCTTTACGCCCATACCGGCTCGGCGTTTGAGACCCCGGAGACGGCCGGAATCAGCCACCAGCTCGAACACATGGTGTTCAAGAGCACGGCCACGCGGCCCCAAGGCATGTTGGCCAAGGACGCCGAGGCCGCCGGAGGCGAGATCAACGCCGCCACCAGCTTCGACTACACCGTTTACGTGGCCGACATGCCGGCCGAGAAATGGCGCCTCGGCCTGGACATCTTCAAGGACATGATTTTCGACGCCACGCTCGACCCGGACGAACTGGCCAGCGAGCGCAAGGTGGTGCTTTCGGAGATCGACCGGGGCGAGGACGATCCGGACACCCGCCTGTTCAAGACCATCCAGGGCATGGTCTGGCCCGGCACGCCGTACGCCTGGCCGGTGATCGGCTTTCGCGAGACGGTTGCGAATTTCACCAGCGCCGGTCTGCGCGCTTACGTCCAGGAGCATTATCAGCCCCAGTCGCTTTTGCTCGTGGTCTGCGGCCGGGCCACGGCCGACGACGTGGTGGCGGAGGCGAACCGTCTTTTCGGCGGGATGCAAAACGACCGGAGCATTATTGCCCCGGTTCCCTTCGCGGACGCGCACACCCGCCGCGAACCCCGGATCGACCTGGAATACGGCAAATGGGGCAAGGTGTATTTGACCGCCGCCTTTCCCGTGGACGGCATCTTGTCCGGCAAGCTGGCCGGGGTCGAGGTGTTGGCCCAACTGCTCGGCGGGGACAAGACCTCCAAGCTCCACCGCAAGCTCAAATACGAGGACCGGCTGGTCGACGACATCGCGGTTTCCGCCCTGGCCCTGGAGCGCGGCGGCGCGCTGTGCATCGAGGCCACGCTCGATCCGGCCAAGCTCGACGCCTTCTGGGCCACGCTCGCCGCCGAACTGGCCAAACTGAACGCGGCCTCCTTTTCCGACGAGGAGATCGCGCGCGCCAAACTCAACATCGAGGACGGCCTGTTCCAAGCCAAGGAAACCCTCGGCGGCCTGGCCAACAAACTCGGTTTTTTCCAATTCTACGGATTTGGGCCCGAAGGCGAGAAGAACTATCTGTATTCCTTGGGCTGCGTGGACAAATTCTCGCTTGGCGCGTTGATGCGGGATTTCATCCGTCCCGAGCGCGTCAATCTCGCGGTTTTGGCCCCCCGCGACGACGCCGGCAAACCGGCCGTGGCCGCCACCCCGCAGTCGCTTCGGGCCAAGCTCCTGTCGCTGTGGCCGGTCAAGGACGCCGCGGGCGAGGCGGAAACGGCGTCGAGCGCGGCCAAAACCGAGATCCTGGAGCTGGCCCCGGGCCGCAAGCTCGTGCTCATCCCGGACCCCACCCTGCCCTACACCTCGATCAGCCTGTTCTACGCCGGCGGCGACGGCCTGCTGGCCGAAAACCAGCAGGGCCTGGCCGAACTGACCGCGCGCTCCCTCACCCGGGGCGCGGCCGGCAAGTCCCTCTCCCAGATCGAGGATTTCCTTTCCGGCCGGGCGGCCCAACTGGCCGTGTCCTCGGGCCGCGACATCTTCACCCTGGAGACCAAGTTTCCGGTGCACTTCTCAAAGGATGTGCTGAGCCTGATCAAAGACATCCTGGCCAAACCCGCCTTCGCGCCCAAGGAGCTGGACCGGGCCAAGCAAAACCAGATCGCGGCCATCGCCTCCCAGGAAGACCAGCCGCTTTCCCTGGCCTTCCGCAACATGTTCCCGGCTCTTTTCCCGGACGGCCATTACGGCTATTTCCGCTTGGGCCAGCCCGAAACCGTGGCCCGCTTCACGCCCGCCGACGTGACCAGGCTCTGGGCCGGGCAATCGGCCATGCCGTTCGTCATGAGCGTGTGCGGGCAGTACGACCGCGAAAAAATCGTGGCCTTCGCCCGGTCGGTCGCCGGCAAGGGATCAAGCGAAACGTACGCGTTTCGCGCGCCCTCCTGGTCCAAGCAGCGCGAAACGAGCCTGATCCTGCCGGACCGCAACCAGACGCACCTTTTGCTCATCTTCCCGACGTCCGGCTCCGAGGGGCCGGACACGCCCGGACTTTCGCTGCTCAAGTCCGTGCTGGCCGGACAAAGCGGCATCCTTTTCCGCGACTTGCGCGACCGCGACAGCCTGGGCTATTCGGTCACGGCGCTGCTGTGGCAATCGCCCAAGGCGGGATTTTTGGCCTTCTACATCGGCACCACCCTGGACAAGGCCGAGGCGGCCATGGCGGGTTTCCGCGCCACCGTCCAAGGCCTGCGCCGGGACCTTTTGCCCGGGGACGACATCGATCGCGCCAAAAACCTGCTCCGGGGCGATTATTTCCGCGACCGCCAGAGCCTGCGCAGCCGCGGCATGGAGGCCGCCTCGCTGCTTATCCAAGGTTTCCCCATCGACAAGGATTTCTCGGACCTTACGGCCAGCCAGAAAGTCACCGCTCAGGAACTGCGCGCCTTGGCCGTGAAGTACCTGAGCATGGAATCGGCCTACGTCCTGACCATCAAACCATAAACCGGAACGCTTATGCCCTCGAAAATCGCATTGATCGGACGCCCCAACGTGGGCAAGTCCACGCTGTTCAACCGCCTGTGCCGGCGGCGCAAGGCCATCACCCACGACCGCGCCGGAGTGACCCGCGACCGCAAGGAAAGCGTGGCCCGTTTGAACGGCCGCGAGGTCGTGCTCATCGACACCGGCGGCATGCTGCCCGGCTCGCTGGGCGGCATCGAGGCCGAAATCTACGCCCAGGCCAACTTCGCCATCGGCGAGGCGGCCTTGTGCCTCCTGGTCGTCGACGCCCGCGAAGGCTTAAATCCACTCGACGCCGAAGTGGCGAGCCTGCTTCGCTCCCAAGGCAAGGCCACGCTCGTGGCGGTCAACAAGGCCGACGGGGCCGAGCTGCAAGACCGGCTCGCCCCGGATTTCTACGCCCTGGGCTTTCCCCTGGTCGCGGTCTCGGCCGCCCATGGCCTGGGCATCGACGATTTGACCGATCTCATGGTCGAAATGCTGCCCGCGCCGGAAGACACCCCGGACAAGCCGGCGGACGACGTTCCCAGCACCCTGCGCCTGGCCCTGATCGGCCGGCCCAACGCAGGAAAATCCTCGATTTTAAACGCCCTAGCCGGGCAGTCACGGGTTATCGTGAGCCCGGAGGCGGGCACGACCCGCGACGCCGTGGACGCGGCCCTCACCATCGGCGGCAAGCCGGTGGTCTTCGTGGATACGGCCGGAGTGCGGCGCAAAAGCCGCATCGAGGACAGCCTGGAGAAACTCAGCGTCGGCCAGGCCCTGACCAGCGCCAAAAAGGCGGACGTGACCTGCCTGGTCCTGGACGCCCCGGCCGGACTCGCCTCCCAGGACAAAAAACTCATCGATTTCCTGGACCGCGAAAAAGTCCCCTTCCTGGTCCTGGCCAACAAGATCGACCTGGTTCCGAAAAATGAATTGGTCAACTTCAAAAAAGAATTGAGCCAAGCCCTGTCGCTGTGCCAGCACGCCCCGGTGCTCTTCATCTCGGCCCTTGCCGCCACCGGGCTTTCGGCGATCGTGACCAAGGCCGCCTCGCTTCGCGCCGAAGCCCACCGCCGCATCGGCACCGGCGAACTCAACCGCGCCGCCAGGGAGGCGCTGGAAAAGCACCAGGCCCCCATCGTCAAAGGCCGCCGGGCCAAGTTCTACTATCTGACCCAGGCCGACGTAAACCCGCCCACCTTCGTCTTCTTCGTCAACGACCCCGAGCGCGTCACGCCCACCTACGCCCGCTACCTGGAAAACAAACTGCGCTCCATCCTGAACCTGAAACACGCCCCGCTCAAGCTGCTCTTCCGGGGCAGCCACGCCGACCCCGAACAGGCGAAAAAGTAGCGGACGCAAAAAGCCCGCGGCGTCCCGAAAGGCTTCGCCCCGCCGCAACCGCAAGCCGGAAATCGCGGCGGCGCTTGAGCCCAAAGCCAAGCGCCGCCGCGCGGACGGGCCGTGCCGGGTTCTAGCCGCGCTTGATCGCAAACGATGCGAGATAGCCTTCCGGATCGGCCGGATCGAACTCCTTGCCCAGAATGACGTGCTTTTTGTAGACGCTTTCCGGGGCCGTAAATCCCTCGTCGCGCATGACCCGCGCGCAATCGGCCGCCAAAAAGACCTCCTCGGCGATCTTTTTGTAGTCCACCTCGCCCGAGACGTATCCCCAGCGCTTCATCTGGGTCAGTATCCACACGGCCATGGAATTCCAGGGAAAGGGATCGAAGTCGATGCGGTCTGGCACGTTTTGGTCGCCTCCCAGGCCGTCCGGGAACCGGCCGGTGAGCACCTGTTCGAGCACCTCCACCGGTTGGTTGAGGTAGTTGCGCTCGGAGATGGCCAAGGCGATGTCCTTGCGGTTTTTCATGTCCGCCGCGTACATGGTGGCGTCCACGATGGTCTTGAACACCGCCTTGAAGGTATTGGGCATCCGGGTGGCGAATTCCTGGGAACAAGCGAAGGCGCAGCAGGGATGGCCGGGCCAGATATCCTTGGTCAGCTTGAAGATGAAGCCCACGTCCTCGTAGACCGCCCGCTGGTTGAACGGGTCCGGGGCCAGGTAGCCGTCCACGTTTTCCGCTTTGAGATTGGCCACCATCTCCGGCGGTGGAACCACCCGGATTTTGACGTCCTTGTCCGGGTCCACGCCGCCGTCGGCCAGGTAGTAGCGAAGCAGCATGTTGTGCATGGAGTAGTCAAAGGGCACGCACAGGGTGAAGCCCTTCATGTCCTTGGGTTCTTTGACGTCTTTGTGCTTCTTGTGCAGGGTGATGGCCTGGCCGTTGATGTTCTCCACGGCCGGCATGACGAACGGCTGGGCCTGGGCGCCCGCGCCCAGGGTCAGGGCCAACGGCATGGGCGAGAGCATGTGGGCGCAGTCGACCTGCTTGGACACCGCCCAGTCGCGGATCATGGCCCAGCCCGAGGCCTTGACCACTTGCGTCCCCTTGAGTCCGTGTTTTTCATAAAATCCCATTGGTTGGGCCATGATGATCGGGGTGGCGCAGGTGATCGGGATAAAGCCGATCTTGAGATCGGTTTTCTCCAGCGCGCCCGGCTCGTCCTTGGCCCAGGCCTTGGCCGCCTCCAGGGGGAAGACGCCGGCGATGGCGGCCATGGCCCCGGCCGTTCCGGCCAGGCTCATGAAACGGCGTCGGCTCATTTCATTGCCGCCGAAAATGCCGCGCACCACGGCGCTTTCCACGGCCCGGTCGATGATCTCCTCGGCCCCGGCCGCGACGTCCCGGCAGGCCGGTCGCGAGCCGGAACCGTGGGTCAGCTCGGCGCTCGCATCGAAGGGATCATTGAGCCCAGAGCTGGAGCCCATCCGCAAGAGGCTATTTTTCTTACAATGTTCG
>Ga0302275_10007624_pt1 | contig 10054 bp, 10 predicted proteins | sample III_Bog_N2_2_FD_200229 | JGI IMG/M metagenome (GOLD analysis project Ga0302275, IMG submission 200229) | Peat permafrost microbial communities from Stordalen Mire near Abisko, Sweden - III_Bog_N2_2 | ecosystem: Environmental > Terrestrial > Soil > Wetlands > Peat | place: Sweden: Abisko... | reverse complement strand
CCCGGCCGGGATGGCGCTTGCAAAACGAACAACCGTGTCTCCCAAAGCAATGCCGGCGCTCAGTGCCACAGGCGCTAATCCATTCACTTCATCGTAGAAGTAGAACGAATAAGTACCCGCGATAATGCTGCGCGTATTGGTGAGGTTCGTGAAAGACACCGAGCCAAGATCGAGCACGCCACCGGTTGGTGAAACCGACAGACCAAACAGTGGCGCAGGCGGAACATCGGAGTCTGCCGCGAGGGCGCCGGATTGTCCGATGGTCCATCTGGTCAGCGGGGATAACGCGTATGACGCCTCGTCGTCCGCCACGTTGGCCGCACGCGCGGATAACTGAACGGCCGCGCCCATTCGTTCGGGCACCGTGACAGGAAGCGGACTGCTGCTGCCTTTCCCACCGAAGCGCCAGGAGCTTTCGGAAACGGCAAAGAAACTGGTGGCGTCCGGTACCGGCGACCAGGCTTTAGCCACGGTGAAGCTGGAGGCATCGTTGCTCACGACAACCTGCTCTTGTCCGGCACCCGTTCCGCGCGTGATTCTGACGGCGGCGAGATGATACTGATTCGGCGTAAGCTGCAGAGTTGTATTGCCCACCGTTATAGCGGAATGAATCGCGGCCGACGTTTCCGGCAACAACTCCCAACGCCAGTACAGATTGACGTGATCGAATTGCGGATCGGGCGGCAGCACGGTTTGCAGCGCCAGGCCCGTATCCGTGAAGGAAGACTGCGGAGTCTGCGCCGACGCAATCCGCAACAACTGTCCCGGCGAGGTTCCCCGATACGCGTTGAACCCCGACGCGCCCGAAGGCAGCGAGATCCCGTCCAAAACGACTGAATAGGTATTGGTGTCAGCCGCGGTTGTCGCCTGGGTCACAAACGACAAGCCGCTCTCAGCACCGGCGCTGTCCAGCGTGCTGATGGCGTAGTAGTAAGTCAGGCCGCCTGTCAATGTGCCACCGGTATTGCTCACCACGGAAACCATGCCCAGCAAAGGAGCGGGCAGCGTGCCGTTCTGCCCCGAAGGAGCGGTGAAGGAAACACCCAGCTCAACGCTGGCCGATCCATCGCTGCCAATCTGTTCCTGTTCCGTCACGCCAAGCTGCAGATTGCCGTACGCATCCGTAACGGTGCCGATCACGGGCTCGGGCAATCCGGAACTCGTCCCCGTCTGCCAGCCGGTACCGCCAATAATCCCGGTTGCGGTATCCGAGTACCAATCGTCGTCGTGATATTGAGCGTTGATCACGGCCGTCCGGAAGCTCGGCCCTGCTGAGACCTTAAGAATCCGGAACGGCGTGCGGGTCAGATTTTCTTTCGCATAAGTCACCGTAATCAGATCGCCCGGCAGCAGCCCGAGTGCCTTAACGCTGGTCTCAAACTGAATGTAGTGGTTGCCTTCGATACCCCGATTCAGACCCAGCAGCAGCATACGCGAAGCCTGGCTGAAAGTGGATATTCCCACCGCGTCCCAGGTGGCGGGAATTTCCTGCCCGCACAGATCCACGTCGTCTTCATCGACCAGTGACAAGCTGTCCTGCTGGAACTGATTAAAGCTGTCCTGAAACTCTATCGAAAGCCGGTTCGGCGTATCCTGAGCACCCTTGGAAGAAAGCTGCACGCTGGAGCTTCCGTCGCTTTTACGGGCGATGGAAGTCTCATCGAACTCATACGCGGGCCAACCACCGTTGAAAGTGCTTGTGGAGTTGCTGGTTGCCGGCAGCGCCGGTTGCTGCAGCGCGAACGTATTTTCGATACGCGCCTCAAGCGCGCCGCTTGTTCCGAGCGCCACATAAATCCGCGCGCCGTTGCGAATGGACCGGATCAGATCGCCCGCGCTTCGGCTGTCCTTGAGCGCGAAATTGCACTGAAAGCGCGGAATCTGCACGGTACCCCCAACGGGATCGTCGGTTGTGATCAACGCGTCCGCATATGCGGCGGCATTCGCGAAGCTGCCCGTATCGATGTCGTCGAAGGAATATCCGCACCGCATCAACATATCGAGCAGAATCCACGCGGGATTACTCGAAAATTGCGCACCGATAAAGTTCCCGCTGGTATCGGACTGCCACAGTTTCAACCCCTGCACAAGTACCTGAACGGATGGAATACTGGTGCCGTCGCTGATCCTGTTCGGCACAACCACCGAAAGGCACGCCATGCTTCCGAAAGGATCACCCAGCGGGTTCCCGGATGCGTCGGTGAAATTCGGATCCTGCTTGCCGTTGCGTGTTCCCGGGGTGATGATGTTATACCACCCGGTGGACGTCATATTCAGACCGTTAATACCCTGGGGGATCTCGATATCGTTCACAAGAACGGAAAGCACGCCCTCGATCTCCCCCATCCCCAGCAGCACTTCCATGCGCGTCAGATTGCCATCGTTTCTTGAGAAAACGACATCGGGAATATGCCACTGCGTGCCGTAGATCAGCGGCACGAAATCGTTGTATGCTGCTGTATTAGACTGCACCGCGGATAACGAAGAAGTCTTCTGCCCCGCGCCGCGCACGAGAATCGTCGGCGGTACATATTCCAGACCTCCAAACCGGCCCGTAGTTCTGCCGCTCGAATCGATCGTGAACATGCCGCGCTGGACACAGTCGGATCGCGAGTAGGAGCAACTCGTGAACGGTGCGCTTCCGTTCATGTTGCCGCAGCCGTTGGTCTGATCGGGAGAGTAGCCGCAACGGTAAAACTGCGAATACTGGCCTCGCGCCGCGCCGCCATCCACCGCTTCCAGGCGCTGCGCAGCCGTAGTCGGAAAGCGCCACGGGCACATGCGCTCCACGCGTACATTCGGCAGCACCGTGCGCTGCATGGAGATGCGGTTCATCGCGCTCAGCCGGAAACTGGCCTCGGTAATCATGTCGGGCGGATTGATCAGGCCACGAAAGACCACCAGTGGATCCGTCGTGGCCGCACCCGCAATGAGATCCACAAACACCGCCTGAACCGTGAGCGACGATCCCTTGAACCCGATCTCATGCTCGATCTGCGACAACTCGGAGTCCGCGTTGGCTAACTCGAAGGTCAGCTTGGGAACTCCGCCTACCTGATTTTCCGACGCCAGCTGGGCCTCGAAAAGATTATGCCGGAGTACCCGCGGTTCATAGCTGGTGCCGTTCCAGGTAAACGTGCGGCTGCTCCAGTGGCGCGCGCTTCCATCGGCCAGCGTGCAGTCGAAAAAGAACAGCGGCGTATCGGCGCTGAGTTGTTCCTTGGCTGTCAATAGACTTTGCATGATATTTGTTCTTTCCGTTCAGACTCGCGAAATCAACTTAATGCTGCACGATGAAAGTCCGGGGGCCGTGCTGGACACCGTCATTTCATCGCTTCCGAAATATGTCTCGCCGTAAATCCCCAGCGCGGACGTGCTCTGCCGGTACGGCGACGGGAACGGCTGCGCCTCCGCCTGCGCGCCCCAGACGTCAACCGTCTGTCCCGCCGGGATCGCGATCGAGAACGTTGACGACACCGCGCCTGCCATTCCCGTTCCGCTCACGTAAATGCGCGTCCACTGCGGCCCCACCGCTGCAACGCTCTGTGCCGAATCGCGCTGTAGTGTGACGATTCCGGCAGTATTCGCGCGAACCCAGGCGCTGAAGCACGCAACATAATCGCCGGAAATGCCCAGCGATTGCGAAACCTGCAACGTCCCGGTGGTCGCGTTGGCGATCGATGTCGCACGCTGCGTGCCCATCGGGTCGCTGATTCCGGCGGTCTGCGTCAACAAACTCAGCTGCCAGTCGGGCTTTGAGAAGTCCTCACTCCAGCCGAGCAGATTCGCGAGCGGATCGATAAACGTAAACGATCCGTAGCTTCCAAACGAAGCCGTAAACAAATCGTTCAGCGACGCCATTTCCGCGTCGCTCAAATCGGTGTATCGGAGATACCACTCGATCTGCCCACCCGTGGTGTCAGGCACAACAAACTGCTCACCGCTCTCCAGTTCATTCGTGATCGCGCGCCACTTGCGCGTCCGGCGCAGCGGAAACTGCGAAACGGTTCCCTGGCCGATCTGTGGATAGAAGCTCATGCGATTTCCTCGATCTGTACCGTCGTTTGTGCTTTCATTTCGTCGCTCATCCCGGCATCGAAACTTCCGCCGGCCAGGATGCACATACTCGCGACCGCGCCGGTCACGGGGTCGGTAAACGCGAAAGGAGCGCTGCCCTGCTGTTCCACGAACGCGATCACCAGGCCCAGTTCCTGCTCGTCGAGCAGGCTGAGCTGCACAGTCCAGGTGCGCAGCCCCGTGCCCATGACGCGAAAGCGTTGCTGGCTTCCGTCCAGAAAACGGACAGCCTGCGTTTGAAAACTAATCGTCTTACCGAGCGGATACTGCGCCACCGCGCCGGTCCGCAATGTGGGAAAGGTAGCCATAGTCAGAGGTCCGCCACCACGTCGTTAATGGGGTGCATGTTGAGCATTGCGGCGCGCACGGCGCTCGCAATATCGTCGCTGCGGTCCATGAAGGACTGGCTGTCCATCGCGCTAACGTTGACCGTGATCTGCGGCGCGCTGTTCGATGAGCTGCCGCCTCCGCCGGGCTGACCCGATGGCGTCGCAGCGCTTTGCGCGGGCGTTGCGGGAGACTGCGGCTGAGGCACGCCACTCACGGGTACGGCGGCCGGGGGCGTATAGACCGGCAGTTGTGGCTGCGCGGGATTGCCTTCCCCCTGCAGGTTCGTAATCGCGGATGTCATCTGCGAAACGGTCGACGTTGTGGGGCTGTTCGCGCCCAGCACGTTCGTGATCGCGGATGTCAATTGCGACGATGTCTCCTGCGTGGAGGTGGTCTCACCGAGGACATTCGTCATCGTCGATGAGATTTGCGAGAGCGTCGCCTGCGTGGAACTGCTCGCGCCAACCACATTCGTAATGGCCGAAGCGATCTGCGATAAATATCCCAGCGCTCCGTCGGATGAAGCGGCCGCACCATCCCCCGTATCCACATCCGAAGAACTCTCCGCGCGCGGCGCGGCCTCACCCGTGCTCGCGAGCGGCGACGACGACAACGTATCCGCCACAGCCGGCACCGAAGTTGGCCGGTAATTCGATTGCAACTGAGCCACCTGTTGGCCCGCTGTCGACAGCGAACTGGCGGGACTCGTCGCCGCGCTCACCGGCGCTGCCGTCTCACTGGAACCGGCCGGAGCGCTCTGCAGCACTCCGTTAATCGACACCGGCGGAGGCGGAGTATAAATCGGCAGCGCGGCCGGTGTCGAACTGCCACCGAACAGACCCGCAATCCCCGAAATAATCGGCGACAAGAATCCCAGCGCCCCTCCGAACAGATTCGACGCAATGCTCCCCAATGTGCTGCCGGCCGAACCCGAGTGCGACGAAGTATTGCTCTGCAGCGCCTGCGTATTCTCCGTAATGAGATTCGCCTGCTGCTGATACGCGGACTGCAACTGCTGTATCTGCTGTCCCGCCTGGGACAGCGCGCTCGTCAGATCTCCGTTGTCGCTCGACACGCCTACCGACAGGGTTGGCGGATTCGGTATTCCGCGCTGCCGCGACGGCGCTATTGTTTCAATCGTTTCCTCAAGACTGCGATGTGCCACTCCGCTCCTCCTTTTCCATCAAATCCCGTAGAATTAAAAACGCTTCTACCTTTCGAGCCTCTAAATCGAGCGAATCCGGAATCCCAAGCCGGCGCCTTACGAAGAACTCTTCCAGCAGACTCAGACTTTCTCCCGTCACCAGCGACTTCGGACACTCGTCCACATGCATGCGCCTGCGGCCCCACACGATGCGGGGCGCAGCACGTTTTTCCGCAGGAAGAAACCCACACCGGCGTTTCACATCCAGACCATTTCTCCTGCAGCTTTCGCAATCCCACCCGGCCCGGCCGCCCGATTCGGCGCTCGCCAGTTGGAAGTGAAATGCGACGGTCAGTTTTTTCTTTCTTGCTCGTTCAACCCGCACTCGCTCTTGATCGCATTCAGAGCTTCCTGAAATAAATCCTCGGGCCCCTTGTCAATCAACAACTGCGGCGTCGCCGCCTCGCCATCCAGTTCCAGACAGCGAATCTCTTCCAGCCCCCACTCGATGTAGAGACGGTCGAGTTGCGCGCCCAGCAAACTGGCCTCAATGCGGTTCTTCTCTTCTCTGCCCGCATCGAAATATTCCAGGCGCGCCGCCAGATCGCGGACGCGCTTCATCAGTTCCAGCCGGCGTCCGAAAGTCATCCGGGTGATGACAAACTCAACACCCGGCATCTTTTCCGACGCGACGATTTTGTTGCTCTGCCAGACGTTCATATGCGGCTCCTTTTAATGCGCGTCGTCTAACCGAAGGCGATGACGATTTCGTTGTCCATCGTTCCCTGCGCCCGCGAATCTTCGAATTTCCATTGCAGAAGATTCTGCGAATCGTCGAACTCAGGAACAACAGGCACCGCGCTCGGCAGGTAAATCCCGAGGAGTTGCCCGCCCGCCTGCCCCAGTTGGAACATGACTTCCATGGGGGACCGCTGCCGCGCCGCCTGATAGAGCGAAAGCGTCGCGGAGTCATCCCCGCTGAACAGTTCGAACGACATCGAAACCTCGCGCTGTCCGGGCGCGATTCCCTGCGGCAGGCTCGAGCCAAATTCCTTCGCCCGCATATCGATGTTGTTCTTGATCTGCACCGAAGCCGACGAAAGAGTCAGGAACTGGTTCGGAATTACTCCCAGCCAAACCTCTCCCAGATTCCCCGGAACCGGCGAGTACGTGTAGGCCGAGACTGTCGGTTCCGGCGGAAAGGTCGTCGCAAATCCCTGGCCGGCGGTAAACGACGCGCTGTCCACAACGTCCTGCGCTGAGCCCTTGAACTCGAACTCGTGGAAATCGCCGTTGAGTTTAATGGTCGCCTGATCGATCGCGGCGCCCGTAATGACGCGCTGCACCGCTGTCGAAGGATCCCAGTAATCGAACAAGCTGACGCTGGGCAATGCCGACGTCAGACTGTAAGTCGCGGTGGGGCCGATTGGAACACCCGGCACCGGCGCCACGGAGAGCGGCGCATTCAGCACGATCGTCGTCGGGTCGGCCACTGCCGCAACGAAGCGGATTTCTCCTCCGGATACAATTGCCTGCCCGGGGATAAGTCCGTGAGGCGCTCCGAATACAATGCTCGATGTCGTGCCCGAGGCCGGCGTTCCGCCCGCCCACAGATTTCCCGCCGCACCCATGGCAGCCTGAAACAGCGGCCCGTGCGGCGGCAACGTTGTCTGATCCGCCCAGTCGCGCATGTACGTCTTCAGATCGAAACTCGTCTGAGTCCGCATGCCCTGGGGCAGACCCGCCCACGTGCGCGTGCCTGTCTTATCCTTTCGCTGGCTCTTGGCCAACTGTACCTGAGCGGACATATTGACCGCCGGAATCCGGTTAGTCGCCGATATCGCGGCGATTTGCCCATATGCGCTTTCAATCGCGCAGTACCATCGATTTGCGTTTGATGAAATGTATGACATTTTATTTGCTCACCTGTATTTCGAATCCAACCTTCGCCCGCTGCAGAAAATTCTTCCCGCCCCGCGCGATAGGCTCATAGCCAACGTCGTAGCCGCCCGTATAAAAAGCTCCATTGCCCCAGTCGCCCCGCGAGTCGTCAAGCAGTGCGCACACCGCGTCCACACAGGCCTGCGTATTCGTCTCCAGAAGATCGAGACGATCCTGCGAATAGCGCACTTCGACCACAAGGTGCGCTTTCCCGGAAAATTGCCGGAATTTCTCCGTAAGCGAATTGAAAATCTTGTCGCAGTACACCAGCAGCGCCGGATACTGCGCATGCCCTGTCTTCTCGCTGATCTCGACACTCGCGTTCAGCGCGATAATCGATCGGATCCCCGCCGCCGTGATGCTGGAGTCGCTCTGTTCAATCGCGCCCAGCCGCACATTGACGCCGTCCACGGTCGACTGCAGCATCGCGACGACCGTATTCGTAAGTGTTCCGGTTGTTCCCGCCATTTTCGTTTAACCTCTCAGCAGCGTCCGGGCCAGCGGACGCATAAAATCCGGAGTCTGCCCCACGCCTGGCAAGCGGCCCGACGTAACAAACCCCGGTACATAAGTGAAGCTTCCGGATATCGGCAGCGCCACGTTGTTCTGCAGGTACATTGCGCTCAGCGACGATCCCGCGTAAACATTGAATCCGGTAACGTTGGCTGGCGCCGCCCCCGGCGCGCTCACCGTCATCAGATGGTCGTCGGCAATGGCGATCGAAGATGCCACCGACGCCGCGCCTTCCTTGCCGGCCGCATTCAACCAGGCAATGCTCGCGTAGAAAACGCCGCCCTGCTGCGGCCCCGCCACGCTGCCCAGTAATGGCGCCGGAGCCACGTGAACGGGGTCGTTCACGAGTCCCATCCCGCTGGCGAGGTATTTCTCGTACGTCGTTCGCGTCAGCTTCGCATATTCGTCCCACTTGGCCTGATAACGATCGGCCATTTGCGAAAAATACGCGTCGCGATAAAACAGCGAGAGAGACTGCATCGTCTCCCAGCGCTTCAACGTCAGCGTCACGACCACCTGCTCGATCCGCAGCACCGGCCGCCACACCAGATCCATCGACGGCCGCGGACGGTCCAGCCACAGTTGCAGATCCGTCGCAATCTCATCGTGCGCCAGCGCGATCTTCGTCGAAACGTTGATCCCGCAAGTCTGCGCCACATCCAGCAACCCGGAATCCTGGTTCGTAAGATCGTCTATTCCCGCGGCGGGTCCATCCACGAACAGTGCCATGGTCAGTTCCGCTCTCTCGGCTTCTTGAAGTCGCTCGCGGGAATCACCATCACCTGGAGCCGTCGTGCGGCCTCCTCCTGGTCGATTCGCTCCTTGGACTCGCGGTGCATCTCATAAAACTCCACCGCTTCTTCGTCCGTCGCCACGCGCGCTCTTCCTTCGGCAATCAGTCTGGCCGCGATGCCGCGCGTAACTTCGGTTCGCACGCCCGCCTTGCCACCTTCGGAAGTCTTCAGGCTGACCACGACAATGTGCTCGCCGGTCAGTGTTTCCTCGGTTTCCCGAATTCTCGTGTAATAAGACCGTAAATCCATGATTTCCTCTTTTTATCCGTGTAACGATGGGGAGGCGCGCGGCCGGAACCGCGCGCCTCCGGCGTTTGCGACTAGCTGTTCACCTGAACCGCGAAGTTGTTGCGCAGAACGGCGCAGCCGTAGAGCACGTCAACCGTGAACTGCTGCGAGAGCGTGTTCGGCTGATAGCTCATCGTGACGCGCATACCGAAGTTGCCCAGTTCGGCGTATTCGGCAATGGCGCCCGTGCCCGGCAGGGGCTGCGGCAGACGGCGAATCACCAGACCCAAAGCGTCCTTGCAGAACGCGATGTTGTGGGTATTCACCGGGGCCGAACCCGTCTTCTGCACATACTGCGAACGGAATACGAAGAAGTCTTTGATCTTCCCGATAGTCCCGTCCACCAGCGCGCGCAGACCCGCTTCCCCGCAGTTGTGAAACTCGCTGAACCGGGGAATCTGACGCATCGCTGAGTACGTGTTGCTGTCGACCACCAGATACTTCGGCTCGCTCGCGGGCACTCTGGCCTGGAACAACGAAGTCTCCGCCTGATCGAGAATGGCTTCGGTGATCGGCGTTCCCGCCGTACCGAGCGGTGTATTCGCCGTAAAGCCCGCATACAGGTTCATAAGATCGCTCTCGATCTTTTCGGCGATCGCGATGACCGCCGGCTGCATGTAGACCTTCAGCAGGTCCGGCACCGCCAGAACCTTGGTCACGTCCGGAATCTGGAAGGTCGCTTCAGCGTGCGTATTGAGCACTATCTGCGCATTTCCCAGGCTCGGATTCTGCGGCGTTACCGCGCCGCCCTCGGCGATGTTATTGGCCACAAGCTGCGGCGCGATCGGAATGTTTACCGTGTCGCCGGCCTGTGCCAGAGTCGGTTCGTAATCGCGGTTCACGAGGTTCCCCAGTACGAGGTTCCCCACAAGTGCCGGCAGCGCGTCCGCGGCTACCAGTTTCACGATCGCGTTCGCGACATTTGCTGACGTAATAGATGGCATTGTTATCCTTCTTCTCTCTTTCT
>Ga0302275_10007622_pt1 | contig 10054 bp, 8 predicted proteins | sample III_Bog_N2_2_FD_200229 | JGI IMG/M metagenome (GOLD analysis project Ga0302275, IMG submission 200229) | Peat permafrost microbial communities from Stordalen Mire near Abisko, Sweden - III_Bog_N2_2 | ecosystem: Environmental > Terrestrial > Soil > Wetlands > Peat | place: Sweden: Abisko... | reverse complement strand
CCAGCCGCTCCGCCACATCCACCCACTTCTTCGCGGTCCCGAACTCCGCCGCCTGCAGTTCGGGCGTCGGCTGGCACAACCGGACACGAGCAGCCACGCTGTAAAGCGAGACACCGTTCTTATAAGCCGTTCGCCTCAGCGAAGCCAGGTACTGGTTCGAAAAGTCGGGCGGAAACCAATAAACCGTGGTGTCCAGACCCTCCAGGCCGAAATCCGCCACCATGCGAATCACATCTTCATAGCTCAGCTTGTTCGCCTGGAGCTCGTTGCGATATGTGTACGCCACCAGTCCGGGGCGCAGCCGCCCTTTGAATCCGGATTGAGCGCTCACCTGCGATGCCAGACCCAGCGCCGGAATTGCTTTCAGGATGTCTCGCCGCTTCATTTAATTCGCTCCCCGCATCCGCATCAACAACCCGTCCAGCGCGATCGATTTCTGAATATTGCGCCGCAGCAGCGCCGCGATTTCATCCACGGCCTTCACCGCGTTGATAATCCACGCCCGCGACACCCGCCCCGCCAGTGTACCCAGATCGGCGCGTAAATCGAAATTACGAATCGCCGTGCCGCCTTCGTGCAGCACCGTTACATCGCGCAGCAATTCATAAAGCAGCTTCAGGTACAACTCTAGCTTCTCACTCTTGCTTCGGCCCAGGGTTTCCGAAATCGGCAGCCATGAGCCGTAGGTTGCCGCGCCCGCGCCCGTTTTCAAAAGGGCCAGCATGGAAGCGCGGCGCTTCTGGAATAGTTCGATATCGAGCGACGCCGCCACACCGGGGCTGCCCGCCGAGAGCGCGATGCGCCGCTCCGCGTTGTCCAGCTTCCGGGTGCGCGCGAACGCCTCCATATCGTCGTTTGCGAGCGGCGAGAAATTCAGAATCACAGACCGGGACCGGATGGTTGGCAGCAGATCGTAAACGTTCTCCGCAGTCATGATCAGAATCAGATGGTCGGGTGGCTCCTCCAGCGTCTTCAGGAGCGAATTGGCGGAATGCTCCCCGGCGCGGTCGGCCTGGTCGATCAGAAACACGCGCCGCGATCCCTTCAGCGGCTTGAACTGCGCGCGCTCTTTCAGCAAACGCATCTGCGGGATGCCGAGTTGCCGCAGCGGCCCGTCGGGCGGAAACGTGAGGAAATCCGGGTGCGACGAGAATACCAGCGGATCGTCGTTGCGCTTATCGGACGGCAGCTTTTCACGCCCTGCGATCAACGCGGAATTTTCCGGCCGGCTGAGGTCGTCCTGCTCAATTTTTTCGGGCGAATGCAGCAGCCGGGCCGCGAACCGGCGAGCCAGCGTGGCTTTCCCCAGCCCTTCCAGCCCCGCGAACAGCATCGTCTGGGGAATGCGTTCCCGCTCGATCATGCCTTCGAGCGCGATCTGCACGTGCCGGTTCCCGAAATAATTCTCAAACACGCGCGGTCACCGCCTCCCGGATGGCATTCGCCACCTCCGCCACCGGTGCGCGCCCGTCAATTACCTTGAAACGTTCCGGTTCCCGTTCGGCCAGAGCCAGATATCCTCGTCGCACGCGCTCGTGAAAGGCGTGGCTCTCCTCGTCGATACGCGATTCCGAAGAATCGGTCCGCTGGTTCCGCCGCCGCGCGCGCGCCAGGCTGGTTTCCAGATCGATATCGATCAGCACCGTAACATCGGGCTTCAGTCCCTGGCAGGCAATGCGGTCGAGATCGAGAACCACTGACGAATCAAGGCCGCGCCCGCAACCCTGGTAGACCAGGGTCGAATCTGTGAAGCGGTCGCAGAGAACGGTCCTGCCCGCAGCCAGGGCCGGGCGGATCACCTGTTCCACGTTCTGTGCGCGACTGCCGAAATAGAGCAGAAGCTCGGTCCGGGGATGGATCGCGCTGTTGGCGGGATCGAGCAGAATGCGCCGGATCTGTTGACCGATTTCCGTGCCGCCCGGCTCGACGGTCTCCACCACGGGCTGGCCGCTTTCGCGGAGCGTATTGGCGAGGATGCGGAGTTGGGTGGTCTTGCCGCAGCCGTCCATGCCTTCAAATGTGATGAAGCGGCCGGAGGTCATTCGAAATACGATTTTCGCAGACCACCGGCCGTCGCGCCGTGTTCGCAGGTCGCCCCGCTTAGCCCTTTGATCGCGGCGGAAATTTCCGGAACATGTCCGCGACGTCTTTTTCCAGTTTCTTCTCGTTCTTATCCGGTTTGCCCGACAAAGTTTCGCTCGATTTGGCACGCCACAGCAGTTGTTTCGACTGCGTATCGAAGATGTCGACCACAAGCGTCCCCACGGTGGTGGTCTCGGTAGTCGTGGTGGCCTCACCCATGCCCATGCCTCCGAAGCGGCGCCAGCCCCATCCGCCGCCAAAACCGTCGTAGAACGTCTGCAGCGTCTGTTCATTCTTCGTATGGCCGAACGCCGTGATGGAAGCGTCCCCGCCCCCGGGGGAAAGTGTCCAGCCTTTGGCGGACAGTTCGGAATCCACGGCGTGCCTGATGCGGTCCTCCCAAAGCGAGTCCGAAGCCTGCACTTTCAGCCACGAATATGTGTGATATTTTCCGAAATCTGCGGAATGGCTGTAATCGGTTGAGACTGCCGCGGCCAGAATGCAAAGCCCGGCGGTAAAGGGAAGCAAAATGCGAAGAAGCGTATTTTTCATAGGGTCACCGCCGCGTCCTGAAGCAACCCCGCTGCCATCCTCGGTCGAGCGGGGCTCCGAAGCGGGCGGGTTCACTCGTTTTTCGATCCCTGACGGCTAAAGTATTGGCCACAACCCGCCGATAGGACAAGCGTGCGAACTGCGCGATGGTTCAACCGTTTTTGGGCGACGGTGATTACGGTGCTGTGTTTTCTCGCGGTGCGCGGGAGGCCTGTGCCTTACCGGGGAGTTCGCCGCAGCCGGCGCCGGATGCGCGGGAGGACGGCGGCAACAGTAACTCCTCGCGCTCCATTTTTCGCGCCGATACTCGTGGCGTTGCCTGTGGCCCGGCGTCCGCCTCCACGTCCGTATCCGCCCCGCGCGGCTGTTTCATCGGGGCGCTTCGCCCCCGTCGGCACGCCCGGCGTGGTTGCGTAGCGTCGGCGTCGGGGCGGTGCAGGCGCCTCGCGCGAGAATTGAAATGAATTGAAATAAGGTTGAGAATAATCCCTTACGGTCCCACTGAATGCGTGATGGACGCCCTTTATCTTGCCTGGAAGCTCGATGCGACCGATGCCTCCTCCGTTCGCCGTGCACAGGACCGCCTGACATCCGGCGCAGAGCGCAGCCTCTACCGGCTCCGCTGCTGGTCTATCGGTAACGGGGAGGCCCGCGCCCTGCTGTCACCCGCCGCTCCGCTCGAACAGATCGCGCAGGCCATCTGGCAGGACCCCTCTCAGCCAGTGTTCAGCCGCTGGATCGCGGGCAAACGGGCCTTCGCCGCCGCCACACTTGAGATCACCGCCGGCGCGGGGCCGCAGTCCTCTGCGGGCGATTCAACCTCTCTTGCCGCCTTCAGCCCGACATTCTAAGTTGATTCTTCGTTGTGGAACAGGCGTTTTCGCCTGCATTTAATGTGGCATAGACGCTTTTCATACCCCTGCCAGGTCACTCATTCTGCCGCAGGCTCCCGGAGTGAAGCGATATCGGGTCGGCCGCCACATAATAGTGTTACCCCACACTGTTAGGCCCAGGCACCGGGAACGATGGCGGATCTGAAGGCAGTCGAATCGATTTTCATCCAGGCTCTCGCCCATGAAGGCGACCGTCGCCGCCAATACCTGGACTCTGCGTGCGGTGGCGACACCGACCTGCGGCGTGAAATCGAAGAACTGCTGGATGCCGATGGCGACGTAAAAGATCAGTTCGAACGCGCAGTCGCTTCGGCTATGGCATCGACGGCCGACGAGGATCTGGTGAGCCGCCGGTTGGGAGCGTACCGGATCGTCCGGGAGATCGGCCACGGCGGTATGGGCGCGGTGTTCCTCGGAGTCCGGGCCGATGCCGAGTTCGAAAAACAGGTCGCCATCAAAGTGATCAAGCGGGGCATGGATTCCCTCGAATTGCTCCGCCGCTTTCGCCATGAGCGGCAGATCCTGGCGCAGCTGGATCACCCCTACATCGCGCGGCTTCTCGATGGCGGCAAAACGCCGGACGGCCGCCCTTACTTCGTGATGGAGTATGTCGACGGGCAGCCGCTGACCGCCTACTGCGATTCGCACGGGTTCAACACAGAGGCGCGATGCCGCCTGTTCATGAAAGTCTGCGAGGCGGTTTCGTATGCGCACCGCAACCTTGTGGTCCATCGCGACCTGAAGCCCGGCAACATCCTGGTCACGGCGGATGGCTCCCCCAAGCTCCTCGATTTCGGCATCGCGAAACTGCTGGGTTCGGCACCATCCGCGCCGGAAACCGTGGCGCAGATGCGCATGCTGACGCCCGATTACGCGAGCCCCGAACAGGTGCTGGGTCAGCCGGTCACCACGGCCACCGACGTTTATTCGCTGGGCGCGGTGCTGTTTCAGTTGCTGACCGGAACGGCGGCGCACCGGTTTGAAACCCACGACGCCGTCGAACTGATGCGCGTGGTTTGCCAGACGGACCCGGCGCGGCCGAGTACGCGGGCGGACCGTTCGGTCACGACCGATCTGGATGGCGATCTCGACAACATTGTTTTGATGGCGATGCGGCGTGAGCCGGAGCGCCGCTACGCGTCCGTGGATCAGTTTCGCCAGGACATCGAGCGGCATTTCGCGAAACTGCCGGTGCTCGCGCGCGGCGATGGACTGGGGTATCGGGCGTCGCGGTTCGTCCGGCGTCATGCGGTCGCTCTGACGGCCGCTGCCATAGTGATTGCCAGCGTGGCGGGGGGAGTTGTGGTCTCGCTTCAGCAGGCGCGCATTGCCCGCACCGAACGGGCGATCGCCGTGCGGGAGCGGGATCAGGCTGAGCGGCAACGCATGGCCGCGGAGCGGGAGCACGCCAACGCGGAGCGTCAGCGCGCACTGGCTGTGACGGAGCGCGACCACGCGGAAGTGGAGTCGAAGGAAGCGGTGGCGCAGCGCGCGCGCGCCGAGAAGCGCCTGCACGACCTGATCGGCCTGGCTAATAAATCGCTGTTCGACGTGGAAGAAGGGCTTGCCCACCAGCCTGGCGCCACCGACGCGCGCAAACAACTGGTGAAGGCGACGTTAGACTATCTGGATCGTCTGGCAGCGGACGAAACCACGGATCTCGATCTGGCCGAAGCCGTTTCGTCGGGCTATCTGAAGATGGGCGACGTGCTGGGCAGACCGCGCAAGCCGAACCTCGGGGATGCCGCGGGCGCGCTCGAAAGTTATCGCAAAGCGGCTCGGATTATGGAGCAGGTCCGCCGCAACCGGGACGATCTGCACGCGGCGATTCTGTGGACGGAAGCGCAGCAGCGGATTGCTCTCCGTACGCTGGAATCGGCCGATTCGAAAGGCGCGGCCGAGGTGATGCGCGCGCTGAATCGTGAACTCGAACGTCTGCTCCGCCGCTATCCGGAAGACAAAGAGGTGCTGGTGGCGGCGGCGAGTATTTACAGCCTGACGAGCGACGTAGGTGCGATATCGCGGGCTCCGGACGCGTTAAGCTACGCGCAGCGCGCCACAGCCACCTATGAGAAACTGGCGCGCAGCTATCCGGAAGACGATTCGCTTCAGGAAGCGCTGGGGGTAACGTACAGCAGCCTGGCCCTGTCGCTTTCGGGCGCGCGGGATTTGCAGGGCGCGATCGAATACGCCGACAAGAGTCTTACCGTGCGCGAACGGCGCATTCGCGCTCATCCGGACGATGTGCTCGCGAAACGGGATCTGGTGCTCAGTTATGCGCGCGTGGCCGATATGCTCGGCGGGCCGGTGTATACAGGCGGTGCGCGCGACGACGTGAAGGCCGCGGAATATTACGGGAAGGCGGCCGCCCTGGCGGAGAGCAACGTCAAGGCCGATCCCGATAATCAACTGGCTCAGGAGGACTTTGCGATCGTGCTGATGCGGTATGGAGCTTGTACGCCTGTGGCCGCCGATCGTGAGAAGTCGCTGCAGATCCTGCAACGCTCGGCCGCATTGCTCAATGGCCTGCTCGCGAAAACGCCGAAACAGCGGCAGACGCGTTTTAACCGAATCATTAACTGCGAGTATCTGGCGCGGCGTCTGGAAGAACTGGGCCGCTACGGCGAAGCGGCTGAGTCGGCGCGACTCGAAGTGCAGCAGGCGGGTGCACTCCTGCGCGACGATCCGGATTATGTGGTAGCGCGGGCCCGCCTGATGTCGGGCTATGACTACTGGTCGCGCACGCTGGCCGAAGCGGGGCGAGGAGACGACGCCTTAGCGGCGGCGCGGCAGGCGGTCGATGCTGCGGGCCAACTGGCCTCCGCGCCCGGCGCAAACGAAATTACGCTGACCTATCCCGCCGTGGCTTCGGGCAGGCTGGGAGAAATCTACACGATACTGGGACGGCGCCCGGAAGCGCGCGAGGCTTTTGAGCGGGCGCTTGCCGAATGGAAGAACTTGGCCGCAATGCCCGGACATACGTCAGTCGACAAGATGCTGCGCGCGGCCGAGGCTCGTCTCGCATTGTCCGTTTCCGCCCTTACCAAGCCTTGAGATTTGGCGACACGAATGCTACGTGGCTTGTGTGGTCATGAGCGATCCTGACCGCTATTTTGGGAAATACCGAGGTGAATTATGCGCGGAATTACATCTTTCTTAATAACGGCTGCCGTTGGCATCGGCTTGGCGGCCAGCGTTCAGACAACAGAGGCTCAGGTAAGCGTTAACATTGGAGTAGCGCCCGATTGTCCGTATGGTTACTACGATGTCGCGCCCTACGCCTGCGCCCCGGCCGGCTACTATGGGCCGGAGTGGTTTAACGATGGCTTGTTTATCGGCGCCGGCCCGTGGTTTCACGGCGCCGCCGATTTTCATGGGCATGTCAACAACCGCTTCCATCCGGAACACGGCTACAAGGGTCCGATGCCTAAGGCAGGCGAGAAAGCGGAGCTGGCCCGGCGAGTAGATGGCGCGAATTTCAGAGGGAATGAAATGCGCGACGGGCGCGGCCACGTTGTTAAGGGGAAACGTTAAATCGGATCGATTGTCAGAATCTCACTCCGGCCCGGATTCTCCGAGGGGGTGAGGTTTGCGACGATGGCGGCGAGTCGGGGTCGGGGGAAAGTCAAGGCAACGGATGTGGTCTTCGAGTCGGCGCGCCGAAGCCCTTCTCGCCCCGCGGCGGCCCCCATGCGCTTTCGGGGAAAGGCTCACCGCCATCGACCACAGCATCCGGATGTGTGAACTGATTCGAACCCTGGAGAGGCCACACGGGACACGTAAACACCGTGTTTTCGCACGGAACCCGTTTTCGCCGAAGATCAGACGCTGCTCGCGGCAATCAGGCACGCCGGTTTCACGCTCAATGGACTGCGGAACCGCGACCCGCGGCGCGTGCTCGAGTCTACAAAAACGGTCTGTCTCCGCGCCTAAGCAGAAACGCCAATCCGCTGCGGTTGGACGAAAGCTGAGGATGTTACGAGCCGTTTCATAGCCACCACTACGCTACAAGCGATGCAAACGTTATGCACCGGCCCCGAAGTCGTAGAGTCCTCAGCAGCATATTACGTTAGAATAACGATTTCGAAGCGTAAAGAACCGAACGGAGAGCTGTTATCCTCACCTACGCGATCGGATTCATTCAGAACGTCCAGCTGATCTGCTTCGCCGTAGTCCTGAGCTTGATGGCATTGCAGAACCGGGAGAATATCAGCCTTCGCTGGCTGGCGCTCGGTTATGTGTCCGGTCTGGTCGGCGGGATTCTCGACCTTGGTTCCCGCTGGCTTCCGGTCTGGCTCTCCCTCGGATTCGGCATGGCGGCCGCGCCCGTGGGCTACGCCTGTTTCCATGCCTGCACCGTCCAGTTCGTACGGAAAGGCTGGCGTACGCGCTGGATTTCGGTCGTCATGCTGGGCGCCGCGCTGCCCTTTTTCATCGTCTGGTGTCATCGCGACGGCCTTTCGAAGAGCGCAACTCTGGCCGATTTCGTTCTCGCGGTACAGACGCTGCTGACCGTGATCGTGATCCTGAGCTCGTCCGACGGCGAAACACGGTGGCCCCGCCGTACGATCGGCGCATTTCTGGCCGTCTACTCCGCGGTTGAATTCTTCCGCGTTGCCATCTTTTTCAAGACGGGCCGCATGCCCGCCGACGTCTTCCCACCGATTGAAATCGCGAGCGGCATTGTATATGTGGTCTCCTGTTCGGTGCTTCCGCTGGCGTTCATCTGGATGATGAATGCGCGTCTGCTTTCGCACCTGAACCGACAGGCGCTGATCGATCCGCTCACCGAACTTCTCAATCGGCGCGGGATCGAGAACGCGGGCGCAGAAGAGCTTCAAAAATATCGTACTTCGGGGCGCGAATTCGCGGTGGCGCTGGTCGATATCGATCACTTCAAGTCTGTCAACGACCGCTTCGGCCACGCTTGCGGCGATCAGGCGCTGCGCAGCATGGCTGCCTTCCTGAAGGCCGCGATTCGACCGGCCGACCTTTCGGGCCGCATCGGCGGCGAGGAGTTTGTCATCGTGCTGCCCGGCGTGGTTGCCCATGAAGCGCGTTTCCTCGTCGAACACTTACGGACGGGGTTCCGAGAGCATGTCATGGAGCTTTCCGGTGGGAACATTCAACTTACCGCGAGCTTCGGAATTGCCGTCACACGGGGGCGCCGGGAACTCGACTGGGAAACCCTCATGCGCGAAGCCGACTCGGCTCTCTACGCCGCCAAGAGCGCAGGCCGGAACGCCACGCGAGTGCATGAAACCGCCTTAGCGGGCGCGCACCGCGAGTCTTAATATCGCGCATCTGCCAGAATCGGGGCATGCCCGTGCTTATGCCCGCCATATTTTTCGGTCACGGTAACCCGATGAACGCCCTGCTCACCAATTCCTACACAGAAGCGTGGCGGCGTATGGGCGAGCTAGTTCCGAAACCCAAAGCTGTTCTTGCGATTTCGGCCCACTGGTTCGTGGCCGGTACCGGCGTTACGGTCTCCACCGCCCCGCGAACCATTCACGATTTCGGCGGATTCCCGCGCGAGTTGTACAGTGTCCGCTACCCGGCTCCGGGGGACCCGCATCTGGCCCGCCGCGTTCAGCAACTGCTTGCGCCATTACCAGTGGCGCTGGACGACTCCTGGGGGCTCGACCATGGCACGTGGTCCGTTCTCCGCCATGTTTATCCCGAGGCCGATGTTCCCGTGGTTCAGCTCAGTATCGACGAGAGCCAGCCTGCCGCGTTCCATTTCGAAGTCGGGCGGCGGCTTGCGCAGCTACGCGAAGAGGGCGTACTGATTGCGGGCAGCGGCAACCTGGTGCACAATCTCCACGCTTATGCCTGGGGTCGGCATCTTCCGGACCCTTACGACTGGGCGGTGCGGTTTGAAAGGGAAGCGCGGGGACTGCTGATTTCGGGCGAGACGGCTCCGCTGATTGCGTATGAGCGCCTGGGGCGGGAGGCACTCCTTGCCGTCCCGACGCCGGATCATTATCTGCCGTTGTTGTACGCGATCGGAACGCGGCAAAATACGGATGGGGTGACGTTTCCGGTGGAGGGTGTGGACGGAGGGTCGATTTCGATGCTGACGGTGCAGGTGGGGTAGGGCGGGGCCGAACGACTGTCGATGAAGAATACAATTCCGCCGGGCGGCGCGCAGCGGGTGGCCGGTAGTTGGTGCCCGGGGCGGGAATTGAACCCGCACTCCCGTTGCCGGAAAACGGATTTTAAGTCCGTTGCGTCTGCCGATTTCGCCACCCGGGCACATTTAAAACAAACAACTTAAGAAGCTACTGCTACATCGCCCCCGGTCACTGTGGGGGAATTTGTGGGGAGTCGGCGCAAGTTCATCGCCGTCATCCGTTCATACGCTAATTCAAGCGCTTCCGGTGACGGATGAACGTACCGCTGAGAAACCGTTACCGTCGAATGCCCCATTAGTCGCATTATAGTGAACGCATCCGCCCCGGACTCTCCGAGCCGCGTTCCGAAGGTGTGCCGCAACGAATGCAGCACGAAGTCCGCAGGCATTT
>Ga0302275_10007613_pt1 | contig 10058 bp, 6 predicted proteins | sample III_Bog_N2_2_FD_200229 | JGI IMG/M metagenome (GOLD analysis project Ga0302275, IMG submission 200229) | Peat permafrost microbial communities from Stordalen Mire near Abisko, Sweden - III_Bog_N2_2 | ecosystem: Environmental > Terrestrial > Soil > Wetlands > Peat | place: Sweden: Abisko... | reverse complement strand
GTGGGTCGTCCTGCTCGCGTTCCTCCGGCTCACCACTCGACCAGGGTTGTTCCGGCACCCCCTTGCCGTGGATACAGCTCTCGATCTGGTGGCGTCCTGGCTGGATCAGCCGTCCGGAATTATCGTCCATCCCGGTCCGCGCCACTTTCCCGTTCTCCGCGAATTGCTCGTGCCCCTGGGCACAGGCGGAAACCTGACATCAGACGCGCACCTGGCCGCCTTAGCCATCGAGCACCGGGCTGAACTCTGTTCTGCCGATAACGACTTTGCGAGATTCAAGGGCCTGAAGTGGCGGAACCCTCTGTCCTGAGTCCGGTACTCTCGAACTGTGAACAGAAGTTCGCAAGCTGCGGGCTCCCCGAGAAAGACCCTTCCAACAAGCTCCTCCTGTGCAAGTTATTGATCTAAAAGCGCTGCTGCTCGTTGTTTTTTCCGCACGGGCGCCACGTGACCGGGCGAGGGCGTTCCGTCCAGCGAACTGCGCCCTCGTTCACCTTTACTAACGTTAGACCAAGCCCGCTGGAATCGCTGTGGCCACGCGATCCGCGCCCTCGATTCGCCGCTATCGAAAGGTCGTGGTGCGGGATGTCAAGCAAGTTGATCGGGTCCCTAGGCGGTTCAGACCCAGCATAGGCGATCCGACGTTCGACTTGGTGAACTGCTTCCTCAGGGCACAGCGGCGGCGGTTGCCTGAGCAGTCGTTGGCAAAGGACCGAAAATGGCGGCAGGGCTACCCAGTTACCTCGCGAAGAGCATCTTCGCGATCGTTCGCCGGGCGGAAGCCCGGCGCGAAGCGAATACAAGCTGTCAATCTGACATTCGGGCTAACCCCGGCAGTGTCAGGGCAACGGAATTACAGGATCTGGAAGTACGGGTTCGTCGCGCCCCGGAAGGTGCAGCATTGCGGGGACTAAGGCGAGGCTGTCCTGCGGCTTTTCGACATTGAGTCCGGGCGACGGGATTCCGGCGCCCGCCGACTCTACAGACACTTGCTACTCAGACCACCGTGAATACATAATGCAATGTGCTGCTGGAAACGGATCTCGGTTCCATCGCACTCACACGGATGGTCGGAACCACAATCTCGCATTACGAAGTCCTCGACAAGTTGGGCGAGGGCGGGATGGGCGTCGTTTATAAAGCGCGCGACACCCAGCTGGGCCGATTTGTGGCCATAAAGGTTTTGTTGCCCTCGCCTGGCGAATCCTCCGACCGGCAGGCCCGCTTCATCCAGGAAGCCCGCGCAGCGTCATCGCTCAACCATCCGAGCATTATCACGATCCACGATATTGTCGAATCGCGCGATGGCGAGTGCATCGTGATGGAATTCGTGCGCGGCCACACGCTGGCCGATTCCCTGTCCAGCGGACGGATCCCCACAGTCGACTGCCTCAAGCTGGCGATGCAGATTGCCGACGCTTTGGCCGCCGCGCACAGCATCGGCATCGTACACCGCGATCTGAAGCCGGCCAACGTCATGATTACGCCAGAAGGCTTGGCGAAGGTGCTCGACTTCGGCCTCGCCAAACTAGCTTTAGGTGAGGGTGCGCTCGATTTTCAGGATTCGACTGACGTCACGATGTCGATCCATCTGCCAAATGGCCGGCCCAGGACGGCGGAAGGCGCCATCATCGGCACGGTCGCTTACATGTCGCCGGAACAGGCCGAAGGGCGGCGCGTCGATTCGCGCTCCGACATTTTTTCTTTCGGCTCGCTGCTTTATGAAATGCTGACGGGCGAGCGCGCTTTTCAGGGAAAATCCGGCCTTGAAATTCTGGCCGCTGTCCTGCGCGACATGCCGCGCGGCCTCGACCACCCTGGCCCCGATACGCCCCCGGAACTGCAGGAGATCGTGCTGCGCTGCCTGCGCAAAGATCCCGATCAACGCTACCAGTCGATGACTGATGTCAAGACGGCGCTGGAGCAGATTTATTTCGCCTCGCGTTCGGGCCTCATGACGGCGGCGTCCGGCGTCTGGCGAAGGCCCGCCCAGGCGAAGGCCACTCCCTCGATCGCCGTGCTTCCCTTTCTGAATCTCAGTTCTGACAAGGAAAACGAGTATTTCAGCGACGGCCTGGCCGAAGAGGTAATTAATGCGCTCACGCGCGTTCCCAATCTGAGGGTCACGGCGCGCACCTCGGCCTTCGCATTCCGCGGCGCCAGCCAGGATGTGAAGCAGATTGGCGACGCGCTGAACGTGGCCAGCGTCCTCGAAGGCAGCGTGCGCAAGGCGGGTAACCGTGTCCGCATCAACGTGCAGCTGGTCTGCGTCGCGGACGGCAACAGTCTCTGGGCGGAGCGGTTCGACCGGGAGATGACGGACGTGTTCGAGATCCAGGATGAGATCTCGCAGAACATCGTCGGAAAGCTCAAGGTGCGGCTGACCAGCCAGAGCGGCTCCGATCAGGGCAACCTCGCGCCCCTCGCGGTCAAACGCTACACCGAAAACCTGGAAGCGTACAACCTGTATCTGAAGGGCCGGTTCGAGCTCTATAAGATGACGCTGGAGGGTCTCGAAAGCAGCCGGCGCCTGTTCGAAGAAGCCATCCGGCTGGACCCCAACTATGCGCTCGCGCACGACGGTCTGGCGCAGTGCTGGTACAACCAGGGCTTTCTCGGGTTCGTCGCGCCGAAGGAGGCGATGCCGAAGGCGAAGGCGTCGGTGCGACGTACCATCGAACTGGATGAAAGCATTGCCGAAGCGCACGCCACGCTCGGCGTGGTACTCGCGCTTTACGACTGGGACTGGCCGGGTGCGGAACGGGAATTGCTTCGCTCCATCGAACTGAACGGCTCGTCGCCCGTTTCGCGCGATCTGTACGCCTTCTACTTCCTGCGCCCGGTCGGCCGGATCGGGGAAGCCATCGCCGAAGTGCAGAACGCGCTCTCGCTCGACCCGCTTTCGATCCTCTTCCGCGTTCATCTGGGGTTCCTTTATTCCCTGCAGGGCGAATACAACCATTCGATTGCGCAGTTCCGCAAAGTGCTGGAGATGAACCCGCAGTACTACCTCGCGCACGCCATGATGGGTCCGGTTTATTCGTACGTCGGCAATTTCGACGAAGCGTTGGCGTGCTATTCGAGGGCACGGGTGGCGGATGCCGACAGCAAGTTTGTCGATTCCCTTGAGGCGATGACTTTGGCTCTCGCGGGCAGGCGCTCCGAGGCAACGGCGATGCTCGATACGATTTCACGGCGTGCTCTGGGCCACTATATTTCTCCCGTAAGCATCGCGTATATCTGCACGGCGCTGGGGGACAAAGACCGCGCTTTCGAAAACCTGGACCGCGCGATTTTCGACCGCGATCCCAATGTTGTGGGCTTGAAATCGAATCCGATTTTCGAAAACCTGCGGGCGGACGAACGTTACCATGCTCTAATCAGAAAGCTGCAACTTGACGCCTGACGACGTGTTCGGATTGTAAGGACGGAAACCGTATCACTGTACGATTCGTCTCAGAACTCAGAGTCTTATGTCGTTACGGTCTTCGCGTTTGAGCGTTCTTTTGAAATTTTTAGTCTTATTTATCTGTGCGATTGCCTTCGCGCAGAATTCCGGTCGCGTTACGCTTACCGGCCACATGCATCCCGCCGCAATCGCGGCGAACGATCTGGGCCGTGTGGATGCGTCCCTGACGCTGCAGCACGTTGAGATTTTCCTGAAAGCCAGCACCGCCCGGCAGGCCGATCTGACCTCGTTTCTGGCGCAGCAGCAGGACCCCAACTCACCGAACTTCCATAAATGGCTCACGCCGGAGCAGTACGCCGACCGCTTTGGTGCGTCGCAGCAGGATGCGGCCAACGTGGCGGCCTGGCTGAAAGGCCAGAACATGACGGCCATCGAGGTGGCGCGAGGGCGCAATTCCATTTCCTTCACGGGCAATGTGCGGCAGATCGAGAGCGCGTTCGGCACGGAGATCCACAATTACCGGGTAAACGGCGAGACTCATTTCGCAAATGCAAACGAACCTTCGGTGCCGTCGAATATCGGTGGTCTGGTGATGGGGATTCACGGGCTGAACGATTTCCGGATGAAGCCATTCGTACATCTGAAGGGCGCGTTGCCGAAGGCGAACTATACGTCGGGCGCGAGCGGCAATATCTATATCGCGCCGGACGATCTGGCGACAATCTACGACGTCAAACCGCTGCTCAACAGCGGCATCAACGGCAAGGGACTGACCATTGCGGTGGCGGGCCAGACGGATATCATCCTGTCGGATATCGAAACGTACCGGGCTTTTTTCAATCTGCCCGCGATGGACCCGACGGTGCTCCTGATACCCAACTCGAAAGACCCGGGCGTTTCGAGCGGCGATCTGGTGGAAGCGGATCTCGATATCGAACTCGCCGGCGCCATGGCTCCCAACGCGACTATCCTGTTTGTGAATTCGAACGACGTGGAGCAGTCTGCTTTCTACGCCATCGATAACAACCTGGCGCCGGTACTCAGTATGAGTTATGGCCTGTGCGAAGCGCAGTCGGGTAATTCGGATCTGACGATGCAGCGGACCATGGCCCAGCAGGCCAATGCCCAGGGAATGACTTGGATTGCGGCGTCCGGTGACAGCGGCGCGGCGGACTGCTACTCCGGGACGGGCAAGGGGAACACCAATGCGGGCGCCGCAGTAGACGCGCCGGCGAGCATCCCTGAAGTCACCGGCATGGGCGGTACCGAATTCAACGAAGGCAGCGGCAGTTACTGGGCTGCGGCGAACGATGCCAACCACGCCTCGGCTCTCTCGTATATTCCGGAGATGGTCTGGAACGACAGCCTGCTCGATGGATCGCCCTCGGCTTCGGGCGGCGGAGCGAGCAGCTTTTACCCCAAGCCCGCATGGCAGGCGGGATCGGGCGTCCCGGCCGATAGTGCGCGCGACGTGCCCGATCTTTCGTTACCCGCGTCCGCGGATCATGAGGGAGTACTGATCTACTCGAGCGGCAACCTGGAGTTGGTGGGCGGAACTTCGTGCGCCGCTCCGGCATTCGCGGGCATGGTGACTTTGTTGAACCAATATCTGGTCAACACCGGATTCCAGAAGACTGCCGCGCTGGGCAACATCAATCCCCGGCTTTATGCGCTCGCCACATCGGCGGGTGTTTTTCACGACATTACCGTGGGCAACAACACGGTGAATGGCTGCGTGGGGGTGCGGTCGTGCACGGAAGGAACGGTCGGTTTTAATGCCGGGCCTGGGTACGATCAGGCGAGCGGTCTGGGGTCGGTGGATCTTTTCAACCTTGCGACGGCGTGGCCGCAGACCGGGACCGTCACGAAAACCGCAATCTCCATGGCTCTGACGTCCGGCACCACGACTCTTTTATCCACGGCTTCGGTATCGCTGCTGGCGGTGCTTGCGCCACCCAACTCCGGCACGCCGACCGGAACGGTGACGTTCTATTCGGGCGGGGTTTCGATCGGGTCGACTACCGTGGCGGGCAAAGCCGCTTCACTCACTGTGCGGGGATCGCAACTGCCGTTGGGTTTGGCATCCGTCTCCGCTGAATATTCAGGGGACACGGTTTATACCGCGGCGTCCGCCACCCTGGACCTCACCGTCCAATGCACGACGCAGATGTGTATTGCCGGCGTGACCAACGCTGCCTCGTACAAACAGGCCTTTTCTCCTGGCACGATCATCGCCGTGTTCGGTACGCTGCTGGCGGGAAGCACACAAAGCGCTCCAGTCGTGCCGCTGCCCACCACGCTGGGCGGAGCGACCGTGAACATCAACGGGACCCCGGCGCCGCTCTACTTCGTTTCGCCGGGACAGATTAACGTGCAGATCCCGTACACGGTTTTGTCGAGCACTGTCGTGCCGCTGTCGGTCACGTTCAACGGACAAACCGTTACGACGGAAATCGCCGTCTCGACGGCGTCACCCGGGATCTTTGTCGATTCGACCGGGGCACCCGCCGGCGCGCAGACGGCGAAACGCGGCCAGACCATTGCGCTTTACGTCACCGGCGCGGGCACGGTTTCGCCCGTCGTCGCCTCGGGATCGACGCCGTTAGTCAACACAACGCCTGCACCCACGCAGCCGGTCGTAATATCCGTGGGAGGCGTACAGGCATCAACGGCCTACGCGTATCTCGGAGTACCCGCCTGGGCGATCGGCCTGATTCAGATTAATTTCACGATCCCAACCGGCACGCCGCTTGGCTCGCAACCGGTTCTCGTCATGATCAACGGCACCACAAGCGCGGCCGCCAATATTCTGGTGACGAATTAGCGCTGCGCAGCGGGGGCGACCTTTCCGCTCAGTCCCGATGTCGGCCCATTGCTTCCGGATTCACAACATTAATCGGCGCGCCTCCGCTGTAGGCGGCGATCTGGTCGAAAATGTCGGAAAACTGAAGCTCGTATTCCTCGCGCGTCACATAGCCGATGTGTGGCGTGCAGACGACATGGGGAATCCCGAAAAGCGGATCTTGTGCATCGAGGACCGGTTCCTGCTCATAGACGTCAACAGCGGCCATACCCGGACGTCCGGCCTGCAAAGCGCCAATGAGCGCTCCGGGTTCGACCAGCGGCGCGCGGCTGGTATTTACGATCAGGGCGGTCGGTTTCATCAGGGCCAGATCGCTCGCGGTCACGATTCCACGCGTTGCGGCGACGAGGCGCAGGTGCAGCGAGACGATATCGCAATCGCGGAAAAACGCGTCTTTGCTATCGGCCGTGGCGTAGCCATCCGACTGAGCGCGCGCCCGCGAGGCTTCGCCCGACCACACAAGCACCTTCATTCCGAAAGCCACTCCATAACCCGCTACGACGGCTCCGATCCGGCCATAGCCGAAAATCCCCAGCGTTTTTCCCCGGAGAGTGTGGCCCACGCCGACTTGCCATTTGCCCTGCTGCAGCGCGGCCATTTGTTGGGAAATCTGGCGCATGGCGGAAAGGATCAGTCCCCACGTGAGTTCCGCGGTTGCATAGGACGGCGTGCCGGCGTGCAGGTTTGACGACACGATTACGCCGTTACGCGTGCAGGCGGCAATGTCGATGTGCGGGTAAACGCTGCGCTGGCTGATGAGTTTCAGTTTCGGCAGGCGATCGAGCAGCGCTGCTCCGATTTTTGTTCTTTCGCGGATCAGGACCAGGGCTTCGGTATCCCGGAGCCGTGCGGATAAAGTGTCAAGGCCGTCGGTGTGGTCGTTCCAGATTTCGACTTCGTGGCCATCGAGCTTTCGAAAGCAGGGCAGCCCGCGCAGGGTGTCGTGATAATCGTCGAGAATCGAAATTTTCATGGCCGTTCAGGCGTTCAGGCGTTCCGAATCTCGCGCCGGCTGAGAAGGGCGAACCCGGAAGGAGTGACTCCGATCACGGTGCGGCCGTTTACCTTTTCGCGCGAGATCAGGCCGCGGTCGTTCGCATCTTCCCATACGGGGAGCCTGGGGCAGGAGGTGCGCCACGCATCCATCACTTCCTCGTAGGTTCTGTCGCGGATGGTGAGCCAGTCAAGCAGGTCGAGGATGAGCGCTTCGACGGTGTCGGTCATGCACAGATATTTTACGGCGGTGCGTGCGGGTTACCCCTGCGCGGCTTCGTAGGCGCGCTGCAACGCCGTTACGCCCGTACCCAATTCCACCGGGTACCGGTTCGCGCGCAGGATCAGTTCCAGCCCGGCGATGATGCCGAACATATCGGTAATGTCGAAATAGCCGAGGTGCGCGAGCCGGAACAACTGGCCCTGCATGCTGCCCTGGCCGTTGGTAATGATGGTTCCGAAGCGCTGTTGAAAGCCTTTGATGATCACTCCGGAATCGAGACCAGCCGGGGCTTTTACAGCGGTGAGGGAACTGGCGGGCCGCTTCGCGAAGAGTTCCAGCCCCATGGCGGTGCACGCTTCGCGTGTCGCGCGCGCCAGAAAACGCGCGTTCGCGACGACATTCTCCATCCCGATACTTTTGATGTATTTCAGCGCTTCGCCAAGCGCCAGGATGATCGAAATCGCGGGCGTCCAGCTGGATTCGCCCCCGTCACCGCTCTTCTTTTCCTTCTTCAGATTGAAGTAATAGTGCGGCAGAGTGGCGGTTTCGCCGTGCTTCCAGGCTTTGGGACTTACCGACATGAAGGCGAGACCTGGCGGGATCATGAACGCCTTCTGCGACCCGCCGACCACGATATCGAGGCCCCATCCATCGATATCGAGCGGCATGGTGCCGAGGCCAGTGATCGCATCCACAACGAAAATGGCATCGGTGTTTTTCACGAGCGCGGCCATGGCCTGGACGTCGTGCTCGGCGCCGGTGGAGCTTTCGGAAGCCTGGACAAACACACCTTTAGTGGCGGGCTCAGCCTTCAGCGCGGCCTCGACGCGATCCGGCGTGACGACATCGCCGTAGTCGGCTTTGAGAATCGTGGCGTCGAGCCCGTAGGCGCGGACGATTTCGACCCAGCGCTCACCAAAGACTCCGGCGGTGCAGACAATGACCTTGTCGCCTTTTGAGAACAGATTCGAGACGGAGGCGTCGAGCGCTCCGGTGCCGGAGGCGCTGAAGCAGAGGACGTCGTTCCGGGTGCCGAAGACTTCTTTCAGATCGGCGAGAACACCTTTGTAAAGGGCGCGGAATTCGGGCGTGCGGTGATGGATATCCGCCGCCATCATGGCGTGCAGGGCAGGCGGATAGAGCGGCGTTGGGCCGGGCGTAAGCAGACGCTGCTTGCGGATGTACATGGTAGGAAGTTTCAGAATAGCAATTTTGGGGGACCGCAACAGGAGCTATACTCAAGAGCGATGGCAACCGTAACCGATATCGGCAGCCTGATATCACGGCGGGAGAGCATTCGGGGTGGACGTCCGTGTATTGCCGGGTCCGGCATCTCGGTTCGTCGCATCGCCCGGTGGTACAACATGGGCTTCACTCCGGAAGAGATCGCGGGAAAAATCGGCCATATCTCGCGGGCGCAGGTGCATGCCGCGCTCGCCTACTACCACGCGAACCGGGTGGAGATCGATAGCGACCTGGAATCCGAGGCAAGTGAAGCGGATGCACTCGAAGAACTGCATCGGCGCTGATCTCCCTTGCTGAGCCGGATCGGGATTTATATCGACGAGGATGCGATGGACAGCGACCTTGTGGCCGCCCTTCGAGTTCGTGATATTCCCGTCATAACAGTGCGAGACGCCGATCGGGTTGAAAGGCCGGACGACGAGCAATTAGCGTTTGCGAGCCAATGCGGATGCACTCTTTACACTTTCAACGTTGCCGACTTTTACAGGCTGCATTGTATCTGGATGAGCGCCGGACGAGACCACGGCGGAATCATTCTGGCGCAGCAACAACGATTCTCAGTCGGCGAACAGGCGCGTCGTATATTACGTCTGCGTGCGGCCACAACTCGTGAGAGCATGAGGAATCAGGTCGAGTTTCTCAGCAACTGGGGCTGACTGGAATGACTGTGGCTGGTTATTTCGTTGGGTGCATCATTAGACATGGTTGCCTTGGAGGAAACGCCGCTGGATACTTCTTCTTTGTTAAAAACGAAGTAAGCTGCGCCAGCGGGATACGTTCTGGTAAGAGCTTTAGATCTGTAAGTTCCCAGAAGATTTTCGAGTCGGTGTCATCAACGGTGGACTCCGGACGGTATTTCATTCCTTCCGGGTGTTTGCCGTTGACACTGGGAACGGAGTTTACGTACAGGGCGGACCAGGAGACGTGGCGGGCTTCGCTTTGCACATCAGGATCTTCGGAAGCATAGATGTACACGTCTACAGGCTTTTTGTAGTGACGTAACTTGTCTAGCTAGGTCTCGAAACGGTTTCAACACATTGCTTCCGAAGGCCACACGGCCTACGGCTTCAACTTTCTTCTGTCCGGATTTCAGATGCTCCAACGGCACTGGAGCGAGCAGAGCACAATCGATGAACGGAGGATGGTCCATAGCCCTTCAAGAGTAACACCTGCAAATCTGACCGCCCGGACGGCTAACTTACACGTCAGGGTTACACCGTTCGATCACATTTCCCCTCGCAGACCTGTTGACGAATCCGCTCAAGAGTTCTGGCTATAAACTTCCTTAGCGGTGGGTTCGGAAGGAGGTGGCCGTTGTTCTCAAG
>Ga0302275_10007612_pt1 | contig 10060 bp, 10 predicted proteins | sample III_Bog_N2_2_FD_200229 | JGI IMG/M metagenome (GOLD analysis project Ga0302275, IMG submission 200229) | Peat permafrost microbial communities from Stordalen Mire near Abisko, Sweden - III_Bog_N2_2 | ecosystem: Environmental > Terrestrial > Soil > Wetlands > Peat | place: Sweden: Abisko... | reverse complement strand
CGCAGAAAAAGCGACCGAACCAATATCGAAGAAATCGAAGAGCAAGTGGCGTCCGTCGCTGCCAACTCACTTTGGCATGTATAATAGCCGGACTTACCAAACCAGCTGACCGGTTAAGCATCCGGACTGACTTCGGGCTAATGTGGATTTCTGAGACACTACAATAACCTTCGCTGGGCCATCAAGATGCGTGTTAAATCCAAGAAGAGCGCTGACCGCCGCCGCGGGACCCCCGAGGAGCCAGGCCCCGGCAAGGACCTCGGAAACTTCAAAGGGTTCACGCCTAGAATCTCAGCTCATTTCCATGCTGCGGGGGCCGGGTATTCAACCGCGGCCTATGATCCCATCTCGGCTTTCCTTCCCAGCAGACTTTTTAAATGGATACCGTCATAGCCAGTAGCGAGAGAACAATCGACCACTCGGCAACGATGACATCAACAATAGCGTGATGGAACAACAGATCAACTACGCATCAGATCAGCTGGGCAACTGACTTACGGGCCAGTTGGCCTGCTGGCCGAATGACCAGCTAGCCAGCTGATCATGGCGTACCTGCCCAACGGGATTCCGGAGACTGAAAATCCTGGGGCCTTCATCGCCCGCGCACGCGCGAGCGTTTTGTTGTTGGGCAGGACGGAGGGACCAGGTTGTCGACTTCCTTAGCAGCATCGGCCCTGGTCAGCTTGTTCTGTTCACCGATGATCCGCGCCGACATGTCGGCCGCGCTCATGCCCACGGAAGAGAACTGGAAGCGCCGGCCTGGAAACTCCTTGAGGGTAACGCCGCCGGGAGACACGGAATCCACCGTGCCGGCAATCTCGTCGACAGGTGCGGTGAAATGGCGATCACCCATGCGGATGACCGATTCCTTGGTCTGCCGCACCCGATCGATGATCTTCTCGTACTCTATCTGCAGCTCGGTATTGCCCTTGGCTTCGCTACCGATCTTCTGCCGGTAGGTGTTGTACTCGCGTGAATAGGGCGCGACATCGGCCAGGATGGCCATCTTGTTGATGTCGGGGTAGTCTTCGGGGTTGGTGCCTTCGAGCTCTGGGTGCAGTGCCTCGTAGCCCTTGCCTGGCAGGCGGGCGAATCCCTGGTCGACCTTGATGAATGGATCTCCCTTGCGGAAGTTGGTGTAATAGTCATCGCCGGGCATCCAGGATGGCATGGTGTTGGGGATCTCGTTGGCCTGGGGCTCGAATCCTTCTCTCTGGATGAATCTGCGCAGTGGTTCGGAATAGCCAAACATCTCGCTGAACCCCGGCGCCGGCCCCATGCCGGCGCCAAGCTCCTTCTCAAAGTAGCGCCGAGAGGTGGATGTCATCTGACGCGAACCTTGGAAGTAGACATCCTTGCCCTGGTTGTGATCGGGAAACAGAGCTTGCAGCATGCTCTTGGTGGCAGAGCTTTGGTTCGATACTCCTTTGAGCACATAATCATCGCGTAGTTCAAATCCAGGCGAGCTTGACATGGTTCGCCGTTTAGGAGTAGTGAGTATATGGGTACAATGTTTACACCTCTACCATCCACAGATGAGAACAAGTACTTCGAGGGTGTCTGGAGCCGCGTGTTCGGGTCCTTTATGGGAAGCGCCCGTGAAAAGGCAGGCCTCTCAGTCGAACAGGCGGCCGGGATGACCTGTATAGGGGCTCAGAGGTGGTCGGCGATGGAGGCCGGCGACTGGCTTCCAGAGACCCGGCAGCAGTTCCACTTGATAGCTTCGGCCCTCGATATCGACTGGGACACGATGGTCGGGGTCGTCATGATGTGCCGTGGCGCATGGGGATTAAGCTAGCAGCCAATACTTATAGCCGTATAAACTCACCCTCGAGAGAAAGGGGGTGAGAATTACGGCCAAACCAGAAGACAAAGGGACAAAACGCATGAACTTAAACGTTCCCGTCGAACTCCACAACAGCTTCAAGTCAGTCACCGCTGCCCAGGGTGAAAATATGACCGACGTGCTGCTGGAGTTCATCCAGACTTACGTTACGAAGCACTCACCCAAGCCGAAAGGACGGAGCAAGTGAAAAAGGCCGTCCTATATATGAGGGTCTCCAGCCTGGACCAGCACCCGGAGACCCAGCTTCTTGACCTACAGCAGATGGCCGCCCAGCGCGGCTATGAGGTCGTGAAGCAATACACCGACCGGATCTCCGGCGCCAAAGCGCGCCGGCCCGGGCTGGACGAACTGATGCACGATGCACGCCGCGGCAACTTCGATGTTGTGCTGGTGTGGGCCTCGGACCGGATCGCACGTTCGGTGAAGCACTTCTTGGAAGTGCTCGACGAACTGAACCGGCTCAACATCGAGTTCGTCAGTTTCCGCGAACAGATCGACACCGGCGGCCCGCTGGGCCGCGCCATCGTGGTCATCATCGGAGCGATCGCGGAACTCGAACGCAACCTGATCATCGAACGGGTCCGGGCCGGCATGCGCCGGGCCAAACTCGAGGGTAGGCCCATCGGCCGCCAGCCGTTGGACCTCGACCGGGAAGCCATCCGTCGCGACCGCCGGCTCGGTCAGAGCCTGGGCAAGATCGCAAGAGAACACGGCATCTCACGGGCCACCGTGCACCGCGTCGTCCACGAAGCCGTGCCGGCCCCTAAAAAGCAGGTTGCATAAGGCCTGAAGGCACTGTTTCAAAAGGCCTCGAAAAACACCCCGCCTAAACCACACATAACAAACGGCCGGAAATCGCAAATCCGGCCGTTCCAAAACCTATACCTTCAGAAACACAGCAATCCAGAGAAAGCGACTCACTTGTCCGGAAAGCACAACTTTTCGTTCAAGTGGGTTGCAGTTACGGAATAAGCCCATTTCCATTCCTAGACCCTGGCCAGATCGAGGAGAGTAATCATGACAATTGCACTCAACGAAGTTCAGCCAATTGAAAACAGCGGAAACAATCTTTTTGGGGAATGTATGATAGCCAGGCGGTCGATGCCGGCCTTTTCAGGGCGTTGATGAAATGTGTTTCTAACTGCTTACAAGACTTTGCGGGTCGTCTAAATACGGCGAAATACGTATAAAACGGGCGAATCACGGGTCAGCGATGACTGGTCTTTCACCGAGGCCTCAAGCGATTCGAGCGCTCGTTGACGAAGCGTCCCACAGTGCTTGGAGCATCCCAGACCGGTGAAAGGCTTTCTGTGCCGCATTGCTAACATTTTGAGAATTGCGCAAGAATGTCCAAACTGGAGACGGACTTGCTACCTGGCATCGTTCAAGCATTTGCGACGTGCTGTTCGGAATCTCTTGAGCTGGCCTGGACGGAAAACCTCATGTGAACCAGTTCCGCGCAATCGGCACGAGCCCGCAGGAAAGCGGCCATGTAGGACTGCGCTACCTTCCTCCAGACCATAGGCCGTGCAAAAAGGTAGGCGCGTTGGCGCATCGTCTGACGTGCTTCGTCATCGCCCAGTAATGCGATCGTCGCACTTGCGACGGCTGCTGGATTTTCAAACGGCACCAGCACTCCGCGTCCCTTGTCCAGCACTTCCGCGGCGTACCAGTATGGAGTCGAGATGATAGCCGTTCCGGCACCAAGGGCATACGCCAGGGTTCCTGATACAGCCTGGGCCTCATGGCAGTAGGGCGTGATGTAAATGTCGGCCGAGCCAACCAGCGAAGCCATCTCACGGGGACTGACAAACCGGTTGATGAAACGGACCTGCTGTTCCACTCCCAGTTTCTTCGCGAGGGCCTGTAACTCGAGCCGGTAGTGATCACCTTCCCGAGCCCGGATCTGAGGGTGAGTCGCGCCTGCAATTATGTAGACCGCATTGCTGTGACTCGCGAGGATCTCCGGCATGGCTTGAATCACGGATTCAAACCCCTTGTTTGGAGTCAACAGCCCAAACGTGAGGAGGACACTTTTGCCTTGGCAAGAGAAAGCTCCTTTGTATACATCCGGCTGCTCAAAAGGAAGGTCGGGGATGCCATGAGGAATCAGATCGACTTTCCTGGCTGGAACCCTGAACACCTCCTGCAAGATACGCGATGAGTGTTGGCTCATGACGATAAGGCGTTCGGAGCGGGCGGCAATCTTGTGCATTACAACCCGCTGGTCCAGATTCGGCTCGCTAAGCACCGTATGCAGAGTTGTGATTACCGGCATATTAAGGCGCTTCAGCAACTCCATGATGTGGTTTCCCGATTTGCCTCCGAAGATTCCATATTCATGCTGCAAGCACACCAGATCGAAACTGCTCGCATTTGAATATTCGGCGGCTGCCCTGTAGGACTCGATATCGCCTTCGCTAATTTCAAATCGCACCCGCTCTGGGTAGAGGTACGATGATTGTCCGTCATTGATTGCCACCACCGATAGATGGGCGGCTCCATACTCGGCAGCAATCGCGTCACACAAATCTGTCGTGAAAGTTGCAATTCCACACTGCCTCGGCAGGTGATTTCCAATCACTGCAATCCTGATAGGGCGTTGCGGGCGAGGCACCAATTGAAGTGAGGATGTTGAATTGGATCCGAAGAGCGTGTGCCGTGCCTCATGACGCATCAGAGGGATCGATTGCGAATTTTGATTGGGATTTGCGGCGGCCATTCAACATGTCTCCAATTATCGTCAGGTTATGATCGGATGTGGTTTAAGGCTTCATAGGAATGTGAATTTGTTCCGGTAGTTCAAGCGTTTTCTCAGAAGTAGCCATCGAGTCGTCCTGAGCGTTTGGGTTCAGCTACTTCCCGAATTCATGATCGCCACGATGACGCGCTGCTGGGACGGCAGTAAGGGTGTGGGCCGCGTAGATATGTAGATCCACTGCGGCGTCGTATTTGCTCAGGGACATAGTTTTTACCACCCTGGGAAAAACGTCCCGTCTCTTGCATCTGCAGTGTGTCATGGCGCATTTGAAGGCGCTGTGCAATCTTGTACATCTCCGCCGAACTTCTTCAAGAAAAAGCTCCGTCCCCAGTCGGAGAAGAGTCAAGCCACCGTTCGTTTCTAAATGACGGCAGCCTGGATTCTGTTCACAATTGACCGGACTGCCCTATGCCTTGTCTTGGATAGTACCCATGGCAGCCCCGCGATAACCGGCCGTATCTGGGCTGCTGAGGAAGACACTATGAACGCAACTGCGCTTACAGGCTGAAATGCTCTTGAGCGGACAGACTCAACTATCCGGAATTGGAACAGGAAGCGAGCAAGCCCAAATGAATTCGCAATTACTGAAAGACACCGCGAAGTTGCTTTTCGCCGATAACAAAGGCCTGCTTGCGATGGATGAGAGCAACGGGACCTGTAACAAGCGCTTCGAAAAGCTTGGAATTCCGCAGACCGTGGAAGCTCGAAGAGCTTACCGCGAATTGATTGTGACCACTCCGGGGCTAAGTGAGTCGATAGGCGGCGCAATTCTCTACGACGAAACGATGCGCCAGAAGACAAGCGTTGGTACGACCTTTGTCAAAGTCCTCATTGAGGCGGGTATCATTCCTGGCGTCAAGGTGGACACAGGCGCCAAGGAACTGGCCGGCCATCCGGGTGAAAAGGTCACTGAAGGCCTGGACGGATTGCGCGATCGCCTTCAAGAGTATTTTCAAATGGGTGCGCGTTTTGCAAAGTGGCGCGCCGTGATTGCGATCGGCGAAGGGCTCCCGAGTTGGGGCTGCATTGAAGCAAATGCACATGCCCTGGCTCGCTATGCGGCGCTGTGCCAGGAGGCTGGCCTCGTCCCCGTTGTCGAACCTGAAGTCATCATGGATGGCGGGCATACGTTGGAACAGTGTTACGAGGTCACCGACGAGATGGTGCGCACGGTGTTCAGCGAGTTGTTCGCGCAAAGGGTGGTACTGGAAGGCATGGTTTTGAAGCCCAACATGGTGCTTCCCGGAATGTCCTCGAGCAGCCAACCAACACTTGACGAGGTAGCTGACGCCACCGTGAACTGCTTCCTGCGCGCCGTTCCCGCTGCTGTGCCGGCGATTGCGTTCCTGTCAGGCGGACAACCGGCGGAATTGGCTACGGCCCGTTTGAATGCGATGAACGTAAGGTTTAAGTCACGGCTGCCCTGGGCATTGGCATTTTCGTTTGCCCGAGCCATCCAGCAGCCGGCGTTGGAGATCTGGAATGGGCAGAAGGCCAATGTGCCCGCAGCGCAGAAGGTTTTGTATCATCGCGCACGCTGCAATCAGGCTGCTCGGCGCGGCGAATACTCGCCGGCGATGGAGACCGATGACCGTATGCAACCAAACTCCGGCCTGCGAGCACAAGAGTCTGAAGTGACAGCTTGAATCGAATAGAGTTGTATCCTCTCCGATTCGAGCCGATCTATCAATATCGGTTGTGGGGTGGCCGGCGGTTGTCTGGCGTGCTCTCCGCGCCGCTTCCGGGCGATGGACCTATCGGCGAAGCGTGGTTGCTGACCGACCGCACCGACCACCAAAGCCTGGTTGCAAATGGACCGCTTAAGGGCCAGACGATTGGGCAAGTGATGGAGCAGTTCCGAGAACCGCTGATGGGGAAGCTGTTTTCGCGCTTCAACCGTTTTCCATTGTTGCTCAAGTTTCTCGACGCGCACGAGATGCTTTCTGTTCAAGTACATCCCAGTGACGCCTACCCAGAGCTGATTCCAGCAGGCGATACGGCAAAGACCGAAGCGTGGGTTGTGATTGAAGCTGAAAAGGGAAGCCATATTTATGCTGGCCTGAAGCCGGGCACAACTGCCAGCAGTCTACGGCAGTCTCTCGACGATGGAACCATTACGGACCACCTTGTGAGCATTGCTCCCAAGCCGGGTGATGCCGTGTTCATCCCTGCGGGAACGGTTCACACCCTGGGCAACGATGTCGTGGTCTTCGAGGTTCAGCAAAATAGCGATGTGACATTTCGAATTTACGATTGGGGCCATATAGACCCGGTGACCAAGGAGCCGCGGCCGCTCCAGGTGGATGAGGCTTTTGCCTGCATAAAGTTTGGAGCGAGCTACGGTGGCCTGGCCGCGCCCCGCGTGGAGACCACTACTCCTGTTGAGCGCGAGAGACTCTTCGATTGTCCTGCCTTCATGTTGTGGCGTTTGCTTGGGCAAAACCAGTTCACTGTTGGAGCGACGGCAGAACCGCGCGTGCTAGCAGGCATCGAGGGATCAGGCCAGATCATGCACAATGGCACACCTTACTTGGTAAGAAAGGGAGATGTATGGCTCTTGCCGGCGGATGCAGGAGAGTGCGCGTTTCAACCCGTCGGAGAGGTGACGCTGCTGGAGATCGCGATTCCTTGATGGTCAAAGAAATCATAAGTGCAACAGGATTTCAGACTGGGAGATGAATGAAAAAGCTCATCGTGTTCGATTTGGACGGCACCCTCGCACCCAGCAAGTCATCGCTCGCTCCACAGACTGCGGGGCTGCTGCGTGACCTCCTGGCCGTCACCAAAGTGGCGGTGATCTCTGGAGGCGCATGGGCGCAGTTTGAAAAGCAGCTCCTTACCGATCTTCCTAAGAGCAGTTGCCTCGCGAATTTGTCTCTGCTTCCAACCTGCGGCACAAAATTCTTTCAGTTCAATGGAAAGTGGGAAGAACTTTATTCAGAGGATCTTCCGGCGGAGCAAAGAAAGAAGATCATTGACTCTCTGGACAGAGCGGTTGGATTGGCGGGCTATCGCGCCAAAAAAGTATGGGGAGAGGTGATTGAGGACCGAGGAAGCCAGGTGACATTCTCCGCGCTCGGTCAGCAAGCACCGCTCTCAGAAAAGGAAGAGTGGGATCCGGATTTTGCCAAGCGCAAGAAGATCGCAGCAATTCTGGAGACTCTCATTCCAGAGTTTTCTATCCGGATGGGCGGTGCAACCTCAATCGATGTGACCAAGCCTGGCATCGACAAAGCCTACGGCATAGGAAAGCTGCGCGACACTCTCAACCTGTCATTGAAAGAAATGGTTTATATAGGCGATGCATTGTTTCCGGGTGGGAACGATTACCCGGCGGAACAAGCCGGAGTCGTGTCGATCCCTGTAAAAGGGCCTGATGATACCAACCTGGTAATCACAACGATTCTTGCTTGCCTTGGCGACAAGTAAGCCCGGCAAATCCATAAGGTCGTCGAGGAGATTCGATGAGCGGCTTAAAATTGCAACGATTGGGCATGATCATGGAGCCGGAACCGGGTAATCCTCATGAAGTGGAAGGGGTTCTCAATCCGGGAGTCGTACGAGGCCCTGATGCGGCACTGTATCTTTTCCCACGGTTGGTCGCGAAGGGAAATTATTCGCGGATTGGGATAGCGCGCGTGCGGTTCAATGACGCTGGCGACCCGGCAGGTGTAGAGAGACTTGGCATCGCCCTCGAACCCGATGCCGATTATGAACGGCGACCCGATGGCAGTGGTGGATGTGAGGACCCACGCGTTACGTTTGTGAGACCCATTCAGCGATACCTAATGACTTACACGGCATGGTCGTCACATGGCCCACGGATTGCCTTGGCGGTATCGGAAGATATCTTCCACTGGAAACGCCTTGGACTTGTCACTTTCGCCTCCGCAGACGGCATTGAATTCGGCGACGTAGACGACAAGGATGCCAGCCTCTTCCCGGCCGTTATTCCCGATCCATTCGGTAACCCGGAATTGGCCATGCTCCACCGGCCGCTCTTTCCGGGTACCCGTCCTGAAGAAACGGCTTGTGGCCCTGCGACCCGTGAAGTGGATATCGATCGAGAGAGCATCTGGATTTCTTACTGCCAAATGACGCTTGACCATCAACCCTTTCACGCCGGCAAGTTTACCTTTCATCATCGCCTGGCATCTCCAGTCGCGCCTTGGGAACGGCTCAAGATCGGCGGTGGAACTCCTCCCATCCTGACGAAACACGGCTGGCTGATCGTTTACCACGGTGTCAGCGAAATCGATCAGCCTGACTCAAACAAGCATAGGCTGCGCTATTCAGCGGGGGTAATGATCTTTTCTAAAGAGCATCCGCTCGTAATTAGCTACCGTTCGCCGGAGCCGGTGCTGACGCCGATGCTTCCGCAGGAACGCGATGGGACCGTTGACAACGTTGTTTTTCCTACAGGTATCGACCGGCGCGACGATCTTGGAACGCCAGATCGCTTCGACGTCTACTATGGGATGGCGGACAATCGGATTGGTGTGGCGCGCCTTGACTTGCCGGAACAAATACTGGCAGGGGCTGTCGCAGACGCGCCCGAAGCAACGGTGTAAATCGCTAGCGCTGCCAAACAATCTGGCCCGCTTCGAGCGGCACGAGTGCGTTGAGATGATGGGGGACGATTCGCGCGGTGTAGTCGCTTGCGGGGCGGGTTGCGGAGACCTGAGCTGAATAGAGGTATGATCCTGGGGTATCTGAACCGGGCCCAGATGCGCTCATCACTTCGAGCGAAGCGCACTCCCCGGGAGTTGAATCTGCGTAAAGTTCTACTCTCAAGTGATCCGGAGTGAGGGAACCAGTAGCGACGCAGGCCTGGAAGAAGTGCTGCCCATCGTGGGTGTTGATCCGCATATGGACGAAACGAACGGTTCTCCAATGCCTAGCGAGATCCTGCTTCCATTGCAGCAGGCTCAAACCGACCGCACCATCGTTCGCTGCACGGTCAAGATAGCGCGAAGATGCAGGCAGATAATGGCTCTCGGTATATTCGCGGATGGCGCGCGTCGCGGAAAACTCGGGCGTGAGCCGCGCCATGCTCTCGCGGATGCGTGCCAGCCATCTGGCTGGCATTCCGGATTCATCGCGCTGGTAAAACTCCGGAATCACTTCTGCTTCCAGCAGATCATACAGATGATGCGCTTCTCTGGCGTCCCACGCAGGATCGTCTCCATGTTCCTGGCCGTCCCCAATGGCCCAACCAACTTCGGGGGAATAGGCCTCAGCCCACCAGCCATCCAACTCGGAAAGATTGAGCCCGCCATTGACGAGGACCTTCATGCCACTGGTTCCGCAGGCCTCCCATGGCCGGCGGGGTGTATTGATCCAAAGATCGATCCCCTGGACCAGTTCCTGGGCCAGCATCATGTCGTAGTCGTTGAGGAAGACCACGCGATCTTTCACTTCGGGGCGCTTAATGAAATCCTTCCATTGCTTGA
>Ga0302275_10007609_pt1 | contig 10062 bp, 3 predicted proteins | sample III_Bog_N2_2_FD_200229 | JGI IMG/M metagenome (GOLD analysis project Ga0302275, IMG submission 200229) | Peat permafrost microbial communities from Stordalen Mire near Abisko, Sweden - III_Bog_N2_2 | ecosystem: Environmental > Terrestrial > Soil > Wetlands > Peat | place: Sweden: Abisko... | reverse complement strand
GGCAAAGGGAGGTTATTGTTGGCAGCGTAGGCCCGAATTTCGGCTAACGCTTCCACGGAGAAGTTCTGGCTGTCAGTACGGTGGTAGGTGATCAGCCCCTCTTCAAATAGACGCTGGGCAATCTGGGCGGTTTGCTCAGGCTTGTATCCGAGAGTCACGCTCGCCGCCTGGAGTAAAGTGGCGGTTGTAAAGGGCGGCGGAGGAGCCTTGGCCACTGGCTTCGTCGCCGCTGCGGTGATGGCAAAGAGTCTGCATTTCGCGGCTTCTTCCGCCAGCGAAGCATCCAGAATGTATTCCTCGCCTTCCTTGAGGAAAGGGGCTGTGTCCCACTGGGCGCGCCACTTTCCGTTGTCGAAAATCGCCTCGGCGCCGAAATGCTTTGTTTCCTTGAATGCGTCGATTTCGCGTTGCCGATCGACGACAAGGCGGAGAGCAACGCTTTGGACGCGCCCGGCACTGAGCCGGGGAATGCCTGTCTGCTGTGAGAGAGCAGGCGACACCTGATAGCCGACAAGGCGATCCGCACCTCGCCTGGCCTCTTGTGCGTGGACGACGTTCGCGTTGAGTTGCCGCGGCGCCTTGCAACTTCAGCATTAACGAGACCATTGCGAAGAAGACCTTGACCCCAAAGCAGGTTGAGACGCTCTGCGCGAAGGGCAAGACCGCCTTGCTCAAAGGATTCATTTCCAAACAGGGCAAACCTTTCGAGGCGTACCTGACCTTGAGTGAGGGAACGGGCTGGAAAGCACAATTTCGCTTTGGCTCCGGCAACTGATATTCGGAGCCCCAAAAGGCCCGTCGGTGGCCAGTTCACGGCGTTGCGTAGATTCCAGAATCGTCCAGTTCAACACCGCGCCCTTGGACCATCCTCTGAATCATCTGCCCGAATGCGGATGGCGACATCGGCGTTTTCAGTACGGGGTCAGATTATGGCCTGAAATCCAAGTTGGATGAGCGCATTGGGCTGTTACCGTCAACCGAGAATCATGCGCAATCCGATCAGCGGACCCTGGCCGACTATTACTGATCTGAACTCGGCGAGTGTCTCGGCAATTTGTGGCCAGAAAATTTGCTTTAGTCTGTTTTCCGCCGGAAGCTGGGAACAGGCTAGACCTTTCGACAACTCGCCACAAGCCCACACGGTTGGAGTAGAAGGAAGCCCCTCCCCTCGATCAATTGGTGGTGGAATGGCCGGGCTGGACTCCCACAGAAAAAGTTAGCCCTATGAGTATCCGTACAGGTTTTAGGGGAATCTGTCACTTGTGAGAACATACATACGCCGTAGGAATGGCCGCCGAAAGAGACGCGTATCGAGAAGGCCTCTTTAGAGGCCCCGTGGAAACCAACAGGGACAAACCATGACAAGCAAAAAGACCGCCATTGTAACCGGCGCCTTGCAAGGCATCGGAGCAGCAGTCGTTCGGGCCGTCGCAGTGTTGTTTTCCGTCGTGCTCGTAGCCGCTGGACTGATTTCGTTCGCAGCGGCCAATACCGCCGCCGCGAGTACGCGGGGGGACGCCCCGGCGGCGGGTCCTGCTGTCGACCCCAGTGCGCTGGTCAACGAGTTCATCGGCACCGAGAACGAGGGCTGGGACATTCCCGCCGTCGGTGAACCGTTCGGAATGGTGCAGGAAGCTCCGCTGGTATTGAACCGTCCTGGCACCCGCGGCAACAGCTGCGATTCGCCGTCCGCGGCCAAGATCTACGGCTTCAGCCAGTCCACCATCAACGCATGCAACTTCAACTACATTCCGCTGATGCCCACCACGGGACCGGTTACCTCGTCGAACCCCTCGGACTATGCCTCGAGCTTCACCCACGACCACGAGCGGGCGCATCCTGATTACTACCAGGTGTTGCTGGACAGTGGCGTTCAGGTGGATTTGACCGCCACCATGCGCACCGGCTGGCAGCGATACACCTTCCCCCGGACGAGCCAGGCGGATGTGCTGTTCAACGTTGGGGCAAGGGCGTCGGGTTCCGAGATCCACATTGTGGATGACCGGACGATTGAGGGCTGGGCTCAATATTCAAATCACAAGGCCTTCTTCGTGGCGAAGCTGAGCCGCGCGTTCACGGCGTATGGCATCTGGAATGGATCGCAACTAGCCCCGGGATCGCGCGATTCTGCCAATCCTGGTAGAGGGTCTAACGGCGGCTGGATTAGCTTTGACACAACGAAAGACGACGCCCCGGTCGTGGTTAAGGTGGGCCTGTCATTCACCGGGATCGCGGGAGCCCGCAAGAACCTCGACGTGGAGACGAGCCAACTCGGTTTTGACTTCGATGCGGCCCGGCAGGCGTCGCACCAGCGGTGGAACGCCCTGCTGGACCAGATCAAGGTCACCGGCGGTACGCACGATCAGCAGATCGTGTTCTACACCGCGCTGTACCACTCCGTGCTGGACCCGAACGTGATCGGGGACGTCGATGGCCAGTACATGGGGTTTGACGGAAAGCTGCAAATGGCCAAGGACTTCACTCCCTACAGCAACTTGTCGCTGTGGGATACCTTTCGCACGCAAAACCAGCTGATCGAAATGCTGGCCCCGTCTGTCGCGCACGACATAGACCTGTCGATCCTGGCGATCGCCCGCCAGCAAGGATGGCTGCCCCGCTGGTTTCTGGGAACCCGGGAGGGCAACATCATGACTGGCGACCCGATCACCTCGTTCCTGGTCGAAGGCTGGTCCAAGGGCCTGCTCTCGGGAGAGTACGCCACGGAGGCCTACGAATACCTCTGCGAGAACGCAACGAAGGTCCCTCCCCCGGATGTTCCGATGAATGGCCGCGCCGGGGCCGAGTATTTCGACCGGCTCGGCTACATCCCCTATGGACTGAAAGTGACCTCGACGGCCAACTGTCCCACCGAGGGCTCCGGCGCCTCCTGCTGCCCGACTCATGGCAACGACAATGACTGCTACTATCCCGTTTCGTCCTCGCTGGAGTACTCAGCGGCCGATGCGTCGCTGGCGCTCATGGCCAACGGACTGGGCCACACGGACGACGCGCAGATGTTCGCCCAGCGCGGCCAGTCCTACCGCAACCTGTTCGACAAGAGCATCGGCATCTTCCGCCCACGCACCATGGACGGCACCTGGCTGAGCCCGTACGACACGAACACAGGCAACCACGCCTTCCACGAGGGAGATCCGAGCCAGTACCAGTGGCTGGTACCCCAAGACCCCGCTGGGCTGGTGAAGATGATGGGTGGGCGCAAAGCGGCCACCAGTCGGCTGGACCAGTTCTTCGACTACCCCGGCCTCCTCGTCAACCCGCAGAGTACCGCCGCGCACGCATGGGTCAGCGACCCGTACAACTACTACGGCCCGACGACGTACGACCCCGACAACGAGCCGAACCTTCTGGCCCCCTATACGTACGCGTGGACTGGTCGGCCGGACAAGACGGCGACCGTGGTACGGACCGCGGAGACCCTCTATACAACCGCTCCCGGAGGGATGACTGGCAACGACGATATGGGTGAGATGTCGGCGTGGTACGTGATGTCCGCGATCGGCCTCTACCCGACGATGAGCGGGGCCAACTTCTACGTCGTGACCACCCCTCTGTTCCCCCACACGGTAGTGCGCATCGGGGAGTACGAGAACAAGCAGGGCGGCACTCTGACCATCTCGGCACCCGGGGCCAGCATGAACAAGCGGTACATCGCCTCGGCCAAGGTCAATGGCAAAGCCTGGAACCGGGACTGGGTCAACCAGTCCGACATCGCCCACGGTGGGACAATCGACTACGCTCTGAGTACCGCACCCACTGCCTGGGCCACCGCCGAGGAGGACGCTCCGCCGTCGGTCGACTCGGTGATGAGCAGCGAGCACCAGCTTGGCGCGCAGTTCTCGCCAGCACAGGCCGTGGTGGAGCCGTCCGCGAGCAGCTCGTCGAAGCAGACGCTCACCCTCACTTTGCTGGCCACGGCTCCCGGCGCCTCCCGGATGCACGTGGCCGTCACTTCGCCGCCGGGCTGGGTGGTGTCGACGGCCTCCCCGAACGTGGAGGTGGCCTCCTACGGCCTTCCCACCCAGGTCGAGGTTCCCGTTACAATCACCGCCCCGGCAGGGACCAGGCCTGGCGCCTACAAGGTCTCGATCACCGCCAGCATGCCTGGAGCCGCACCGGTCCAGAAGCAGGCAACGATCTCGGTCCAGGCGCCTGCTAGTTGCGCCTTCGAGACGAGCACCTCTTGTGCGGTCGACCTCAGCGGTGCCTACAACGAGGACGGGGTGGCCACACAAGCCGACCCGAGCCAGGGCAATTTCGACGGCCAGGGCAACAGCTACGTCGCCGACTTACTGCCCCCGCCCGGCCCGGCCACCTTCGGCGGGGTCACCTTCCAAGCGCCCCCGACCTCGGGCACGGACCCGAACTTCGTGAAGGCGAATGGCCAAGCCGTCGTCTTGCCAACCGGCCGCTACAGCAGCCTCGAGATCGTCGGCGCCGCCAGCAACGGCAGCACGGGTAGCGACGGCCTAACCGCCATCGTGACCTATCAGAACGGCAGCACCGCCTTAGTCCCGCTTAGGTTCACCAGCTGGACCAGCCGCCACCCCGACTTCGACAACGGCGTGGCCCTCCCCATGCCATACCGGCTCGGCGCCGCGGGTAAGAGTTCGGCGGCGGTATCCCTGTACCAAACGACCCTGCGGCTAGATCCACACCAGCAGATCCGCGCCATCTCACTGCCATTTCGCTCGGTGCCGATCTGGGTCGCACCGGGATTGACGGGGATTGCATGGGATCACGACAGCGATCTCCAGATCTATGCGATGACGCTCCAACGCGCGCTCCATGCGGAGCCGAAAGGGGTGAAGGAAAGTCCTCAAGGCGGACCCCGGTAAGGCACGGCACGTGGCGTAATTCCCGCAGAGAACCGGTGAGTCAGGCTGGTGCGGTAGTGAACGCCGAAGTCATGGGCTGGCAGGACCCCGTCGGCTCCATCGACAAGGGTAATATGCCGGTATTATTGCGGTCTCCAGTGACCCTCTGGCAGACATCATCGAACTTCGGCGCGGTGAAGTTCCTGATGAAAGGTGGAAAGGTTATCAGGGACGACATGCCGCAAGCGGCTTGCAGCGAATCGTCCCCGAAACGATGATGGAACGAACCTGTTTATGGAGAATCTGTCGAATGAGTTCTGACCGTTCTATCCGCATGCGAGCTATGAGCCGCCGCGACTTTCTGGGGCAGACTGCCACGGCTGCGTTTTGCGCTAGCGGTCTGCTCAAGTACGGGTGGGCGGAAGACCCGCAATTTGTTATTGCGGAGACGAGCTTCGGCAAGATCCGAGGAACAGCGAACCGTGGCATCAAAATCTTCAAGGGCGTTCCTTACGGCGCGAACACCGAGGGAGCCAACCGGTTCATGCCCGCTCCGCAGCGCGAGGTGAATATCCTGAAGCCTGCTCCTGGGCCGTCGATCTTCCAGGCCCTCGGCGTCCCTGGAGACAAGAATCCAGGCCAGGGAGAAGACTGCCTCGTACTGAATGTTTGGACACCCGCGCTCAACGATGGCGGTAAGCGCCCGGTCATGCTCTGGTTGCACGGAGGCGGGTTCCGCGGAGGGTCCGGATCCAACCCCGGCTGGGATGGAACCAACCTTTGTCTCCGCGGCGATGTGGTGGTCGTCACCATCAATCATCGCCTCAGCGCTATTGGTTTTGCGAACTTCAGCGAGTTCAACCCGGACTTCGCGGCATCTGGCCAGGTCGGGATGCTGGACATTGTCCACGCGCTCAAATGGGTCCGCACGAACATCGCTCGATTTGGCGGCGATCCAGAGACAGTGATGATCTTCGGGCAGTCGGGCGGCGGACGCAAGGTGGAGACCCTGCTTGCTATGCCATCCGCCAAAGGACTCTTCCATCGAGCTGCGATTGAGAGCGGCATCGCTATCAAGATCGTCGATCGCGACGTTGCAACTCGCAACGCCGAGGCGCTACTCGCCAGGCTGGGTATTCCCAAGGCAGATGTACACAAGATCCAGCGGCTTCCTGTGGATCAAATTCTGATTGCCGCGGCCGCGATCGATCATGATCTGGACGACGCAGATCTCGACACCATGGGCTTTGCGCCATCGGTGGATGGCAAGGTCATTCCGCAGCATCCTTTCTACCCGCTTGCGTCGCCGGTATCAGCCGATGTGCCAGTGCTGATCGGCAACACCCGTACGGAGTACACCGGCTTGACCACCGAGACAGCCCTCTGGCACCTGGATGAAGGTGGAATGCGAGCGCGGATCAAGCAACTGCTGGGCGACCAGTCTGAAGCAATGATCGATCTGTATCGCAAAGAGAACCCGGATGTTGCGCCTAGCGATATCTTTTTTCTCATCGAGAGCGACTACCGCTACGGCGCAAAGACCATGAAGATAGCGGAGCGCCGGGCCGCGCTCGGGAAAGGCCCGGTATATCTTTACTACTTCGCGTGGGAGACGCCGGTCCAGGGGGGAGAGCTGAAATCGCCGCATAACATCGAATGGCCCTTCGCCTTCGACAACGTTGAAATATGCGCCAAGCTCACGGGCGGGGGCCCTGAGGCCATAGCCCTCGCCGATAAGGTCAGCGACGCCTGGATCGCGTTCGCTCGAACGGGCAATCCCAATACTCCCAAGCTACCCCAATGGCCCGCTTTCACCAGCGGAGATCGCGCCACCATGGTCATCGACCATAACAGCAAGGTATTCAATGATCCTCTGCAAGAAAAGCGTCTTGCTATGTTCCGCGCACTTGATTTGACGTGATTGGGTTCTCATTTCCAGCGATGATATGGCCTTAAGACCGAGGCGTTAGACCCACAAGTTCAGACTCCCTTCAAGACTTGCGGGGCCGCATCGCATGAACAGGGGCTCAACCTTCTTACGGCGCAATTGTTCCTTTTAACGCCCCGACCCGTCCCCAAAAAATTCGTTATGAATAGTGCAGTTTTCATGAGAGTCTCTTTCCATGATCGTTGTTGCGGGGTTCGCCGCTTTGCAGTTCAGGAGGGTCCAGTTGCCGCGGATCAAGCCGATGAAATGGATTAGAAGCATATGCGTTGTCCTACTTTGCTATTCAGTCGCCGCTGCCTCGGGTGCGGCTGCTGAAGACGCATTCGTTCTTTTCGGATCGCATAGCTCAGGTCCCCAAATCGGTTTTTCGATTGCCCGCTTTAACCTGACTACCGGCCTCTTGGAAACACCACATTTCTTATTGCAGTCGTCCGCCCCCGCATACTTTGTTCTGGGAAGAAGTGAAAGGTTCCTTTACACCTGTAACTCCGACGGCTTTGTGAGTGCTTATAAGGTTGACCCGGAAAAAGGAGAATTGACTTTCCTTAACAAGCTACCTACTAGCGGCGAGGACCCAAGTTACGTCTCGCTGGACAATACCAATAGGTATCTCTTCGTAGCTAACTACCAGGGAGGAAGTATCGCTGCGTGGGCATTGCAACCGGACGGAAGCCTCGGCGAGCAAACAGTCTTCATCCAGGACGTTGGGCATAGCGTCGATCCCAAACGTCAAACCCGTCCTTTCGCGCATTCCATCGTGGTCTCTCCTTCCAACCGTTTCGTCCTTGCTGCTGACCTCGGACTGGACAAAGTTTTCGTCTATCGACTTGATCCGCTGACCGGGAAGCTTAGTCCAAACAGCACATCCTTTGCTGCTGTCCCGCCCGGAACGGGACCGCGACACATCGTCTTCCATCCCAATGGGCGTTGGGTTTTCGTGGTAACCGAGATGGGCAGTACCGTCGAGTTCTTCCGCTGGAACGATCGTCAAGGCGTCTTATCCCACGAACAATCCATCTCCACGTTGCCAGCAGACTTCCACGGAGTCAGCACGGCAGCGGAGATACGAGTTAGCCCTGACGGGCGCTATCTCTACACCTCGAACCGCGGACACGACAGCATCACCGTCTTCGCAATCGACCCAGCAGATGGGCGGATTCGACCGATTCAGACCGTGCCTTCCGGCGGCCGAACGCCTCGCAACTTCGAGGCCGATCCATCCTGGCGTTGGTTGCTGGTGACCAATCAGGACTCCAACAACGCTCAGGTGTTTCACATCGACCGGACCACCGGCAAGCTCACCGCGGCGGGAGATCCGGTTGCCGTGCCCAGCACCTTCTCCCCGCGATTTCTTATACCTCCGCGGTAAGGTTTGACACCAGAGATCGCTGTAACCTAGACTGGCTCATTCGAACAAATTCTTGTCATCGTAATGGAGCCGGCATGCCTGGAAATACCTCTGACTGGACGCGCCGCACCCTACTCAAATCCGGCATTGCCGCAGCTGCTGCAGCCATCACGCCGGAGATGGCGCTCGCCTCATCGAGCGATGCACCCATCGCATCCGCCGTGGATGATGCGTCCGCTTGCAGCACAACCTCATCGCGAGAACGGCTCCTGCTCGACTTCAACTGGCGATTTCAGTTAGGCAATGCCGCAGACCTCCAGCGTGATTTCAACTACGGAAAACTGGCTCGCGAGGGCACCTTCGCGAAGTCAGGGCGGGCAGGTGCGGTCACTTATGTCAACTTCGATGACAGCGCATGGCGCACCATCGACTTACCGCACGACTGGGCTGTCGAGCTTGCCTTTCAAAGCACGCCCGCGGTCATCTCGGAGCATGGAGCGAAGCCTCTCGGGCGGGAGTTTCCAGACACCAGCGTAGGTTGGTATCGGCGCACCATCGCATTAGCTCCCACCGATGCGGGCAAGAGAATCTCCATTGAGTTTGACGGTGTCTTTCGACAGGCAGACGTCTTCTTTAATGGGTTTTATCTCGGCACAAACTTCAGCGGCTATGCACCCTTCCGCTTCGACGTCACCGACTTTGCAACTCCAGGCGGGAAGAACGTCCTCACGCTCCGAGTCGACGCATCGATGAGTGAAAGCTGGTACTACGAGGGCGCCGGCATCTACCGTCATGTCTGGCTGGTCAAAACCGCCCCCGTCCATCTCGCAAGCTGGAGCCATTGCGTTCGAAGCGAAATAACCGGCAAGCACGCGGCCATCTCCATCCTCGCCGACGTCCTCAACGAAACCGACACGCCGCAGCAGTGTACCCTCCGCAGCAGCATTCTCAGCCCTACCGGCAAGGTCGTTGCAATGGCGAGATCGGAATCCATCCAGATTCCTCCTTTTGGTCAACACAGCTTCGTCGCGAACACCCAGGTTATAGGCCCCCAGCTCTGGTCAGCTGATTCTACCCAACTCGAACAGCCTCTCTATCGCGCAGTCACCAAAGTCCACAGCGGTACCGCAATCATCGACGACGAGGAAACAACCTTCGGCATCCGGTCCTTACGCTGGGATGCCAACGACGGATTCTTCCTCAACGGCGCGCCCGTAAAACTCAAAGGGACCTGCAACCACCAGGATCATGCAGGTGTCGGCGCAGCACTGCCGGACAGGCTTCAACATTACCGCATAGAACGCCTCCGCGAGTTCGGCTCGAACGCCTACCGCACCACGCATAATCCGCCCACTCCGGAGCTGCTCGATGCCTGCGACAGGCTGGGAATGATGGTCATGTGCGAGACACGCATGTTCTCCTCCAGCCCCGAAGGCCTCAGCGAGTTGGAACGCATGGTCATGCGCTTCCGCAACCACCCCTCCGTCATCCTATGGTCCATCGGCAACGAGGAGCCCGAACAAGGCCCTCTCCACGGCCAGAAGATCGCGTCCAGCATGAGGCAGCGGGTTCGCGAGTTGGACCCCACCCGCCTGGTCACCCTTCCGATGAACGGCAGTTGGGGCGAGGGCGCCTCCTACGCCGTTGACGTCCAGGGCTTCAATTATTTTCAGGGTGATATGGAAGCCTTTCGTCGCAAGTTCCCGAATCAGCCATGTGTCTTTAGCGAAATCGGCAGCGTCCACTGCACCCGCGGCATCTACCGGAATGATGAAGCACGCGGCTACTTCAACGCATACGACGAGAACCACGCCAGCTATTCTTCAACCGCCGCAGTTTGGTGGAAATACACCCTCGCACGTCCCTGGCTCTCAGGCGGCTTCGTCTGGGCGGGCTTCGACTACCGCGGAGAGTCCAAACATCCCTGGCCC
>Ga0302275_10007607_pt1 | contig 10063 bp, 7 predicted proteins | sample III_Bog_N2_2_FD_200229 | JGI IMG/M metagenome (GOLD analysis project Ga0302275, IMG submission 200229) | Peat permafrost microbial communities from Stordalen Mire near Abisko, Sweden - III_Bog_N2_2 | ecosystem: Environmental > Terrestrial > Soil > Wetlands > Peat | place: Sweden: Abisko... | reverse complement strand
CTTCCTGCAAGCGGGCACAGGATTCCTCGCCCAGCACTCCAAGGAGATCTTCTTTGGAGTGGGAGAACAAATGGGGCCAATCCGGGCAACCGTGCAATGGCCCAGCGGCCTCTCGCAACAATTTCAGGACCTCCCGATCGGCCATCGCATTGAAATCGTTGAGGGTGAAAGCAGTGTCAAAGCGGTGCCCTTTGACGCCCCACATCCAGAATTCGCCAAACCCGCTCCCCCGCCGGACTTGAAACCCCTCCCCTCGCAGGTGGAAACCTGGCTCCTCGAACCCCTGAAAGCACCCGCCTTTTCGCTCCCGGATGCTCAGGGAAATCTGCATGAACTGCATCGCGCGCAGGCAACCCCGCTTCTGCTCACCTTTTGGACGGCCACCGCGCCCACAAGCGAAGAATTGCTGCTCAATCTTCAGGCGAACTGGGCCGCATTAACCTCCGGCGCTGTCCAGGTATTCGCGGTCAACATCGATGAGCCCGCCGACCTCGACCCCGCTCGCCAGTTTGCCATGCGGCATGGCTTTCCCTTCCCTGTGCTCTACGCCACTCCTCAGATCGCTGGCATCTATAACGTCACTTACAGGTACCTCTTTGACCGGCGGCGCGATCTCCCCATTCCGGTATCGTTCCTGCTCGATCCCGAGAAGATGATCGTGAAGGTCTACCAGGGACCCATTGAAATCTCCCGAATCATGGCCGACGCTCAGGCCATCCCCAACACTCCGGCGGAACGCATGAAGAAGGCGATCCCTTTCAAAGGCGATCGAATCCAGTCCGCATTTCACCGCAATGACTTCACTTACGGCGTTGCCATGTTCCAGTGTGGATATCTCGACCAAGCCGCGGAATCCTTTCAGCAGGTTGTCACCGCAAATCCTGAGAATCCCGATGGGTATTACAATCTGGGAACTCTGAGCTTGCAGCGCCACGACCTCAACCGGGCGAGCGAATATCTCGAACAGGCTGTCAAGCTCCGTCCCAACTATCCTGAAGCGTGGAACAATCTGGGAATGATAGCGGCGCAGCAGGGTCGCCCGGGCGACGCCATCCAGAGCTTCCAGCAGGCACACCTCCTTCGCCCAACCTATGCCACCGCACTCTTGAACCTTGGCAATCTCTTCCGGCGCCAAGGCGAATTCGCCAAAGCGGAAGAAAGCCTGCAACAAGCACTCCAGCTTCAACCGGACGACCCGGAAGCACATTACAGCCTCGGGATGCTGGCGGCGCAGCAAGATCGAACGGAAAATGCGGCGCAGTATCTTCGCGAAGCCATTGCGCTTCGGCCCGATTACCAGGAGGCGCTCAATAACCTCGGCGTTCTCTTCGTCCGTCAGCGGAACTACGCGGCGGCCGAGGAACAATTCAGAACTTGCATCCGCCTCGTCCCCGCTTTTGACCAATCCTATCTCAACCTTGCTCGCGTCCAAGTGCTTCAGGGCGAAAAAGACCAAGCGATCGAATCATTGCAAGAGCTTTTACGCCTGCAGCCAGACAACGCTCCCGCGAACAAGGCGATCGAGATGCTCAAATGAGTCTGAATCTCTTCTTAACTCGCAGCCCAATGGATACAAAAACCAAGCAGTGTCACTTTCTTGAATCGAGCCCGCAATGAATCGGACTGGATCTGCTCCAACTCGCCTACCACTCATCGGGACATTCGCGCTGCTCGCGGAAATCGCATTTTGCCTGTCCACCACAGCGCAACAGCCGATTCAGTCGCCCGATGAATTCCAGGTGATCGAGGCGCTTGTCCAGCAGGGGCATCTTGCTCAGGCCCGAACAGAGTTGATCGAGACGCTCAAGCAGGAGCCCGCAAGCGTTGAAGGTTATAACTTGCTGGGAATCATCGAGACCGAGCGCCAGGACTTTCCAAGCGCGCTCGCTGCATTCCAGGAAGCTTTACAGGTTGCTCCCCGCTCAGCCAAGACCCACGTGAATCTGGGGAATCTCTATCTCGCCCAGAAGATGCTCCCGCAGGCGGAACTTGAATTCCGAAACGCTCTCCGGCTTGAACCAGTCAACCCCGAAGCGAACTATAACATGGGTCTCCTTCTCATTGCGAAAGGCGCGCCAGCCGAGGCGATTCCCTACTTCACGCGAATCCACCCACAGACAACCGAATCGCAGATCAATCTCATTCGCGCCTATCTCCATGCAAAACGAACCTCGGACGCCCTGCGCATGACCACACAGCTCTCGGCCGGAAAGGACGCCGACGTAGCTTTGCATTTCTCACTCGGCGTCATGCTCCTCTCCGAAAAACAGTTCAAACCCGCGCAACTCGAATTGCAGAAGGCGGACGCGCTTCAACCCGGTTCTCCCGATATCCTGGCCAATTTAGGCTCCGCATATTACGGCGGCGGCGAGATGGCCAATGCGGAGCTGAGCCTTTCTCGAGCGCTCAAGCTCAAGCCCGAATCCCCGGAGACACTTTATCTCCTCGCCCAGGTATACAGGAGCGAGTCGCGCTCCCTGGATGCATTGGATCTGCTGGTCCGAGCAAACAAGCTGACCCCCGGCAATCCGGACATACTCTTCCTGATGGCCCAGATCGGCATGTCCCAGAGGTTCTTCGCCGACGCGATTCCCCTTCTGGAGAAGGCATCGCAGTTAGACCCGAACCGGGTTGAGATTCGATCCGCACTGGGCGAATGTTACTTCAAGTCGGACCAGGTCGAGAAGGCGATTCAGGAGTTTGATAAGGTTATCCAGCTTGAGCCCAATGGACGCGCCTACGCATATCTAGGGCTTTCCTACGCCTATCTCGGGCGATTTGACCAGGCGAAAGTTTCATTTCAGCATGCGCTCAAGATCGATCCCCATGACACTTTCTGCTTGTTCCACCTTGGCTATCTGGCTGAACAGCAGGGAGATACTGCGGCCGCGGACACAGTCTTCCAGAAGGTGCTCCAGGCCGACCCCAACTTCCCCTATGCGCTCCTCGAGATGGCCAATCTGCGAATCGAGCAGAAGCGGTATCAGGAAGCCGAGGGACTGCTCAAGAGATATGTGCGCCTAAGCGCCAATCCGGCCACCGGATATTACAAATTGGTAACTGTCGAGCGCAACCTGGGCCACGCCGAGGAGGCACGGCAAGATATGGCCACCTTTCAGGAGCTTTTTAAGAAATCGACTCCCAGTGCCAACGCCTATGTGCATCTGTTCGATTATCTTGACAAGCGCTCCGAGATGGCCACCGCTGAACGAAATCGGCTGGATATTGAGCAATTGATGGACCAGAACGCGAATCACCCCGATCAGCCCGACGTTCTCTACCCTCTCGCCGAGGCTTACTTCAACGAGGGAAAAGTCACCGAGGCTCTTGCTGCTATTGAGCAACTCGACAAGGTGAGCGCCAGCGACGAGCGGCTGCTGGCCGGCGTGGGCGTACTCCTGGCGCGCTTTCATCGTTACGACGACGCCATACAGCACTTCCAGCAAGCTTTGACGATCGCGCCCGGCTCCGCTGAAGTAAGCTTCGATCTGGCAAACGCTTACTTCCGGAAGGGACTTTATTCCAAGGCCCTGGAGGCCGCCATGAACGTGCCCGAGGAGGGGCGCAAGGATGACGCATATCTCACCCTGCTTGGCGACATCTACGAGCATCTCGGCGACAACTCCCGCGCGGAGGATATCTTCACCAGCGCCATCGTCCGCAATCCCGACAGCGACGGGGGCTATCTCTCGCTTGCGCTGCTGCAATTGCGCGAAAACAAATTGGCCGATGCGAAACTCACCCTGCTGAAAGCAAAGGAACACACTCCCGGATCGGGGAAGATACTCTGGGGATTGGGACTGGCGTCGGCGCTCGAGGGCAATACTTCTGAGGCGTCCAACCAGCTTGAGCACGCAGTCGAACTGCTCCCCGAGTGGCCGGGGAGTTATTCGACGCTTGGCGTATTTTATTTCGAGACCGGCCAGATCGAGAAAGCCAGGGAAGTCCTCAATCGCTTCAAGAACAGTAACACCGGCGGCGGGCTCGATATCAATCGCATCGAACAGGTTCTCGCCCAGGCCCCAGGAACGGCGCAGTCACCCAGCGACCCTCTTAATCCGGATGAACGCGCGCGGCTCCTGCAACTCGCACTCTTTCTCGCGGACAAAACTCTCTGACAGCGGGCAGATAATCGGTGAGTTATCGGGCCGCAGGCATATACTTCTCAAACCACTCCAGCGCCCGGAGCAGCACGTCCGCTCGGTGCTCCGCCCTTGAAAATGCATGTCCCTCATTCGGATAGACCACCAACTGAGTTGCCACATGTTCGTCTCTCAGCGCATGCCAGAACTCAAAAGACTGCGGCGCCGGGCACTCTCCGTCGCGGTCGCCCACCACGGCCAGCGTCGGCGTTGTAACTTTGTCAATAAAACTGATGGCTGAGCTCTTTGCATAGACGTCCGGGTCCTTGTAAACCGACGCGCCAAAGTAAGGCGTCATCCACTGGTCGATCGAATTCTCTCCGTAGTAGCTGAGCCAGTTCGAGATACCAGCCCCCGCCACTGCCGCCTTGAAGCGCCCGGTTTGCGTCACGGCAAACATGGTCATGAAGCCGCCATAGCTCCAGCCGGTGAGGCCAACGCGGCCCGCGTCCACCGGGTACTGCGCCAGCACGGTGTCCACTCCGGCCAGGATATCGCGCAAATCGCCATAGCCGAAATCCTTGCGATTGGCCGCCGTAAAGGCCTCGCCCTGCCCGTAGCTGCCGCGCGGGTTCGGCTCCAGCACAAAATACCCCATTGCCGAGAAGGCGAGCCCGCTCAGGCTGCCTCCGCCCCAGCGCGATTCGGCCGCGGCCGCCGGGCCACCGTGCACCACCACAATCATCGGATATTTCTTCGTTGAATCGTAGTTTTTTGGAAAATGCAGCCAGCCCTGAACGCTAAGGCCCTCGTTTCTCCAGTGCAGCGAAGTCGATTTTCCCCAGGGCGGCCCACTCCCCGCCATCGCCGCATCGTTGAAATGGGTCAATTGCATCAGTCCGCCAAGTCCGGGCGCCATCGTCACCGATGGCCTTGCCGCGTAAATCTCGGAAGGCTGATCGAACGAGCTTGCGCTGAAAACAAACAGCGAATGGTCCCGCGTCGCGGAAAGGCTCAACGAGAGCCTCCCATCGCCCACGGTCGCTGGAACTGTATAGACGGGCGCGGCAAAACTGCTCGCAACGCTCTCGGCGGTTCGGTCTCCCTGCACCCGAAACCGCGTAAGCTGGCTATTGCCCTCAAACAGTTCGCTGTCAAAGATGTGTTCGTTGTCGGCCCAATCGATCCAAGCCGCGCTTGCGGGCCGGCCCGGGGTCAGGTCTCGCGCTTCCCCGCCCGCTGCGGAAACCACCCAAACGTCGCCGCCGGTCGAGCCCTGATCGCTCATCAGGCCGCCAATAAAGGCAATCACCTCGCCATCGGGCGACCAGCGCGGAACGGCAATTTGCAGGCCATGCATCGCCCCGGAAGCCTCCGCCGGTGCAAAAATCGCCCTCGGATCGGCGCCAAGCTCCTGGGTGTAGAGTTTGGCTACCCACCAATTGTTCTCTCCAGGCGGATCGGCGGCGATATAGGCAAATCCCTTCGAATCTGGCCGCCAATCGAACTCATAGACATGCAAATGGTCTGGGGTCGCGAATGTGGGAATCGCCTTTTTCCCCGCGGAGTCGACGATCGCGACCCGCTGAATTTCGACCCCGTCCTCCCCAATCACGCCCGACCACGGCTTCATCGCCGCCAGCGCTCCCGCCGCGCGCGTCGCTCCCTCCACATAGAGGAACGCCAGCTTTGACCCATCCGGGGACCAGGATGGATAGCCGACCTCGCCCTTGGCCGCGGTGACCTTGTCAATTTCAATCTTTGGTTTTCCCGCGGCCGGGTCGCCTCCAATCCTGGCGATAAACAGGTCGTCCTGATCCGTGCCGGCACTGCCCGGTTGACAGTTGCCCGCGAAGGCAAGGCGCCGGGAATCCGGCGCCCAGGCCACCATCCCTTCGGCGCAATGAGCGTCTTTGCCTTTGCCCGCCGTGATGCGGGTCGCCTTGGAGACGTCCGCGACAGGAGCAATCAGAACGTGCCAGCCATCCTCATCTTGCCGAACAAATGCGAGCAGCGCTCCATCGGGAGAAACGGCGACCGGACCGAGGCGATGCGGCTGGCCCATCCCCGTGAGCAATAGATCCACACGCCCCTTGAGCGACGGCTGCTGGGCGCCCGCATGCTGGGCAACCACAAGAATTCCAATCAAGACGAAGCCAGCGCGCAAGGCCGCACACTGATGAAGGAAGCGGCTCATCATTCGAAACATATTGAAAATCCTATCAGGCGAGTCCACAAAATCCCCCCCCCAGCAACTCAATCGTTCCCTCCAAACTGGCCAACCTCCGGTGCGGCGAGTCTGTCTGAGGATTTATTCGACGCGAATCGGGAATAAATCCTCACCGTTCCGGTTAGGTACAGCAGAAGTAAACACAAAAACAATGGAGGGTGAGATGAATCGAGACATTGGCGATGGTTTGCTCCAACCGGATGACGAGACCGGCACCACGACCCGGAATACAGCGACCGGAACCGACGGAATTGACCGGCGGAATTTCCTTTCCTGCATGGCCTGGGCCGGAACAGGGCTTCTCTGGTCGATGGTGGGCGGCGTACCAACCTCGAAGCTGCTCGCGGAGACCGCGAAGGCCGGCGCATCGGCTGGAAAACTTGAGGACTTCTCGTTCGCGCAGATCAGCGACAGCCATATCGGCTTCAACAAGGCGGCGAATCAGGACGTTGCCGGCACACTGAAGAAAGCCATCGACAAGATCAACATGGTTCCCGCCGGTGCAAAGGCTCCGGATTTCCTCATTCACACTGGCGATATTACCCAGAGCTCCAAAGCGGCTGAATTCGACACCAGTCAGCAAATAATCCGCGAGGCCAAGGTCGGGGAAGTCTTTTACGTCCCCGGAGAACACGACTATATCGATGACGGCACCCTCTACAAGGAGCGCTTTGGCAAGGGAACGATCGGGAACGGCTGGTACAGCCACAATCACAAGGGCGTTCATTTTGTGGGACTGAACAATTGCGTGCAGGTGGACGCGATGGGCAATCTGGGCGCGGATCAGCTCGCCTGGCTCAAGGCCGATCTGGCCGGGCTGAGCTCCTCCACTCCAATCGTGGTCTTCGCGCACATCCCGCTTTGGATGGTATACGAAAAGTGGGGCTGGGGAACGCAGGATGGCGCGACGGCGCTTGGGTTTCTCAAGCGCTTCGGCTCCGTCACGGTCCTCAACGGGCACATTCATCAGGTAGTGCAAAAGGTCGAGGGCAATGTCAGCTTCCACACCGCCATGTCCACGGCCTTTCCCCAGCCGGCGCCGGGCGCAGCCCCCAACCCTGGGCCGATGGCGGTCCCAGCCGGGAAGCTTGAGAGCGTCCTCGGAGTGACCAGAGTCAAGGTCGTTCGCGGCCGTGGTCATCTGGCGGTGGTCGATTCCACCCTCGCGGAGACGGTCTGATGCGAATCAGGATCATCGCGGGAATCGTCGCCGCGACATCAGTCGCGCTGGGATTCGTTCATCCATTCGGGAATCCGCGTGTCGAGCCTTCCACAGGGCTCGGCACGCTCTTGCACGATGCGAACATCCCTGCGGAGTCGCGCAACATTCTGGCGGCGAAGTGCGCCGATTGTCATTCAAACGAAACACGCTGGCCGATCTATGCGCGGCTCGCGCCTGGGTCCTGGCTCATCGAGCGTGACGTCGTCGAGGGGCGCAAGCACATGAATCTCTCCAAATGGCGCGAAATCCCCCCGGAAGACCTGACCGTTCTGAAGTCGAAGATCGCCGCGCAGGCCCGAAGCGGTGCCATGCCGCCGCCCCAGTATCTGGTCCTCCATTGGGGAGCGAAACTCTCCCCGGCCGAGGTTCGTTCCCTGGCGAATCTAGGAGCCGATTCCGGACAGAGCGAGGCCCCGCTCGCGGGAGAGGGCGACGCGGCTCGCGGAAAGGCGCTCTTCCAAAAGCGATGCACCGGCTGTCACGCACTTGAAGCAGACCGCGAGGGCCCTCGATTGGCTGGAGTCTTTGGCAGAAAGGCCGGCAGCGTGCAGGGTTTCACCTACTCCGCCGGATTGAAAAAGCTGGGAATTACGTGGACAGTCGCAAATCTTGACCGGTGGCTCACCGATCCAGACCAGATGGTCCCGGATAACAATATGAGTTTTCGCGTCCCAAAGGCGGACGAGCGGCGCGATTTGATCGCGTTTCTGAAGCGGTAGCGCGAATCCAGAGTTGCTATACCCAGCGAGAACAAATGCCTGACTGGATTTTTCGCCTAGAAAAATCCTACCTGGGCAAGGTCGAATCGGGTATACCTCCTCTGGATTCGTGCTAGCGCGAAAACAAACCAAATCCAGCTATCCGGGATGCGCCGCCGCGTGAATCGCCAGCAAGTTCTCCAGCAGCGGCCGAAGACGCTTCAAATCCAGCGCATTGGCTCCATCGGATTTGGCATGGGCCGGGTCGTCATGCACCTCCAGAAACAGCCCGTCGACCCCGGCCGCCACGGCCGCCCGCGCCAGCAGCGGAATGAACTCCGGCTGCCCGCCACTCACCCCGCCCGCGGATGAAGGCTGCTGTACGGAGTGAGTCCCGTCGAAAACGATCGGCGCGAAGGAGCGCATCACCGGCAGCGAACGGAAATCCACCACCAGATTGTTATAACCAAAGCTTGCCCCGCGCTCAGTCAGAAAGACACGCTCGTTTCCAGTCGAGAGCGTCTTTTCCACCGGATACTTCATATCCCAGGGAGCCACAAACTGTCCCTTCTTGATGTTGACCGCGCGGCCGGTCTTGCCGGCGGCCACCAGCAGGTCGGTCTGGCGGCACAGAAACGCGGGAATCTGCAAGACATCCACGGCCTCCGCGGCAATCTCGCAGTGGCCCGCCTCATGCACATCGGTCAAAACCGGCAACCCAGTCGCCTCGGCCAAAGCGCGCAAAATCCGTGTCCCCTCCACGATCCCCGGCCCGCGAAAACTGTTCACGCTGGTCCGGTTGGCCTTGTCGTAGCTGGCTTTGAAGATGTACGGAATGCCCAGGTCCGCGGCAATGCGCTGAATCGCGTCCGCCATGGTGCGCACATGCGCCTCCGACTCGATGACGCAAGGACCCGCGATGAGAAAGAGCTTTCCAGCCCCAACCTGCACCGGCCCAATTTCAAAAGTATTCGCCATATCTCTGCTATCAGAACACATGGGACGGCCAACTCCGCAACTCCATCAAAATGCCATTTTCACTGGTAGAATCAATACCATTATGGCTACCACCGTTGAAATCGACAAAGTCGGCCGCATTGTCGTTCCCAAGAAGCTTCGCGACGACCTGCACCTCACTCCAGGAACCAAACTGACGGTTGAGCGCTCCGGAGAGAATCTCGTCTTCAAGCCGGATTTTCCTCAGGCCCGCATGGTCGTTGAGAATGGATTGCCATTGATCTATCCCGCCGAAGGCGTCGTCACCCAACCCTTCACCAACGAGACAGTCAATGAACTGATTGAGCAGGGGCGAGTGGAACGGGACCGGCACAATCTCGGCCTGTACGACGACGAGATCGAGGCATGATTTTCCTCGACACAAATATCTTGATCGCCGCGACGCTGGTGAGGCACCCCCACAACCGTCTGAGTCAACGCTTGTTGGTGGAAAACCAAAGTGCCAAGACTGTAATTGCCGCCCACACGATTGCCGAGGTGTATTCCGGCCTTACCCGGTTCCCTCCACCCGAACGGGTTGCGCCCAAAGTGGCTATGGCGGCAATTGAGATGTATCTTCTAGCGATGGAACCTGTCGCTCTCTCGAGCGAGGAATACCTTGCGACGGTGCGGGATGCTGCCCTGAACGGCCACGCCGGCGGAAAAGTCTACGACGCGCTGCTGCTCGCCTGCGCCAGAAAGTCCGGCGCGGAACGAATCTATACATGGAATCTCCGGCATTTTCAGGCCCTCGCTCCGGATCTCGCGCACCGAATCCTGACGCCGTAGAGGCGCTCCGTCTGTCTTCCATTTTTGAATCGTAAAATGGGCTCCA
>Ga0302275_10007601_pt1 | contig 10067 bp, 15 predicted proteins | sample III_Bog_N2_2_FD_200229 | JGI IMG/M metagenome (GOLD analysis project Ga0302275, IMG submission 200229) | Peat permafrost microbial communities from Stordalen Mire near Abisko, Sweden - III_Bog_N2_2 | ecosystem: Environmental > Terrestrial > Soil > Wetlands > Peat | place: Sweden: Abisko... | reverse complement strand
TTTCCTGCAAATGATCTGGAATCGCAGCCCTCACCGTTTCCAGCCGATCTTGCCGCCCATCAAAGTCAATCAGTAGAACCATAAACCGGCTGGCATATCGGTCCATTTCCGGAGCATGATCTTCCCTAAATCGTGTTAAAACCTCCCGCCAACCGCCCGCCTCCTCAAGGACTTGCATTCTCCGCTCATCTAAAAACTCTGCAAGCTGAAAGCCATTGGCCAATTGCCGGTTGGCATCGTCCTCGGGCAGTACGTAAACATGCGGCAGGTACTTGTTAACGCTCATGGTTCAAGATCATCACGAATCAGGGTGCCCACCAGATCCCCCTTGACAGCGATTTCCCTTAACGGCCGGACTTGTGTCGGCTCCATATGATTTTTGCGGTGGAGCACCAGGGTGGTTTCATCAGAAAAACGCCGTATTGCCTCAGGATTATGTGAAGTAGCAATGAACTGGCCGCCCGATTGGAAGGCTTTGCGCAGAGCCACGATAAAGTGTCCGACCTCCGACAGGGCCAGGTAATTGTCCGGCTCGTCCCAAAAACACACCAACGGGCCATAAGCATCATTCGCCGCCAGGACCATCGCACAAATCATGAAGCACTTTTCTCCATCCGACAGGTCGGCAAAAGGAATGGCAAAATTTCCCAAGCCATTGGAAAATTGCACTTCCAAACTGCGAGCGTCTTTGCCGACTAAGGGATTCGTGATGGCTTTTAGGTCTGGCATCACTTGGTTGAGGTACTTGTCAATTGTTCCATAGGCGGCGGGAGCGTGGCCGAGCAAACCCGAAAACCACGCGCCGAAATTGGTGACATTTGTGTTTGGTTGCAACGTCTCCTGATCCGAATTTCCTGTTATCAAAGCAGGTATGGGACGAAGAAGCACGAGGCCAGCGAGCCACTGCTTGAAAATGGACAAAGGATCCTTTGTGGTCCGCTCCTGGATTATCGGCAGTGCGGCCAGATGCCAGTCCAGTAGAAAATTGGCCTTCTGCTCCTGATTTGATTTTGCCAGAAACACTTGCGCGGCTGCTCGTGTAAAGACCGGATTGTCCTCGACTGAAAGCCCTTCTTCAAACACCCGCATTTTCTTGAACTCCTCCGAAGGAAAATCGAAGGCAATGTAATATTTATACGTTTGTCCTCCTAGTGTGACCTCGATAGAAAATCGCATGGGAACGTCAGTGTGCCCTCGAGTGAAATCGTTGGGTTCCACTAACTCCTCCACTCGGTTTGTACCGCGAGCGATCTTCAGCAAGATTTCCAGCGCCAAGCAGACCGTTGTTTTGCCCGCGCCGTTCTTCCCAATCAACAGAACGGATGAGCGACCTTCGATCAGCAGTTCGAAATTCTCCAGACACCGGAAGTTATGAACGTAAAAGCGTCGTATCACAAGGCAATGATACTGGGATCTCAGCAGTGCGTCCAACTGGATTTTCATGGAGTGCCAGCCCGCGATACAGGGAAATTCACAAAATTCCATTTTGACCCGCACGCCGGAACACCTTAACCTGCGGGCGTGCTAAACGAACCAGTTCCCGCTCCGTCCACGCTCCGCGCTGACGGGCGGCAGGCCCATCAGTTGCGGCCCATCACTTTTCAGAACCATATCGCTCCGTATGCCGCGGGGTCCACCCTGGTTTCCTGGGGCAATACCCGGGTGATTTGCGGCGTGACCATTGAGGAAATGGTGCCGCGCTGGATGAAAGAGCAGGGGGTCACCGGCGGGTGGATCACGGCGGAGTATTCCATGCTGCCTTATTCCACCCTGCAGCGGAAACCGCGCGACATCACCAAGGGCAGGCTGGACGGGCGTTCCTCGGAAATCCAGCGGCTGATCGGGCGTTCCATCCGCGCGGCGATTGATTTGGAAAAGATCGGCACCCGCACCATCTGTGTGGACTGCGATGTGCTGCAGGCGGACGGCGGCACGCGCACGGCGGCCATCACCGGGGCGTGTGTGGCCCTCGCGCTGGCGATCAAAAAGCTGCAGGACAGCGGCAAACTCACCGTCAATCCCATGCAAAGCGGGGTGGCTGCAGTGAGTGTGGGCATGGTGGCGGGCCGGGCGCTGCTCGATTTGTGTTATACCGAGGACGTGGCGGCTGCGGTGGACCTGAACCTGGTGATGAACGCCCGGGGCGAGTTTATCGAAATCCAGGGCACCGGCGAGGAGTCCACTTTCACTGAAACCCAGCTCGCCGAATTGCTGGCGCTGGGCAAGGTGGGGGTGCGCGAATTGCTCGCGGCGCAACAAGCCGCCATTCACCAAGGTTAATCCCGCATTTATTTCCGTGACGAAACCCATCCAGAAGCGGGCCGCCCCGGCCGCCAAACCCCTGCCCGCCACGCGTTTGCTGCTCATTCGCCATGCCGAGGTGGAGGTGCAATACCACCGGGTGTTTGGCGGGCGCATTGACATGAACCTCTCGCCGCGCGGGAAGAAAATGGCGCGGACGCTGGCGGGATACTTGGCGAATAAAACCATTGATGCGGTATACGCCAGCCCCATGAAACGGGTGCAGCAAACCCTGGCCCCCGCCCTCAAAAAAGGCACGCCCCCGCAGACCATCATGCCGGATTTGCGCGAGATTGATTTTGGTGACTGGACGGGACTGGGCTGGCAGGCGGTCAGTGACCGGTTCGGCTTCCAATCCCACGAATGGCTGGAACAAATTGAGCACCGGGGAGTTCCCAACGGCGAAAATGCCCGGGTCTTCCGCCAGCGGGTCGAGCCGTGTGTGCGGCAGATCATCGAGAATCATCCCGGCCAGAATGTTGCCGTGTTTTGTCATGGCGGGGTGATTCGCATGATCCTTTCCATTCTCGTGGACCTGCCGCTGCCGAAAACCAACTCCTTTGAAATTGAATATGCGAGCATCACCCAGGTGGCACTCCATCCGCACCTGGCGGAGATCGAACTGATGAATTTTACTCCGTGGCGGGATTTGGTGGCATGAAAAAATCAATAACTCTCTGGCGCATTTCGGTGGCCACCAGCCTGGAAGCCGAGGACGCCGTGGCGGAAATGCTGGAAGGTGTGCTGGGCGAAAAACCTTCAAGTTACTTCGATCTGGAAGATCAGGTGAGTCTCGTGAGCGCGTACTGCCAGCAGTCTGACCCGCCCGCCCCCGGCGTGCGCCGCAAAATCCGCGACGGCCTGGCCGGCATTCAGAACTGCGGCTTGAACGCCTGGCCGGCACAAATCACCATTCAGCGTGTCAAGCCGGAGGACTGGGCGGAATCGTGGAAACGGCATTTTCAGCCGATTGAAATTGGCCGGTCCCTGTTAATCAAGCCCAGTTGGAGCCGGCAACGTCCGAACAAGGGCCAGGCGGTGGTCGTTTTGGACCCCGGTTTGAGTTTTGGCACCGGCCAGCATCCCACCACTTCATTTTGCCTCAGCGAGGTGGCAAATCATGCGTCGAAAGATGCAGCCCGGTCATTTATGGACATTGGCACCGGGTCAGGCATTCTCGCCATTGCCGCCGCCAGTCTGAATTACCAGCCAATTTTTGCCTTTGATTTTGATCCGGAATCCGTCCGGGTGGCGCGGGCCAACGCCAAAATCAATGGCGTCGCAAAAAAAATCCGGCTCGCCCAGGCGGACGTGACCCGGCTGCCGTTGCACCCGTCGGAGCGCCATGATCTGGTGTGCGCAAACCTGATCTCCAACCTGCTGGTGGCCGAACGCAAACGCATTGTCGCCCAATTAAATCAGGGTGGAACGCTGGTGCTGGCGGGCATTTTAAAGACGGAATTTGCGCTGGTACGGGCCGCCTTTGCCACCCTGGGCTGGCGGTTGGTGCGCACCCAGGTGCTCAAAGAGTGGCAGTCGGGATCGTTTCAGTCCGAAAAAAAAGTTTGAACATTTTTTGTTATGGACGAGTCTGAATTGTAACGAATCGGTTACAAACCCGAGACGAGTTGATGGCGGCTTGGCACGGTTCCCGCTATCAAGACAGTGCGAAAGGACGAAAGTAAACTTATGATTAAAACGATCGAAGCCATGAGTGAAGCAATCCGTAACCCGAAGCATCCGTTCCGCAAGACTGAAAACACTCCTAAAAAGGCGCTCAAAAACCGTCATGAACGCCGCAAGATCAAGGAATATCTCCACTTGGGAGACTGGTTATCCGAAGAAATGGCCTGAAGCCACACCCCGTTCGCCGGGTGATTCAAAAGTTAAACTGGTTTGGAATTGGGTTTTTCAACTCCAATTTTAGAATCAACTCCGCTTTTGAAAACCTGCTTGCGGGCGTAATCCCAGTCTGAAAGGTGGGAACCAAGGCCATACCCCCACATCGTCCCTGACTGGAGAAACTAAACTGATGGGCAAAGTCTGACCAAAATTAAAACCGCCGGCCAACCCATGGGTTGGCCGACGGTTAATAAAAAACTTACTTCATCAACAACATCTGCCGGGCGCGTTTGATGGCGTTGGTCATGCGGCGCTGATAGTGGGCGGGAAGCCCGGTGTATTTGCGGGGCAAAATGCGGCCCTGATCCGTCACAAATTGGCGGAGCAAATTGACATTCTTGAAATCCAGCGCGTCTTCCGTGAAGTCGATTTTCGGCTTCGGGCGGGGTGTGCGGGCTTCGGTGGTGCGGCCCTTCCCGCCACGGCGGTCGGACTTCTCGGTATTGGTCTTGCGGGGCATAATTACTTGATTTCCTTGTGAACCGTGTGACGGCGCAGGGCGGGATTATACTTTTTAATCTCGAGCTTGTCCGTCTTCAATTTCTTGTTGCGGGTGGTGGTGTAGCGGGAAGGAGACTTGGCCTCCTTGCGGGCTTCCGTGCATTCAATGGTGATGATTTCGCGCGCCATAAATTATTCTTTTTCTTTCACTTTTTCCTCGGGTTCCTCTTCGTCGCCCTCGACTTCGTTGGCCCCGGCATTGTCGATCGTGCCCAACTGGCCCAAACGCCGCTGGCGCAATGCGCCTTCCTTTTCCAACTGGGCCTGCGCCTCGACCGTGAACCGGGTCCAGGGAATTGCTTCCAGACGGGCCTTCGGAATCGGCTTGTTGGTCAGTTCGCAAATGCCGTAAACCTTTTTTTCAATGCGCTTGAGCGCCTCCTCAATTTCATACACCGCGTCCTGGTCCGAGGACAACAGGCTGAGGGCGAAATCGCGGTCGAAATTATCCGTGCCCGAATCGGCCATGTGCAGGCTGTAACCCGGCATCTCCTGCGCGGATTCCTTGGCCAGACCGCTCATCTGGGCCAGCAATTGATCGCGCAATTGAACCAGATTGTCATAATAACCCTGCCATTCCGGCTTGACCTTTTTGGTTTCGGCCACAGCGTTGGTCCGGGCAATCGCCCGGCCCAGAATGGAATCGGCAGTAGCCATCACTTGGGGGCGGCCGGGCTTGCTTTCTTTTTTCTTCGCTGTCACGTTATTATTGTCTGTATTCGTCAAAATTCCTCAAAATCTCCCGCCTAACTCCGGTAAAACTTGATAATCCACTCGGGAATATAAATTCCCACCTGAGTCAAGGGCGTGCGAATGTAGCAAAATGGCGGCGTTTAGCCAGAAAAATCTTTTGGAATTTTGATTCGCGAGCGCATCTCAGTTTTTACCATGCTTCTGACTGGCCATGCGTTGTCCCGGAGGGACAAACGATAATCGCCCGGCGTTTCAACGCCGGGTTTGCGCCGGTCACGGCGGCAAGTCCCGCAGGGACGGCTGAAAAACGGCCGGTTTCAGGGTCCCTCCGGCCCTAATCCGCATCCCTGCTCAAAAACTGGGATGCGCCTTTGAGTCTCCGCCCGGGCGCACCTTGAATTCCGGCCGGCCGGTGTGTCGGGGCGGCACCGCCGGGATCCACTCCGGGCGGTGGTCACCCTTTTTCAATGCACGCATAGGCATTGTGGTTGTGAATGCTTTCAAAATTCTCGGCCTCGACCTTGTACCAGCTCACCCGGGGGGCGGCGTTGAGCTTGAGGGCGACGTTGCGGACGAGGTCCTCGACGAAGACGGGGTTTTCGTAGGCGCGCTCGGTGACGGCTTTTTCGTCCTGGCGCTTGAGCAGGGCGTAGAGCTCGGCGCTGGCGGAACTTTCGATGATGCCGATCAATTCCTCGATCCAGACGGATTTGGTGGAGCGGATGGCCACCGTGACCAGGCCGCGCTGGTTGTGCGCGCCGTAACGCGAGATGGCCTTGGAGCAGGGGCAGAGGGTGGTGACATGGGCTTTGACGGTGAGAATGAAATCAATCTCGTTGCCGCAGGCGGCGGCATCGAACCGGGCCACGTAGTCCATGAGGCTTTCGCGGCGGGACACCGGCGACACCTTGGTCATGAAGAAGGGAAATTCGAGTTCCAGATGGGAGGTCGCGGATTTGAGCTTTTCCTGGAGCGAGATCAGGATTTCGGAAATGTTTTCCACGTGGATGACGGCGCCGTGGGCGTTGAGCACCTCGATGAACCGGCTCATGTGGGTGCCTTTGAATTCCTTGGGCAAATCCACAAACATGCCGATGGTGGCCACGGTGTTTTGAATGCTCCGGGCCCGGTCCTGCACCTGGATGGGAAAGCGCAGGCCGCGCACCCCCACCTTGTCGATGCGGAGTTCGCGATGGTCGCGCTCGCTCTGCTTGTCGTCGAGTTTCACCCGGACGGCTTTGGCGCGGCGCGCACCGGTGCGGCGGCTGATTTTTAGCATGCGCCTAAATTAGCAGAACCGGCCTGGTTTGCAAAAAGTTCTTTGACTTGGCGCGCCCGTACGATTATCTCCGCTGCATGCATTTTCGGTGCCCGGGAGTCGCGCTCATCCTCCTCGCCTGGCTGTGGACGCCGCCCCTGGCGGTTCACGCCGAAATCTTTCGCGTGGCCACGTACAATGTGGAGACGTATCTGGATGCGCCGACTTATACCCGGCCGCAAATCAAATCCCCCGAGGCGCGGGCGAAGGTGCGGGAGGGCATCCGGGCGATGAACCCGGATGTGCTGGCCTTGGAGGAAATGGGCACCACCAACGCCCTGCTGGAACTGCGCGCCGCACTCAAGGCCGAGGGGCTGGATTATCCCTATTGGGAGCACGTCAGCGGGTTCGACACAAATATTCACGTGGCCATCCTGAGCAAACTGCCCATCCTGGCCCGCCGTCCGCACACGAATGACACGTTTTTGCTGGATGGCCGCAGTTTCCAGGTGAGCCGGGGGTTTGCCGAGGTGGACCTCCGCGTGGGCACCAACTTCACCTTCACCCTGATTGCGGCGCACTTGAAATCCCGCCGGCCCGTGCCGGATGCCGACGAGGCGGAGGAACGGCTGGGCGAGGCCCGGGTGTTACGGGGCATTATCGACGAACGCCTGCACGCCAACCCGGACCTCCCGCTGATCGTGCTGGGGGACATGAATGACGTGAAGGACGCCGCATCCACCCGGGCGCTGATGGGGCGGGGCAGGTACCGGCTGGTGGACACCCGTCCGGCGGAGCGCAATGGCGACACCGCGCCCGCCAGCAGCGCGCGCATGGAACCGCGCAACATCACCTGGACCGATTATTTCGCCCGGGAAGACAGTTACAGCCGGATTGATTATATACTCCTGAGCCCGGCGATGGCCGCGCACTGGCTGCCCCAAGAGACGTATCTACTGGCCCTGCCAAACTGGGGCGTGGGCTCGGATCACCGGCCGATTGTGGCGGGATTTCAAACAGGAATGAAGCCGGCAGAGTGAAGAATGAAAAAATGGGACGGGGCCAAATACGCAAAAAAGACGGGATGAATTAGGAACGCAGGAACCCAGGAACGCAGGAATGCAGGAATGAGGTAGTGGATGAGAATTACGGTTGCGGGCATGACCCGGCGGAGAATTTGTTGGCGTGCAATCCTGACACCCCCGAAACCAGGTGTGGCGCAGCCGTCCCCGGCTGCGGGTTCGCGCACCGTCTCGGTGCGTGTTCCTTTGGCTTTATGCTAGTGGTGGCGGGACGCCGCCACAACCCGCAGGCGAGGACGCCCAATGCCACTAGGATTTGGCCCGGGCATTTTTGCGCTTAACCTTCACCGCTGGACCGGTTTGCGCCGGATTTTCGGACCGATATTCCTGCACGAGGGCGGGTCCCATCTCGTAGAGCAACTGCTCGATGCGACGGCCGTTTTCCAAGGCGCGCTGGAGCACCGGCACCATCGCTTGAGGCACATACACGCACCGCCGCCGCCCTTTGTGGGTGAAGGCCAGCAGGTGGTTGGGATGTTTGTCCCCGCGCGCGCAGGCCGGGCAGTCCGGTCGGACGCAGGGCTTGTGGACCAGGGCCAGCGAACCTTTGAGCGCGGGCCACAGCGGCAGGAGCTGGTCCCAGAAGTGTTGGGCCACGGTGGCAGCAGATTTTTTTTGCTTCACAAGTCACAGGATGGCCTATGGAGTATGCATATAGCAATATATGCATACTAAATATCGTCCAAAAAAACGCCCGCCCCCAAGCCCGCCGCCCCCCGGCCGGGCTTCCCGCCGGACGAACCACTTCGTTTCTTTGTCCAACTGTTGCCCTGCCGCGCGCTCGGCCGGTTGCCGGCGCTCAAGGGCAAGCGTTTTTATGACCGCCTGTTTACCCCGCGGGTCACCCTCTGGCAGCTCCTCTTTCAACGGTTCCACCCCGACCACACCCTGGATGCGGCGCTGAGCGACGCCCGGGCCGGCGGCGGCTTAACCCAAAACTCTCCCGCGAGCTGGTTTCCGACTCAACCTCCGCCTGCAGCGATGCCCGCCAGCGGCTCCCGCAGGAGTTTCTGGCCCTTGCAGGGCCGCCAGATCACCAAATTGAGTTCCGCCACGCGCTGGCACGGCCGGGTCATCACCTTGCTGGATGGCAGCACCGTGCGCCTGCGCCCTTATGGCCGCATGGCCAAAGAGTTCCCGCCCCAGCGCAATCAACACCAGCAGCCTTATTGGTGCCTGGTGCGCGTCGTCGTGAGCTTCTGCGCCCGGAGTGGCGCCGCCTTGGACTGCGCCCTGGGATCAATGCGAGTCAGTGAACAAGTGCTGGCGGGCCAGATCATTTTGGCGACGACCGCCCAGAGTTTGTTCATGGAGGATCGTAATTTCGGGGTCTTCCGCATCGCGCAAGCCGCGCGGCAGGCGGGCCAGGCGGTATTGTTGCGCCTGACCGATGCCCGGGCGCGCAAGCTCTTGGGACGCGCGCTCCGGCCGGGCGATCATCCAGTCCACTGGTCCCCAACGCGCCAGGACCAGCTCCCGCCGGAGGCCAGCCGGGAACCGGTGACGGGCCGCCTGTTGGTCGTCCAGCTCCACCGCAAAGGCTTTCGCTCCCAACGGCTCTGTTTATTTACCACCCTGCCCGACACCACAGACTTTGCGCTGCCGGAGTTGGTGCGCCTTTACGGCCAGCGCTGGCCCATCGAACTGAACTTGCGCTACTTGAAAGCCCAGATGGACCTGGCGCAGTTGGAGGCCAAGTCGCCGGACCAGGCCCGCAAAGAATGGCTGGCCGGCTGGCTCGCCTATAACCTCATTCGCGCCGCCCAACTGTGCGCGGCCCTGCACAAAGGGATCGCGCCGCTGACCTTGTCCTTCTCCGCCGTCCGCCGCCGCCTGGAAGACTGGTTGCGGCAATTCGGCCGAACGCCGCGCCAAGCCCGCGCCCGCTGGACCACCGCGCTCATACAGATGGGCCGCTGCCGGCTGCCCCGCCGCCGGAAACCACGGCCCAATGAGCCACGCGCCCAGCGGCATCTGCGCCTGCCCTACGCTCCCCTCTATGGCAGCCGGGCCACCGCCCGCAAACACCTTAATAAATATGCCTCCAAATCCTAGTGGCATTGGGCGGAGACGGTGATGCCGGTGAAATGGATTGCGGAGCGCTTGCACATGGGCACGCCGGGTTATGTGAACCTGTTGTTATACCGGCAGCGAAAGGGAATATGACAATATCAAGAACCGACCCCTTTATGGCACGGCGCGGGGTGCTCACGCGGTCCATTGGCAGTGTGATCGTGCTGATGCCGCCGTATTGCACCTCGGAGCAGGACACCAAGGGGATGGTGGGAGTGTTGGCGGAGGCGATTGGGGAGGTGTTGGGGTGAGGAAGC
>Ga0302275_10007590_pt1 | contig 10078 bp, 13 predicted proteins | sample III_Bog_N2_2_FD_200229 | JGI IMG/M metagenome (GOLD analysis project Ga0302275, IMG submission 200229) | Peat permafrost microbial communities from Stordalen Mire near Abisko, Sweden - III_Bog_N2_2 | ecosystem: Environmental > Terrestrial > Soil > Wetlands > Peat | place: Sweden: Abisko... | reverse complement strand
TATGCTGTGCCAAAAATTCAGCCAGGGCGATATAGACCCTACCGATTGCTATATCGCGGGCCTGCTGCATGATTTCGGCAAGGTAGTGTTTGCCCAGTTTATGCCAACGGAATTTAAGGAAGCTCTTGCCCTGAGCAGCGAACAAGGTATTTCTCTGCATGCTGCAGAAAAACAAATTATCGGCGCCGACCATTCCCTAGTGGGGGCCATGTTGGTGGGAAAATGGCAGTTTCCAGAATCGCTTGCCGACGCTATACGCTATCACCATAGCGAAATCTCACCCGAGAATATTGTACAAAGCTGCCTCTTTATGGCCGACCAGATCAGCAAGAAATTGTCCATGGGCAACAGTGGCAATCTTTTGGTAGAAGAACTGCCCCCAGCCTTGATTGAACGCTTCGGCGGCGACATGGATAGCCTAATCGGAAGCTTGGGCGACCTCTCAAAAGTTATGGAAGAAGCCGAGACTTTTACCAAAGGAGTTTAGATGAAAGTGAAATTATGGGGCGTGCGCGGATCGATTCCATCTCCCGGCCCGAAAACAGTGCGCTACGGCGGCAACACCACCTGCATTGAAGTTCGCACGGACAATAACGAACTCATCATTCTGGACGGCGGCACCGGTATTTTTCCGTTGGCACAAACGCTGCTCAGTGAACTTCCTGTCACCGCCAATATCTTCAACACCCATAGTCATTGGGACCATATTCATGGGCTGCCCTTTTTCATTCCCATTTTCATACCGGGAAACCGGATTAAGCTGCATGGTTCATTCGACCCGATTTCCGGCGAGGGGCCGGAACGAATCATGGCTGTACAGATGCAATACAGCTATTTTCCGGTGCGCGAGGCAGAGATGAAATCACCCATTGAGTACCTGACGGTGATGCCCAATGAGCCCGTAACTGTCGGTACGGCAATCGTCACTCCCATCCTGCTCAACCACCCGGTGGTCGACCTCGGCTACCGCATCGACTGCAATGGAAAATCCGTTTTCTTCACTGGAGATCACGAGCCGCATACCAATATCTATGGCCCGGATGATGAAGGTTTTGCCGAGTACCAATTATTGATCGAGGAACAGCGTCGTTCTATTGTGGAGGCCATTCAGGGTGTAGACATACTCATCGCCGATTCTGCCTACACCATTGAAGAATATCCGGCGAAAAAGGGCTGGGGCCACGGCACCTTCGACTCTAGTATCGAACTGGCAAAAGCGGCAGGTGCCAAAATTCTTTACTGCACGCACCACGAACCCACCCGCAGCGACGACGATCTGGAAAAGGTATTTGCCGAAGCGCTAGCCCGTCATCCCGATGTTGCCGGCCTGGATATCCGACTGGCGCGTGAAGGTCACGAGGTTATTATTTAGCCACAACTTGTTCACTGTTCGATTAGTGATGCGGCTCACGGCTTGCGCCCGCCTCTTCCATCTGGCGCAGATAGTCGTTCCACCTTGCATCCTGATTTTTTCCCAGCTCCTGCAGGTAGTCCCAAGTGTACAGGCCGCTATCGTGACCATCATCGAAAGTCAGCTTGAGCGCGTAGCTGCCTACAGGTGCCACCTCGGTCAAATTCACATCTTGTTTGCCGACCTGTAACACCTCCTGTCCCGGCCCATGTCCGCGCACCTCGGCGGAGGGCGAGTACACGCGCAAAAATTCGAAGGGTAGTGTGTAGCGCTCACCATCGTCGAAAGCAATTTCCAAGGTTTTGGATTTTTGGTGCAGGGTGATTTCGGTCGGTATAGTCATAGTTAGAGTGAACGTATTTTTTTCAGCAATGCGGTAGTGGAACGTTCATACACGAAGGGAATGCTGCGCACCGTGCCGCCCCAGCTTTGTACTTCGCGCGCACCGACGATCTTGTCCGGCGTCCAGTCGCCGCCCTTTACCAGCACGTCGGGGCGACAGGCGAGAATCAACTCCAGCGGCGTGTCCTCGTCGAAAGGCACCACGAGACTGACTGATTCAAGCGCAGCCAGCACGGCCATACGATCTTCCTGTAAATTCACCGGGCGGTCATCGCCCTTGCCGAGGCGCTTCACCGAAGCGTCGCTGTTCACTCCCACCACCAGTGCCGCACCCAAGGCGCGCGCCTGCGCAAGGTAAGTGACATGGCCGCGATGCAGCACGTCAAAACAGCCATTGGTGAATACCAGCGGACGCGGTAATGCAGCAGCGCGCACCGCAAAATCGGCGCGCGTGCAGATTTTTTGCTCGAAGTTCATAAGCTGACGGAAACCCGATATTTTCTAGTCGAGGTACTCGAACACCTTAACTACGCGTTGTACGCCGCTCGTGGTGCTGGCTATATCGGTGGCAGCATCTGCCTCCTTGTGATAAACCAGGCCCATCAGGAATACCACTCCATTTTCGGTGACTACCTTGACATGGTCGGGCTCGAATACCTTGTTGTTGACGAAGCGCAGTTTCACGTCACCCGTAATGATGCTGTCGCCACTGCGCGAGGTGAGCCCGGTTTTGCCGGATACCGCCAATTCGTTGCTGACTGCTTTTACATTCGCCACGCTCTCGACAATTTTCGCTATATCAGCCTTGGCTTCATCATTGGGTGCTTCGCCGGTGACCAGCACATGACGGTTGAAGCTGGTAACATTCACATGTGCGGTGTCTTTGTACTTGAGGCCAATCAGGTTAGCCGCTTTATCTTCGATGCCTTCGTCTTCGATGTAAGTGCCTGTAGTGCGGCGGTCAGCCGCCATCAGCGCACCCGTGCCCACTCCTGCGGCAACTACCGGAAAACAGCCTTGCAGCGAACTGAGCACGGCAGCGAGAACCAAACCATTAAGACAATTGAGAAAACGCATTATTCACCTCCTAACAGTAAATGATCGATGGCATCGCACAGGCAATGCAGAATAAGCAGGTGTACTTCCTGGATACGCGCGGTACTTTCCGCGTGAACACAGAGATGGAAGTCATTCGCTTCGAGCATCTCTCCCATCGTGCCACCTTCGCGGCCGGTGAGGGCAATCACGCGCATATCGCGTTCGTGTGCGGCATGAACGGCCTCGACCACGTTGAGCGAATTGCCGCTGGTAGAAATGGCGATCAGCATATCATCCGCCATGCCCAGTCCGCGCACTTGCCGAGAGAATATTTGGCTGTAATCGTAATCGTTGGCAATGGAAGTCAGCACCGAACTATCCGTAGTCAGGGCGATGGCAGCCAAAGCGGGGCGCTCGATTTCGAAGCGGTTGATCAGTTCGGCCGCGAAGTGCTGCGCGTCGGCAGCCGAACCGCCATTGCCGCAAACCAAAATTTTGCCGTCGTTCATCAAACACATCACCAGCGCCTGCGCGGCATCGGCTATGGGTTGCGCCAAAGCGTCTCTCGCCTGTAGCTTGGTTTGTGCACTGTCGTCGAAGTGCTTGAGTATTCTGTTGGTCAAGTCCATGGTGCTGAGGGTCTGTTGCGATAAGTGCGGATATTACCCGAAATCAGGCGCCAAAGGCATTCCTGAGCCATTCGATGTCACTCCCATCCACTGCTTGCAGCAACACCGCGTCGAAGCGGCAAGGCGGGATGCGCCCCAGCGTGGCGAGATAATGTTGTGCCGTGCGCACCAGCTTGGCCTGCTTGGCCGCATTGATGCTGGCCGCCGCGCCGCCAAAATCGTTACGACTGCGCAAGCGCACCTCGGCAAATACCAGCGTGTCACTGTCTTGCAGGATCAAGTCAATTTCGCCGTAGCGGCAACGATAATTTCTTTGCAGCAGCTTGAGGCCTTGGCGTTGCAGAAATTGCGCCGCCAGTTGTTCGGCCTGTGCACCGCGCGTACTGCGAGAGGGTGGCGGCGAAGCGGCCGGGTACCCACCGGCGTACCCCTTGCGGGTGCTCATTGCACCGGGACAGCAATTGGCGCGGACGCAGGAAGTATGCCGCTTGCCGCCTCAGCTTTGGCGGCAGCTAACGCCGCCTCCTGTGCCGCAATTTCTTCCGGGGTAAGGCCATGCCCCTGCCAAAACTGCGCCGCAATACCCTCGCGCTGAAATTGCCGATAGGCGTTCAGGCTGATGCGCCCGGTCACGCCGTCCAGCGGCAGACTGGCACGGTAACTGTTGTCGAGCATGATTTGCAGCAGGCGGAAAGCGTCTATGCCAAGCGCGTAAAGCCGCTCCATATCCGGCTCCAGCGGAGGATTCTCACGCGGATAAATCATCACTGCCGGATGGTCGGGCTGTAACAGCCACGGCATGTCGATGAAGCGAACGCCATTTAGGTCGAAGTTAGTTAGCGTGTCGGAATTGCCGTTAAACAATTGAGACGTTGCGTAAACCGGGAGAGCATTGTTCAAATAAGGACGGATCAGATGGGCCGTCTCCGCATCGGCGGCAAGAAACACCATATTACCCTCCGTTACGGGAAGATCGGCGAGCACGGCGGAATCGCCCTGATACAGGATTTCTCTGGCAATGTGGCCTCCGTGCAGCTTCCATTCTTCGGCGAAAGCCTGTGATAAGCGCTTGGACAACGGCGTATTACTGCTCACGATGCTTGCGCTACGCAAACCGGTAGATGCGGCAAGTTGTGCGATTTGACGGGCTTCCATTTCCGCTGTCAGGCCGAAAAAATATAACTTATCCGCACCCTTGCCCTCGGCGAAATTGAGCGCCAACGTCGGCACCGTGATGCCGGAATAGCCCGCCAGCGCCGCCACACCATCGCGCGTCAGCGGCCCGACCACGGCACGCGCGCCGCCCGCAATGGCTTGCTGGTAAAGTGCGATGATGTCAGTGCTTTCATCCGCAGACTCATAAATCCGCACCGGCAAACTTTGCGCCTGGCTGCTGGCTGCCGCCAGGAAACCTTGCCGAACGGCCTCAGCCGCAGGTCCAAAAGCCTCTGACTTGAGCGGCAACAACAACGCGATGTGTGGCGTAGGTTGCACAGCAACGGCGGAAGCAGCCGGAGCCGCAGCGGTAGCATAAGCCAAGCCGCTCACGTATAGTGCCGCGACCAGAAATAACCCAACGGGCATGCCCGTTTCCCTCACCCCAGCCCTCTCCCGTAAACGGGCGAGGGGGACAAAGACTCGCTGTGCGAGTTTAACGATATAGGAAATACGTTGCATAACGGGCAAAAACAAAATTTGGAGTGCGCATTATATGTAGTCGCCACCCCGATTGGGAATTTGCGTGACATCAGCCTGCGTGCGCTGGATGTGCTGATGTCTGCGGATGCCATTGCCGCCGAGGATACACGCAATACCGCGCACTTGCTGACCCATTATGGAATCGCCGCACAGCGGCTTATGGCGTTGCATCAGCACAATGAGCGCGGCGCGGCGGAAAAGGTCATCGCCCTGCTGGCCCAAGGTCAGTCGGTCGCTTTGGTGAGCGATGCCGGAACCCCCGCAGTCAGTGACCCCGGCGCATTGTTGGTGGAGGCAGTGCGCGCGGCTGGCTATCGCGTGATTCCCATTCCCGGTGCAAATGCTGGGTTAGCGGCATTATCCGCCGCCGGACTACCTGCACCGCATTTTTTGTTTTACGGCTTTCTGCCCAATAAATCTGCCGCACGCTGCCGCGAGTTACAAGACCTTGCCGCTTTGCCTTTTACGCTAGTATTTTACGAAGCGCCGCACCGCATCCTCGAATGCGTGACCGATTTGCAAAATGTTTTTGGAGGTGAAAGGCAAATCGTGTTCGCGCGCGAAATCACCAAGCTATTCGAAAGCATCCACCGCTGTACACTGGCAGAGGCAATGGCCTGGCTGAATACCGATGCCAACAACCAGCGCGGCGAATTTGTGCTGCTGGTCTCCGGCGCAGCAGAAAAACAAGAAGGACTGGATACCGAAGCTGAACGTATTTTGACACTGCTGCTGAAAGACCTACCGCTCAAGCAGGCGGTGCAACTGGCAGTACAGATTACCGGCTTGGGACGCAACGAACTGTACCAACGCGCGCTGGAAATCAAAGGACAAGAATAGTAACCCTCCCCGTCATTCCCGCGAAAGCGGGAATCCAGCGGGTTTAAACAAAAGGCATTTTTGATTGATCTGGATTCCCGCTTTCGCGAGAATGACGGCTTACCTAACTGGGTCAACATGCAGAGATTACTTTAGAATGCCATATATGGAACTCAAACTCACCCGCCCCGACGACTGGCACCTGCATCTGCGCGACGATGCGCTGATGCACTCCGTGTTGCCCGACACCGCGCGCCAATTCGCCCGCGCCATCGTGATGCCCAATTTGCGCCCGCCGGTGACCACCACCGCACAGGCGCTGGAATATCGCAACCGCATTCTTGCCGCTTTGCCTGCGGGTATGGTGTTTGAGCCTTTGATGACGTTATATTTGACGGATAACACTTCGGCAGAGGATATCCATCGCGCAAAGCAAAGCGGCGCAGTCCACGCCGTAAAACTCTATCCGGCAGGCGCGACCACTAACTCCGATGCGGGTGTCACCGACTTGCGCAAGACCTATGCCGCGCTGGAAGAAATGCAGCGCTGCGGGATGCCGTTGCTGGTGCATGGCGAAGTCACCGACCCGGCGGTGGACGTGTTCGACCGCGAGGCGGTGTTCATTGAACGTGTGCTGCAACCCTTGCTGCGTGATTTGCCCGATCTGCGCGTGGTGTTCGAACACATCACCACCAAAGACGCCGCGCAGTTCGTAAGCGAGGCGACGGACAACATCGCCGCGACAATCACCGCGCACCACCTGTTATACAACCGCAATGCCATGCTGGTCGGCGGCATCCGCCCGCACTATTATTGCCTGCCAGTGCTCAAGCGCGAAACCCACCGCGAGGCGTTGGTAAAAGCCGCCACTGGCGGCAGCAAAAAATTCTTCCTCGGCACCGACAGCGCCCCGCACGCACAGCATACCAAAGAGACCGCCTGCGGCTGCGCCGGATGCTACACCGCCCACGCCGCCATCGAACTCTATGCTGAAGCTTTCGAACAGGCCGGGGCGCTGGACAAACTAGAAGGTTTTGCGAGTTTTTACGGTGCGGATTTTTATGGATTGCCGCGCAATACGCAAAGCATTACCTTGCGTAAAGAGGAATGGCAAGTTCCTGCAACGGTAGGGTTCGGCGAACATCTTTTGGTGCCGTTGCGTGCGGGAGAGATACTGAAATGGAAGCTTGTGGAGTGAACCATAATTTTCGCGTAAGGAATCTTTTATGCCATTAACTAACTACCTCAAAACTTTCCCCGTTCTCGGCGAACGGGTTTTTATGCACCCTTCCTGCCAGGTCATCGGCGATGTGAAGCTCGGTAATGACTGTTCCATCTGGTGCAACACCGTATTGCGCGGCGACGTGAACCGCATCGTGATCGGGCAAGGCAGTAACGTGCAGGATCTGACGATAGGGCATGTATCCCACAAGTCCACGGAGAGACCGGAAGGCTCGCCTTTGCTGATCGGCGATTACGTGACGGTCGGGCACTCGGTCATTCTCCATGGCTGCACCATAGGCAACGAGTGCCTGATCGGCATGGGTTCCATCATCATGGACGATGCGGTAATTCCCGACCACGTGATGATAGGTGCAGGCAGTCTTATCTCTCCGGGCAAGGTGCTGGAGAGCGGCATGCTCTACATAGGGCGTCCGGCCAAGCTGGTGCGTGCGCTGACGGAAGAGGAAGTCGCTTATTTGCGCTATTCCGCCGAGCATTACATGCAGTTGAAAGATAATTACCTGAACGGTTCACAGATGTAATTCAACATGTCCAGAACTAAAAATTTGCCCTGCCAGAAAATGGAAAGGATGAAATGGTGACCCGCCTAGATCAACAAGAACCCGTCCCACAAGAAATTTTCCGTGCCAAGGTGAATCTGGAAACTTCGCGCATCGCATGGAAAGAGTTGCAGCGCTTCTTCGCCAGCGGCGTGGCAGTGGTGGTGGATGCCGAGCTTGATCTGGTCGAGGTGGCGCTTCAGTTTTCCAAAGACAACAAGGCACAAGTCGAGCGCTGGCTGTTGACGGGAAAAGTCGCCAAAGTGGCGGATCCGCAAGCCGCAGCATGGGTAGAAGCCGATGCCGAGATGTGGGCGGTTGTGGTCAGCCCGTGGGTGTTGGTGCAAATAATATCTTGATTTCGTCGCACAACAATCACCCTTGTTTATCCATCCTCCGATACTGCACCGCCTCGGCAATGTGGGTGGTAAGTATATTTTCGCTATCCGCCAGATCGGCGATGGTGCGCGCCACCTTGAGCACGCGGTGGTAGGAGCGTGCGGATAAATTCAGGCGTGTGATGACTTGTTGCAACAGCACGGCGCCTTGCGCATCCGGCGCGCACAATGCATCGATTTCGGTCACCGTGAGTCGCGCGTTGGATTTGCCTTGACGGACAAGCTGGCGCTGGCGTGCGGCTTCCACGCGTAGCTGGATGACGCCGCTGGTTTCGCCATCGGCCTGCTTGAGCAAGGCTTCCTGCGGCACAGCGGGGACTTCGATCTGGATATCAATGCGATCCAGCAGCGGGCCGGAAATTTTGCCGCGATAGCGCGCGACCTGATCCGGCGTGCAGCGGCACTTGCCGTTAAAGTGGCCGAGGTAGCCACAGGGGCAGGGATTCATGGCCGCGACCAACTGGAACTGTGCGCGAAAATCTGCCCGGCGCGCGGCGCGCGAAATGGTAATGCGCCCGCTTTCCAGCGGCTCGCGCAACACTTCCAACACATGCCGGTCAAATTCGGGCAATTCATCCAAAAATAAAACGCCGTGCATAGCGATGGAAATTTCGCCGGGACGCGGGTTGCTGCCGCCGCCAACCAGCGCCACGGCTGAGGCCGTATGGTGCGGCGAGCGGTATGGGCGCTGCTTCCAGCGGCTCACGTCGAACATACCGCCCAGCGATTGCATGGCCGCGCTCTCCAACGCCTCGGTTTCGCTCATCTGCGGCAGGATGCCGGGGAAGCGCGCCGCCAGCATGGATTTTCCGGTGCCGGGCGGGCCGGACATTAATACACTGTGACCGCCTGCTGCGGCAATTTCCAGCGCGCGTTTGGATTGCCCCTGTCCTTTTACCTCGCGCATATCGGGATAAATCGGCGGGGCGGGCTGAATGTTGGGAATGTAGCGGCTCATTAAAGTGCGCCCGGTCAGATGCGCCGCCACTTGCAACAGCGATTGCGCCGCGTACACAGTTGCGTCTTCTACCAGCGCCGCTTCCGCTGCATTGGCTTCGGGCAGGATGAAAGCTCTACCGCAATTTGCGGCATGGTAGGTCATCGCCAGCGCGCCGCGTATCGGCCGCAGCTCTCCGGTCAACGCCAGTTCACCGGCAAATTCATATTCGGCCAGATGTTCCGAGGGTATCTGCCCCGATGCGGCAAGGATGCCAAGCGCAATGGGCAGATCGAAACGCCCGCTTTCCTTGGGTAAATCGGCAGGGGCGAGATTAACGGTGATGTGCTTGATGGGAAATTCGAACTGGCAGGTAAGCAAAGCTGCACGCACGCGATCCTTGCTTTCCTTTACTTCCGCCTCGGGCAAGCCGACGATGGTGAAACTGGGCAAGCCGTTAGATAGATGCACCTCAACGGTGACCTGCGCGGCATCCATGCCGGAGAGGGCGCGGCTATATAAAACCGCGAGGCTCATAAGTTCGTCATTCCCGCCTGCACGGAATAACCAGCGACTTGGCTGGCGTCTTTTGACAGCCTAGTCGAATGGCTAGTAGTTCCATCAATGACGGGACTCCCAAAATTTTCTTGTAACACTAAACTATTTACGCTGTGCTTCCAACTCCATCACCCGCGCCTCCAGTGCCGTAAGCTGTTCGCGCGTGCGCGCCAACACCGCCGTTTGTACATCAAACTCTTCTCGCGTCACCAGATCAAGTTTGGCGAAGCCTTGCGCCAGAAGCGCACGGGCATTTTTTTCGACATCTTTGGCTGGGCTGTTTGCCACCACCTCGCTTAACTTAGCAGAAATTTCATCGAAAAACTTTGAGTTGAACATTGTGCGCCTCCGTACCTAGTTAATGCCATGCAGTGTAGCAAACTTTACCCGCCCCATCGTCCGCACCTGATAGGTGCAAGCCTATGTAATGGCCGCATGAAATTGGTGCGGCGTCATTACACCCC
>Ga0302275_10007587_pt1 | contig 10079 bp, 13 predicted proteins | sample III_Bog_N2_2_FD_200229 | JGI IMG/M metagenome (GOLD analysis project Ga0302275, IMG submission 200229) | Peat permafrost microbial communities from Stordalen Mire near Abisko, Sweden - III_Bog_N2_2 | ecosystem: Environmental > Terrestrial > Soil > Wetlands > Peat | place: Sweden: Abisko... | reverse complement strand
ACACTCTACGCGGGATTGCGTGCGCTGGACGCGCAGGGATGCACAGTGATTCTTTGTCCTGTTCCGCCGGCGGAAGGGATTGGGGCGGCGATTCGCGACCGGCTGATAAAGGCGGCGTACAAATGACAGATCGCAGCTTTTCACTGTCATCTGTCACCTGCCGTCGCTACTAGCCGTTCTCCCCCACCTTGTACATGTATTTAATTGCGGATTTGTAGACAAGCGTCTTCGAGCGCCCGCGGACTTTCAGCGAGTTGCGGTCGTACCACTCGATGCAGCCCTCGATTTGTTCGCCGTCTTCTAGCACAATGACCATTTGAGTTTGCGACTGGATCTGTTTTTGCAGGTAGAAGAGCTCGGCGTGGTGTTGCCGATGGGGCTCGTCTTCCGCGATATGCGCCGGGAACCGGAATGGTGCGGGTGCGGGCAAACTCTTGCGGGAGCGGCTTTGCCTGAGGGCAGGCTCGGGGCCGCTTTGGCGGCGGATGGCGGAAAGAACGGCCTGACTGCTGACGATTGCCATGGGGAAAACTCGCCTCGCTGGTTCAAAGTAAAATCCTAGTTCGCCGCCGGTTCCATGCAGGTGAAGAATGAAGCACTGCACGAGGGATGGATTCCCGCTGACCGGGGGCATCACCCGTTGAGTAAGGAGCTTTCTTGAGCCTAATTGCATGATACGGCGGATTTGACTGTATGACGGCGGAAAACGCCTGAAAGACGCCCCACAGGTGCAAAGGCTGGAAATTCTTGTTACCGAAAAGATGCGATGGGCCGGGCGGAGGTTGCTTCCCTTCAAGTCCAGACGGAGACGGCGCTAGTTGCGTTCGAGGCTCACCGCCATGGCGTCGAGCGAAAGAGAGCGAAGGAGGTTGCGGCGCATGCCCTGCTCCACCTGGGCGAGGGCTCTTGCGGCGGAGTCGATCCAGTCAAGACCGGCACCCTGGGCGCTGAGGTTTTGAGCCAGGCTGGCTAGCTCGGAGGCCAGATCGATGTTGCGGATGAGGCGGGGCGTTCCGGCAGCGATGAGAAGCAGATCTTCGAGAAGGCTGCCAGCGGCGCGCAGCAGGTTGATGGTTTTCTCCTGGCCGTCCGCGCCGGCCCGGTAGCTCTCGGTCGCGTGGAAGAGTGCGGAATAGTCGGGCTCGCGGAGCGCGGTGCGGAGCAGAATCAGCGCGTCCTGCCGGCTGGTGAGGTATGCTCCGAGGTCGATGGTGAGCGCGCGGCCGACAGCGCCTTCCGCAAGGCGGGCGGCAAGAGCGCGGTCGGCCGGCTTGAGTTCGGGTCGGCGCACGGCCAGCAGGGATTCGAGATCGGAGGCGGGGATGGCGCCAAGCCGGTGGATGACGGCGCGGGAGCGGATGGTTGGAAGCATCTCCTGGGGATTCTCGGTGAGCAGGATGAGCGAGGTGTGGTCTGGGGGCTCTTCCAGAACTTTGAGCAAGCTGTTGGCCGCTTCCTTCATGAAGGCTGACGAAGTGAAGATGGAGAACGAGCGTTTGGACTCGACCGGCGGCCGATAGTAGGCAACATGAATGACCTGGCGGACCTGGCCCAGCTTGATGAGCAACTGCGGTGGGTCCGGCGGGACGATCAGCACGTCTGGGTGGGTCTGGATGAGGATGCGAGTCTCGCGCTTGTCGGTTTCGCGCAGGGCGTCGCGGGCCTCGACGGCTTCGGCTACCAGGGTTTCGAGATTGGCGGAGTCCGCAATCCGGCGGCAGTTGGAACAATGGCCGCAGAAGTCGGGCAGGCCGTCGGACTCGGTGGGGCTGAGGCAGTTTACGGCTTTTGCCAGCATCAGGGCCAGAGTGTACTTGCCTGCTCCGGTGGGGCCGGCGAGGATGAGCGAGTGGGGAAAGCGCTCGGCGCGGATCGACTCGCGGAGATGGGTGACGGTTTGCGTGTTGCCAAGAAAGTCCTGAAAGCCCACGGATTGAGTTTAGAGCATTAGTGACGATGCTCAGGTACAGAGGTGCAAAAATGTGTCAATCAAACTTGACAACCTCTCACGTGTTGTGTAAAGTTTACTTATCTTTTAGTAAAGGAAACCAACTATGACACGCTCCCCAACTATGAAAGGCTCACTGATCACACCTGCTGGCCGGCGTTTGATGTGGCGCTCTGCCGTAATATCCGTTTTCCTCATTTCGTTCGCGTTCTTCTCGATTTGGGCGTTTTATCACTATCGCCCCACTGGCCCGATGGCCTGGCTGCTGGCCCTTCTCCCGTCGCTGGGCATCATTGGGCAAATGGCAGTCTTCGGTGTGTACCTGTCCGAAGAGAAGGATGAACTCAATGTCGCGATACTTGTCAAGTCGATGCTTTGGAGCATCGGCGGAACGCTGTCTGTGACCACCGTCTGGGGTTATCTAGAGGCCTTCGCCCACATTCGGCGCCTGGAACTGCTCTGGGTTTACCCGATCTTTGTCGTCTTTCAGACTATCTCCAGCTTGCTGGTCAGGTGGAGGTACCGATGAAAAACCGGCTGCGGGTACTGCGTGCTGAACGGGACTGGTCGCAGGCGGATCTTGCCGAACGGCTGGAGGTGTCGCGCCAATCGGTAAACGCGATCGAGACGGGGAAGTTCGACCCGAGTCTTCCGCTGGCGTTCAAGTTGGCGCGGCTGTTTGAGACGACGATCGAGGAGATTTTCACGGATGAGGCGAACGCCTGAGGGAATGCGCCGAGCGTCTGCTCAAGAGATGTAAGATGGCTGCCAGGAAGTTTCGTTCAAGAAAGGGATGGCTGCAATGAAGGGGACCGCGCTGGTTGTTCTGGCAGTTGTGGGGATTGGGTGCGCAGTTCAAGTGCAGGCGCAGGGGCAGGCAGGAACTGCCACGCCGCGAGTTGAAGCCGCACAATCGCAGCCTGTACCGGCTGTGCTGCCGGGCAATGGGCTGGCGCAACACGACTTTCTGTATGTGGGCGAGTCGCATAACAGGAATATCCGCATTGTGCGCGGGGGAAAGATTGTTTGGAGTTACAGCGATCCCGCGGGCAAGGGCGAGATAAGCGACGCGGTGATGCTTTCGAACGGAAACATCCTGTTCACCCACCAGTATGGAGTTACCGAGATTACGCCGGAGAAGAAGGTGGTGTGGAGCTACGACGCACCGGCGAACCACGAGGTTCACACCGCGGTTCCAATTGGAAAAGATCGCGTGTTGTACATCCAGAACGGCGACCCGGCCGTGCTGCGCGTGGTAAACATTGTGACCGGGGCAACGGAACGGGAGTTCCCGCTCAAAACCAAACAGCCGCCAAGCACGCATGGGCAGTTCCGGCACGCACGGCTCACCGCGCAGGGCACGCTGCTGGTGGCGCACCACGATCTGGGCAAGGTGGTGGAGTATGACTCGAATGGTAACGAGCTATGGTCGTTTCCGGGAGACGGGTCATGGGGAGTAACTCCGCTGGCCAATGGGAATGTGCTCATCACCGATCACCAGGGGGTGCGAGAGATAACGCGCCGGGGGGATGCGGTTTGGAGCTGGAAGCCTTCCGATTCGCCGGGCTTTCCGTTCGTGAGCCTGCAACAGGCGTGGCGGCTGCCGAATGGAAATACGGTGATCAATAACTGGGTGAACGAATGGGACGTTGCGCCCAAGGATATGGTGGGAACGCTACAGGCCATCGAAGTGACTCCGGCAAAGCAAGTGGTTTGGGCGCTGGCCTCGTGGACGGGTGAGCAGAATCTTGGGCCGGCAACGACAATCCAGTTTTTGGACGGGACGGCGGCGGAGGATGTGCATTTCGGCGAGTTCAAGTAGGAAGGCGGGGGAATGGGAGCGATGGAAAGCGACAAGGCTTTGAGGCAACATGTGGTGAAGCTGCTCAAGGGCGGCGACGCGCACGCGGATTTCGAGAAGGTGGTAAAGGATTTTCCAGCGGATTTGCGCGGCAACCGGCCCGAGGGCGCAGAACATTCGCCCTGGGAGGTGCTGGAACATCTGCGGATTGCGCAATGGGACATTCTGGATTTCTCTCAGAATGCGGAGTACAAGGAGCTGAAATGGCCGGATGAATATTGGCCAAAGACGGCTGCGCCCGCGGATGAAAAAGCCTGGGACCAGAGCGTGATTGCTTTTCGAAGCGACCTGAAGGCGATGTGCGATCTGGTGGCGGATGAGCGGACGGATTTGTTCGCGAAGATTCCGCATGGGGATGGGCAGACGGTTCTACGCGAGGCGCTGGTCGTCGCCGATCATAATGCGTACCATTTGGGCGAACTGGTGCTGCTCAGGCGGATGCTGGGGGCGTGGAAGTGATTCGACTCCCAGGTCTCAAAGGCGAGACCTGGGGCACCCCGCAAATGAACTTGCCGAGAACCAGACAGGTAGATGATCATGGAACCCAATCCGCACCTGGAGCAGTCCATGAATGAGGAGCAAATACGTGAAGCCCTCGATAAGCACTGGCACGCGTCGGCAGCTGGCGATGCAAACGCCGAGCACGAGATCTACGATGAGGATGCAATTTGCGATTATCCCCAGTCAGGCGAGCGAATCCTTGGACGGAGCAATCTGCAGGCTCTGCGGAGTCATCATCCCGGCAAGCCGTCTGGCTTTAACGTCAAGCGGATTCTAGGAAAAGATGACCTCTGGATCACGGAATACACCATCACCTATCAGGGACGACCGGCATACACATTGAGCATTATGGAGTTCCGCAACGGTAAGGTCATGCACGAGACACAGTATTTCGCAGATCCCTTCGAGGCGCCGGCCTGGCGGAGCCAATGGGTTCAGCGGATCGCGTGACGCCGCATTCAGGCGGGATTGATGAATGATGAAGGTCTGCCTCATCTTGCGATAAATCGCCCAAGCACTCACCGAGCGCACGAACTGCACTTAGCGGACTCGAATCTTCAAGGCTCGGGATGAATCGCGGGCGGGCCGGAAATTCGGTTACCCGCTCGTGCGCAAATTCAGGCTCTAACGGTTCGCGACGGGGCCGGGCAATCGCGCTAAGACAGCCTCCACGATCCTCTCGTGAACTTCCTCAATGGAAAGGTCGCCTTCAATCAGGACTACGCGCGCCGGTTCGCGGGCGGCGATCTCGCGGTATTTCTCGTAAACGCGGCTGTAGAAGGCGTCCTTCTCCTGCTCGAAGCGGTTCTCGTCGTGGCCGGTTCTGGCGATGTCGCGCAGGTTGCGGCGGCGGGCGCGTTCCAGCGACGACTCGAGGCTCGGCAATAAGAGGAGCGTAAGGTCGGGCTGCAGATTCGAGCAGACCAGCCGGTGGAGCTCGAGCACCGGCGCGGAGCCAAGTTGGCGGCCTCCACCCTGATATGCCTCTGTGGAGTCGGTGAAGCGGTCGCAGAGGACGATCTTTCCCTCGTCGAGAGCGGGCTGGATGACTTCCGCGATGGCCTGGGAGCGGTCGGCGAACATCAGGGCCATTTCAGTCATGGGGGCCAGTCCGGTGGAACGGGAGTCGAGGACCAGGGTGCGGATTCGGTCGCCGGTGGGGGTTCCTCCGGGCTGACGGGTCACGACGGGGTCATGAACGGTGGAATCCCAGGTCTCAGAGGCGAGACCTGGGGCACCCGGCCCCTGCGAACTAAGTTGTTTGAGCCAGGCGGCCAAACGCCTGATTTGGGTGGTTTTACCGGAACCGTCGAGACCTTCGATGGTGATAAAGAGACCGCGCGGCATGGGGCGAGTTTATCACTGTGACGGGTGACTCAGACGAGTCTGTTGCGGTTGTGTTACAACTGTTTGATTTTTGAAAGTCATCGGAGGCAGGCGACTGCGCTCCACCGGAGTGGAAAGACCGTGAAACTGGGCAATATACGCAATCTCTCTGTTCTCATCTCACTTGCGGCCGCGACCCTGGCCTCAGGACACCTGGCTGCGCAGAACCTGACGCTGGAAGGGCAGACCGGCGGTTTTATCACGCCGACAGCTTACGTGGTGTACTCCGCAAAGGATCACCTGTTTTCTCACCCCGCCGTAGGCTACCACTTTGTGGACGCCAACAAGGTGATTGGCGATCTGCACACCTTCAGCGTCGAGGAGGGAGTGGCGAACCGGGCCGAGGCGGGCTACACGCGCAGCGTTCACTGGACCGGCGACAGCACATCGTTCAGCGACCTTTGGCACTACTCGGGGATGAACATCTTCAATGGCAAAGCAGTGGCCATCAAGGATGGGCAGTTTGGCCCGTGGACGCCGGGGCTGGCCGGCGGCTTTGTGGTGCGCACCGGAGACAAGTTTGTAAGCGGGGCGCTGGGCCAGGAGATTGCAGGGCTTGAGGGGATCGTCGCGTCCGTCAAGAACTATACAAACGAGGACGTTTACGTGGCGGCGACCAAGACCTGGCTACATCCGCCGCTGCCGTTCCTTTTGAACCTGGGCTTTAAATTCACCAACGCATCGATCTACGGGATCGGCGGGCAGGCAACTCGGTTTGGCGGGCGGGCATTCGGCGGGCTGGGGATTCCCTTGCCGGGACCGTTCAAGACGGCGATTGTGCCCGCGGCGGGGTTCTCGCAGGAGCCTCCGACATCGGTAAACATTGGCGCGATTCTGGTGGGCGGCAAGGCGCATTTGCCCACAACCCTGGATTACGCCATACGCGTAACGCAGAAGGAGCATCCGCACTTTGCATTCGATATCGGCGTTGGACAGGTGGCGGGAATGATCGGTACAACGGCGGTTCCAACCGGGCTGCCTGCGCCCTATCCGCCGGTTGTTCTGGTGCCTGTGAATCTCGAGGCTCGCCATGTGATTGGCGTGGGTCTCAGCATCCGTCCCTGAGCGGATAGCTGAAGACAATTGAAAGTGCTCCCAACTTGAGCAGTATGTGCAATATTGAGCAGAACGTTTGGGAGCGGATGGCTAACCTGAGTCCATTGGGCAGTACAGACCCCAGGGCAGGCGGGAGTAACTGACGGACAGCAGTTGCTCCCGCCTGGCCGCTGGGCGCCAGTTGCCAAATGGGCTTCCCGTGGTTTGCCACGCCCGCACAATTTGCTCTTCAGGCACCGGTTTTGGATCGCACGTGGAACTCCGAGACCCTGGAGCAGAGAGCACTCAGGATTTCTTTGCCCGTTGTAAAGCGATCTCTGGGCATTTTCTTCAAAAAGCGCTGTCTCGTTGTACAGTTCCTGGCTGCCACTTTTCGTGGTTGCGCCAGCTTGCGAGTATTGGTTTCGGCCTAGCGCGACAAAGGAAACGCAATAGACCAGGCCCGGTTCCGGTAAAGGTGGATCGGAAGCCGCAGCAACCTCACCAATTCCCATCCCGCACGGAAAGAGTCGAGTTCCGCCGCGAGAAGGGTACGAAAGAACTTAGGAGGTTCTCTCATGCAACTATTGCGCATTGCGCGTTTTCTCTTGCTTGCTCTGCTGGTAACGGTGGTTCCCGCGTCCTCGTACGCTCAATTCGGCATCAGCATCAATGTCGGGTTTGCACCGCCGGCGCTGCCCGTCTATGTACAGCCGCAGTGCCCGCAGCCGAACCTGATGTGGACGCCGGGTTACTGGGGGTATTCAAACGATGACGGAGATTACTACTGGGTGCCGGGCGCGTGGGTGCCGGCTCCATACGGCGGCGCGTTGTGGACGCCTCCCTACTGGGGATGGAATAGCGGGCAGTACGGGTTCCACGACGGCTATTGGGGCCAGACCGTTGGATACTACGGCGGCGTGAACTATGGATTCGGCTTCGGCGGCGTTGGATTCGCGGGCGGCGAGTGGCGGGGCGGTTCGTTTGCCTACAACACCGCGGTGACGCGGGTGAATGTGAGTGTCGTGAATGTGACCTATGTGAACAATACGATTGTGCAGCAAGGCATTGTGGCCAATCCCAATCATGTCGCATACAATGGCGGACCGGGAGGCGTTCAGCACGCGCCCAATCAGCGAGAGCAGGTAGCCGCGAAACAGCCGCACACGGCTCCGACATCGTTCCAGACCCAGCACGCGACAGCCGCCAGGGCCGACAAGACTTCCTATGCGAAGGCCAATGGCGGGCACCCGGCGAATGTTGCCGCCGCCAAGCCGCTGGAAGAGCAAAAAACAGCCCCGCCGGCAGGGATGAAGGCTGTGCCCTTGACAACGGCGAAGGCTGCCGCGCCGAAGACCGCGGCTCCGACAGCGCAAGCCAAACCGCAAACCAAGACTGGTGCTCCGGCGGCTGCAACAAAGCCGGAAACCAGGGCTGCCGCACCCAAAGCTGGTGCTCCGAGTTCCGCAGCCAAGCCGGAAACCAGGGCTGCTGCACCTCATGCTGCTGCGCCGAAAGCTGAACCCAGGCCGGAGACCAGGGCTGCTGCGCCGAAAGCTGCTGCGCCGAAGGCTGAGCCAAAACCGGAGACAAGGGCTGCTACACCAAAAACAGCTGCGCCTGTGGCAAAAGCCGCACCCGTGGCCGAGCCAAGGGCCGAACCGAAGGCTGAGCCCAGGCCGATGGCAAAGGCCGCACCCGTGGCCGCGCCAAAGCCTGCGCCGAAGGCTGAACCAAAACCGGTTGCCCATCCGACAGCGGCACCCAAGCCCGTTGCGCGCCCGGCCGAGGAGCCCAGGACTCAATCTGTAGCTGCGCCGAAGCCTGCAGCGCCGAAGGCTGAACCCAAGCCTGTGGTGCATCCAACCGCGGCGCCCAAGCCTGTTGCTCGCCCGGCCGAGGAGCCCAGGACTGTAGCAACGGCCGAGCCAAAGCCAGCGCCCAGGCCAGAAGCAGCTCCACGACCGGCTCCTGCGCCCAAACCGGCGGCGGCTCCGCGACCGGCTCCTGCACCCAGGCCAGCGGCTGCGCCCAAACCGGCTCCCGCACCCAAGGCAGCGCCAAAGCCCGAAGAGAAGTCCAAGTAAACCCGCTCGGCAGAGCGGTGTTTTCGCTCAACAAGGCCCACGGTCAGCCGTGGGCCTTGTTGCGTTTATCGCTTGCGAGTTTACGGGCCTGAGTTGCGAGGGCACGGGAATCCGGGTGCTGCGCGTAGTCGGCAGTGACCCGATTGGCGAGAGCCTCCAGGCAAGGGAGGGGTGCGTGGGCTTGTACGACTCGCAGCGAACCTGGGGCAACTTCTTGTGGTGAGACGGGTTCCAAATGTCGTAGACTTACGCGGAATCGCGATGCTCGCGGTTTCAGATTGAAGAAATCAGGAGGTTTTCCTTATGCGACTTTCCCGCTCTGCTCGTTGGCTGCTGCTGGCGCTGCTTGTCTTCCTCATTCCCGCGTCCTCTTACGCGGGAGTATTCATCAGTGTCGGGTTTGCTCCCCCGGTGCTGCCGGTTTATGTACAACCAGTTTGCCCCGAGCCTGGACTGATGTGGACGCCCGGCTACTGGTCCTACGGCGAGGACGGCTACTACTGGGTTCCGGGCGCATGGGTTCCCGCACCGTATGTTGGCGCGCTTTGGACCCCCGGCTACTGGGGCTGGTCCGGCGGGATGTACATGTTCCACGACGGCTATTGGGGACCGCACATTGGCTACTATGGCGGCGTGAACTACGGGTTCGGCTATGGAGGTATCGGCTTTGCCGGCGGCATTTGGCGGGGCGGATTCTTCTCCTATAACACCGCGGTGATGCATGTGGGCATGGGCGGCGGATGGGGCAATCGTGTCTATGTGGACCACGCGATTGTGGAACGCGGTTTCGTTGCCAGGGACAGCCATGTAGCGTTCAGCGGCGGTCCGGGCGGCATCCGCCACGATCCGAGCCCAGAGGAGCGGATTGCCGAACACGACCAGCACCACGCTCCCAGCGCGATTCAAGTAAATCACGCGGCGGCGGCAAGGGCAGACAGAACGTCGTATGCCCGCGCGAACGGCGGACACCCGGCGACGGCTGCTGTTGCGCGCCCGATGGGAGCTCCCCACGCAGGGGTTGCGGAGCATGGAGCCGTCGCCGCGCACCCAGGCCCGGCAGCGCGTCCAATGCAGGAATCGCGTCCGGCTCCCGCATACCACGCCAGCCCGGCCGCGCCGCATACCGAAGCTGCGCCGCGTTCGATGGCTGCGCCGCGCCCGGTCCCAGCTCCGCGTGAAGCGCAAGCCCCGCGTGCTGCCCCGGCACCCCGCTCGGCACCCGCGCCAAGACCGAGCCCGGAAGGGCACAAGAAGTAAACGC
>Ga0302275_10007578_pt1 | contig 10090 bp, 8 predicted proteins | sample III_Bog_N2_2_FD_200229 | JGI IMG/M metagenome (GOLD analysis project Ga0302275, IMG submission 200229) | Peat permafrost microbial communities from Stordalen Mire near Abisko, Sweden - III_Bog_N2_2 | ecosystem: Environmental > Terrestrial > Soil > Wetlands > Peat | place: Sweden: Abisko... | reverse complement strand
CGCTTGCGCGCCGCCCATTTGAAACACCTGATGCACGCCGAGCATATGCGCGGTGCCGAAGACTTCATCCACCGGTTTGGGGCAGGCGGCGCATACGGTCTTCACGCCCGCCACGAGTGCGGGGACGGCCGTCATGATGACTGTAGACGGCAGCGGGTAGCGTCCGGCGGGGATGTAGGCGGCCACGGTATCGAGAGGGCGCACGACCTGTCCGAGGCGCAGGCCGGGTCCGAAGGAGGCGGAGGAATCGCGCGGGAGTTGCTTTTCGGCGAAGCGGCGGACGTTGTGCGCCGCGACATCGACTGCGGCTTTGAATTCGGGCGTGAGGCGTTCGGCAGCCCGCGCCAGTTCGTCGGATTCAATGCGAACCGTTTTGCGATTTAATGCGTCGAATTTCTTCGCATATTCGAGGAGGCCGTTGTCGCCACGTTTGCGGACGGCTTCGAGGATGGGGCGCACGGTGTCCTCGGCTTCGGTCATGCGGGCTGCGCGGCGGGCCAGGATCTGGCCCATGTTTTTCGATTCGAGGATGCGGATCATACGTTCACATCACGATCTTGTTGAGCGGATATTCGACGATGCCTTCGCCACCCGCCTGTTTGAGACGCGGAATGATGGTGCGGACCGTGGATTCGTCGAGGATAGTGTTGACCGCAAGCCATTCGCCATCGCTCAGATGCGAGACGGTGGGGTTGCGCATCGCGGGCAGGACGCTGAGCACCTTCGCCAGATTATCCTTATGCACGTTGAGCATCAGGCCGACCTTGCCGAGCGCGGCGATTGCGCCATCGAGCAGGAGCTTCAGATCGCTCAGCTTGGAACGCTTCCATTCGTCGGCCCATGAGGTCTTATTGGCGATCAGCTGGGTGTTCGATTCGAGCACTGTCTCAACGATGCGCAGCTTGTTGGCCCGCAGCGACGATCCGGTTTCGGTGACTTCGACGATGGCGTCGGCAAGCTCGGGAGGCTTCACTTCGGTGGCGCCCCAGCTGAATTCGACCTTAGCTCTGACGCCGTTGGCTTCGAGATAGCGGCGGGTGGTGGCGACCAGTTCGGTGGCGATGATTTTGCCTTCCAGATCCTTCACCGACTTCACAGGGCTGGACTCGGGGACCGCGAGCACCCAGCGCACTTTGCCGAAACTCTGCTTCGCATAGATGAGGTTTGCGACAGCTTCGACATCCGCACCCACTTCGGCGACCCAGTCGAGGCCGGTCAGTCCTGCATCGAGAATGCCGTCTTCCACGTACCGAGCCATCTCCTGGGCGCGGATCAGCATGCACTCCATTTCGGGGTCGTCAACGACGGGGAAATAGGAGCGCGAACTGGTGCTGATGTTGAAACCGGCGCGGCGGAAGAGATCGATGGTGGCGTTTTCGAGACTGCCTTTGGGGATACCGAGCTTCAGCCTCATTTCGCACCTCCGTAAACGGCGTTGGGGTCGAAGGTGGGCTTTTCGGTTTCGACCCACTCGGCGCCGTCAAGCTTGCGGTAGAAGCAGCTTTCGTAGCCGTTGTGGCAGACGCCGGGGCCGAGCGAATCGACCTTGATGAGCAGCGAGTCGTCGTCGCAGTCGGTGGAGATTTCCCTGACTTTGAGAACGTGGCCGGAGCTTTCGCCCTTCATCCACAGCTTGTTGCGGGAGCGGCTGAAGAATGTGACGTTGCCGGATTCGAGCGTGCGCGCGAAGGCGGTTTCGTTCATGAAACCGACCATGAGAACGCGGCCGGACTGATCGTCCTGAATGACGGCGGGGATGAGGCCGTCGAGCTTAGTGAAATCGAGATTCATTGTTCGTTCCGCGCGCAAACCGGGGCGCAATAAAAAAGCCCGCCGTTGCGCGGCGGGCTTCCTTTCGTTCGTTTTTACAAAATCGAATCAGGACAGGACCCGTCGCACACTGATCGCGTGATGGCGATGATGGCGAGGAGTGAGGACAGTCGCTGGCATGAAGTGTCAGTTTAGCATGGGACCGAATGGCTTCAGGCCTTAATCTTTGCCTCGGTGCGCGGTACACGCCGCCGGTCCGGAGCCCGGAACGAATGACCGCAATCCAGGCAGATGTATTTTCGTTTCCGGGTGAGATGCATCATCACCAGCTTCTCGAACCCCGTCCGTTGTCTGATCATCAGATGGTCTGAATCGCACCTCGGACACTTCATTATCCGAAGTATAGTCCAGAATCTTACTGGTTCGCAGGCATTGCGTAATAACCCTTACGAACCTGTACCTTCAGGTCCTTTTCGTGAGCGTGCAGGTCGATCTTCCGGAACGAGCCGTCCTTCTGGGAATTGGTCGGTGTGTACCCGATGGCGTACTGAGTCCGCATTTCCTGCTGGATCTGCTCGAAGATCGTGTCGAGCGTATTCTTCCCGCCGACCGTGAAAATGCGTCCCCCGGTTTCGTCGGCCATCTGCTTCAGAACGCCTTCGCCCCGGTAATTCATCCCGAATCCGCCGTAAAACTGGCGGTCCACGTAAAGAATGCCGTAGATAATGGCGTCGGACTTCTGCGCGGCCTCGATCGCGGCTTTCATCGAAAGGGTGCTGCCTTCATCCTCGCCGTCGGTAATCAGAATAACCGCTTTGCGTCCGACTTCCTTGGAGAGCATGTCGTTGGCGGCGAGGTAGACCGCGTCGTAGAGCACGGTACCGCGCTGATGCGACATGGTGGGCACGGGCCCGGAGTTGATCCCTGAAAAACCCGCGTTCAGCTTGAGCCGCCGGAGGCCGTCCTGCAGCAGCCGGGGCGAGCCCGTAATATCCTGCAGCAATTCCGAATCCGCGCCGAAGCTGATCAGAAAGGCCACATCCTTCTTCCTGAGTACGCTGGAAAAAAAGGAGGCCCCGGCGCGCCGCTCCGGCTCGATCAGGTTGCGTTGGCTGCCCGAAACGTCCACCAGCAGGCCGATGGTCAGCGGAATGTCGGTTTCCTTGCTGAAATACTTGATGGTCTGCGGCTTGCCGTCCTCGGCCAGATCGAAATCGTTTTTCTCCAGCGTGTTGACGAGGCCGTTCTGTTTGTTGCGGACGGAGCAGTAAAGGTTGACTACGTCCACGTCGACTTTGATGGGCGCGCCGGCGTCGTCCTCCACCTGCTGCCCCGGTTGCGGAGCGCCGCCGGGCGGTTGCTGCGCTTCCGCAGATCTTAAAAACAGCGGGGATATCAAAACCAGCGGCGCACTCAACGCCGCCGTAACGAGCCACAAGCCTGCCTTCGTCATAAACTGTTTCATTCGACGTTTGCAAAACGAACTCTGTTTCACCATGCGTGCCGCCCTCCAGCATCTCAAAAAAGACCCGGTCATGGCCAGTATTGTCGCCCGCACGGGCGCGTTCGCCATGCAATACCGTGAACCCACGTTCGAGACGCTCGTCAGATCCATTGTCTACCAACAGTTGAGCGGAAAAGTAGCGTCTGTAATCTTTGCGCGTCTGCACGCGGCTGCGGGAGAGGAAACGCTCACTCCGGCGGGAATCATGAAACTGCGTCCCGAGCGTATGCGCAAGGCCGGACTCTCCACCCAGAAAACCACCTATATCAGAGAGCTGGCGAAACACACCCGCAAAGGGTCGGTCGCTTTCGAAACGCTCGCGGAACTTCCGGATGAGTCGGTCATCGAGCATCTGACCAGGGTCAAAGGGATCGGAGTCTGGACGGCGCAGATGTTTCTGATGTTCGCGCTGCGCCGCGAGGATGTGCTGCCTGTGGCGGATCTGGGCATCCGCGCGGCGATGAAACGGGCCTACGCGCTGGAAGATCTGCCCAAACCGGCGGAAATGGCCGAAATCGCGAAAGCGTGGAAACCGTACACGTCGATTGCCTGCTGGTACCTTTGGCGGAGCCTTGAAAACGAAGGTGCGCTGTAGGGCGCTGTTGGTGTTTTATCGCGGCAGGCCCTCGTCGTATAAATCGGTATCGGAAATATCCGGCCCGACCACGGGAAGCTTTCGCAATTCCGCGAGAACCCGTGCGGCCTGTGCGAGGTCGCGGGCAGTCCCGGATAGTGTCTCTTCGTGGTCCACTCCGCCAGTGTAGCCCCCGGAATCGGCTGGTTGCCGGGCCGAAAATCGACCCCACGATATATTGAAAGTAACCCAATGAGCCAGAACAGCTTTGGTACGCAGTCCACCCTGAACGTGGGTGGGACTGAATACCGCTACTTTCGCCTTGCCACGCTTGAAGAGAAGGGCATCGCCAACGTTTCGCGCATGCCGTTTTCGCACCGGATACTGCTGGAGAATCTGCTCCGCCAGGAAGACGGAAAGAAGGTGAAGGCGTCCGATATCGACGCCGTCGTGCGCGGTGTGAGCGGCCCCAATGCGAGCGAGATTTCTTTCATGCCGGCGCGCGTACTGCTGCAGGATTTCACCGGCGTTCCATGCGTCGTCGATCTGGCCGCCATGCGCGACGCCTTGGCCGCAATGGGCGCGGACCCTTCGAAAGCCAATCCGCTCATGCCCGCCGATCTGGTGATCGACCACTCCGTGCAGGTGGACGAATGGGGCACGCAGAGCGCCTTCGACGTGAACGCCATCCTCGAATTCCAGCGCAACCGCGAGCGCTACATGCTGCTGCGGTGGGCGCAGACGGCTTTCCGGAATTTCCGCGTGGTGCCGCCGGATACGGGCATCGTGCATCAGGTAAACCTCGAATATCTGGCCACCGTGGTGTTCCGCGCGCAGGACGCCGACGGGGCATGGACTGTTTATCCCGATACGCTGGTGGGCACCGACTCGCACACCACAATGATTAATGGCCTGGGCGTGGTGGGCTGGGGCGTGGGCGGAATTGAGGCCGAGGCCTGCATGCTGGGCCAGCCGATTTCGATGTTGCTGCCCGCCGTCGTTGGTTTCAAACTGCACGGCAAACTGCCCGAAGGCTGCACCGCGACCGACCTGGTTCTGACCGTTACGCAGATCCTGCGAAAAAAGGGTGTCGTCGGCAAGTTCGTCGAATTCTACGGCGCGGGCCTGTCGCAACTGAGCGTGGCCGACCGCGCCACGATCGCAAATATGGCGCCTGAATATGGCGCTACCATCGGCTTCTTCCCGGTGGATGAAGGCACGCTGGCATACCTGAGAACTTCGAATCGCGATCCGCATCTTATCGATCTGGTCGAGGCGTATTCGAAGGAACAGACGCTGTTTCGCACGGACGAGACGCGCGACCCGCTGTTCTCCGACACGCTGGAACTGGATCTTTCGACGGTGGTGCCGTCGATGGCCGGTCCGAAGCGCCCGCAGGACAAGCTGACGCTGCCCGAAGTGCGCAAGAACTTCAAGGACGCGTTCAAAGACGCCACGTCGAAAAAGAGCACCATCGAGATGCACGGCGAGCAGTCGGAAATCTGCAGCGGGGCGGTGGTTATTGCCGCGATTACGAGTTGCACGAATACGTCCAACCCGTCGGTCATGATGGGTGCGGGATTGCTTGCACAGAAGGCGGTCGCGAAGGGTCTGAAGTCGAAGCCGTGGGTGAAGACCAGCCTTGCGCCGGGCTCGAAAGTTGTCTTCGAATACCTGACGAAGGCCGGGCTGATGCCGGCGCTCGAAGCGCTGCACTTCAATCTGGTGGGTTATGGCTGCACGACTTGCATCGGGAACAGCGGCCCGCTGCCGGAAGCGGTTTCGAATGCGGTAAAGGCGGACGATCTGGTGGTGGCCGCGGTGCTGAGCGGAAACCGCAATTTCGAAGGCCGCATCAATCCGCAAATTAAGGCGAATTACCTGGCGTCGCCGCCGCTGGTGGTGGCGTATGCGCTGGCGGGGCGGGTGGATATCGATCTGAGTGCGGAGCCGCTGGGGACGGGGTCCGATGGAGTGCCGGTTTATCTGAAAGATATCTGGCCGACGCCGCAGGAAGTGGACGAGGCGATTCGTTCCACGATCGATGCCGAGATGTTCCGCTCGCAATATGAGAAGGCGTTCGAAGGCGACAGAAACTGGCAGACACTGCCCGTTCCCACCGGCAGCATTTATCAGTGGGACGACACTTCGACCTACATCAAGAAGCCGCCATATTTCGACAATATGACGGACCCGACGCAGCCGATTGCGGACCTTACAGGGCTGCGCACGCTGGCACTGCTGGGCGATTCGATCACGACGGATCACATCTCGCCCGCGGGTTCCATTGCGGTAAACAGTCCGGCCGGCAAGTATCTGATCGAGCAGGGCGTTGCACCGAGGGATTTCAATTCGTACGGGGCGCGCCGCGGCAATCATGAGGTGATGGTGCGCGGGACGCTGGCGAACGTGCGGCTGCGCAACCAACTGGCGCCGGGGACGGAAGGAACGTGGACGGTGCACCTGCCCGATGGCGAGCAGATGTTCATCTACGATGCCTCGATGCGGTACCAGCAGGAAGGCACGCCGCTGATGATTCTGGCGGGCAAGGAGTACGGGTCGGGCTCGTCGCGCGACTGGGCGGCGAAGGGCGTGGCGCTGCTGGGCGTGAAGGCTGTGATTGCCGAGAGTTTCGAGCGCATTCACAGAACGAACCTGGTGGGCATGGGAGTGCTGCCGCTGCAGTTCGTGCAGGGCGATAACGCGGCCAAGCTGAAGCTCACCGGCAAGGAGTTGTTCCATATTACGGGTGTTCAGAAGGCTGTTGAGACCGGTTCCAGGGTTGACGTGAAGGCGATTACGCCGGACGGGGACGAGATTTGTTTCCAGGCGGTGCCGCGTGTGGATACGCCGCAGGAAGCCGAGTACTTCCGCAACGGCGGGATTCTGCCTTACGTGCTGCGGCAGTTAGCGGCCGCGGGGTAGGCGTTTTGGCGATTGTGGTTCGGCAGGCGACGACTGCGGATCTGGATGCGCTGGTTCCGCTGTTCGACGCGTACCGGGTGTTTTATCGGAAGACGAGCGATCCGGAACTGGCGCGGACGTTCCTGTCGGAGCGCCTGAGCCGGAACCAGTCCGTTGTTTTCCTGGCGATGCGGGAGGACGGCGCGGCTGTGGGATTCACCCAGCTTTATCCGAGTTTTTCGTCGGCTGCGGCGGCGCCGGTTTTCATTCTGAACGATTTATTTGTGGCACCGGATGCACGCCGGAACGGCGTAGGCGCATTGCTGCTGGCCGCTGCGGTTCGTTTTGCGTGCGCGGCTGGCGCGGTGTGGCTTACGCTCTCCACGGAAGTTACGAATCGAACCGCTCAGGCGCTTTATGAAAAAGAAGGCTGGGTGAGGCAGAGCGATTTTTTTGTCTACAATTTGGGCCTGGTGTGATTTGCGGGCGTTACCGCTCCCTTACGGTCGCGGCTCGGTAAAACGCTGGTTTTTCTACCCTGTGACCGGCGGGCAAGTCCTTTGTTTTCAACGCTGGTACAATTCATCAAATCAGTGCCGAAATCGCAATCGGAACGGCCCGGATGGTCACATCCTGTTCAATCCGGCGAATCGCCGGAGGCTCCGCTGAGCCGCGGGCGTAAGCAAGCGGCAGCATCCGGCGTCGGTTGACCTCAAATCATCTCCGCAGTACTCAGTTGCCCACTGTTGACGTGCGCCCGGGGAGCGCGGCTCTGTCGTCGGCGACTACGGTGATGTATCGGTATCCGTCCCCCCACGGCACCTTGGCCAGGAAGTCCGCAAGCGACGTGTAGTGATATCCGGCCGAGGGCACAATCTGCGTTGTCACCAGATTCTTCTCACTCGGGTAGATATAGCGGTTTGACACGACCCAGTATTCGAAATAAATCGAACTGTCCGGTCCACGCTGCGGCACATAGATGGTGCCGACAAGGGCTCCTCCCTGGTAAACGTCATACGTATCGTAATCGAGTTGCGCGAACGCCGGCGTCCAGATGCACAAACCCGCCAGAAGGACGCACGTTGCGAGCGTCCGCTTTGCTTTGATGAAACTTCGGATCATACTTACCTCCTTAAGCTGGAGCCGTACGCGTCTCCTGTCGGCTCTCTGCTCCCCAATGCGTATTCGGGAGAGAAACTTAGCGCCCGTAAATAAAAACAGGGTGTTAAACTGCCGACGTGAGCGATAGTACGGTCACAACGTTGCTGCATGCCTGGCGGGAAGGCGACCGGTCTGCGCTCGACCAGCTTGTCCCGCTGGTTTACGGGGAACTCCGCCGCATGGCCGGCGCGTGCTTCAAAAGCGAACGCACCAGCCAGACCCTCGAACCGACCGCGCTGGTTCACGAGGCCTATCTGCGGCTGGCGGGATCAACCGACCCGAACTTTTCCAATCGCGCCCATTTCCTGGGCATTGCCGCACGCATCATGCGCCAGATTCTGGTGGACCGCGCACGCGCGCGCCAGGCCACGAAACGAAACGCGGGTGCGCGGGTGCCGCTGAACGACGAGGTGGTGCTCACGGGGCAGCGTGCGGCGCTGGTCCTTTCGCTGGACGATGCCCTGCTCGAACTCGAGCGTCAGGACCCGGAAAAAGCGCGCATCCTCGAACTGAAATATTTCGGCGGGCTGACCGCCGAGGAAAGCGCCGCGCTACTCGACGTCTCCGTGCATAAGGTGAACCGCCAGATGCGGCTGGCCCAGGCATGGCTTCGACGCGAAATTCATACGCCGGCGCCAGAAATACCCGCCAATTCCGCATAACGATAGAGGCGGCGAAGAAATGCGAAAGACCTGGGAGGGTGCGCGCGGCGCGATCGTCGAGGAACTGTTTCTCGAAGCGGCGGAACTGTCGCCCGACACGCGGGAAGACTTCGTGAGGGCCCGCTGTGGCGACCGGCAGCTCTGCGACGAGGTTCTCTCGCTGCTGCGCTACGACCTCGCGGAAGAATCGCCGCTGCTGGATGCCCTTACGGCCGGCGCGTCCAGTATTGTGGGCGACGAAGCGCTCGAAGGCCAGATGCTCGGCCCGTATCGCGTGGAGCGCGAGATCGGGCGCGGAGGCATGTCGGTGGTGTATTCCGCGCTGCGCGCCGATGGCGAGTTCCATAAGCGCGTCGCCATCAAACTGATCAAACGCGGCATGGATACCCGGGCCGTCGTCGAGCGCCTGCGGCGCGAACGCGGCATCCTCGCGGCGCTGGAGCATCCCTCCATTGCACGTCTGCTCGATGGCGGCACTACGCCCGACGGCCGTCCCTGGATCGCTATGGAGTATGTCGAAGGGCTGCCGATCGACCGCTTCTGCGCCGTCCGCGGGCTGTCCGTCGAAGACCGCTGCGAACTGATCGCGAAGGTCTGCGATGCGGTCGCTTATGCCCATCGGAATCTGGTGGTTCATCGCGACCTCAAGCCGTCGAACGTATTGATCGCGCCGGATGGCAGCCCGAAACTGCTCGATTTCGGCATCGCCAAACTGCTCGACGAAAGCGGCGAGGGCGGGGCGGACCCTCTCACGCGCGGATTCTCGCGCCCTTTCACGCCCGAGTACGCCAGCCCGGAACAACTGAGCGGCGGCAGTGTACAGACTACGACCGACGTGTATTCGCTCGCCGTTGTGCTCTATGAACTTCTGACCGGCGAACGGCCTGGCCAGGACCCCGAGAAGGCCAGTGCGGCGGCTCTGCGCACCGGCCGCGGCAAACGCTGGGCCCGGCGTATTTCCGGGGATCTCGATAACATCCTGGCCATGGCGCTGCGCGCGGAACCGGAGCGCCGTTATCTTTCGATCGGGCAGTTGCAGTCCGATCTGCGGCTGCACCTTGAAGGGAAACCCGTCGCCGCGCATCGCGAATCGCTTTGGTACCGCTCCCGCAGGTTTCTGGCAAGGCACCGGCTGGTCGCCGTGGCTGCGCTCCTCGTGCTGCTCAGCCTGGCGGGCGGCATCGCCACCACCTTCTGGCAGGCACGCCGCGCGGAAGAGGAGCGTCGGATTGCCGACCGCCGCTTCGATCAGGTCCGCGCTCTTGCCAAGACCTTCCTGTTCGATTTTGACGCGGCCATCGCTCCTCTGCCGGGTTCGACATCCGCGCGCAAAATGATCGTGGATACGGGCATCCGTTATTACGATTCTCTGGTGCCGGAAGCGGCTGGAAACAAGGGTTTGCTGGAGGAAATCGCACGCGGCTACGACCGGCTGGGCGACGTGCAGGGAAACTTCTATTACGCGAATCTCGGCGATACGCCGGGTGCCGAGGCGAGTTACCGGAAGGCGCTGGC
>Ga0302275_10007576_pt1 | contig 10092 bp, 4 predicted proteins | sample III_Bog_N2_2_FD_200229 | JGI IMG/M metagenome (GOLD analysis project Ga0302275, IMG submission 200229) | Peat permafrost microbial communities from Stordalen Mire near Abisko, Sweden - III_Bog_N2_2 | ecosystem: Environmental > Terrestrial > Soil > Wetlands > Peat | place: Sweden: Abisko... | reverse complement strand
CTACGGGCTCCTCCTCGCGGAGGACCCGGCCGTCCGGAAGGGCCAGCTTGCCTCGATCGCCAGCGGCGAGGGGGGCGAGGCGCTCCACACGCTGGAGCAGCTGGAGCCGGCCTTGCGCCAGCTAAAGCCCGGGCACCGGCTGCCGGTCCTGCAGCTGACGCTCCCGGCGCTGAAGGCCCTCCCGCAGTCGGCCCTCGGCTCCTTCGCCGGCACGCTCGACGACCTGGTCCAGGCCAACGGCAGGGAGACGACCTTTGAGTTCGCGCTCCAGCGGCTCGTCCTCAGGACCCTTGCCGTCAGCCGCTCGCCGGGATCGGCGGTGACCCAGATCTACTCGTTCCAGGCCGTCGCAGGGGAGATCTCCGTCGTCCTCTCGGCGCTGGCGCACACCTCGAGCGCGAACCCGGACGAGGCCGGGAAGGCGTTCGCGGAGGGAGCGTCGCAGTTGAAGCTTGTCCAGGACCGGATCCGGTTCCTCCCGGACACTGAGTGCGGGCTGGTGCAGCTGGACGCGTCGCTCGACAAGCTTGCGTCGGCGAGCGGTCCCATCAAGCAGCGGCTCCTCATGGCCGCGGCCCACGTTGTGAGCGCCGACGGGGTGGTCCTCACGGAGGAATCGGAGCTCCTGCGGGCCATAGCGGCGTCCCTGGACGTGCCCGTGCCCCCGCTGTCCGCGGCGGCCTGAAAAGAAACTTTGGGGCTTGCGCGACCTTTTGTTGGGGTTTGCGTCTGTAGCCCTTATGGCTCTTTATGGTACGGTCGTCCCTCGACCCCTAGGAGCCGATAGTTTCCAGCATATCAGCCACCATGAGTAATTTACCCACTGACCTCGCCCCAACGAAGGCGTCCTCGACGGCCTATCCGCCGCCGAACGCCCCGCATAAGAAGCGGAAGCACCGGTGGGTCGTCTGGATCCTGCCCGCGCTGCTCGTTCTGGGCATCGTCTACGCCGGAATTCGCTCGCGCATGAACACCACCCCGAATCCCTATGCGGGCGGGGGCGGCGGCCGAAGGGGCCCCGGGGGCGGCTTCGGGATGAACGGGCCCCTTCCCGTCGTCGTGCGGACGGCCCAGAAGGCCGACATCAACGTGATCCTTGACGGGCTCGGGACGGTGACGCCCTTGGCGACCGTGACCGTGCATGCGCAGATAAGCGGCCTGGTGACCCAGATCAACTACACGGAGGGGCAGGCCGTGAAGCAGGGCGATCTGCTCGTGACCATTGATCCGCGCCCGTTCCAGGCGGCCCTCGAGCAGGCGCAAGGCCAGCTGCTCCAGGCGCAGGCCCAGCTGAAGGAGGCGCAGATCGACCTCGACCGCTATGTGACCCTTTCCGGCCAGGACTCGATCTCCAAGCAGCAGGTGGACGCGCAGCGCGCCCTCGTGTCCCAGTACGAGGGGCTCGCGAAGACCGACCAGGCCGCCGTGGACAGCGCGGCGCTCAGCCTCGCGTACTCCCACATCACCTCCCCGGTCCCAGGGCGCGTGGGCCTAAGGCTCGTGGACCTCGGTAACTACGTGACGCCGGGCGACGCCACGGGGCTCGTCATCGTGACCCAGATGAAGCCGATCACCGTCATCTTCTCGCTCGCAGAGGACTACATCCCGGCGCTCCAGAAGCGTATGCGCGAAGGATCGGCCATCCCGGTCTACGCCTACGACCGAACCGGCGCGAAGAAGCTCGCCACCGGCAACCTCTCGTCGATCGACAACACGGTCGACCCTACGACCGGCACCTTCAAGCTGAGGGCCACGTTCCCGAACGACGACGAGTCCCTCTTCCCGAACCAATTTGTGATGGCGCGGATGCTCCTTGAGATCGAGCACGGCGCCACCGTGATCCCGACCTCGTCGATCGAGCGGGGGCAGCAGGGCACCTTCGTTTACGTGGTTGGAGCCGACAACAAGGTCTCCGCAAAACCCATCACCCTGGGTAATACCGAGGGCGAGCGCGTGGCGGTCACCGCGGGCCTGTCGATCGGCGACAAGGTGGTGGTGGACGGCGCCGACAGGCTGAAGGAAGGCATGGAGGTCGTGGCGCAGACGCCCGGCCAGAAGCCCTCTGGGGCTCCCTCGGGCGCGCCCGACGGGGACCACAAGCGTTGGAAGCCGGCGGGGTCGAACTGACGGCTCGCCCATGAGCCAACCCATGAAGGGATCCTCGCTATGAGTCCCTCCCGCATCTTCATATTGAGGCCGGTCGCCACGACGCTGCTCATGGCGGCGATCCTGATCGTGGGCATCGTGGCCTACCGCTACCTGCCGCTCTCGGCGCTCCCCGAGGTCGACTACCCGACGATCCAGGTCCAGACGTTCTACCCGGGCGCGAGCCCGGACGTGATGACGTCCTCGATAACGGCGCCGCTTGAGCGCCAGCTCGGGCAGATGCCGGGCCTTAAGCAGATGTCGTCGACGAGCTCCGCCGGAGCCTCGGTGATCACGCTGCAGTTCACGCTCGACCTGAGCCTGGATGTGGCAGAGCAGGAGGTGCAGGCCGCGATCAACGCGGCGGGCAACCTCCTTCCCTCGGACCTGCCTGCCCCCCCGATCTACGCGAAGATCAACCCGGCGGACGCCCCGGTGCTTTCCCTGGCGCTCACGTCGAAGACGCTCCCGCTGACGACGGTCGAGGACCTGGCCGACACCCGGCTCGCCCAGAACATCTCCCAGCTGGCGGGCGTCGGCCTTGTGAGCATCGGGGGCGGCCAGAGGCAGTCGGTCCGCATACGGGCCAACCCCCTGGCGATGGCGGCCTACGGCCTCAACATTGACGACCTAAGGACGACGGTGGGAAACGGCAACGTGAACACGGCGAAGGGAAACTTCGACGGCCCCTCCCGCGCGTACACGATCAACGCCAACGACCAGCTGAAGAGCGCGAAGGAGTACGAAAAGCTGGTGGTGGCCTACAAGAACGGCGCCCCGGTGAGGCTCTCGGACGTGGCCACGGTCGAGTTCGCGCCCGAGAACACCAAGCTCGCCGCGTGGTACAACAAGACGCCGGCCGTCATCCTGAACATCCAGAGGCAGCCCGGAGCCAACGTGATCAAGGTGGTCGAGGGGGTCCGCGCGCTCCTGCCCGCGCTCCAGGCCTCGCTCCCGCCGTCGATTGAGGTCACGGTCCTCACGGACCGGACCGTGACGATCCGCGCGTCGATCTCGGACGTCGAGTTCGAGCTCACGCTGGCCGTGATCCTGGTGGTGCTCGTGATCTTCATCTTCCTGAGGAACATCCCCGCGACGATCATACCAAGCCTCTCGGTGCCGCTCTCGCTGATCGGGACCTTCGCGGTCATGTACCTCCTGGGCTTCAGCCTGAACAACCTCTCGCTCATGTCGCTCACGATCGCGGCGGGCTTCGTCGTGGACGACGCGATCGTGATGATCGAGAACATCGCCCGCTACGTCGAGAAGGGGGACTCGCCGATGGAGGCCGCGCTCAAAGGCTCCGAGCAGATCGGCTTCACGATCATCTCGCTCACAATCTCGCTGATCGCGGTCCTTATCCCGCTCCTCTTCATGGGCGACGTGGTCGGCCGGCTCTTCCGCGAGTTCGCGATCACGCTCGCGATCACGATCCTCATCTCCGCGGTCGTCTCCCTGACGCTCGTCCCGATGATGTGCTCGAAGCTCGTCAGGCACCACAGGGAAGAGGAGATCCCCCTGTGGAGCCGCAAGGTGGGCGCCTTCATAGACGGCATGATCTCCAGGTACGGGACGATGCTCACCTGGGTCCTTGACCACCAGAAGCTGACGCTCGTTGTCGCGGCCGGGACGTTCGTCCTGACCGCGGTCCTCTACATCATTATCCCAAAGGGTTTCTTCCCGGTGCAGGACACGGGCCTGATCCAGCTGATCACCGAGGGGCCCCAGTCCGCATCCTATGAGGCGATGGTGGACCGCCAGAAGGCGGTAGCCGCGGTGGTGCTCCAGGACCCCGATGTCGAGAGCCTGTCCTCCTTCGTGGGCGTCGACGGCTCCAACACGACCCTAAACAGCGGCAGGATGCTGATCAACCTGAAACCCAGGGACAAGAGGTCCGACACCGCCTCGGGCATCATCCGCAGGCTAAGGGATCCCCTGGCCCAGGTCCCCGGCATCAGCTCCTACATGCAGCCGATCCAGGACCTGACGATCGACGACCGCGTGAGCCGCACCCAGTACCAGTTCGTGCTTGAGAGCGCGAACAGCTCGGACCTGGCGACCTGGATCCCGAAGCTCATGGACCACCTGGGGCAGCTGCCCCAGATCAACGACGTGGCGACCGACCTGTCCGAGAAGGGCCTCGCGGAGTTCGTGAAGATCGACCGCGACACGGCCGCCCGTTTTGGAATCACCGCCGCCACGATCGACAACGCGCTCTATGACGCTTTCGGCCAGCGGATCGTGTCGACCATCTTCACCGAATCGAACCAGTACCGGGTGATCATGGAGGCGAACCCCGCGCTCCAGCGCTCCCCAGAGTCGCTCTCGCAAATCTACATCCCCTCGGCCGCAGGCGGCCAGGTCCCGCTCTCCTCGATCGCCTCCTTCGAGGCCCGCCCGACGTCGCTCCTCATCAACCACCTCGGGCAGTTCCCCTCGAACACGATCTCCTTCAACGTCCCTAAGGGGCAGAGCCTGGGGGCCGCGGTGACCGCGATTCACAAGGCCGAGTCCGAGATCGGCATGCCCGCGAGCATCCTGACGAGCTTCCAGGGTGCCGCCTCCGCCTTTGAGTCGTCCCTCTCGAACGAGCTCTTCCTGATCCTGGCCGCGGTGCTCACGATGTACATCATCCTGGGGATCCTCTACGAGAGCTTCATCCACCCGATCACGATACTCTCGACGCTCCCGTCGGCCGGGATCGGGGCGCTCCTGGCCCTCATGATCGTTGGGAAGGACTTGGGTGTCATCGGCATCATCGGCATCATCCTCCTGATCGGCATCGTCAAGAAGAACGCCATCATGATGATCGACTTCGCGCTCGACGCCGAGCGCAGCGAGGGGCTTCCCCCGCGCGAGGCGATCTACCAGGCGTGCCTCCTGCGCTTTCGCCCTATCCTCATGACGACCCTCGCGGCCCTGCTCTCCGGCGTCCCGCTGATGATGGGCACGGGTATGGGCTCCGAGCTCCGCAACCCCCTGGGAATCACGATCGTGGGCGGGCTGATCGTCAGCCAGGTCCTCACCCTTTTCACGACCCCGGTCATCTACCTCATGTTTGACGGGATCGCGGCAAAGTTCGGCAAGAGGCAGCCGGCGCCGGTGCTCACCGAGGAGGCTGCGACGTGAACTTCTCGGAGGTGTTCGTCAGGCGGCCCGTAGCCACGACGCTCTTCACCTCGGGCATCGTCCTGGCGGGCATGGCGGCGTTCGTGAAGCTGCCGGTTTCTCCGCTGCCGCAGATGGACCTGCCGACGATCAACATCTCGGCCAACATGGCGGGCGCGAGCCCCGAGACCATGGCCACCACGGTGGCCACCCCGCTTGAGCGCCACCTGGGGACGATCGCCGACGTGACGGAGATGACCTCGTCAAGCGGCGTCGGAAACTCCAACATCACGCTCCAGTTCGGCTTCCACCGCGACATCGACGGCGCCGCCCGGGACGTCCAGGCCGCCATCAACGCGGCTCGCGCGGACCTGCCGACCGCCCTCCGGAGCAACCCGACGTACCGCAAGGTGAACCCCGCGGACCAGCCGATCCTGATCCTCGCCCTCACCTCGAAGACGCTCACCCAGGGCCAGCTCTACGACGCGGCCTCGACGATCCTCCAGCAGAAGCTTTCCCAGGTGGACGGCGTCGGCGACGTGTCCCTCTTCAAGTACGGCCTCGGCCTTGAGGACGTGCGGGCGGCGCTGGCCGCCGCCAACGCCAACAGCCCGAAGGGAGCCATCGAGAACGGCGAGTCCCACTGGCAGATCCTCGACAACGACCAGTCGCGCACGGCCAAGGACTACGAGCACCTGGTGGTCGCCTACAGAAACGGCGCACCCATCCGCCTGAGCGACATCGCCAGCACGACCGACTCGGTCGAGGACATCCGCAACCTGGGGCTTTCCAAAGGGAGCCCCGCCGTGATGGTGGTCCTCTTCCGCCAGCCCCAGGCCAACATCATCGAGACGGTCGACCGCGTGATCGGGATGATCCCCCACCTGCGCTCGACAATACCCCCCGCCACCCAGCTTGAGGTCGCCATGGACCGGAGCATCACGATCCGCGCCTCCCTCGTCGCGGTCGAGCAGTCCCTCGTCGCGGCCGTGATCCTGGTCGTCCTCGTGGTCCTCATGTTCCTGCGCGACTGGAGGGCGACCCTGATCCCGGCCGTCGCTGTTCCCGTGTCCCTGATCGGCACGTTCGGCGCCATGTACCTGCTCGGCTACACCCTCGACAACCTCTCGCTCATGGCGCTCACGGTCGCCACGGGCTTCGTCGTGGACGATGCGATCGTCGTCATGGAGAACATTGTCCGGCACATGGAGTCGGGGGTCCCAAGGTTCGAGGCGGCCCTTATCGGCGTGCGCCAGGTCGGGTTCACGGTGCTGTCGATGAGCCTCTCGTTGATCGCGGTGTTCATACCGATCCTGCTGATGGGCGGCATCGTGGGCCTGTTCTTCCGCGAGTTCGCCGTCACCCTTTCGGTCGCGATCCTGATCTCGATGGTGATCTCGCTCACGACGACCCCGATGATGTGCTCGAGGCTCCTGAGCCCCCGGGGCCACCTGCCGATCACCAACCGCTTCAGCCGCTTCACGGAAGGGGCCTTCCAGGACGTCCTGGCCACCTACAGGCGGACGCTCACCTGGGTGCTGGACCACGCCTTCACGATGATCCTGGTCCTCGCCGCGACGGTCGTCCTGAACTTCTACCTCTTCAGGACAATCCCGAAGGGGTTCTTCCCCGAGCAGGACACGGGCCGGCTCTTTGGCTTCATCCAGGCGGACCAGAGCACGTCCTTCCAGCGGATCTCGGCTAAATTGAAGCAGTATGTGGACATGGTCCAGGCCGATCCCGACGTGGACGACGTCGTCGGTTTCACGGGGGGCGGCGGCGGCGCCAACACCGGGCGCCTTTTCGTGTCGCTTAAGACCCTCGACAAGCGCAAGGCCAACTCCGAGCAGATCATCGCCCGCCTCAGGCCCAAGCTCGCGAAGGTCCCGGGCGCCACGCTCTTCATGTTCCCGGCCCAGGAGATACGCATCGGCGGCCGCGTCAGCAACTCGATGTACCAGTATACGCTCAAGGCCGACAACCTTGAGGACCTGAGGGCCTGGGCGCCGAAGCTCATGGAGGCGCTCAAGACCGAGCCCATGCTCCAGGACCTCAACACCGACCAGCAGGACAAGGGCCTCGACACTGAGCTCACGATCGACCGCGACACGGCCTCCCGCCTGCAGCTCACGGCCGCTCAGATCGACAACACACTCTACGACGCCTTTGGCCAGAGGATCGTCTCTAACATCTACGAGTCCCTGAACCAGTACCACGTGGTCATGATGGTGGCCCAGCGCTACTGGCAGGACCCCTCGGCGCTCAAGGACATCTATGTGAGCTCCACCGGGGGGGTCGTGAGCGGGACCCAGTCCACAAACGCCGTGGCGGGAACCGTCTCGATCGCGGGAGGCGGCGGCCGCGCGGCCGGCGCGGGCTCCATCAATGCCAACTCTGTGGCCGCCGACACGGCCCGCAACGCGAGCATCAACGCCATCGCCGCCACCGGCCACGGTTCCGCGTCCACGGGCCAGGCCGTGAGCACGCTGGACGAGACCATGGTGCCGCTCTCCGCCTTCTCCCACTACGACCTTGGCACCACGCCGCTCCAGGTTAACCACGACGGTTCGTTTGTCGCGGGGACGATCTCGTTCAACCTGGACCCGAACTCCTCGCTTTCGGACGCGGTCACCGCGATCGAGCGGCAAGCCGCCCTGATCCACATGCCGAACACGATCCACGGGAGCTTTGCCGGCACCGCGAAGACGTACCAGCAGTCGGTCGGGAACGAGCCGGTCCTGATCCTGGCCGCGGTCGTGGCCATCTACCTGGTGCTCGGGGTGCTCTACGAGAGCTACGCCCACCCCTTCACGATCCTCTCCACCCTCCCCTCGGCGGGCATCGGCGCCGTCCTGGCGCTCATGCTCTTCAACAAGGAGTTCAGCCTGATCGCGCTGATCGGAGTGTTTCTCCTTATCGGCATCGTCAAGAAGAACGCGATCATGATGATCGACTTTGCGATCGAGGCCGAGCGCACCGAGCGCCTGAGCCCCCGGGATGCAATCTTCAAGGCCTGCCTCCTGAGGTTCCGGCCCATCCTCATGACCACCATGGCGGCCATCCTGGGCGCCGTTCCACTGGCGCTCGGCCACGGCGACGGGGCCGAGCTAAGGCAGCCCCTTGGGATCTCGATCGTGGGCGGCCTCGTGGTAAGCCAGCTCCTGACCCTCTACACGACCCCGGTCGTCTACCTCTACGTCGACCGCGCGAGAATCCGCATCCAGAAGATCAAGGTGAGGCTCGGGATCTCCGCACCGGACAAGGACACGGCGCTTGCGCCGGTATGAAATCAACCAAAGAAGCAATGACGGACATGAAGCACCCAGGGACCGAAAGTATCCTCACACGCCGCGGCTGGCTCGCGATCGCCGCGGCCGGCCTTTGGCTCGCTGCGGGATGCGCCGTCGGCCCCGACTTCAAGCGCCCGGAGGTCAAGGTCCCCGAGACCTACAAGGAGGACCCCACCTGGAAGGTCGCGGCCCCGAGCGACGGCGCGGCAAAGGGACCCTGGTGGGAGGTGTTCCATGACCCGGTGCTCAGCGACCTCGAAGCCCAGGTGGATACCTCGAACCTCACGGTCCTCCAGGCGGTGGCCAACTATCAGGAGGCGCTCCAGGTCGTCCGGGCGGACCGGACCGGCTACGGGCCCCAGGTGGGCGTCACGGGAGCGGCCCAGCGTTCAAAGTCGACGGAGGCGGTAACCGGCGTAAGGACGCCTGCCACCAACCTTTACACAGCCGAGCTCCAGGCCTCATGGGTGCCGGATATCTGGGGCAAGCTCCGGAGGACCGTCGAGGCCGACGCCGCCACCGCATCCGCGACGCAGGCGGACCTCGCGAATGCGCGCCTGTCCATGGAGGCCACCCTGGCGCAGGATTACGTGGGCCTTAGGGCCACCGACGACAAGATCCGGCTCCTTGAGGACGCGGTAGCCGCGTACGCAAGGACGCTCAAGATCACACAGAACAAGTATGCCGTGGGCGTGGCGGCCCGAAGCGACATCATCACGGCGCAGACCGAGCTCGACAGCACGCGGGCCCAGCTCATCGCCTCCGGCGTGCAGCGCGCCCAATATGAGCACGCGATCGCGGTCCTTGTGGGCAAGGCCCCCTCGGAGTTCTCAATCGAGCGCACCCCAACAATCGGCATGGTGATCCCCGAGGTCCCGCCGCAGCTGGCATCGAGCCTCCTGGAGCGCCGCCCCGACGTGGCCTCCGCCGAGAGGCAGGCGCAGTCCGCCAACGCCAAGATCGGGATACAGACGGCGGCCTACTACCCGACGCTCAGCCTTTCCGGCGCGGGCGGGTACGAGGGCTCGCCCCTGAGCAGCCTCATGACCGCCCCCTTCCGGTTCTGGACCTTGGGTGCCTCCGCCACGGACGCGCTCCTTGACTGGGGCCAGCGCCACGACCTGGTCCTTTCGGCAAGGGCCGCCTACGAGGCAAGCGCCTACAACTACCGCGAGACGGTCCTTTCCGCCCTTCAACAGGTCGAGGACAATCTGGCCGGCCTGAGGATACTCAAGGACGAGGCCCAGGTGCAGGACGCAGCCGTATCGGAGGCCGCCCAGGCGACGAAGATCGCCCTGAACGAATACAGCGCCGGAACCGTGGATTTCACGACCGTGGCCGCGGCCCAGGTCACGGAGCTCACCAACCGGGAAACCCAGCTTTCCGTCGTGCAGTCGCAACTCACGTCAAGCGTTGCATTGATCCAGGCGCTGGGCGGCGGCTGGACTTCGTCGGAACTTTCGAAACCGTAGCGGGTTGGAAATCGGGGCGGCTTGGGCCCGAGCGAGGGGCCCAAATAACCCGGCAAGTGTCGTTTTGCCGTGTCATA
>Ga0302275_10007575_pt1 | contig 10092 bp, 10 predicted proteins | sample III_Bog_N2_2_FD_200229 | JGI IMG/M metagenome (GOLD analysis project Ga0302275, IMG submission 200229) | Peat permafrost microbial communities from Stordalen Mire near Abisko, Sweden - III_Bog_N2_2 | ecosystem: Environmental > Terrestrial > Soil > Wetlands > Peat | place: Sweden: Abisko... | reverse complement strand
ACCGCCTCCAACACCGCCATCGAGCCCGTCAACGATCCCACCGTGGCGCACATTTCGCTGCCCGCCGACGGCCACTACGGCGCAGTCGTCGTCGGCTCGTCCCTGACCGAAGCCTTTCCCGAGGCAGAGGGCATCATGACCACTCGCCTCGCCTATACCGTCTATCTGCAAGTCGGGCTCGCGCGCAACTGGATACTCCAATATGCGCTCGCCGCCTCCGCCGACCGTGGCTCAAACAGCATCCGACCCGACGCCCCCTGGCCCTACGAAATCTTCCGGCCCACCATTAAAGTGGACGATGTCGGCTCCGACGCCATCCTCATCCACGGCCAAATCAACACCGCCGGCCACTTCGAACAGATGAACGTCGTCTACCCCCCTCAGTTTGCACAGTCCCGCCTCGTCCTCGACGCACTGGCCAAGTGGCAATTTCGCCCCGCCATGCAAAAAGGCCTCTCCGCCCCGGTCGAGGTCCTGCTCATCATCCCCGTCGCCTGATATCGCCAGGAGCTGCCCACAGCAACGAAAACCGGGCCGGCATGGAGGGCATTGCGCCCAACCATGCCGGCCCGGAAGAAGAGATGCCTCGAATTCTCGGCGCGTCTCTAACTGGTACCGATCGGTATCAGCCGCGCCAGCGTAAATGTCTTCGAAATCAGGCTGAATACCTGATTCAGGCTCGTGGTCGGCACCGCATTCGGACAGGAAGTGGTCGATACCCCACTCACCGTCTGTGTCGTCGTGTAAAAGTATCCCGTCGTAGCCATGTCTTCCATCGCCTTGCACGTGTTGTTCTTGTAGACGCTGCCCGAAGTCTCTGTGGCGCATCCGGAAGTCGTGGTCGACCCATAAGCGATCGTGTAGACCTTGGTTCCCTGGTTCTTGGCATATTGGGCAGCCGTCACCGCCTGCGTACATTCGCTCACCCACGAGGGGTAGGTGCCCTTGTTCGTTGCGGTGGAAGCCATGTCAGCCTGAGTTGCGGTCGCGTCCCCGTCGCTCAAGATGATCAGCACGTTTTGACCCGGGGTGCCTCCCGCGGTCGTGACAGCTGCCTGCTCCTCCAGCAGCGCCGCCTGAGCGGCATAGATTGCTCCCGCGTAATAGGTCCCTTCGCCGCCCGGAGACGTCATGCCGCTGCAGCTGCCGCCGCCTACGGCCTGCGTCAGGTACGAAGACGTGCTCAACGAGGTCGTCGAATCGGAAGTTTTGTAATCGCTCCAGAACGGCGTGACCCGATAAGTCGGAACGCTGGAGCCGGAGGTATAGCTTGACGTCGCCGAGCCCGAAGGATCGTAGGTCGCCCCGGTCGACCCGGGTGGCGAGGGAAAGGTGTAGGGAATCACCGTCGGATTCGAGGTGTTGCACTTGTACTGATTCTGCGTCGTCCCCACGGTGATATTCGGGAACGTAAACAGAGACACCCTGTCGACCGAGTTGGCTGCGACGTTGTTGCTGATCGTGCATGTCGAGCTCTGCGCCCCGCATGGCGCCATATTCTCAAGCAGGGTCTGTACGCCACCCTTCGCGCAGGCGATCTGGCTCAGTCCGCCACAGGCCGAGTCGGCGCTGTTCATCGAAGCGGTGGTGTCCAGCAGGATGACCACATTGTAAGGAGCCGCAATCGCCCCGCGCATCTCCGCCGCCGCCGCCGCTTTCAGAGTCACATAGGATTGACCGAAGAGCGACCCAAAATACAACGGAACCGTAACCTTCTGCTCAACGAACACCGCATTCCCTCCACCCGGACTGGGGCAAGTGAGGGAGACCGTAGTCAGGCACCTCACCTGCGGAAACCCGGTCGCCATCGTGACGTTGGGCAGATTCGAGTAGGAATTATTGCCTCCCGAGATGCCGCTGTATGTGTTCGCAACCGTTGTCGCGTCGGCATTGGGCAATTCATTGGCTCCCGCCAGCGCCGCCGCATTGGTCGAGGCCTGCAGTTGCGAGTAAGCAATATAGCAGCGCCCAAAGTCGATCACCAGACCGCAGAACCCAAACATCACCACCATCATCAGCGTCAGCATCACCAGCGCCTGGCCGCTCTCGTCCCCTGCCATTGCCATCGATCTCGCCCGCAACCGGGCGTAAAAGGAATGATTCATTGCACCGCCTCCACAATAGTCGCCACAAGTTTGCAACTCGGCCATGGATTTACGTTGTAAATCACAAGACTGCAAGGATAGGTGACGGTCACCTGTGCCGATCCCCCCGCCACCAGATCGCCCGCGGCCCCCGTCGAAGTGCTGGCGCTGCTGCAGGTGGTTCCGCTCTCCGCCGTTCCGTTCAGGTTCAACGAAAACGTCAGGCTCCCCGGCGTCAGGCTCGGCGCCGCCGCTTCCACCGTGGTCGCCACCAGCGAGCACGGATCCGTCGTGTTCCCCCGGCTGATGGCCAGGCTCTGCGCCGCAATTGTCACCGCGTTCAGCAGCATCATGTAATGACTGAGCGCAATCGCGAAGATGAAAATCGCCGTAACCACCGTCAAGAGCATCGGCAGCGTCAGCGCAAACTCAACAAGCGCCTGACCGTCCTCGTCCCCTGCGCGCACCCGCCCATATGTCCGCCCATATGTCCGCCCCAGTCTGCCCAGGAACCCAGACCGGACCCTGGGTCCGGGTACCGCCGCGAATCGATTCGTATTCCGCATACTCTCCACCTTTACCCGTATTCCACTCCCATGCGGCTTTCTGGCCGGGTCCCAATTCCACCCGGCCTCCCGCAACATATTTCCAAAAAGAGAGGAGTCCAACTCGAAAGTAAATGCTTCCCAGCCCTGAAGTAAATAACGAATTCCGCGCATTATGGTAACTTGAAAGTGGTACACCAATCGGTCATCCCCGCTACCCTTCCCGCACCGTCTGCAAGAAAGCGAGCAACGCCCGCCGGTCCGCCGTTTCCCCCATCAAAAGCACTTCCCCGCGCGCCTTCACCGCCTGCGGAAACATAAACTTGATCCCCACGCCATCCTCCGTCGTACGCATCACTTTCGCCTGCACAGCGAGAGAACGAAGCGGGTCGTCCGCCGACTCCCCCGTCTTTTGCAGCGTCATGGTCACAATCGTCCCCGGACGCCAGCGCTGCTCGGTCACCAGGAACGCTCCCGAGACCGATATGTTGCGGATCGGATGCGGCTCCGGAGCCGCGCCGTCCCAGTAGTACGCCACAATGCGCGACGTATCTCGCCGAACTGAGCCGCGCGGGTCCTCTTTTGTCCAATTGGCAAGCCATCCCCAGATTGGATTCATCTTCGCTCGTCCTTTCCGCCCGGCAATCCCCGGAGGTCTCTGCGTCTCTTTCGGGCTCTCCTCCTCCAACGCCGGGGACGAGGAGCGCTCTTCCTCAACCGGTATCGTCGCCACCTTCCGATCCCAAACCGCCCTCAATCCTGGGCTCGGCATGCTGGTCGCATCCCGTTCGGAAAATGTCCTGAGAGTACGGGCCGAGGCAATTTTCATCTGGAATTCCTCAATGGTGGACCGCTCCACGGCAGGAGGATTTTGTACGGCGGGATCTTGGGCCGTGCCTTCCGGGGGATCTTTCGGCTTCTCTTCTGGGGTGTCGAGAAAAACCCTCCTCAATCGAAGTTCCATCTCCTCCGCCGGGCAGATGATCAGCTGATCTCCGACCTGCGTCTGCGAAGGATAAATGGTGTGCGTTGGAAGTTGCAGAACGCTCGCCGCCTGGGGCTTGAAAGGAGCCACGCGAAACATCGGAAAATGCTCGATCAGATGCACCACCGAATGCGCCTCATCCAGATAAACCAGATCGAGCGGAAAAAGAACGCCCACCGTATGAACGCCGCTCGACGGCACAACCCACAAGCCCTCGTCCAAACGCAGGGTCAGTCTGCCAATCAGTCCCTTCAGACGCGCAAAATGGGTGTCAGCCGCCAGGACGCCGAGACACAGGAAGCTTTCGCGCGTTTTGTTGTATACGCAGTAGGTTCTTTGCGTCATCTCGCCCCCCGCACTCTTTGAGCCCTTTTCCTGGCAGGCCCCGGTGCGTATGGTTCCATGCAAATCGTTCAAATGAGCTACTTCGCAAAGTTCCACGGCCCATGCGGCGCGGCGCCATCAAAGGGGCGCTGAGCAACTCCGCCGGAGAAGCACTCCAGCGGCGGGAACCTGGCCCGTCGGATTCGGGTTGGGCGCGGATTCGGAATCCCGCCTCCATGTGAACTTCAGTCGCCCGGGAGCGAAGCTTCCCGCTTCCCATTCCGGCTTGGGGGGAAGCCGCTCCCTGGACGCATTCAGTAAGCGTGACCAAACCAATCGAACGCGCAGCGACTAGACCTTCTTGCGGCGGCGTTGAATCAGGACGATCAGAAGGACTATGAAAACTACCCCACAGACCACCTGCACGATCGTTGTGTTCATGTTCGTTCTCCTTTCCCTCAGTGGAGCAAGTATTTTTGAAAAGACTCCATCATCATAATCCCGGCTGGGCCCAAAGTCACGATGAAGATAGACGGGAAGATAAAGAGAACCAGCGGAAACACTAGCTTGACCGTCGTTTTGGCCGCCTGCTCTTCAATCTGCTGGCGTCGCTTGGTTCGCATAACATCGGAGTGTATCCGCAGGTTCTTCGCCACGCTCGTTCCGAACTTCTCCGACTGAATCAGCACGGCCACCACGTTCTGCACCGACTCAACCGCCGTCCGCTCCGCCAGATGCCTCCAGGCTTCCGAACGCGGCCGTCCCGCACGCTGCTCAAGCACCACAATCCCCAGCTCATCGCTGATGACCGGATGCGCCGGCGCAAGTTCATCCGCCGTCCGCGCCGTGGCCTGATCCATACCCAGCCCAGCCTCGATGCAGATCACCAGAAGATCCAGCACATCCGGCAACCCCCGCCGTATCTTTGTCTGCCGCGCGGTGATCCGCCGCCCCAGCCAGAAATCCGGCGCCAGAAACCCAAGCGCCAAACTCATCCCATACACAAAAAAGCGATTCCACGCCGCCACACCACTCACCGTCGTAATCACAATCAGGATCAGCGGAACCAATACCTTGGCGCTGTAGAAGTAATTCATCGCGTTGTCCCCGCGAAACCCGGCGCGGACAAGACGTTGCTGGATAACCGAAGTCTCGCCCTCGCTCCGGGGAAGAAATACCTGCGCCTTGCCCAGAACCCCGGTCAGCGAAGACCCCGTCTGCTGCAGCCGCCCCATCACCGTCGCTTTCTTCTGATTGGGCGAAATCACCGCGGAGACGCGCTCGGACATCGTCTCCCGATAGAACATCAGAAGGCCGCCGCTCGCCACTAACACAAAGATCGCCCCGAAAGCTAGAAGAACGTATGCCATAACTCACCCTTAAATGTCGATGTCCACAATCTTCTGGATGATGAACCCGCCTATGATCGTCATGATCGCCGAAGCGTACAGCATCTTGATGCCCACATCCCGCTTCCACAGCAGGCTGATATTGTCCGGTGCGATCATGTACAAAGCGAATCCAAGCACCATCGGCAGAAATGTCAGAATCCAGCCCGTCATGCGCCCCTGCGCCGTGTAAGTCTGCACTTCCCGCTTCAACCGGAAACGCTCTCGAATCACTTCCGATGTCTTTTCCAATACCTCGGCCAGATTGCCGCCGCTTTCCTTCTGAATCAGGATCGCCGCCACCATCAGCCGTAAGTCCTGCAGCGGAACCCGCGTCACCAGATTGGCCATCGCCGTGCGCAGCTCCAGACCATAATTCTGCTCTTCAAAGCAGATACGAAACTCCGTCCCCACCGGATCGGGTGCCTCCTGCGCCACCAATCCCAGCGCGGAAACCAGGCTATGTCCCGCGCGCAAGGCGTTCACAATCATGTCCGAAGCTTCCGGCAGGTTCTGTTCAAACTTGGAGAAACGCCTCGACCTCTTCAGCCGCACATAGAAAAACGGCGCGAACCCAAACACCAGACCAAGCCCCGCCGCAACAATGACAAGATGAATTCGAAGATAGATCAGATACCCCGGAACGATGCAGCTCAGGCCCGAGATCAACATCATCGTGCCCACCGACCACTTCATATCCGCCTGGTAAAGCAGCGTCCGCAGTTTCGGCGCCAGCTCCAGATTCACCAGCATCTTGTTCATCCACGGCACGGCGCTGAACGTCTCCACCTTGCGCACGTCGATGACTTTTTCGAACCGGTCGGCCGATTCCGTCGCCAGCACCGAAGTCAGACGCTCCTTGGTCTGCTTGGCCTCCCGGGCCTCACTCGAGCCGCCCACCAGGATGATCACCACAAACGCGGCGAACGCAATCAGGAACACGAGCACCAGAAGCAATGTCATTGTCTTCGAACCCCCGCCTTTCCTAATTCACTTCCGTGGTTTTTTCAAACAGATCCGGCGACAGAAAAATGCCGGACGTACGAAGCTGCTCCAGAAACTTGGGCCGGATGCGGCTCGGCATAAACACTCCCAGCACCTTTCCATCCGGCCCGATGCCCCGCTTCTCAAACCGGAAGATCTCCTGCATGCTCAGCACGTTCTCTTCCATGCCGGTAATTTCGGAGATCGCCATCACCTTGCGCGTTCCGTCGCTCTGCCGCGAAACCTGCACCACAATCGAAATCGCCGACGCAATCTGCTGCCGAACCGTCTTCTCCGGCATATTCATGTTGCTCATCGCCACCATCGATTCCAGACGCGAAAGCGCATCGCGCGTGGTATTGGCGTGAATGGTGGCCATCGAGCCCTCGTGGCCCGTGTTCATCGCCTGCAGCATGTCGAACGCTTCTTCGCCGCGCACCTCGCCGAGGATGATCCGATCCGGCCGCATACGCAGGCTGTTGATCAGCAACTGCCGCTGGCGAATCGCGCCCGTTCCCTCCACGTTCGGCGGTCGCGTCTCCAGGCGCACCACATTCTCCAGACCCAGCCGCAACTCAGCCGCGTCCTCGATCGTCACAATGCGTTCCTTCTTCGGAATGTACTGCGACAGAATGTTCAAAAATGTCGTCTTGCCGGCGCCCGTGCCGCCCGAGATCAGAATGCTGATCCGCGCCCGCACCGCCGCCGCCAGCACCTCCATCATCTCCGCCGAAATGCTCTTCAGCGCCACCAGTTGACCGGCCTGAATCGGCCCCGTGCCAAACCGGCGAATCGACATCGAGGGCCCATCGAGCGCCAGTGGCGGAATGATCGCATTCACACGCGAACCATCCGGCAAACGCGCGTCCACCATCGGCGAAGACTCATCCACGCGCCGGCCCACCCGCGACACAATCCGGTCGATGATCTGCAGCAGGTGCGCGTCGCTCCGGAAGCTCACATCGATCCGCTCCAGAATGCCGCCCCGCTCAATAAATACATGGTCTTTGCTGTTGACCAGAATGTCCGAGATCTTCGGGTCCCGCAGCAGCGGCTCCAGAGGACCAAGCCCAAAGACCTCGTCCAGCAGGTCCGACTCGATCTTCTGCTGTTCCCCGTAGCTCAGCGGCACCTTCTGGCTGCTGATCACCTCGCTGATCATGCTCGCGACCGCCGCCCGCGCCTGGTCCGAATTGACACGCGACAGCTTCTCCAGATCCAGCTTGGAGAGCAGGCTGCGGTGTACATCCACCTTGAACTTTTGCAGATTCAGTTCTTCCACGCGATACCATCCAATTCAGTGCCGGCAAGCTTCGCCGGGAAACCTATGATTTGCTGCCAAAAAAGCTGAACTTCTTCTTCTCTTCCGTCGCCGTTTTCCCACACGCCACACGCGCCATCTGCCGGATCATCCGCGAAATCGGCGAGTCGCTCAGCGCCAGCGACGTGGCCGTGTTCTGCGATTGCCGAACGGCGATATAGTCGCTCGGAATCTTCCAGCTCGCCGGTTTCGTCAACGCCTTGGTGATATTCTCCTCGTCAATCCCCATCGACCGCGAGTTGTACCGGTTCAAAACAATCTCCAGCTTCGACCCCGTCTTTTCAAACAAACCGGCGATCAGGCGATTCGCGTTGCGCAGCTCCGCAATGCTCACCTGCATCACCAGATACACCGTGTTGGCCGTATCGAACAACGAAGAATACGTCGTCCCGATGCTCGAGCCCGCGTCCACCACAATGTAGTCGTAGTCGGTCCGCGCCACCGCCAGCAGCTTCTCGATCGCCTCATTCGAAGCCCTGATCGGCGTAAACCGGTCCGGCGCCGCCAGCACCATCAACCCCGAACTGTGCTTGGTCAGCAACTTGTTCAGAAAATTCGCGTCCAGTCGCGTGTACTCCTGAATCGCGTTCGCCGCCGAAAACTGCGGCTCAATCCCCAGAGCCACCGCCGCATCCCCCAACGGAATGCAAAGGTCGATCAGAACCACCTTCTTATCCGACTCCTGCGCCAGCGCCACCGCGAAGTTGCCGGCAATCGTCGTCACACCCGCGCCGCCCTTGGCCCCGGTAAACACCAGCAACCGCCCCAGCACCTTCTTCGCCGGTTTGGCCGCCTTCGGACGCCGCGCCAGCGCCCGGTCCATCGCCTGCGAAATCGTTCCCGCGGAAACCGGCTGGTTCAGGAACTCCCGCGCCCCGGCGCGCATGCAGCGCACCAGCAGATCCGAATTCGGATGGTCCGAATACACCATCACCGTCGCCTGGCTGCGGCTGCAAATCTGCTCCACCAGCTCCAGCGCAACTTCAGGATTGGAATCCAATTCCAAAATGTATACGTCGAAACTCGCATCCAGCAGTTGCGATACTTCTCCCAGTGCCGGATAGCTGGAGTATTCCTGCGTAATTCCCGACTTCACGCTCAAAAGCGCGCTCGCAATCGCCTTGCGGCGAAGCTCATCCGGCCCAATCAAGGCCACGGACAGTACATCGGACTCTAGGGCCTCAAAACCCTGCATGGTCATCACTTTCACCCGTTTGAGCCGCCCAGGTACGGGTAGCATATCAATCGATTCCGCGAATTTGAATGCACCTTTTAGGTAATCACCATTCTAGTCTTTCGCGCCGTCATTGAGAAAAGAACGAAAGCAGCGTCCCAATGGCGATCGCCGGTGCATACGGAATCTTCTTCTTCAATGGATTGCTGAGAACCAAATCCTCCGGCGGGCGCATTCCCCGCTCTTTGGCCCCAAAAACCAGATTTCCGGCCCCGGAAAACAGCTCGCCCAGAAATCCCCCCAAAAGCGCCCAGCCCAGGGCGATCAGTCCCCCGACGACTCCAATAAAGATAAGAGCCACAAACATCTGGCCAGGGCCAACCCACGCTCCAATCGCCGCGCACAGCTTCACATCGCCCATCCCCATCGCGCGCATCAGCGCCAGCAGAAAGAAAAGCCCGCCTCCCACCGCAACGCCCTCAAGGCTCTGCCCCACGCCGCTCCACCCGTGAAGCCACGCCTCCACAGCCACTCCCAACAACATGAACGGAACCACTACCACGTTCAGAATCTTGCGGCTGCGCAGATCGGTAATCGTGCAAACCGCCAAAACGGCCAGCGTCGGCCACCACTCCACTCGATGCCACGGTACCAAATGAATCGGCAATATCGTCCCTTCCTGCATTGGCAGTTTCAGGATTCACCTAGCAATTCACCATCCAAACCGGGAATCGCCAGAAACCACGCCAATCGCGCCTCGATTACTTTCGGCAAGCCAACAGTGTGCACTACCGTATACACGCACGTGTCCTCTGTGAAGCGCGGCATACACACACAAGTAACACGGATGACCGGGAGCTGGACACTCAATTCAGCCCTTTTCGAGCCGCGCCGTTCCCGGGGAATGCACGAGGCCGGCGGCGCGGGCTTCTCTCCCATCGCCGCCGGCCTCAGAAATGCAACCGGAATCCGCTTTCGCCCCTCAGCGCCGCAAGGCGCCCGGTGTCCCGCCCTCCATCCACGCCGCAATCCGCATCCCCAGCGAATCCGCAAGCCCGCTCGCCCGATTTACCAGCACCACCCCGCCAACATCCAGCTTGGGATCGAAGAATGCATACGAAGCGAATCCCCCCGTCCCGCCGTCGTGCCAGTAATTCCCCGTATCTGCCTGGAAAAACCAGTTGATCGCGATCTTTCCGCCACCCACATCCGACCGCACTTCGTGCTCAAACTCGATCGCCTTCCCCAGGGCTCCCGACGGAGGATGCAACTGCACCTCCACGTACC
>Ga0302275_10007573_pt1 | contig 10094 bp, 9 predicted proteins | sample III_Bog_N2_2_FD_200229 | JGI IMG/M metagenome (GOLD analysis project Ga0302275, IMG submission 200229) | Peat permafrost microbial communities from Stordalen Mire near Abisko, Sweden - III_Bog_N2_2 | ecosystem: Environmental > Terrestrial > Soil > Wetlands > Peat | place: Sweden: Abisko... | reverse complement strand
CAGGCTCTGGCGATTACCCGGCCCGAGCACAACGGAATCGACTTGACCGACAACCGATCAGCGTTGCAGATCGTCGACGATGGCTTCACGCCATCGGAGGTTGCCGCCACTCCGCGGATCGGCATCAGCAAAGCGTCGGCGTTCGAGCTGCGCTTTTTCATTCACGGGAACAGGTACGTTAGTGGCGAGCCACCGAAACGTCTTCTTCCGAGGCGTTGATGTCCGTTTTCTCATCCTCGAGAGACGATCCGATCAAGACATTGTCGATGAGGCGCGTGGTGCCGACTACCGCCGCAATGGCCAATAGTCCACCGCGGGCGACATCTTGAATCTCTTCGAGGGTGTCGGGATTCGCGACCGAGGCATAGTCTATCTTCACCTGAGGTTCCGTCGCCAAGACCTTGCGCATCGCAGAACTCAACACCGCTGCTGAAGTTTCGCCGGATGCCGCCAACTTAGTCGCGATCCGCAACGCGCGGTCGATCACCAAGGCTTGCCGCCGCTCGCTGGCTGCCAGAAATTTGTTGCGGGAACTCATGGCTAAGCCATCAGCTTCGCGGACGGTTGGGCAACCGACGATCTTGAGATCGAAATTGAGGTCGGTGACCATCTTCCGGAGAACCGCCAACTGCGCCGCGTCTTTCTGCCCGAAAAACGCATGTGACGGGCCTACAATGTGAAAGAGTTTGGAGACGACGGTCGCCACGCCGCGAAGGTGTCCCGGGCGAGAAGCTCCCTCGCCGCGAGTGCTGAGATCGTCCACCTCAACCCATGTGGAGGCTCCTGCGGGATACATTTCCGTGAGGCTCGGCGCGAAGACCAGGTCAACGCCCTCGCGTTCGAGCGACCCGCGATCGGCCTCGAAGGTCCGCGGATATTTTGCCAGATCTTCATTGGGCGCGAATTGAGTCGGATTGACGAAAATCGAGACCACCGTAGCATCGCATTGAGACTTGGCCGCGCGCACCAAAGACAGATGGCCCTGATGTAACGCACCCATGGTCGGCACCAACCCGATCGACCTGCCTGCTCGCCGCAGGCCTCGGCAGGCAGACTGAATGTCCTCGATTGTCTCCAGAACCAGCATGCTCAGAGCATTTTCCGTATTAATGTGAAGCTTCTATCGAAGGTTGTGTTGGCCCTTTGTTAAGGAAAAGACCAACCGAGCCTATTTCGGTCTCCGCACATTAGGCGGGAAACACTCTATCGGATCAGCGCCAACTTCGTTCCAGACCTCTCCGCTTCCTGCTCCAGTGTGCGCTCTTCCAACGCCAAACGCTCTTCTGCGGGGAGATGGTAGCTCTCTAGCTCGGCGGGATACGTACGCCTCACGACTTCGTCGCGGTAGCCTTCGATCGCGGAACGAAAGAGCGAGGCAGCATCCCCGAACTGGCGCACGAACTTCGCCGGCTTCGAAAAACTCAGATTCACCAGGTCGTGAAAGACGAGAATTTGCCCGTCGCAATCCGGTCCGGCTCCGATGCCGATTGTGGGAATCGAAATCTCGGCAGTAATTTGCTGGGCGACCTCGCGCGGCATTCCTTCGAGGACGATGGCAGTCGCCCCGGCGTGCTCCAAAGCCACCGAGTCGCGCATCAGTTCGTTCATTCCCCGAAGCGTCTTGCCCTGTACCGAATAGCCGCCCATGCGATGCACCGATTGCGGAGTCAACCCCAGATGCCCGATGACGGGGATCTCGGCATCAACCAGCCGCTCGACGAGTTCCAGCCGGTTGCGTCCGCCCTCGATCTTGACAGCCTCCGCGCCTGCTTCTTTGACAAAACGGACTGCGTTCGAGACGCCGTCGGCGACGGTCGAGTGATAAGAACCGTAAGGCATATCGGCGACAACGATCGCCCGCCGAACCGCCCGCCGAACCGCTCGCGTATGGTGCAACATTTCGTCGACAGTGACAGCGAGTGTGCTGTCGTGTCCCATCACCACCATGGCGAGCGAGTCACCTACCAGGATGAGGTCGATGCCGGATTCATCGACGATGCGCGCGGTCGCATAATCATAGGCAGTCAGAGCCGTAATCGGCTGGCCTTGGCGCTTCTTTTCTTGCAGATGGGGTAGAGTGACTTTCGCGGGAGTAGCCGAACAGCGACTATGGGCGGACACAGGATTGTCCGCGCTGCGGAAATGCGGGATACTCATCATCGTCTCCAGTGCGGCTCCCTCCGGTGTTTCTGGGATGCCACCCGAACCATTTTCAGACAATACGCCGTTCAGGACGGCGTGACAAGCCTCCTGCTGGACTTGCCACGTCCACTCGAGTCTATTTTCGATTCATTTATTCGATGAGCTATTTGCACCCAGGATGCTGGCAATGACATTGCAGATCGGTCATGCCCTTCGCATCTTTGCAGTGCTGGCTGCAATATTTGTCTTTATCCACGATGCAGGAACAACTGGCGTGCGCGCATTTCTTCGGTCCAGACATAATTCGTTCCTCCGTTCGCGGCTTGTTCGGTGGCCAAGCTAGCGAACACGGAAGCCTACTCCGGCCCGGGCGAGAGCGTCAACCCGTCAGCTCGGTTCCCAAGGGCAAAAAATACTGCGTTCCCTTGATGGGCTCGGAGAGTCGCTTGAGCAGCATCTGCAAATCATTGTTATTGTTCACGAAGTCGATGTCCGTAGTATTCACGACCAGCAAATCGCACGCGGTGTAGTGGAAGAAGAAATGCTCGTAAGCCGCGACTACTTGTTCCAGATAATCGTCGCTGACTGCCCGTTCGCCTGGAACGCCTTTGCGCTTCAGGCGCTGCTTCAAGACATCTGGAGTCGCTTGGAGATAAATTACCAGGTCAGGCGTGGAGATTTGTTCTCGAAAGAGCTGATAGTAACTGTTGTGGAGCGCGAGTTCGGCATCGGATAAGTTGATGTAAGCGAACAATTTGTCTTTTTCGAAAAGGTAGTCGGCAACGACCGGCGTCTGGAGTTCTTCCCGCTGAATTCCTTTTAACTGCTGGTAGCGTTGCTGCAGGAACCACATCTGCGTCTGAAATCCGATCGCGTTGTTTCCCTCGTAAAAGCGGTCAAGAAACGGGTTGTTCTCGGGCTCAATAATTCGCCGGGCATGTAGACGTTCCGCAAGAATGGTCGCCAGCGTTGATTTTCCGACGCGAATTGGGCCTTCCAACGCGATGTAACGGGGTTGCTCAAACAATTTCGCCATTACCAATGCAGCTCCAAAAAGATACTCTGCTGCCGCTTACACGCCGGCAGAGAATTAGCGAAGAAAATACGAAGATAGCATGGCGGGCGGGATTTGCAAAGCTCTGACCGAGCAAGCGTCTTCGGGCTGGAGGTGGGCCCTACTCGGGCAGATTGAGACGATCCTTGACTGAAAACGTGTGCGAAACGGTGGAAGCGCCTGAATCCGGCTGGCCGCCGCCAATGCTGAGAGTGTAGTCCCCCTCGGCAACTATTGGCTCGCCGGCCTCGGTGACGATGCTAAGGGCACGGGGATTCAGCTCGAATGTCAGATCCTTAGATCTGCCTGGTTCCAGGTGGACTCGCTGAAGACCGCGGAGAGCTTTCCGGGGAGCGCCCGGAACGTCGGGGAATTTTAGATATAGCTGGACCACCTCGTCGCCCGTGAGCTTGCCGGTATTCGTAACTGTGACCGTGGCAGTAAGGGGATTCCCCCCGGCAATCGGTTCCGTAGGAACTGTCAGGCCGCTGTAGGCGAAGGTGGTGTAGCTCAATCCATAGCCGAAAGAATAAAGCGGCGATCCATCAAAATACCGGTAGGTTCGGTTTTTCATGGAGTAATCCTCGAACGCGGGCAGCTGGCTTACCCCGGTGTAGAAGGTGACCGGGAGTCTTCCCGCAGGATTGTTTCGCCCTGACAGCGTCTCGGCCACCGCCGCGCCGCCTTCTTCACCGGAGTACCACGCCTCCAGGATGGCGTTGGCATGGTCTTTCGCCCAGGCGACACTGAGCGCGCTGCCGTTCATCAACACGACGACCAGCGGTTTGCCAGTGGCGGACACCGCCTCCAGCAGATCCTGTTCCGGCTTTGGCAGGTCGAGGCTGGTGCGATCGCCGCCCTTGAAGCCCTCTTCTTCAACTGGCATCTCTTCGCCTTCGAGCTCGCTGGTGATGCCGACAACGGCGACGACAACATCGGCGTCCTTGGCGGCAGCGATTGCTTCGGGCGACGGTTTGAGGTCGATTTTGGCCCACACCAACTGCGGAGCAGGCGCAACGTTGGCCGACAGCAGCGGGTATTCGACCTTCAAGGCGTAGGCTTTGCCTTTTTCAAGGTGAACGCGGCCGAGCGTGGTGCCGACTCCGTTCGCCAGGTAGTTCATGGTGACGACCTTGCCGTCAAGCGAGGCGCGATAGAAGTTATCGCCGCGAATGCCGAGGTTATAGTCCCCCGACTCGGTGGGAGTCAGGGTCGCTTCGGACTGCACGAAGACGGACTTTTGACTGGCCGCCTCTGCAGGCACGGGACCGGCGGGAACGCCGATGTTTGGGTCGACGCGGCTGGCGAGGGGCGCTGGAGTAGTTCCAGATCCCATAATGGCCATAGCGTCCATGACGCGATAGGTAGTGAGGACGCCCGGTTTACCTCCGCTCGTGAGCAATTCCGCAGGCACTGGCGACGCTTGTTTGCTGAGAAATTGCGTTCCCTCGAAGAACTTGATCTGCGCCGACGGGAACTCCGCTTTCAGACCCTCCATCACCGACACGGTGTGGGTCGGAGTACCGTTGTAGTTGCCTAACAGAACCTTGGTCTGGCCGGCGAGCGGGCCGACGACTGCTATTTTGATTCCCGAGGTCTTGAGCGGCAGAACGCCGTCATTCTTGAGCAGAACCATCGATTCGTTAGCCAGCTTGCGGGCCAATGCTCGATGCGCCGGGCCGTCGAGGAGCTTCTCGTCGATCTTGGTGTAGGGCACCATATCGGGCGGATCCCACATGCCGAGCTTCATCTGCGCGGTATAGAGGCGGACGAGGGCAACGTCGATCTCGCTCTCTTTCAAATAACCTTCCTTGACTGCCTCAAGGTAGGGGCCGTAGTCGTGGTCGTCGGTCACCTTGGTGAAGAAATCGATGCACTCGTTGTCCATGCCGGACTGCAAGCTGATCGCGGAGGCCTGGGCCTGAGTTGGTTTGTAGTGATGGCCGCTGAAGATGTTCTTGACCGCTTCGCAATCGGAGACGACGTAGCCCTGAAAGCTCCATTTGCCGCGGAGCTGGTCTTTGAGCAGGAAGTCGTTGGCGCAGGCGGGCTGGCCGTTGATGCTGTTGTAGGCGCACATGATGGACGCGGCTTTGCCCTCGGTAATTGCGGCGCGGAAGGCAGGCAGATACGTGTCGATTTCGTCGTGCTTGCTGACGTCGACGTTGGCGGTGTGACGAGTGGGCTCGGGTCCACTGTGCACGGCAAAATGTTTGGGAGTGGCAATTACCCGGTAATAGCGGGGATCGTCGCCCTGCATGCCGGTGACAAAGGCGACACCCATGCGAGCGGTCAGAAATGGATCTTCACCGTAAGTCTCCTGGCCGCGGCCCCAGCGCGGATCGCGGAAGATGTTGATGTTCGGTGCCCAGAAGTCCAACCCTTCAAAAATATTGCTGTGGCCGGCGCGGACCGCCTGGGCATGCTTGATGCGACCCTCGGTGCTGATGGCGATGGCCATCTCATGGATCGCCGCCGGATCGAAAGTGGCTCCGAGGCCGATCGGCTCGGGAAATTCAGTGGTTCCATTGACGGCGACGCCGTGAAGAGACTCGCTCCACCAGTCGTAGGCCGGAACATTAAGTCGGGGAATCGATCTAGCCTGGTTGACAAGCTGGGTGCCTTTCTCCTGGAGCGTCATTTGGTGCACGAGATCGGCGGCACGCTGCTCCGGCGGCAGGCTGGTATCAAGCCATGACTTGGTCGATTGAGCGTTCGCCAGACAAACTGCCGACACCAGGATGGCGAAGGAGGCAATCCTTGGGAATTTCTTGCTTTTCATCGTTCCTCCGGGTCATGGACGAAGCCGTTGCGATCATACGGGTAATCGCTTACCCACCGCAAACTACACGGCCGGCCCATGGGCTGTCAAGATTAATCTCCCTAGAAAATCGTTTTATTAAAAGTGCGGTTGCGATCACGAAGGCAGGAAAGGACGCATGGGTTGGAAGCGTTTTCTAACGTTCCACCGCACATTCCAGCAGACTCGGTTGTTTTGTATCACCGCCTATTTGCGTACCACTCTCTTAGTGGCCGCTGGAATCTGGTGTGGTCGAGGTATGATCACGGCCCTTTACTCGGTCGTAGAAATAGACATCGCTAACCGTTCCAAGGGATTCGTTGTAGAGGCTGTCAACCTGGGCGCGCTCGCGCAGCTCTTCGGAGAAATGATGGACGGCGCGGAGGTGATCAGCGGTGGCCGGCACTTCAAGCTTGCTGGTCTTCAGGAATTTTTGATTGCCGCGATCGAGCAGACGGCTGATTTCGCCCCCGAGGAGGAAGCCAGGATTGGCCGTAAGGAACGCTTTCTTGCCGTCGGGCGACTTTTTCAGCCTGGCGCCAACCCCGTTTTTCTCCACGAGGACCTCATTTGCGACGCTTTGGACGTCGCTCACATCAAACTTATGGGAACGGAGGTCGCTGAGAATCTGGTCGAATGTCGGATGATTGACTTTAATGGCCATAGCGCTGAACCTCAACCTGAAGTTAAACTAAGACCTGCGCTCAAAGCGACGCAGGATGAAAGCAACGGAAATGGGATTTAACCCCAATCGGCGATGTCGGCATTTTCTATTGAGAAAAGCCTAATCCTCCGGACGACCGCCCCAGTGGCGGCAACACGGATTCCGTTCTAACTTTCGCACATCGTAAGACTCGTCGCAATCAAGAGCGTTTATGGCAACCAGCATCGCTACCAATTTGGGAAGTGGAGTTCTCGACCGCATCGGCAACACGCCGCTTATTCGGCTTGATCGTCTGACAGCGCATCTGACCGGGATTCAGATACTGGCGAAGGCGGAGTGGGCGAATCCGGGCGGCTCGGTCAAGGACCGAGCCGGTTCAGCCATCGTGGCCGACGCTCAATCCCGTGGACTGCTGGGCGCCTCCGAAGCAACGCGCGGGCAGAGGCTGCTCGACGCCACCAGTGGCAATACAGGCATCGCCTACGCAATGCTGGGCGCGGCGTTGGGCTTCGGCGTGACGCTTTGCATGCCCGCCAATGTTTCGCCCGAGCGAAAGAAGATTCTCGCGGCGTATGGCGCGGAGGTGATTTCGACCGATCCAGCCGAAGGATCGGACGGGGCGATCCGCAAGGCGAGGGAGTTAGCGTCCGAAGCTGGCGACAAGTACTACTACGCCGACCAATATGGTAACGAGGCGAATTGGCGAGCGCACTACCAGACAACGGGCCCAGAAATCTGGCGGCAGACCGAGGGCCAGATCACGCACTTCGTGGCGGGACTAGGTACCAGCGGGACGTTCATGGGAACGACGCGGCGGTTGCGAGAGTTTTCGCCATCAATCCAATGCGTTTCGATGCAGCCTGACTCGCCCTTTCACGGCCTCGAGGGGATGAAACACATGGCGACCGCCATTGTTCCGTCGATTTACGATCCGGGTTTGGCCGACCGGAACATCGAGATGGAAACCGAAAAGGCCTACGCGATGGCAAAACGCCTGGCCCGCGAAGGGGGCGTCCTGGTGGGCGTGTCGGCGGCCGCGAACGTGGCTACCGCGCTCCAGATCGCTGAGGAAATGGCAGGCGGCAGTTCGGGAAGAAGCCAGGACGCAGTCATTGTGACAATCCTTTGCGACTCGGCGGACAAATATCTTAGCGAACGGTTTTGGGAAGAGTGAACGACGGAGGAACGGCAAACGATGCTGCGACTGACGGCAACAACCTATGAGGAGCTGCGAGTTCATGGCGAAGTGACCTATCCCCATGAATGTTGCGGCGTGCTGCTGGGGCGGTCTGAAGATGGCGTAAACACCGTCGAGGCGGCAGTGCGGGCAGGCAATACGCGCACCGATTCGGCGCACAACCGCTATAACATCGCGCCTCAGGAGCTGGTCAAAATCCAGCGGCAAGGCCGCGAGCAAGGATGGGATATCGTCGGTTTCTACCATTCGCACCCTGACCACCCCGCGCAGTGGTCGAGCACGGATCTTGCCGAGGCCCACTGGCTGGGCTGTTCCTATGTGATCACCGCCGTAGCGAGGGGCGCAGCGAAGAAAACGAATTCGTTTCTGCTGACTGGAGCGAGCGAAGAAGACAAGGCGCTGGTGACTGAAGAGATTGTTGTCCAGGATCAAGTACCATTGGCCGCCGAAGAGGCGCAGGAAAGACTGAGGAGCGTTACGGCATGAAGATTCATATCCCGACCCCTTTGCGGGTTTATACGGGTAACCAAGATACGGTTGTGGTCGAGGCAAAGACGGTTGGTGATGCGCTGCAGCAACTGACGGGCCAGCATCCCGACCTCAAGAAACATCTCTATACGGAGGAAGGCAAGCTTCGTTCCTTCGTGAACGTGTACCTGAACGACGAAGACGTTCGCTATCTTCCCGAAAAAGAAACAACGGTGGTTACCGATGCGGATGCGCTATCGATCATTCCATCCATCGCCGGCGGGGACTAGCCGGGACTGGCCGTCCAGGCATACGCGCTTCGCGCCACTTCGTATAGGCCAGGCTGACCGAGCAATAAATTTGAGGATCGAATTATGGCAACGTTAGTAGAAGACATCGTCGGACACCAGCAGAAGCTGCCCGACCTGAGCAATGAAGAGATCGCGCGCTACTCGCGCCACCTGATCCTGCCCGAGGTGGGCATGGATGGTCAGAAAAAGCTGAAAGCGGCGAAGGTCCTCTGCGTCGGCACGGGTGGATTGGGTTCGCCGCTGGCGCTGTACCTGGCGGCCGCCGGTATTGGCACGCTGGGCCTGGTGGATTTCGATGTGGTCGATTCGAGCAACCTGCAGCGGCAAATCATTCACAGCACCAAGGACATCGGTCGCCCCAAGATCGACTCGGCGGAAGAGAAGCTGAAGGCGCTCAATCCGTTTATCAATGTGGTCAAGTTCGAAACGATGCTGACCAGCGCCAATGCCCTGGAGATCATCAGCCAGTTCGACGTCATCGCGGACGGAACCGACAACTTCCAGACGCGCTATCTGGTGAATGATGCCTGCGTATTGACGGGCAAGCCGAACGCCTACGGATCGATCTTCCGGTTCGAAGGACAGGCGAGCGTCTTCGCCACCAAAGATGGGCCCTGTTACCGCTGTTTGTACCCGGAGCCGCCGCCGCCGGGGTTGGTGCCTTCATGCGCCGAGGGCGGAGTGCTCGGAATTCTGCCAGGATTGGTGGGAGTGATCCAGGCGACCGAAGCGATCAAGCTGATCCTCGGTGTGGGTGAACCGCTGATCGGCCGGCTGCTGTTGGTCGACGCGCTCAACATGAACTTTCGTCAATTGAAGTTACGCAAGAATCCAGAATGTCCGGTCTGCGGAACCAATCCGACTGTGACCGAGTTGATCGACTATGACCAATTCTGCGGTATCGCGCCGCCAGCAGTATCAGGAGCAACTATGAGCAATAGCATTCCGCAAATTTCGGTGACCGACTTCAAGCGCAAAAAGGACAAGGGTGAAGATATCTACCTGCTCGATGTCCGCGAACCACACGAGTATCAGATCGCAAATCTGGGCGGTCACCTGATCCCGCTTGGCGATCTGCCAAACCGCGTCAGCGAGCTGGACTCGAGTCGGGAGATCGTTGTCCACTGCAAAATGGGCGGCCGAAGCCAGAAGGCAGCCGAATTCCTGCACCAGGCCGGATTTCGCAAAATTCAAAACCTCGCCGGGGGCATCACCGCCTGGTCGGAACAGATCGATCCGAGCGTGCCGAAGTATTAAAACGCTCGCCAAATTGCCATTTCGGAAACGGCGCATCGATGGTGCGCCGTTTTGCTTTGCCCGACGCTATTCCGTCTGCGTATACTCCACCTTGCCCGACCGCAAAATATAGAGACACGAATTCACTCCCGCGGCGGCAGAAACGCGGTTCATATGGACTTAATTCTCATTCGTTCTGTTTTTGTTCTCTCTCTCGGTTT